>Ga0265292_1000305_pt1 | contig 80529 bp, 73 predicted proteins | sample Munlanlewell296A_FD_189080 | JGI IMG/M metagenome (GOLD analysis project Ga0265292, IMG submission 189080) | Leachate microbial communities from a municipal landfill in Southern Ontario, Canada - Leachate well 296A | ecosystem: Engineered > Solid waste > Landfill > Unclassified | place: Canada...
TCATATCCGGTTCAGGAGCGCCTCCAGCGGGCCTAAGGCCGACTGGCGCCGTGCTCACCGGCACATCCAGCTGGTATGGGCCGGGTTTCCAGGGCAACAGGACCGCGAATGGTGAGATCTACAACATGTATGCGTTAACGGCCGCCCACAAAACGCTTCCGTTCGGGACATGGCTCAAAGTGACCTTCAATGGCAGATCGGTTTTTGTGAGGATTAATGACCGGGGTCCATATGTCGGCGCCCGCATACTCGACCTCTCAAAAGCCAGCGCTGAGTCAATCGGTCTGACGGGCGTGGGTTACGTGACCGCCGAGGTCTACAGGTAGCATAAAAAAAAGCAGGGACGCTTATTCAGCGCCTCTGCTCAGTCGATTTATTTCTGATTATTCCCCGTCGAAATGGATCAGGCTCAGGATATCGTATTCGGATATCTTGTCGCGTCCGTGGAGGAAATCCAGCTCGACGATGAAACAGACACCGACCACCTCTCCCCCCAGCTTCTCCACCAGGTCACACTTGGCGCGGGCGGTGCCTCCCGTAGCCAGAAGGTCGTCGTGTACAAGCACCCGGGTACCCGGCCCGATGGCGTCATTGTGGACTTCCAGACTATCCGTGCCATATTCAAGTTCGTACTCGGCGGCGACGGTCAGGAACGGCAGTTTGCCCGGTTTCCTGGCTGGCACAAAACCTGCTCCCAGTGTGTAGGCCAGGGCAGCTCCCAGGATAAATCCGCGAGCTTCCGCTCCGACCACGACGTCTATTTTCTTAGCTACGGCGAACTCGGCAAGCTGATCAACCGCGTAGCGCAGAGATTCAGCATCCTGCAGCAACGGGGTGATGTCTTTGAAAACGATGCCCTTCTTGGGAAAATCTGGTATATCACGGATCTTTGCAGTCAGGTCTATCAACTGGTTCTCCTTTCGGATTTTGCCTGATAACCGCGCCGCCAAAGATACGAATGCATCACTGGCCCGCGGTAAAATTCCTTAGGTCTTTTATGAGCAGCAGGTGTTTGAGATACGAGGAGACGGTCGCAAGATTCTCGAGCGCCTCCACGCCCTCTTTTCTCGTCTGCGGATTCTGGGAGCGAAGAGTCGGCGAAAGTATCTGCAGCAGCAGGGCCGATTCCCTGTCCACCGAGCTTTTCAGAGTCTTTAGATTACGCGCTTTGACGCCATACCGTGACAGGTCGGAAGCGGCGGCCATAACCTCTACGTCCGTCTGGTCGTATCTCCTGGTGCCGCCGGAAGAGACTCCGGCGATCAGTCCGTACTCCTCCAGTTCGCGCACCATTTCACCATCCGCACCCGAAGCATCAAGGGCTTCCTCGAGTGTAAAATTTTTTGCTTCTGAACCTGATGGCGGCTTGAGACTGACTTTCTTGAAGGGACGTGAACCCGCCGGGCGCACGGCGACAGTCCCCTTCCGGGAAAGCTCCTGGCGAATGACCTTGAGCGGCAGAAACTCGTCACGCTGCAGTGTCAGGATGGTGCGAAGCCGTTCCACGTCGGCTTTTGAGAAAAGCCGGTATCCGCCAGTAGTTCGTTTGGGAGAGATAAGCTTCTCGTCTTCGAGGTAACGGATCTTGCTGATGCTTATGTCGGAAAACTCGCCCTTTAAAAGCTCGACCACCGCTCCGATGGTAAGCGCTTTTCTCGCTGTGCTCTCGTCGTCAGCATCCTTCATCGTTCTATGAAGGTTAGTTTGTATTTTCCAATCTGTACCTGGTCACCATCGGCCAGCTTCTGCTTCTCGACCCGGGCGTGGTTAACATAGGTGCCGTTAAGGCTGCCCTTATCCTGGATATAGAACCCGTCCCTGCTCATAAGCAGGATGGCATGATTTCTCGAAACAGTGATATCGTCAAGAAAAATGTCGCTTTCCGGATGCCGGCCGATCGTCGTTTTTTCGCCAGCCGGTGCGTAGGTATCCCCGGTCAGCCCTCCCCCGCTCCGAACAACCAGCGAGACACCTTCTTTGACTACATCTCCTATATGAGATATATCGGTATCCTTGTCCTCACCATCGGGAGCATAGCGGATGGTAGCCTGGGCGCCGCCATCCTCACCGGGGAGCAATGCTCCGCATTTACTGCAGTACTTCCCCTCTTCAGTGTTCTGATATCCACATTCGTGACAATAAACCTTAGTCACCGCAGGGGCCACCCCCGCCAGGGGACTCGAAACATTTCTCAACTGTTTCCTCCACGGCCTTCACGACTTCCGGACGTTCCAGTATTTCCCGGCGCCATTCCGGTTTGGTGTTGTTGGCCACATAAGGCTCCGCGAGTGCATCCTCAAGAGTCTTTCCTGAATGTATTTCCTGCAGGATGAAATTCAGGACCCTTTCCTCAGCGGCGTCTACACCCATATCCTCAAAAAGATGCTGGATCGCATTGACCAGCCTGGCAAATCTCTCTGGCACTTTCTCTCCTCCCCTTGGTAACATGATTTATCGCTTATAACCGGCGTTGCGGCGCCTGAAACCTGCTACTTCTTTTCTCCGGGTGATCCACCCATGGAAAAAGGCTCTCCCTTTGCAAGGATCTCACTGAGCTTGCTGACATCATCTGCGGAAATCAGCGATTCGCCCGAAGTCCTCTTGTCAGACAGCCTGCTGACCAGTTCGGCCCTGAGGATGTCTATCTTGCCGTGCAGCAAACGCCTCTGTTTGCTGCACTCCTGTTCCTGGGTACACAGGTCCCTGATCAGTGTTTTGAGCTCCTTGTCAGACAGGCTTGAAAGCTCTGGCAGATTATCCACTACTTACCTCCACATCCTCGATTTCAACCATTATATTCCCTGCACATCCAAGGTTCAACTATAGCTTTAGAAATGCATTTGCAGCCAGTAGAAAGACTGCCGATAACGACTACTGGAGGGCATTTTTGGTCTTGTGTAGTAATTCCCCGGTCAGGTGCGCACTCCTTGTATCCAGATTCGGGGGAATATGCTGGAGCAGTTGATTATATCGTGAGCGGCAGACAGACAGTAGGCAGATCACAGATCGCAGACGCCGAGCGCATTCTGCGAACGCTTCAGCGCGAGATTTCCGCTGATTTCATCGGTCTTGTCTCAACGTCCGGTGTATCATTGATTGCGCTGAAATCGTCTGGCGTAGCCGATACCGATGCGCTTGCGTCCCTTTCGGCGGGCTCATTTGCCGCCACCCGGCAACTCGCCAGAATGATGGACGAGACCGAATTCAACGCGATTTTTTATGAAGGCAGTGAGCTGAATATCCAGATTGCCGAGGTAAATGATGAAACCCTGCTGGTTATCTGCTTCCGTAAGGATACGGAAATGGGTAAGGTAAGACTGATAAGCAGGCGGGCGGTCGGAGCGCTGACCCTGGCCATGCAGGAGAAGCAGGATCCCGAGAAAACCGGCATTACCGCAGACAAGGCCCGCAGAGCGCAAAAAGCTGCGGCAAAAACATCTGATGATGGAGGACGGTCACGTGGCTCTGATTAACCTGGCAGCCGGTGAGATCAATTACAAGATCGTATACTACGGCTGCGCGCTGGGTGGTAAAACCACATCCATTCAGCATGTATATAAAAAGGTGAACCCTCAGGTAAAGGGCAAGCTTGTCTCGATCGCGACCGAAGAGGAGCGGACCCTCTACTTCGATTTCCTGCCGCTGTCACTGGGAAAAGTCAGGGGTCTCAATACCCGGTTCCATCTGTACACCGTACCGGGCCAGCGTCAGTACAATGCCAGCAGGAAGCTGGTAATACAGGGAGTCGACGGGATAGTCTTCGTCGTCGATTCCCAGGTGAGCAAGCTCGACGAGAATATCGAGGCCTATCTGAACATGTGGGAGAATCTCGAGGACCAGGGAGACAGCCCGCTGGACCTGGGGCTGGTGCTTCAGTTCAACAAACGCGACTTAAGCGAGATCTTCACTGTCCCCGATTTGAATGACCTGCTGAATCACACAAACTCGCCGCATGTGGAATCATGCGCCCTCACTGGCGTAGGAGTATTTGAGACTCTCAGGAATGTGAGCAAGCAGGTTATTACAAAGACGGAGTCGGGAGAATAGCCTTTGTTGTCCTGTCCCTGATCGCCCGTATCAGCCCCGCTGGTTCATCGATATCCGGAATCTCCGTCCAACAGCGATAAAGGCTTTCCAGCCTGTGTGTATCGCTCCCCCCCAGCTCCGCAAGACCGTAAGTATCCGCTATCCGGCGAGCCAGCCTGCTGGCCTCCGCGTCCGGCCAGTTTCCGTTATAGACCTCGATGCCGTCGACCCGTAGGGCTACGCTCGAGAGGTACTCCTCCCCCATGCTCAAACCGCCGGAAGCTCCCGCGAAAGGATGCGCCCAGATAACCGCGGTCTCATCGGGGCGACTGTTCCTGTCGGGTAGCGGCTGTGCGGCTTCGAGCGAGCGCAGATAATCAAGATCGGTTGAATAAACGAGGAAGTCGCCTTCAGTTGAGGAGATCTCGACGCCGGGAATGAAAGAAATCCCTGCGGGCGCCCTGCTGACGATCTCGTCGTAATCGCCCATGTCGCCGTGATTTGTAACGCACGCGACAGTCACTTCCAGCTCCCGCAAGACTTCGAGGTATGAATCGACACTCATCTGTGAGCAGCGGCTGCCGGGAGACGTATGTACGTGCGTGTCGAGCTTCAAGACAGGCTTGTTCGCTCAGACCTGCTGCTGCTCGTGGCTGGCGATAATCTCATCCAGCTTTGCCGAGTATCGCTCGAGCAGGTCCCGGGAGTCCTCGATGGTATTGCCTTCGGCGTAGATCTCGAACAGGGGCTCGTCCGCGGACGGCAACACCTGCGCCCAGCCCTCGTCATGGAAGACCTTGATACCGTCGAGGCGGCTGACGTTCTCCTCGTGCTCGATGCTCTCGGATATCTCACGCATCGCGACGCCCTTGAGCGACCACGGACAGCTCTTGGCTTCCCTGATCAGTGTCGTGTCCGGAATCTGGGCCACGAGTTCCGATATCGTCTTCTCTGATACGGCCAGGAGTTCCAGCACCTTGCCCATGCTCATCAGGGCATCGTGCGCGGGAAGAAAACCGGGGAAGATAAAGTCGCCGCCGACATCTCCGGCAAAAATCACATCCGGCAGAGCCGCCGCTTCAGTCAGGGCCGCCTGGGATACCTTCGTCCTCAGGATCTCGCAACCGGTGCCCTCGACCAGCATCTCGGCCAGTCTCGAAACGGTCAGCGGCAGTGCGATCCTGCCCTTGCCCTCGCTGCCGGCCATCAGCTTCAATAATAAAAACAGCGTCTTTTCCGGGGATATCTCATTGCCCTGCTCATCGAGGAGGAAGATCTTCTCGGCGGCGTTATCGATGGTGATCCCCAGATCGGCGCCGGCCGAGATAACCAGCTTCTGCACGCGCGTGGAATCGGTCTCCAGCCGTGTTGACGTTATCGCGGTCTTATCTTCATCGAGGAACGTATTGAGACCGATTATCTCGGCGCCCAGCTTGGAAAGCAGCCTGCTGGCGATAAGCGAAGCGCTGCTGAAGCTGTGGTCGAGGACGAAACGGAAACGGCGGGCGCGGATCTTCTCCACGTCCCATGTCTCAAGGAGCCCCTGGATATATTCCTCCGTCGAGCGCGCCGGATACATCAGCTGGCCGATCTCGGTGTAGAACGCCCGCCGGTAGTCATGGCGGTTGAAATATTTCTCGATGTCGCGCTCGGTCGATTCGTGGATGGGGCTGCCCGGCGGCTCGAAGAAAAGTATCTGCATTACCTCAGGGTGCCAGGCCGAAACCCGCACGTGGATGCCGCCCACGGCGTAGCCGCATTTGAGCTCGAAGCGGTTGACCGATGCCGGCGTCACCCTCATGTCGCGCACATTGACTCCGGTGGAGTTGAGGCCCGCGACAATCGCACGCTTGATCATACGCGAGGCCGGATGTTCGTCGCGGCTGCAGCATACCTGGTCGCCCTTGTTGAGCGTAGTGCCGTAAGCCATAGCCAGCTTCAGAGCCAGCTCCGACGTGATATCGACGTTCACGAGCCCTGAGACGCCATCCTTGCCGAAAAGTGTGGAAAGCGCCCGCCACTCCCAGATGATGCTGGAATAGACGTGAGCGCCCGCCTCGATGACCTTGAACGGGTAGATCTTGACGTTGCTGGCGATCATGCTGTGGGCGCCGATGCTGCACTCGTCCCCGAGAGCGGCATTTGAGTTTATGGTTGCGCTGGGCTTGATGTCACAATTCTTGCCGACGATGGCGCCGCTGACCTTGGCGCCGGAGCCGATGTATGTGTTCGAATCGACGACGCAATGGTCGGTCTCGGCGTTGTCCTTTACGATGACGTTGTTGCCGAGGATGGAGTACGGCTGGATCTTCGCCTCGGTATCGATCTTGGCGTAGTTGCCTATCAGGGCAGGGCCGCGGATGTTGTCGAGGCTGTCGAGGTTGAGCTTCTCGCCTATGTAGATGTTCTCGCGGAGCTTGATTCCCGGTATGTTAAGGCTCACCTTGCCGTCAAGGGCATCATGATTGGCCCTAAGGTACTGGTTGATGTTTCCAATGTCCTGCCAGTAGCCTTCGCAGGGATAGCCGAACATCGGCTTGCCGCGCTTGAGCATCTTGGGGAAGAGCTCCTGGCTGAAATCGTACTTGGTGTTCTCCGGGATATAGTCGAATATCTCCGGCTCGAGAACATAGATTCCCGTGTTGACATAGTCGCTGAAAACCTGTCCCCAGCTCGGCTTCTCCAGGAACTGCTTGATGTGGTTTTCCTCATCGACGATGACGACGCCGAATTCGAGCGGGTTCTCCACGCTCTTCAAGGCTATGGTTATCATCGAGCCTTTGTTCTTGTGAAAATCGATCAGCTCGGTGAGGTTGAAATCGGTGAGCGCGTCGCCGCTGATGACTATGAATGTCTCATCGAGGTGTTCGGCGGCGTTGCGGACGCTGCCCGCAGTGCCGAGGGGGCTTTCCTCCACTGAGTATTCGATGGACACCCCCATCGAAGTGCCGTCTCCGAAGTATCCACGGACGCTCTGGGGCATAAAGGCGACGGTGACGACGATGTCATTCAGGCCGTTTTTCTTGAGCAGATCGATGATGTGCTCCATGCACGGCTTGTTGACTATGGGAACCATCGGCTTGGGCTGGTTGCTTGTAAGCGGACGCAGCCTGGTGCCTTCTCCCCCGGCCATCACTACTGCCTTCATAAAACCCCTTTCAGGAATTTTTGATTATGGAACGTATTTACAGTCGCGGGCGGCAATTGTCAACCACAATCGGGAAATGGATGACATTAGTCTGCTTCCCGGGCGACCTTCATGCTTCGCAGCTGCGATAGGACGCTTATTGCGTATGCGGCGCCCGATAGCAAAGACCCGGCGACGCCCGCCCAGAAGAGCCATATACCAACCTGTACGCCACCGGCCTCGATGCCGGCCATGGCCAGCACGATTGCAAGCATCAGGACTGCTGTATATGCCTTCCCGAAAAAAGAAACGCCAAGCCGCGCCCCGCGCGCCTCAGCTAACTTATACCCAACAATCATGAAAATATCCCTGACAACGATCAGTATTACGCCAAAGAGAGGTAAAACCCCTGCAACCGTGAGGGCAAGGATTGTGCCACTGATGAATATCCTGTCGGCAAGCGGATCGAGTTTTTTCCCGAATTCCGTGACTGCGCCTGTCCTGCGAGCCAGCTGCCCGTCGAGAAAATCGGTCAGCGCGGCTATGAGGAATACGATGGTAGCTGCAGTGCTGGGACCCGGTTCCGGCCATAGGAGAAGGACGACGATAACCGGCACGGCCAATATGCGCAGAAGTGTCAAAGCATTGACGAAATAGGACAGGGTGGCCTCCAGTTATGTGCGGAAATTAGTCGCCATGCGGATTTTAATACGATATCACAAGGATGTTAGATTACGTATCCATGCACGATGATTCAATCATGAGATATTGACTGGAATCGGTTGTGATTAGCGTAGGGATTTGTAAGACCCGGAGATCGGGGTCGGCTACTGGGATGTGGAAGCTCAGGAAAACACCGAAGGACTCAAGCAATCGAGCCTCCGGTAAACCCGGGGCGATTCATTCTCGAATTAAGAAATCTTCTTTCAGATACGGAATCAAATAACCTTGGGACGAATTAATCGGGTTCCTGGATGAACTTCTTTCGCCCTAGGGTTTGAATAAGTCAAGAATTGGTCGGGACGGCCGGATTTGAACCGGCGACCCCTTGACCCCCAGTCAAGTGCGCTACCAGACTGCGCCACGTCCCGAATCAAGGGAGAGTATATCATATGGTCCCGACCACGAGTTTCGGGCTGCCGCTACAGCATCACACTGATTTTATGATGCCGAATACCGCCACTGTGGATCTTCAAGCTTGGCAAAACGGCCAGGGACTTTTTTATTCGTTGATACGGAATGTGCGGAGGGCTTCGCCTGAAGCGCGCTATTTACCGCTGCTGCCGAAGCCGCCGTCGCCACGGACAGATTCAGGGAGCTCCTGGACCGGTTCGAGCTCGACGTGTTCGACCGGCATGACGACCAGCTGGGCGATGCGATCACCAACGTTGATCTCGAAATCTTCATGCCCGGTGTTCTGCATGATGACGACGATCTCGCCGCGGTAGTTGCTGTCTATCAATCCGGGGGAGTTTGTGAGGGTTATCCCGTGTTTGGCGGCAAGCCCGGAGCGTGGCTGGACGAAGCCGGCGTAGCCCCTGGGGATGGCAACCGCTATGCCTGTCGGCACCAGTGCCCTCTCCCCCTCTCCCAGCGTCAGATTCTCTACGCTTGAGAGATCGAGGCCCGCGTCGCCGTCACCGTATGCGCAGCCAGGAAGTCTTGCTTCCGGATTGAGTATCTTCATCGGTACTTTCATGACGTCATTCTACCAGAGTTCAGTGCGCAGCCGTGCACTTGTACCACATGGAAACCTCCATTTAGCGACTGTATTTCTTGTAACGACCGGCGTTCTCCTTTGGCATGCGCGCTTTCACGATCACGCCTTCCTGGGTGTTTTCCAGCTCCACGTCGGCACCGATGCGATAGATCTCACCGATAGCGCGCCCGTCGCCATAGGGGAAGAAGAGTTCGACGCTGACCATTCGGGAATCGAAGAAATCCTTGATGCGCCGTTTAAGCTCTTCGAGGCCATCGCCGTTCAGCGCCGATATCATGACCGCGTCCGGATATATACGCCTCAGAAATGATTCCTGGTCTGATTCGAGTCTGTCTGACTTGTTTAGCACCAGCAGCCTTGGGATCGTGGCGGCCTCGATCTCGTCAAGCACCTTGTCTACGGCGGCCGTCTTGAGCTCGAGTTCACCTTCAGGAATGCTTGCGTCGGCGACATGGACTATAAGGTGCGCCACGAGGGTTTCCTCGAGCGTCGAATGAAAAGCCTCGACCAGCTGATGAGGCAGTTTGCGGATAAAGCCCACCGTGTCCGTCAGAAGAAACGTCTGGCCTTCGAACTCGTAGGCGCGGGTAGTCGGATCAAGCGTCTCGAAAAGACGGTCGTTTACCGAAACTCCGCCCTTTGTGAGGGTATTCAGCAGGGTTGACTTGCCGGTGTTCGTATAGCCTGCAAGAGCTACGAGCGGCAGGCGCGACGCCAAGCGCGAGCGGCGCATGACTTCACGCGACGATGACACGTCCTTTAGGCGTAGCTTGAGGCTTGATATGCGGTTGCGGGCAACCCTCTGGTCAACCTCCAGCTTCGTCTCACCGGGACCGCGGGTGCCGATGCCGCCGCCGAGACGTGAAAGCTCGATACCCTTGCCCCGCATGCGGGTAAAGTTGAATTCCAGCTGCGCCAGCTCGACCTGGAGCTTGCCTTCGGCCGAATGGGCATGCTGCGCGAAGATATCCAGGATCAGCGCCGTACGGTCGATGACGCGGACCCCCAGCTGATCTTCCATGTTCCTCTGCTGCGTGGGTGTGAGCTCGTCTTCAGCCACGACGACATCCGGATGCAGCCGGTCGATCTCCTGCTTTAACTCAGCCAGCTTCCCTTTGCCGAGGTATGTATGCGGCACGGGATGGTCGAGGCGCTGAATCATCTGGCCTGTATATTCGGCGCCGGCTGTCGCGAGCAGTTCACGCAGCTCCGCAAGCGGCTCGAAACCTTCCCCGCTGCGGGACGAGCCCGAAAGGACCGCTATCAAGTAGGCTTTTTCAGCGCTTTTTATCAGAAAGACCCTTCGCTTCGCTCAGGGTGACGGTTAAACGATCTCCATGATGCGATTCCACGCGTTAAGCAGTGCTTGGGATCAGCCGCGGGAAATCTCCGCAATGGTCAAAGGTTATCCTTTATCCGGTCCAGGGCTTCCTTGATCCGCTCGTCCGGCGCGGTCAGCGAGATGCGCACAAAACCCTCACCGCTTGGTCCGTAACCTGAACCTGGAGGCACCACGACCGCGCATTTCTCCAGGACCATCTCGGCGAATGAAGCGGAAGTATAGCCATCGGGGACGGGGATCCAGATGTAGATCGTTCCCTTCGGCGGCGTGACATCGATCCCTATTTCCCTCAATGTGCCCACGACCAGGTCACGCCGGCGCTGATAGATTGCGCACATGTCGCTGACGCACTGCTGCGGGCCCGTCATCGCCGTGACGGACGTGCGCTGCAGCGCCTGGAACATGCCGGAGTCCATGTTGGTCTTGAGCCGCCAGAGAGCCTCGATTATCTCGGCGTTGCCGACGGCGGCGCCCACTCTCCAGCCGGTCATGTTGTAGGTCTTGGAAAGTGAGTAGAACTCGATGCCCACATCCTTGGCGCCGGGAGTCTGAAGGAAGCTCGGAGCGACATAGCCGTCGAAAGTAATTTCTGAATACGCGTTGTCATGGATGATGGCTATATCGTTTTTGCGGCCGAAGTCAGTGAGACGCTCGAAGAAATCGTCCTCGATGACAGCGCCGGTGGGATTGTTCGGATAATTCACGAACAGCATCCTTGCACGCTCGAGTGTCGATGCGTCGATAGCGTCCAGGTCAGGCTGGAAATTCAGCTCCGGCTTAAGCGGCAGGGACACTGCCGTTCCGCCGGCAAGAATCGGGCCGCCGGCATATACGGGATAGCCGGGATCCGCGGCCAGGCAGACGTCGCCCTCGTCGAGAAAATTGAAACAGATATGGGCGATGCCTTCCTTGGCGCCCAGCAGGGGCATGACCTCAGTCTCCGGGTCCAGGTCGACGCCGAAACGTTTTTTGTAAAAAGTAGCTACAGCCTCGCGAAATTCGTCCAGACCCCTGTTATTGGGATACTGGTGGTTGGCGGGGTCGGCGACCTGGCGCTGCATCTCCTCGACTATATGCGCCGGCGTCGGGGTGTCGGGATCGCCGATGCCCAAACTTATGACATCGATTCCCTGTTTTCTTTTTTCCGAGACCTTCCTTTCGATCTCGGCAAACAGATATGGCGGCAGGCCGTCCATGCGGCGCGAGAACCTCATCTTTCAAAGCTCCTTGATTTGTTTGATAAATTCATCAGATATGGTGCCGGAATAAACCTCTTCGGCCGGCCCGGTCATGATAACGTTCATCTTCAGATCGACCTCGATCAGCAGGTTTCCGCCGGGAAGGTTCACCGTTATCGGGCTCTTGACGCCACGTGTACGCCAGGCCGCCACTCCGACGGCGCAGGCTCCCGTACCGCAGGCGTTGGTCTCCCCCACCCCGCGCTCCCAGACCCTCATCTCGACCTCCGAAGGGCCGGTGACCTTCATAAACTCGACGTTGGTGCGGTTGGGAAAAAGTTCGTGGCGCTCGATGGCCGGACCGATCATCCAGAGGCTTAAGTCTTCAAGGTCATCCGTCTCGATAACGCAGTGCGGGTTACCCATGTCGACGTAGGTAAACTCAAATTCCTCACCCATGACCGTCAGCTTCTGCCCCAGCGCCTCGCTCTCCGCGGAGATACCCTCGAAACCGACGATGCCGCTGCCGCCGAGGCGGGCTGTACCCATGTCGACCCTGACCTGTCCGTCGGGCAGCAGGACGGGCGCGATAATTCCCGCATCCGTTTCGACTGAGATTAGTGAATCTGTGACATAACCGCGATTGCCGAGATAGCGCGCCAGCATGCGGATGCCGTTGCCGCACATCTCCGCCCTGCTGCCGTCGGGATTATAGATATCCAGCCTAAAGCCGGCCGATTCAGTGCCGCTCCAGAGAAGGACGCCATCTGAGCCGATACCAAAATGGCGGTCGCATATCAACGACGCCCTCGGGCCGGTCATCTCAAAATCAAGGTCAGTGACGGCGAAGATCACATAGTCGTTACCCAGACCCTGCCACTTGGAAAATTCTGTTTTGGATTCCATGAAAAGTTATTACCCGTCAGTTTGTGGTTTTTGCCGATGGGACCTGATAAGTCCTTCGATCTCCCCGGCGACCGCGGACGCCGAACGTCCGGCCAAGTCGATTCTAACAATATCAGGCATCTTTCGCATCCAGGTCAGCTGCCGCTTGGCGTAACGCCTGCTCTTCTGTTTTATCGAGGCGGCGGCTTCCTCAAGGCTTGCGCGGCCATCCAGATATTCACAGATATCCTTAAAGCCGATTGCCTGAGAGACGGTCCTCGAGACCGTCATGCCTCGCGCCTTTTTCACTTCTTCGATCACTCCGCCCGCCAGCATGCCGTCTACGCGCTCATCGATCCTTCTGTATAGTTCGTCGCGAGATTCCTGGAGACCGATGGAAAGGACGCTGTACGGAGAATCGGATGACCAGAGCCTGTCCCGCTCAAGAGACCCGGCAGCCCCATTTCCCTCAGCCGCTTCAAGTGCCCGCACAAGACGGCGGTGGTTCCTGCTGTCGACCGCGGCCGCCGCTTGCGGATCAAGCATATTCAGATGAGCCAGCGCCACCGCGGTGCCCTGCTCTTCGATAAGCTCTTCCCATCTGACGCGTCCCGCTACGTCACCCTTGCCTGCGAAACTGAAACCGCCAAGCAGGGCGCGGATGTACAGTCCGGTTCCGCCAACAACCAGTGGCAATTTCTTCCTGGCGTGGATATCACGGATGACCCCGGCGGCTTCCCGCGCATAGCGACCGGCACTGTATTCCTGGTCGAGCGGGATGATTCCCACGAGGTGATGAGGAACGGCCTCGATCAGATCCGCGTCCGGCTGGTCCGTAAGGATGGGCAGTCCCGCGTACAGCTGCATCGAATCGGCCGAGATTATCTCCCCGTCCAGGGCCTGCGCCACATCCACGGCTATGCGGCTCTTACCGACCGCGGTCGGACCGAAGATCGAGACGATGAAAATCCTGTTGTGAGAAACGCTGTCCATGGTTATTTCTGGTGGTTTTGTAAGTCCGGCCTGTTAGATTAAAGCATGAAAACAGACAGAGACGCACGATATGGCGTCTCTGCGGGATAATGCACTTGTCCGGAACGACTATCCGCTTGCCGGTTTCCAGCTCTCATCGAAGCGTGTTACCTTGAACCGCTGCAGCGCGAACTCGTCTTCCGGGTTGATCCCGGCCTTCTGGCAGGCGATGCCGATCTGATCATGGATGCTGTCGACACCTTCGAGGTCGGGAAGCAGGACACCCCTGCGGTAATCACAACTGACGATCACGCCATACAGCTTGCAGTCCAGCTGGTCCGGCGTCTGGACCGGCTCGGGAACGCTCAGCACATCCACGCTGAACTGAAGGTCGTCCAGTTCTTCCTCGATGACCGCGTTAAAGCGCGGGTCCCCAAAAGCCGCCGATTGTGCGTTCTTGATAATCTCCTGGCCCAGGTTCGGCTCCGCCGGTTCCAGCGTGCCGATGCATCCCCTCAGTTCGCCCTTCTTCTTTATGCTGACGAAACACGCGTAACGGAGCTTGTAGAATTCATCGTCGGGAGGCTCCGGCAGATGGCTGAACCTCAATGCCGCAATAACTACTTCTCTGGCGAACGACGCAGGGCTAGTCCCGGGTGTGATTGTCATGATCCCATCCTCTTCAAATCAATAATGAAAAAAATGAATATGTCAGCTTATTATTACACCCGCATAGCCGACTACCTGCGAATAGTCGCCGGTCACATCTCCGGATGTCTGGTACTTCTGCAGCCTGGCTTCGCTGGCGCCGAGCTTTAAGGTGGCGTACAGCATGGCCGCGGCCGGAGCGGCGCCGCACATGGAAATCTGGTTCTTATGGACCGTGTCGAGAAGGCCATCGGGGTCAAGCGCCAGCACCCTTTCCAGGGCGAGGTTGTCCTTCTCCTGGGCGACCGCCTGGCTTTCATAATGAGTCATGTCTGAACTTGCCACTATCAGCGTTTTTTTTCCTCTACCCTTGAGTGCCGTGGCGATAGCCTCGCCGACATCGCGACAGGAATCGGCGCTCGTGAGCATGAGGCTTATGGGAACGAAATTCACGTTGCCGACCATGTATTGCAGGAAAGGGATCTGTACCTCGATCGAGTGCTCGAAGACATGTGCGGACTCATCCGCGGCCAGCGTGGTGCTGTTTTCAAGTATCGATTTCGCCAGGTCGCTGTCTATGTACGCCTCTCCCCCGGGCAGATTCCAGATGCCCGCCGTCATTATCGACGCCACCGGGCCGAGGCCGGTATGATTGGGTCCCAGGATTATGAATGTATCGGGAAGCTCGACCGCGCCGTAGACCTCTCCGGCAACAGGCCCTGAATAGATGTAACCCGCGTGGGGAACGATCACGCCCAGCGCGCTCCGCGCCGGACCATGGCCGATCATATTCTTGATTGCCCGCTCCAGCTCGTCACGTTTGCCGGGATAGAACTGACCGGCAACCGCCGCATTCCGTACCGGTGAATTCAAAGTATCCATGTCTGCCGCCTCCTTAAGTCAGACAAGCGTTTTCATGAATGTTCCCCAAAAGAGCAATTACCAATCGATTGGCTGCGAATGGCGTGGTGCGACCTTTCCTGACGGCCTGCAATGAAGTTACCGCTGCCCGTCCGCGTCAACCTGCACGCCCATCAACGTTGTGAAGGAAGCCGACCTTATCTCGACGGAAACGACCGTCCCGGCCGGTTCAAGATTCTCGACTGGTTCGAGGGGCATGAAATTGACGATCTTGTTGCCTGAAGTGCGTCCGCGCAAAAGGCCGCCTCCATGCCTGCTGCGTCCCTCGATCATGACGTCCAGCCTGCTTCCGACCAATGCCTCGTTCTTTTCAGCGGCGATTCCCTGAACCAGCGCCAGAAGTTCCTTCATCCTGCGTTTGACGGTCTTCCCTGGAACGAGCCCGGGTAATTCAGCTGCCTCGGTGCCCGGCCTTGATGAAAAAAGGAAGGTGAAGGCGCCGTCGAAGCGGCATCTTGCCGCCAGTTTCATGGTCATATGAAAATCGTCTTCCTTCTCGCCGGGAAAGCCTATGATGATGTCGGTCGTCAGGGCGACATCGGGCACTTGAGAATAAAGATTCTTGACAAGCTCCAGATAATGTTCACGTGTATAGCCCCGCTTCATGCGTGTGAGGATGCGGTTAGAGCCCGACTGGGCAGGCAGATGAAGATGTTTGCATACCTTAGGAAAGTCGCGCATGGCTGCAATCAAATCCTCGCCCAGATCTTTAGGGTGAGATGTGGTGAAACGAATGCGCTTGAGGTCGGCGATTTCATTGAGCGATGAGAGCAGCCCGGAAAAATTATCCCTGGCGCCGGCGGGCGCGTTCAGATCCAGGCCGTATGCATTTACATTCTGACCGAGAAGTGTTATTTCAACCACGCCGTCATCGACAAGGCTTTTTACCTCTTCTACTATCTGCGGCGAAGGCCGGCTTCTTTCAGGGCCCCTCACCATCGGGACCACGCAGTAGCTGCAGAAGTTTGTGCAGCCGGTCATGACCTGCACCCAGGCGCGGCTCTGGTTAAGTCTGCGTGAGGGCAGCGAGGCACTGGGCATGGGGTTATCATCAAACGACCAGGCGGGGCCGGAACCACTCGCAACAGCTTCGATCAGGGCGGGCAGCTCACCGATGTTCTGCGGGCCGAAGGCTATATCGAGGAACGGCAGGTCGCTGAAGATCCTTGTCTGAAGATTCTGCGCAAAGCAGCCGCCCAGCGCGATTATCCGATCGGGGCGTTCCTTTTTGAGCCGCCGCGCCTCCCCCAGACGCCCCAGCAACCGGCTGTCTGCGGTCTCGCGGACGGAGCAGGTGTTGAAAACGAGGAGGTCGGCCTCTTCGGGGTCGCCTGTCTGCAGCCAGCTGCTTTCTTCCAGCACACCGCGGATGCGCTCCGAGTCGTGCTCGTTCATCTGACAGCCGAATGTGGTGAGGTGGTAGTACATCTGGATTACAGTATCTTACAGCTTCCAGGAGAATTCGTTTACCGCGTCATGCAATGGAATAAACGCGTACGCGCCGCCGCATGAACAAACGCCTGCGAAGATCTGTTCCCGGCAGGACAGACTCCCCTCTTGGCTCAGGGCGTCATCTGCCTGTATACGGGATGAGACCCGCCTTATACGCGGTATCGTTTATCGAACATCATCGCCAGAGCAAAAGCCTGTGATTCCGATCCACCTGCTTCGTGGAATCAGTTTCGTCTGCTACTTCGCGTACTCGGTAGCGCGGCTTTCACGGATGACCGTGACTTTTATCTGGCCCGGATAATCAAGCTGCTTCTCGATCTCCTTGGCGATCTCGCGGGAAAGCAGCGAGGCGTCGTCGTCGTTGATCTCGGTCGGCTTGACCATCACCCGGATCTCGCGTCCGGCCTGCATCACGTAGCACTTCTCAACGCCCTTCTTGCTGACGGCGATGCTCTCCAGTGACTCCAGCCTCTTGATATAGCTCTCAAGACTGTCCCGCCTGGCGCCTGGACGGGCGGCGCTGACCGCGTCAGCAGCCTGCACCAGCACGGCTTCCACAGTCTGTGGCTCGATGTCGGAGTGATGGGCTTCGATGGCATGCGTGATCGCCGGCGCTTCCTTGTTCTTCTTGGCCAGACTGGCGCCGATAGCGGCGTGCGTTCCCTCGATCGTATGATCGACCGCTTTACCGATATCGTGCAGCAGGCCCGCGCGGCGCACCATCTTGACGTTCGCGCCGAGCTCGGCGGCCATTATACCGGCGAGGTGGCTTACTTCCAGAGAATGGGCCAGAACGTTCTGGCCGTAACTCGTCCTGTATTTGAGCCTGCCCAGCAGCTTAACCAGGTTCTCGGGCAACCCGTGGATATTAGTGTCCAGTGTCGCCTGCTCGCCTGCTTCCAGAATGGTTTTTTCAACCTCGGCCTGAGCCTGTTTGTAAGTGTCTTCGATGCGTGCCGGATGAATCCGGCCGTCCGAAAGGAGCTTGGTGAGTGTAAGCCTGGCGATCTCGCGCTTGACGCCGTCAAAACCGCTGAGAACCACGGCCTCGGGTGTGTCATCAATGATGACGTCGATGCCGCTGATGTTCTCCAGGGCCCTGATATTACGGCCCTCGCGGCCGATGATGCGGCCTTTCATCTCATCCGACGGCAGTGGCACGACCGAGACGGTTGTTTCCGCCGCGTGATTGGCCGCGGTACGCTGGATGCTGAGAGAGAGGATATTGCGCGCCCTGCGATCGGACTCACGCCTGGATTCCTCTTCGATGCTGCGGATCATTTTGGCCATGTCGTGCCTGGCCTCTTCTTCGACCTGCTTGAGCAGCAGTTCCTTAGCCTGGGCGCTGGTAAGTTCTGATACACGCTCGAGCTGGCGGCGCTGCTCCTCGAGTGACTGACTGAGCTCTTCTGCCATCTTCTTGCTGTTTACCTCACGGTCCTGAAGCGACTGTTCCCGGCGCTGGATGTCCTTGTCACGCTCGGAAAGGTTCTTTTCCTTGTCATCCAGGCGCTGCTCGCCCTTGAGGACTTCAGCACGCCTGATCTTCAGCTCGTCCTCCGCTACCTCTCGAAGCTTCTGCACTTCTTCGCGCGCGTCGACCTGCGCAGTGCGGCGCAGGGTCTCGATATCCTTGACGGCATCTGCACGCAACTTCGCTGCTTCAGTCTCTGCTGAACTGATCTGCGCTTCCGCGATCTTCTTGCGGGCATAAAAACCTATAACAAAAAATACGACCGCTGACACGACTGCCGCCAGAACGGCGAACAATATATTCATACCTGCTCCAATCTCCATAAGCGGTTCCATGGCCGGGAAACCAGCCAGATAACCGCAATCCGTTAACTTTCTCTGCACTTAAAAACGCAAAAAGCCGAGCATCCGCTCGGCACATTGGCATTCCTGCAAGGCGCGTTCCGTATCACTGATTTTTCCAGCGACCTGACGCCGGGAAATTATTATTAGTGAATCCCTGTTTCTGTTTCACTAAGCCCGATGGCTGTTACTTTTATTGCCAATGCCTTGAAGAACAATTAAATCGAAATGACTATCGATCTATCGATGTGTGAGCAGATAATTAGAACGCTCTAATTCTAGCTGCCGGAAGACGGAGATGTCAATGAAAACAGCGGCCTGCAGGAGGTATGCCCGCCAATCACCGCACAATAGACAAAAGAGGCGCACCCGGGTGCGCCTCTTTATCGGTAATCCTGCACTTATTCAGCGGCACATCATCTGCCGATTCCAGTTAAACCTGTACTTTTGCAGCTTTTTCTTCGCTTTCCTCGGCCATCTCTTCGATAGTCTGCGTAATCGTAACACCAGCCGCATGAAGGATCTCAGCCAGTATTGTCTTCGCAAGCTCAGGGTTTTCCTTAAGGAAGGCCTTGGAGTTATTGCGGCCCTGCCCCAGTCGCTCATCGCCATAGGAGAAATAAGCCCCGCTTTTGTCGACAATTCCATGAGCGACGCCCATATCGAGGATATTCCCTTCCTGGGAGATGCCCTCGCCATACATGATGTCGAACTCAGCCTGGCGGAACGGCGGCGCCATCTTGTTCTTGACTACTTTTGCGCGTACCCGGTTGCCGATGGCCTGGGTGCCTTCCTTGAGCGTTTCTATGCGACGCAGATCCAGCCGCACCGAGGCGTAGAACTTGAGCGCCTTGCCGCCGGGAGTGACCTCGGGATTACCGAACATGACGCCTATCTTCTCGCGCAGCTGGTTCGTGAATATGGCGACCGTGCCGGTTTTATTGAGGGTGCCTGCGAGTTTCCGCAGAGCCTGTGACATCAGACGCGCCTGAAGGCCCATGTGGGAGTCGCCCATCTCACCCTCAATCTCAGCTTTAGGTGTGAGGGCGGCCACCGAGTCGATGGCGACGATATCGAGAGCACCGCTCCGGATAAGCATCTCCGCGATCTCAAGAGCCTGTTCGCCGTAATCCGGCTGGGATACCAGCAGATCGTCGACATTGACCCCGATCCTGCGTGCATAGGCTGGATCCATGGCGTGTTCAGCGTCGATGAACGCGCAGATGCCGCCGCGTTTCTGTGCCTGGGCGATCATGTGATAAACCATGGTTGTCTTTCCGGAGGCCTCCGGACCGAATATTTCGATAACCCGGCCCCGCGGTACACCTCCTACCCCCAGAGCGATATCAAGTGCCAGCGAACCGGTGGGAATAACTCCTACCTGAACCCCGGCGCAATCATCACCCATCCTCATTATGGACCCCTTGCCGAACTGACGTTCGATCTGGCTCACTGCTGCTTCCAAAGCCTTGTCTTTCTCCACTTCTTCCTCCAATCAGTTCAGTTGGACCGATCTCAGGGCCACGTGTTCGGCCCCGTTTGCTTTCAGAATGCTATTATACAGGGTGATCCGGACGGCTGTAAATTTTACCGGCGCGGGATGGATCTCAGACAGCTCCAGATGCGTTCTGCCCCGGGCCCGGGCAATGGTGACGTGAGGAAAAAAGGGTCTCTTTTCCCTCCTGTAATGCGCTTTTTCCTCCAACCCTGCCACCAGCTCGTCATGGATTGCCTTGATGCGGCCTGCCGGCTCATCGATCTCCGCTGCAATCACTCGCGGACCCCTGCCACGCGGCAGCCCAATGATATCAGCGGCAGTCGCTTCAATAACGCTCCGATCGCTGATAGCCTCAAGGAGATCAAGGGATATATCCCGTTCCCTCTCCCCCATCTGGCCAAGGAATATGAGGGTAACGTGAAGCTGCTCCGCAGGCGTTAGCCTCAGAATCCTTTCTGTTGACAGGAATTCCTGCTGCCAGGAGACAAGCTCTTTGACAGCATTTTCCGGTATGTCAACCGCAAAAAACAGGCGGAATGAAGGCTCCCGCTGGCCTCCACGGCCTTCAGAACGATGGCTCCGGCCCTCAGCGTAGCGTTCGCCGCGCCCCTGCCTTCTGGAAGCTCTGGCTGGATAATCCCTAGTCATACCTCGGCAATCCGATACTTACGCGCAGCGCCTCGTCCACCTGTTTCATCGCTTCAGGCGGCATTTTTGCGATCTTTTCTCCGAGCTGTTTTCTGTCCAGAGTCAGGATCCGGTTCAACCGCACGACTCCTTTTTTTTGAAGAAGCCTGTCCGGCACGGAGACATTGACCGGATAGGGACGCGTACTGAGACTTGAAGTAATACAGGCTACGATTAACGTTGAAGAAAACTCATTACCTGTATTATTCTGTATTATCAAAACCGGCCGGATGCATTTCCTGGCGTCTCCGGCTGATTCATTCAATCTTGCCGAATAGATATCCCCCCTTCTGATACTGCCGGGATATTGCGTGCCGCCCACAGTTCCTGACGATTTCTTATTATTGTCCACAGGCCCTGTTTCTACCATTCCGGCCAGCGATCACAGGAATCCTCAGGCGCCCGGGATGATTCCTCCGCCATTTCAATGTAACCCTCGGCCAACAGGCGCTCCTCTTCACTGGCAAAATATGAGGATACCGCCTCACAGACGAGGTCGCTTCGCGTTCGCCCGGCCTTCCGTGCTTTTATATCAAGCTCAGCAAGCAGGTTCTCTGGAATCGTTATGGATGTTCTGGCTTTGCGTCTCGGCATAATGTGTCATACTTTCTGTATTATTATTCGTATGATATATCATGACCATCCGGCTGTCAAGCATAAATCTTCGCCGGCATCTGGCTTCATGATTTTCCATTGCCGGCCACATTAAACAAAAAAACAGGGCGGCTGCTGCGGCCACCCTGTTCATATATCGTTACTCTGAATGCGGATCTAATTCTTAGCTTCTAGCAGCTCCCTCAGCGTCAGCAGCAGGTTTGGCAGCACATACGGTTTCTGCATGAACCGGTAGCCTTTCTCCTGCACAAACCTCCAGTCGGCGATCACATCCGTATATCCGCTGACAAGCAATACGGGCAGGCCAGGCTTGTATGAATGCAGATGCTCGACCAGCTTCACACCATTTTCACCAGGAAGCGCCACGTCACTGAAAATGAGCTCGAATTCGCCCTTCTCCCTCGCAAAGACATCAAAAGCTGCACTTGCGTCGCCTGCGCCCACTACAACATATCCGTTCTTCTCAAGCAATTTCTCGGTCAGCTTTCTGACAGCCTCATCGTCCTCGACAAGTAATATCTTCTCTCCATGGCCCCTGAGGTCATCAGTATTGATATCCGCTGTTTCCGGCAATACCTTTTCCCTGGTGACCGGAAAGAACAGCTGGAAGGTAGATCCCTCTCCAGGCGAGCTGGTTACATCCACCCAGCCATCGTGCTGCACGACGACACCATAAGTAACCGACAGACCCAGACCAACGCTATGACCGAATTTACCGGATGTGGTGAAAAACGGTTCGAATATCCTCTCCCTGGTCTTCTCATCCATGCCTGTGCCGGTATCTGTTACTGAAAGACAGCAGAACTCACCCGGGTAAGAACCCGGGTGTGAATTTGCGTAATCGTGATCTATTTTCATATTCTCAGTCTTCACCAGTAAATTACCGCCATCCGGCATCGCCGTTTTTGCGTTTTTTACCAGATTCATTATGGATTGCTCGATGTTCAGGCCATTGCCGTTGACTATCGACATGCCATCGACGAACTCAGTGGAGACCGTGACACCCTCTCCGGCGATCTGGTCGATCCTGCCTATAAGGTTCCCTACCAGATTATTGATATCCAGCGGCATCATGTCCGCCGGATGGTACTGGCTGAACATGAGTAACTGGCCCGTCAGATCTGTAGCCTGATTGACGGCGATTCGTATTTCGTCAAGATAATCCTGCAGCACGCTTCCGGCGGGAGCCTCTGCCATGGCCATTTCCTGGTAACCCCTGATCGTCGTCAGGTTATTATTGAAATCATGCGCGATGCCGCCGGCCATGTTGCCGACGCTTTCCATCCTCTGTGTCTGAAGCAGCTGCGTTTCCATCTCCTTCTGCCTGGTGATGTCCCGCATCATGCCCCAGTAAGAGATGATGACCCCATCGTTATCACGAACCACTCTAGCGGAAACAGACATGATCACTTTCTCGCCGGATTTTTTGCGCATGAAGATTTCGCAGTCCTTCAGATAACCTTGCGATTCTATCTGCTTCCTGTATTTTTCACGATCAACCGGTGAGTAATAAAGTTCCTGCGCGAGGTCGATATTTTTCAGCTCGTCCACCGAGGAATATCCGAGTATTTCCGCTCCGGCAGGATTGATGTCAAGAAACCTGCCTGACGGGGATGAGATAAATACTATGTCCTTGGAGGATTCGAAAAGCCTGCGATATTTGTCTTCACTCTTCTGTATCGAAAGCTTTGATTTCTTGTATTTCGCCAATGATCGCTCTAAACGGCTAGCATAAACAGCCAGGCCTCCGAGCAGGAGCAGAGTCATCAAGCCCGTAAAAAATCCGACAATCAGGTGCTCTTCATCGAAGTACTCGATTTCCGGATGCATTATCTTGTCGACGAGCGCCCCGACATTGGTCATAAAGAATACAACAACCAGAAATATGAACAGCCGCGGAAGAATTTTGCCTGCGCTTGTGGCAGATTCAATCCTTGAAGTTTCCATCGTGGTCCTTTCGCCCTGTATTAATCACCCGGAAAGTATTTGATGGAGGAAGTGCGCCCCCTTTACGTTCCTTTCGGCCATATGCCGTTTTCCCCTGAGTGTATGGGCGTTTACAGACAGAAGCTGAAAGATCATGTCATCAGCCTGGCTGTTATCTCGGCTACATGCCTTCCCTGGAATCTCGCGCCCTCCAGCTCGTTTTCGCTCGGCAGACGTTCCCCGGTTCCGCCGGCGATAGTTGAGGCTCCGTATGGCGAACAACCAGTTATCTCATCAATACGCTTCTGCCCCGTGAAGGTGTATGGCAGACCGACGATTATCATCCCGTGATGCAGTAATGTCGTGTGGAAGTTCAGGATGGTCGATTCCTGTCCTCCATGCTGGGTCGCGGTGCTTGTGAAAACGCTGCCCACCTTGTCGACCAGGCCGCTTTCACTCCAGATATGCCCCGTGGCGTCGAGGAACTGGCGCATCTGCCCGCACATGTTCCCAAAACGGGTCGGTGTCCCGAATATGATGGCGTCAGCCTTCGTGAGTTCATCGATATCGCTGATCGTGCATACGGGGGTATCGGAGATCGCCTTCTGTGCTTCGAGAGCGCCCATTTTTTCCAGCACTTCCCGGGGAAGTGTTTCCGGCACACGGCGCATTTCCACGTCGGCGCCTTCGACCTCTCCTGCTCCCTCGGCTACTGCCTGGGCCATCAGGTGAACGTGGCCATATAACGAGTAATAAACGATGGATATCTTCATGTCCTCACCCTTCCATTCACATAAGTAATCTCTTTATTTGTAAGTACCTCAAGGCGGGTGAATGGAAACATTTCCAGAGTTATCCCGAGACGGTATCGCGTGTATAAATATCTAACGACGGGTTTCAGTTAAGGAGTCAGTCCGGTAATACGTGGCGGGTCGATACTTTCCGTTCCGGTCAGGACATGAGCGCCGCGGCCGACGCTGAAATGTTTGCGGTGCGGGAAAAAGAAACCGCCCCATGCACATGGGGCGGTTTTAAGAAGTCAGCTCAGCGCCCTGGGCGCCATTCCTGCCCGTTAGTAATGGACAGATACTCTCATGCCGACACCGACGGCCTGGAATACCCAGGCGGCTGCTCCCATCGGCAGGTTCACGCACCCGTGTGATACGGCGCGGCCGAAATTGTTATGCCAGTTCGCGCCATGGATCGAATAGGACCCTGTGAACCATAGTACATATGGCACCGCGGGAGCATAGTAAGGTTCGGCGGCTCCCGGCGCGCTCCGCATGTCCGCGGCTATCTGTTTGGAATATACGAAGTACTGTCCCGTCGGCGTTTCGTAGCCCGGCTTGCCACTTGATACCAGCGTTGAATATATGGGTTGATTAGTCTGGGAGAAACGCCGTTCTTCATATTCATATACGACTACCCCGATGACTGTCAGTGTCTGGCTGGAGAGGTTGATGTCAACCCACTGGACACCCATATTGAAGAATCTTGGTATGAAGTTACTGGCGCCGACGACCTTGGATGATGACCAGTTCCAGTTGCCGCGGCCATTCGTCCAGGCGAGGCGCGTATCGAAGCTGATGCCGGCGGGATCGAAAACCCACAGTCCGGCGGTAGAGCTGCCGTAGTCGTAGAGTATTCCCATCTCTGTCTTGCCGTCGTTGTTGAAATCACCGGGCGTGAGCTTTGACGATGCCCAGTTCCAGTTGCCGCGGCCGTTTGCCCAGGCCTGACGTGGATTAAAACCGGTGCCCGCGGCTTCGAAGACCCAAAGGCCCGAAGTCGAGTTGCCGTAATCGTAAAGGATGCCAACGTCCGAATTTCCATCGCCATTGAAATCGCCTGCGGCTATCTTGGAACAGGACCAGTCCCAGTTGCCGCGGCCGTTGGTCCAGGCGAGGCGCTGGTTGAAACCGGTTCCGGCTGCCTCGAAAACCCAGAGGCCGGCGGTTGTGTTGCCGTAGTCGTACAGGATGCCGACATCATCGTTTCCGTCGGCGTTGAAATCTCCCGTGGCTATCTTCGACGATGCCCAGTCCCAGTTGCCGCGGCCGTTGGCCCAGGCGAGGCGAGGGCTGAAACCGGTGCCGGCCGCCTCGAAGACCCAGAGGCCGGAGGTGGAATTTCCGTAGTCGTAAAGGATGCCGATATCCGTCTTTCCATCACCGTTGAAGTCACCCGAGGACATCTTTGACGAAGCCCAGTCCCAGTTGCCGCGTCCGTTGGTCCAGGCGAGGCGAGGGCTGAAACCGGTGCCGGCCGCCTCGAAGACCCAGAGACCGGAGGTAGAGTTTCCGTAGTCATAAAGGATGCCCATGTCCGTCCTGCCGTCGGCATTGAAATCACCGGGGGCCATCTTTGTCCTGGACCAGTCCCAGTTACCGGCGCCGTTGGTCCATGCCATGCGGGATGTGAAGCCTGACCCTGACGGATCGAATATCCAAAGCCCTGACGTTGTATTGCCGTAATCATAAAGCACACCGACCTCGGCCATGCTGTCAGCATTCGTGTCAATGCTCTCTGTGGTGGAAGGCGCGGTTGCGATAACTGGAACATCACCGGTCTCAGGCGCATAGGTGTCGGAGGCGGCGCTGCTTTCTTCTTCCGTCGGATCACCGGCGGCAGCAGGTTCGATGGGTACAGTTTGTGCGGTTACTGCTTGCGTGAGATGGGTGCTCACACCTGCCTTTTCGGCGGCGAGGCCGTCTTCGCCGTATACGGCGCCGGCCGCATTGGCTTTCGCGGAAAAAATACCTGAGACCATGCCTGAGAGAATCAGGCCACAGACAACCAGCATCACAAACGGCTTACACGGATTTCTTTTCATTTTCTTCCTATCTGAAATCGATTTATGGCGGGGCTGCATGAAGGCGTTACCTGTAAAACCAGAAATGTATTCTATAAACAGTCAGGCATTGATTCAATAATCAGGCTGTAATCCCTGCATGACCCGGGGTTCTGACCATCAATGTGCTGCTTCCTCGCCGGGTATGATCCGGGCAAGCATCTGCAGGGCCGCGGTTACAGACGCCCGGCGGACTTCGTCGCGGGCTCCCTGAAAGTTAAAAGCCATCACCTCGTCTGCAGTTTCTGAAGATACGCCTATATAGACGAGTCCAACCGGCTTTTCGGCGGTCCCGCCATCGGGGCCGGCTATCCCGGTTATGCCGATGCCGTATCCGGCGCCGAGGGCCTCCCTGGCGCCTTTCGCCATCTGTCGCGCTACAGACTCTGATACGGCGCCCTCTTCGTCGAGGGTATCCTGTTTTACCCCGAGGAGTGCGGTTTTCACCGAGTTATCATATGCTACGACTCCGCCAAGGAAGAATCGGGAGGCGCCGCTGACGCCGGTAATGGTCTCGCTGAGCATACCGCCAGTGCACGATTCGGCGACAGCCAGGGTCTCTCCACGATGCGACAGCCTGCCAGCGACGACCTCGACGATCGCCTTTCCGTCGGAGTACGTAGATCCTGTAGACGTGACGGCGATCTTCTTCATCGTCTCATGCCTGCTCCGGAGCCTTAACCCAGTAGCGTGCTTTCCGAAAATAATCGATCCCCGAGATAACGGTCAGGAGCGCGGCGATGTAGATAAGGTACCAGCTCAACGGCCTGTCGAGAATATATCCACGCTGGGGCAGTATCAGGGCTATGACCGCGATGACCTGGCTGACGGTCTTGATCTTTCCGAGCGAACTGGCCGGGATCACCACCCTCTCGGCAGCGGCTACTAGCCTCAAGCCCGTGACCGCGAACTCCCTTGCGATGATCACCATCGCTATCCAGGCCGAGATGCGTCCGAGTGACAGCAGTGAGATGAGCGCGGCGGAAATGAGGAGCTTGTCCGCAAGGGGGTCCAGGAACTGCCCGAGGACCGTCACGGCGTTGCGTGAACGGGCGACATAGCCGTCCAGCGTGTCGGTGAGCGCCGCTATGACGAATATGCCGGCGGCAATCGAAGCGCTGAGCCAGGACGGGATGATGTCGAGCCCCAGCATGAAAACCATGAACACGGGGATGAGCAGGATACGGAAGATGGTAAGGCCGTTGGCGAGATTTACCGGAATCCGCCACCGCGTCCGATCCCCGGCGTCAGATGAAGCAGCTGGCTGTGCTTTGCTCACCTGCCGCTCCCCGTCCGTCATTATCCGCCCAGTTTTTTTAGACCGGTGACAGTGATCTCGTAATCCGCCGGCGCCTCGGTCAGAGGTGGCTGGGGTTGCCCGTTGATCGTAATTTCAAGATCGGCGTTACCGACCGTCAGTTTCAGGCGCGTCTCTGAGCCGATGACCGCACTGTTCAGACTCTGGATTTCCCCCGCCTCAAAAACATGTGGTTCTATCAAAGGCGTATTGTCGCCTGCCTTGACCAGCTCGACCCAGACGGAATCCGTTGCCTTGATGGAAACGCTCTCAAGCGCTCCGGGACGAGTCTGGGTCTGGACGGTCGCTGCCGGCGCCGGGCTTGTGGCTGACGCCGTCTGCGTCGGCGACGTGGTCGCTGATTCGGTGGATGTCGGTGCCAGGGTGGCCGGTTCGGTGCCCTTGTTCCCCCAGCCCATGTAAGACAGGACAGCTATGATCGCCACTGCAAGGATGGCGACGATGATATAGTTGGCGGGACGCTTGCGGGGGGCTTCAGTATTGGCTGTCTTTGGCGGCTGGATGAGGTGTTCACGATGATCGCCGCTGCCGAAGCGTTCATTGAACTCATCGATAAGCAGCTGATAATCGAGATCGAGGTATTCTGCGTAAGTCCTCAAAAAGCCTTTGACGTACGTCCCGGCCGGGAGAACATCGAAATCCTCGTTCTCCATCGCCTGGATGTATTTTACCCTGATCTTTGTATCCTCTTCCGCCTGCTGTAGCGAGATATCCCTGCGCACGCGGGCATCCCGCAAAGTGGTGCCGATCTCAAACATATATCCCCAAGCTTATGATTTTGCCGCGGCATAAATGCTGATTTTCAGCCACGACTTCGGATTAACCGTAATATTTTATCAGCAAACTGTCTGAATGATGTCCGGATTATCAGAATCTAACACTTGATACGCAATGATACAATTTTTGCCAGCCTGACAGCGTCAGCATGACTGCCGGAAAAATGGGCATCCTGCAGCCCCGTTAAAGCGGCCTTCGTTTGCGTATTTACCTTCATTGACAAAAAAACGCCAGCTGATAATATCTTCTGCGAGCCTGCCCGGGAAAGACAGACTGCTTTCTCTTGGGGGGAATATGGGTGATTGCAGTCTTTCCGGTGGGGTCAGCCGGAGAATAGCAGCGACAGGGCCGGCGTTGATCAAGCGTCGGCTTTTTCTGTTTGAAGCGCATGCCCTGCATGGCCTTTGCTTGGTTTGCGGAACATTCATAGCGTTCATGCGGCCGGAAAAGCGTTTAAAACAACATGCCGAAGGGCAGCCTTTTGAGCACACCGATGATTGAAACGGACCTGGATTCTTGCACGAATACGCGATAACAGAAAGCATCATCGAGATAGTCCTGTCAGAAGCTGCCCAGGCAGGCGCGGGATGTGTCGATGAAATCAGGGTCGTGATCGGTGAACTGTCGAGCTTCTCCGACAGTTCCATCGAGTTTTATTTCGAGGAGCTTTCACGCGGTACCACGGCCGAAGGCGCCCGCCTGGTTTTTGAAAAAATCGAAGCCAGCGCGGAATGCTGCGCCTGTGGTTACGGCTTCAGGCCGCGTAGCGCCTTTTATGCATGTCCTGAGTGCGGATCGCGGCTGTTCGAGCTGAAGCAGGGACAGGAGATGTACGTCGACAGCATTGAAGTGAAATGATCGAACGTGAAAGGCCAATATCAATTCAAGAAGAGCTGAAGCCGGAATCCCGGGAAGGATAGCCGCATGAAGATCGAAGTCAAAAAGAACATACTCGCACGCAATGACACGGCCGCAGCTGAAAACCGTGAGCGCCTTGCCAGGCAAGGCGTGTGCATGATCAACCTGATGGCTTCGCCGGGAGCGGGCAAGACCAGCGTTATCATGAAGGTTATCGAAAACCTCCCTGACAGGTACGCGATGGCCGTGATCGAAGGGGACATCGCTTCCGAGATTGATTCGCTGGCTATCGAAGCCCTGAATATCCCGGCGCTGCAGATCAACACAGGCGGCTCCTGTCATCTGACGGCTTTGATGATAAGTTCGGCGCTCGACCATCTCGATCTGGACTCGCTGGACCTGGTTATCGTTGAGAATGTCGGAAACCTCGTCTGCCCGGCGGAGTTCGACCTGGGAGAAACCGGACGCGTGATGATCGCCAGCATTACGGAGGGTCATGACAAGCCTCACAAGTATCCCACCATCTTCAGGGAAGTCGACGCGATCCTGGTGAACAAGACCGACCTGCTTCCTTACTGTGATTTCGATATGGCCAGCTTTCGCCAGGTGGTCGAGGAGCTTAACCCGGACGGCGCCGTCATCGAGCTGTCCTGCAAGGACGGTTGCGGCACCGACGACTGGTGCGGCTGGATCGAAACAGCAATAAACGGAAGCAAGACCAGGTTGTCGTCCTGACATCTCGAACCAGAGCCAAGGCCCGGGAGTAAACATGCCCGATCTGCATGACGGAATATCCCGCTCGACGAGAACCGTGATCCTTGTAAAGGGCGTCGTCCAGGGTGTCGGCTTCAGGCCGTTCGTATACCAGGCGGCTTTGGCGAAAAAACTGAATGGGCACGTGGTCAATACCGCTTCGGGCGTGGAGATAGACGTCGAGGGCCCCGCAGCCGAAATCGACGCCCTGATCGAAGAGATCCGCGCCGGCGCTCCCCCGCTTTCCCACATTATCGATATCGAGACAATCGCGATGGAACCCTCGGGATGCTCGGGCTTCAGAATCGGCGATTCGGTCGCCGGTCGCGAAGGCCATCAACTTGTGAGCCCTGATACCTGCACCTGTGATGACTGCATGGCGGAACTGCTAAATCCCAGTGACAGGCGTTACCGTTATCCATTTATCAACTGTACGAATTGTGGTCCAAGGTTCACGATTATCGAGGAACTGCCGTACGACCGCCACTCGACTACCATGAACAGGTTTGTCATGTGTCCGGAATGCCAGGCTGAGTATGAAGATCCCGCTGACCGCCGTTTTCACGCCGAACCCAACGCCTGTCCGCAATGCGGTCCCCAGCTCTGGCTCACCGACTCGAATGGCAATACGCTACCCGCTGAGGATGCGATCACGGCCGCGGCATCGGCGCTTAGGGCGGGAAAGATAATCGCACTCAAGGGGCTGGGTGGATTTCAGCTTGCCTGCCTGGCGACGAGCGAAGAAACCGTGGAGCGCCTGCGGCTGCGCAAGCGACGTCCCCACAAACCATTCGCGCTCATGACTGTTTCCGCCGCCGAGGCTTCGCTTCGCTGTCATGTCAGCCCGGAAGAGAGGGAACTCCTGGAGTCGGCGCAGCGGCCGGTCGTATTACTGCGCCGTCTAGGCAACAGTGATATCGCACAGGCTGTAGCTCCACGACTCGATCACCTGGGTATCATGCTCCCCTGCACCCCGATGCACTTTCTGCTGCTGGATGAGGTTCAGACGCCGCTGGTCATGACGAGCGGCAACCTCTCAGAGGAGCCCATCTGCCGCACGAGTTTTGAAGCAATGGCAAAGCTGTCAGGAATCGCCGACCTGTTCCTCATGCATGACCGGCAGATCAAATCGACATATGACGACAGTGTCATGATGGTGGAAAACAGCCGGCCGGTGATGCTGCGCCGCGCGCGCGGCTATGCCCCTCTGCCGGTAAAGCTGCCCGTTCCTCCGAATAATGATGACGTAGTGGTATCCGGGAATGAAACATGTTCGGTCTTCGCCGCCGGAGCCGAACTGAAAAATACTTTCTGCCTGACCCGTGGGAACGACGCTTTTCTTTCCCAGCACATGGGCGACCTGGAGAACGTCGAAACACTGCTGCACTACGAACGCACGGAATCCCTTTATGAGAACCTGTTCAACATCAAGCCGGATACTTTCGTCTGCGACAGCCATCCTGATTATCTTTCGACGGCCTATTGCATGGAACGGCAACCGTCACCCCTCAAAGTCCAGCATCACAAGGCGCATCTGGCTTCATGTCTGGCTGAGAACAATGAAACCTCAGATGTCGTCGGCGTCATACTTGACGGCATGGGCTTCGGAGACGACGGCTCGATATGGGGCGGAGAATTCTTCACCGGCGGGCTGGAAAGCGGTTTTGAGCGGGCGGCGCATCTCGAGCAGATGCCGCTCCTGGGCGGCGACGCGGCCGTACGCGAGCCCTGGCGCACAGCGCTTGCGGCCACATGGAAACACGCGCCCGGGAAGCTGGCGTTTGCAGCTGACGTACTGGAGATACCCGGACGCAAGCGCGGCCTGCTGCAGCGTCAGCTAGAAGCCAGGCTGAATTGCCCCATGACCTCCAGCTGTGGACGCCTGTTTGACGCCATCGGCGCGCTGGTGCTGCGCCGCTTCAACGTCAGCTATGAAGCCCAGGCTGCGATCGAGCTGGAGGCTCTAGCTTGGAGTTCTGACCTGCTTTCGAATATTACCCCTTCCGATGGCGCACTGGCTCCCGAACCCTATCGCTTCGAGCTTAACAGTGACGCTGAACCCTGGATATTGTCTCCGGCCTCAGTTGTCAACGAGGTCATTAATGATATAGAGAAGGAAACTGATCCGGCGCTGATAGCTGTCCGCTTTCACCTGGGCCTGTCAGAAGCTATAGTACGAACGAGTATTTCAATCGCCGAAAAACATGGCCTGGAAAAGATAGCTCTCAGTGGCGGGGTCTTTCAGAACCGCCTTTTGTTGAGAATGGTGACTGAAGGCCTATCCCTTGAAGGCAGGGAAGTCATAAGCCATCATCATGTACCGCCCAATGACGGCGGAATCGCCCTGGGCCAGGCCGCTCTGGCCCTGTTCAATACAAGGAGCAGATAGTCCATGTGTCTTGCGGTGCCCGCAAAAATAGTTGAAATTGAAGGCCAGCTTGTTACGGTCGAGGTCGGCGGCCTGACGCGGCAGGCCTCTATCGTCCTGCTTCCCGACGCATCCCTCGGCGACTACGTACTGATACACGCGGGGTTCGCCATTTCCAGAATCGATGAGAAAGAAGCGCTGGAGACGCTGCATCTGTTCGAGCAGCTTGGAAACGGCGATTACGGCAGCATTTCCGGCCCGCAGGATTAATTGATGCCGCTCCCCTTCCTTGATGATTTCCGCGATCGATCCCAGGTCCGCGCCCTTCTGGGTGAACTGAACGCGCGCCTCGAGGGTGGGCCTGTCCGCAGGGTCATGGAAGTCTGCGGAACCCATACCATGGCTATCTCACGCCAGGGCATCCGGCAGGCACTGCCGCCGGAGCTCAAATTGATATCGGGTCCGGGTTGTCCGGTCTGTGTCACGTCGAACGCTGACATAGACAGGTTTATCGAGATATCGCTGCTGCCGGGAGTGATTGCGGCGACGTTCGGTGACATGCTGCGGGTTCCGGGCACGCGCATGGGCCTGTCGCAGGCCCGGGGCCGGGGTGCGCAGGTGCGCATCGTCTATTCCACCCTGGACGCCGTCGAGCTGGCGAGGAAGAACCCCGAAAGTGAAGTGGTCTTTTTCGGAGTCGGTTTCGAGACGACGGCGCCGACGGTAGCGGCAGCGCTTGTCGAAGCCCGCGCTGCAGACCTGACAAATTTTCATGTACTTTCCGTGCATAAGGTCGTTCCGCCGGCGCTGGAAGCTCTCTGCGCGGCGCCGAAGCTCGCGGTAGACGCTTTCCTCTGCCCCGGCCACGTGTCGGCGATCATCGGCCCCGAAGCCTATCTGCCGGTCGCCGAAAAGCATAATATGCCATGCGTCATCGCGGGTTTTGAGCCGGTTGATATCCTGCAGTCCCTGATCATGATCGTCGACCAGCTGAATGGGGATCGTTCGGTTGTCGAGACCCAGTACAACCGCGTTGTCCAGCCCGGAGGCAATCCGGCGGCCCGCGCGATAATGGAAAGCGTATTTGATCCCTGCGACGCGGAATGGCGGGGACTCGGCGTCATACCCTCAAGCGGACTTTCCATAAAAAGGGAATTCTCGGGCCACGACGCCGGCGAAAAATTTGATATCGACGTAAGTTATTCGCGCGAACCGAAGGGATGTATCTGTGGTTCGATCCTTACAGGAGTGAAGATCCCTACCGACTGCGCCCTCTTTGGAGCCGCGTGCAATCCCGGCCATCCGGTCGGGCCATGCATGGTTTCTTCTGAAGGAACATGCGCCGCCTACTATCAATATGAGATCTGAGCCGGTGACTGAATGAGTCCGGACGACAACAATCGCATCCTGCTCGGGCATGGCAGCGGCGGCAAGCTGACCCAGGAGCTTATCGAATCCGTATTCGCCAGCCGGCTGAATAATCCGATCCTCGCGCAAATGGACGATGCGGCGATCGTCGAGCTGCAGGGGCGTCTGGCGGTAACGGTCGATTGCCACGTGGTCTCGCCCCTCTTTTTCCCGGGTGGCGACATCGGCAGGCTTTCTGTCACCGGTACAGTCAACGACCTGGCGATGGTCGGAGCCACAGCGCTTTACCTGACAGCCGGCTTCATCATTGAGGAGGGTTTTTCCATTGGGGAACTCGAGAGGATCATCGATTCAATGAGTGAAGCGGCGAAAGAAGCCGGCATCCAGATTGTGGCCGGCGACACCAAGGTCGTCGAGAAGGGCGCAGCCGACGGCATATTCATCACGACGACCGGCGTCGGCATGATCCCAGCCGGAATCCATATATCCGGGTCCGGAGCCAGGCCTGGAGATGCGGTGATCGTCAGCGGAACCATAGGCGACCACGGTGTGACGATACTCTGTCAGAGGGAAGGCATGAACTTCGAAACGAGCCTTAAGAGTGACTGCGCTCCGCTGGGCAGACTCGTACGGGATATGGTGGATGCCTCTCCGCGCATCCGCTCGCTTCGCGACCCCACCCGCGGCGGACTGGCAAACACACTGAACGAGATCGCTTCAGCTTCAGGTGTCACGATCGAGATCGACGAGGAGAAGATACCGATGAGAGCCGAAGTCAGGGCGGCGTGTGAGCTCACGGGTCTGGATCCATTGGTGATGGCCAACGAGGGTAAGCTTCTGGCCATCGTCGCAGCACAGGACGCGGAAAGGCTGGTTGATACCATGAGGCAGAATGTCCTTGGCAGGGATGCGGCCATTGTCGGTAGCGTAGGACATGCTGAGGGTGGAAAAGCCCGGGTCTTTACCCGGACCCTGCTTGGAAGCCGCCGCGTGCTTTCAATGGCGACCGGCGAGCAGCTTCCGAGGATCTGCTGAAACATGAAGGATCTACCTCGTGATAATGATCCCGAAAAGCGGCAATACAGGGGCTTCCACTACTTGTTAAAGGTCGTCATCACCGGGTGAAATGAACGGTTCACTGTTTCCGTATACCGGCGCGGAGTCATGTCTGACCGGCGGTTCGACATGGACCAGCTCTTCATCATCCGCTGACGCACTTCCTGATCGCGGGGAATCTCTCAGTATCCTCTCCAGGTCTTCCTCGCCGATGAGGACACGTCTCGGCTTGCTGCCCTCATAACCACTGATGACGCCCCTCTTCTCAAGCATGTCGATCAACCTGCCGGCGCGCGTATAACCGACGCGAAGCCGGCGCTGCAGGAATGACACCGACGCTGTGCCTGTGGTCACGACCAGTGTCATGGCTTCCGGCAACAAGTCGTCTTCGTCCGCAAGCAGCCTCCCGTCATCGTCGCCGTCCTTCCCTTCCAGCAGCTCGAAGCGGAAATCGGGTGATTTCTGGCTCTTGCAGCGATCCGTCAGCATCTGGATCTCTTCCTCGGAGATATACGCGCCCTGCACCCTCTTCAGCTGCGATGAACCCAGTGGACGGAAGAGCATGTCTCCCTGGCCCAGCAGGCTCTCAGCCCCGGTGATATCAAGTATGACCCTTGAATCAACCTGAGAGGCTACGGCGAATGCGATGCGCGAGGGCACGTTGGCCTTGATCATGCCGGTGATCACGTCAACCGACGGACGCTGTGTCGCAAGCACGAGGTGTATGCCGACCGCCCTCGATTTCTGGGCCAGCCGGATGATGGCGTCCTCGACCTCGGTCGGCGATACCATCATCAGGTCCGCCAGCTCATCAACCACGAGCAATATATACGGCAGTGGTTTCTGGTCACGGCGAACCCTGATCTTGTTGAGTTCATCCAGATGCTTGGCCTTGGCAAGCGACATCTGGCTGTATCTTGATTCCATCTCGGCGACGAGGTTGGCGAGAACGTTGGCTGCTTCCTTCATTATCGTTACGACCGGCGTCAGCAGGTGCGGAATGCCCTCGAAGTGGTTCAGTTCCACACGCTTCGGATCGATGAGGATCATGCGTACGTCATCCGGTGAACTGCGAAGCAGCACGGATGAGACCATGCAGTTTATGCAGCCGCTCTTGCCGGACCCGGTCGTTCCCGCCACCAGCAGGTGCGGCATCTGGGCAAGATCGGCAAAGACCGGCTTGCCTGCTATGTCCTTGCCGAGCCAGACCATCAAAGGCCCCGAGCTTGCCGGGAAACCGCGGTAGATATCGCCCAGGGTGACCATGTTCGGACTGCTGTTGGGAACTTCTACGCCCACGGCCGCCTTGCCCGGGATGGGAGCGAGAATCCTTATATCGGTCGTCGCCAGCGCCATCGCGATATCGTTTTTCAGCGCAGTGACTTTCTTTACCTGGATACCCGGAGCCAGCTGAAGCTCGTATCGGGTGACCCTCGGGCCTGATACCGTGCCGACCATCTTTGCGTCGATTCGAAAACTTGCGAGGGTCTCAACCAGCACCCTGCTTACCCTGTCGATATTGCCCGCGCCCCCCTCGATAATCTCATCACTCTTTCTGAGAAGGTCGGGATTCGGAAGAATATATCCTTCATCAACATCGTTGCCGGTCTCGGGGAACAGCTCTTCCTGTACCGGCTCAGCCTCCGCTACAGCCTGGCCTTCATCAAAATCCTGCGCCTTTTCAGTGCCGGAAGATACTGGATTATCGACAAGCGCCAGAGCCGGCTTGCCATTGAATAGGTCGGGAAAAGTCTCAGCACCATCAAGCGGAGCGGCATCGGTCTTAACGCCCGCAAGACTTCCTTCTGTAGCTATCCGTTCGGTTGCCACGCCTGAGTCCACTCCAAATGGTGCTGAAACGCCGGCGCCAGCGGCCTGCGCGGGAACCATCCCGTCCGCAGCCTGGACTTTTCGCTCAATCAGATTATGGCCAAGCTGCCTGGTACCGCGATGGGCGCTTGCCGCGGCTCTTCCTGCGCGTTTCCCCGACGCCAGCAATACTGCCCTCACCGATGCGCCTGTTATGAGGAATGTGGAAGCGAGAAGGAGGAATATGACCGCCACGGTGCTGCCTGCATCTCCCAGCAGCGATCCCGTCAGCCAGTAAAGAGCGTCACCGGTGATGCCGCCATGTTCAGAAAAATATTCGCTGCGGAAATAACCATCATGGGCCGGATCGGTACCGAGAACCGAAAATGTGTTGGCGCCAGTGATGAGGAACAGCGCCACTGTCAGCAGACCGGTACCGACCTGGAACCCACGGGGGCCTCGGGGAATCTCGGGAAAAATAAGAAACGCCCCGCCCAGTATCAGTGCTGGCGGAGCCAGGACAGCCAGCGCACCGAACAGGTAACTCAATGCCGATTCGGCAGCCGCGCCCAACAGGCCGCCAGACCAGCCCAGGTAGATAACCATAGCCATGAAAACCCCGATGGCCACAATTGCCAAACCACCGAGTTCACGCAGGTGGCGCAGGTCACGCTTCCCGCCGGAGCTCGACTTTTTCCTTTTCGACGCCGCGCTTTTTCTGCCGCCCTTTTTTGTCTTTCGTGTTGCCATGCGGCTTCCCTTCATACCTTTTAAACTTCCAGGATCACCGCCATGATCAGCGGCCGTTTTTTTGTCTTCTTATACAGGAACTTTGCGAGCTTGCTGTGTATATGTTCCTGCAGGATGCTGGCGTCGCTGATACCCTTGCTCGAACTGGCGATCAATGTTTCCTCCACCAGCCGCGTGACCTCCTTGAGGAGCGCGCGGCGATCCCCCATGTAGACGAAACCCTTGGCGGTTATTTCGGGCTTCGATATCATCGAACCATCCTGCTCCCGGACGGGAGCCACCACGATGAAAGTACCGTCTCTCGACAGCTTCTGCCGGTCGCGCAGCGTTACATCCTTGATATCGCCGACGTCCAGTCCATCGACGAAAGTCATGCCTGCGTCGATCCTGTCCACTATCCTAACCTTGCCATCGGACACCTCGATGACATCGCCGTTAGAGGCCTTGATTATGTGTTTGCTGTCCATCCCCAGCTCCTCGGCCAGTTCGGCGTGAAAATGCAGATGGCGGTATTCACCGTGAATGGGCATGAAATATTTAGGATGGGTCTCATTGATCATCATTTTCAGCTCTTCCCGGGAAGCGTGGCCGGAAACGTGCACCGGGGCCACCGATTCGTAAACGACCCTTACGCCTTTTTTAAAGAGACGGTTGATGACATTGTGGACGCCGACCTCATTGCCGGGCACCGGGCGGGCCGATAACACAACTGTATCGCCCTCAGACAGGCTTACTTTCCTGTGGTCGCCGAACGCCATCCTTGTAAGCGCCGCCATCGGCTCTCCCTGGCTGCCGCTGGAGAGGATCAGGATCTTCGATGGCCTGTAGCTGTCGATATCACCGAGTTTTATCTCCATATCCTCGGGAATCGTCAGATATCCGAGATCCTTGGCGATCTGGACGTTCGTTACCATGGAGCGTCCGATGACGACCATTTTGCGGCGATGCCGCCGCGCAGCATTTACGATCTGCTGAATCCGGTGGATATGGGAAGCAAACGATGCGGCGATAACACGGCCGGTCGCATTGGCAAAAATATTGTCGAGGGCGGCTCCCACGGACCTTTCCGTGCCCGTGATCCCGTCGACTTCGGCGTTTGTGCTGTCTGACAGGAGCAGCAGGATGCCTTCCCTGCCCAGATCACCGAACTTGCTTAAGTCCGTGCGGCGCTTATCAATCGGGTTAGAATCAAGCTTGAAATCACCCGTATGCACAATCGTCCCAACTGGCGTTTTGACAGCGATGGCTACACCATCAGGAATACTGTGGGCAACACTGATGAAGTCGCAGAGGAAGGGCCCGATCTGTTCGGGCTCGTTCTCGACGATCTCCCGCAGGTCTGACTCTTCCAGCAGGCCATGCTCCTCCAGCTTCTTGCGCACCAGCCCGAGGGTCAGACGTGTTCCGTATACCGGTACATTCATCTGGCGCAGAAGAAAAGGCAGGGCTCCGACGTGATCCTCGTGACCATGTGTAAGCACTACAGCTTCAATCTGGTCGACGCGCTCGCGCAGAAACTGGAAATCAGGGATGATCAGGTCGATTCCCAGCAGCTCGTCGCGCGGGAACATAAGACCCGCATCGATTACGAGCAGACGCCCGCGATATTCCATCACCATCATGTTCTTGCCGATCTCTCCCAGACCGCCAAGAGGAATAATTTTAAGTTTTGGTTTCTCTATTTCGCTCAACTCCATTTTAGTTATTGGGATGTGTTTTATTGCAGCATTGAATATCTGCCCGGCTTCATGACTTTATTAACAGACAGATATAATTGTTTTGATTAGTAGATTTTCGCTTCCAACGGGGTTATTCCTGCCCTGAAGCATGTGGCGCCATGCGGACCCTATGCCCGCTGACGTGCGAGGTCGAGCTGCTCCAGTGTCCGCCTTATGACCGATTCTTCGGCCTTTGTGGCGGATACCAGCGGCAGGCGCAGCCCGCCGACTTCATGGCCGAGCATGTTGAGCGCCGCCTTTATCGGAATGGGATTGGTCGCGATAAAGATCGCCTCGTAAAGGGGCGCCAGTGATTCGTCGACAGCCCTGGCGTCCTCGATATTGCCGCTCCTGTAGAGCTCGACCATCTTCTTCATCTGCGGCCCGGCCAGATGCGAGGCTACGCATATACCGCCCCAGCCGCCAAACTCCAGCAGTGGAAAGAGCATGTCATCATTTCCCGCATAAATACCCATATCGCAGATCTCGGTGAGCCGTCGTGTCTGCTCCAGGTCGGGATTTGCCTGCTTGACGGCGACGATGTTATCGACCTCGTTGAGCTCTGCAAGGGTCTCCGGCTCTATATTTGTCACGCAGCGTCCGGGGATGTTATAGAGGATGACCGGCTTGTCCGTAACGGCGGCGATAGCCTTGAAGTGGGCCACGACCCCGGCTACCGGCGGCTTGTTGTAATAAGGAGTCACGGCAAGGATTCCGTCAACATCCACACCGGTCGCTCTTTTGGTGAGTTCAACGCTGTGCGCGGTGTCATTGGAGCCTGTCCCGGCGATGATGGTCGCGCGGTCGCCTACAGCATCTTTCACCACGCGAAAGAGTTCAACCTTCTCGTCGTCGGTCAGGGTGGGTGATTCACCGGTAGTACCGCTGACGACCAGCCCGTCAGAGCCGTTGTCGACCAGGAAAGCGGCCAGTCGCGCCGTTCCTTCATAATTGACCGACCCGTCCTCGTGAAGGGCGGTAGCCATGGCGGTTAATATGTCTCCGAGTGAGCGGTTCATCTTCTCCTGAATCTTTCTGTGCAGGCTTTTCCGCCTGCGTTCTTTATTTCCAGGCAGACAATAGCCTGTCTTTGTTTCTGAACAGGTATTATTTCAGATTTACATTACCTTCTCCAGCCCTACCGCGATACCGTCCAGATCAGCGACCCGGCGCACCGCCAGAACGACCCCGGGCATAAAGGACTCCCGTGATATGGAATCGTGGCGCACGCTCAGCGTCTGTCCCTGGCCTCCGAAGATGACCTCCTGGTGGGCAACCAGCCCGGGGAGCCTGACGCTGTGTATCGGGATACCGCCCTGGTGAAAACCGCGAGCAGCATTTCCTTCGGGACCCGCTGGCGACGGAGCTCCTGATTCAAACTCCCGCGCGATCAGATCCGCCGTTCTCAGCGCCGTCCCGGATGGCGCGTCCAGTTTCTGGTCGTGGTGAAGCTCGATGATCTCACATGATGGCATGTGCCGGGCGATCATGCGTGACACTTCCATCATCAGTACCGCGCCGATGGCGAAATTCGGAGCAATCAGGCAGTTTGCGCCGCTGGAGCGCGCCTGTGATTCGATCTCGAGCAGCTGTTCCTCTCCCAGCCCCGTGGTCCCGACCACGCAATGAATCTCAGCCTTCAGACATGCGATAACGTTTGTCAGCACCGCGTCGGGAATGGTGAAATCGACGGCAACGTCAGCCTTCACCTGCTCCAGGCACACGGAAAGGGATGAAAATCCCGGAATACCGGTTGCGCCTGGATCGCCATGCGACCCTTCCTTGTTAAACGCCGGATCAATCATGGCGACGAGCTCCAGATCTTCCTCGGCCAGTACGGCGTCACAGACAGTCCGCCCCATCCTGCCCAGGGCCCCGTTGACAATTACCCGGATCATCAAGCCTCCCAGTTAATATTCATCTTATTTTATACCCTTCTTTGCACTGTCATCTCGGCGATCAGCCGCAGCGGGTCGATATCGATCTCGTCGCTGACCGTTTCAAGAACGGCGGCCGCCTCTTCGACGTACTCGCGGGCTTTTTCCCGTGCCTTCTCAAGACCACCCGACTCCCTGACTTTCATGACGATGGCGTCGATCCGTTCCCCGGTGAGCTTTCCATCAAACATCATAGCCAGCGAAGGATCAAGTTCCAGAGCCATTATAAGGGGCAGCGTCACTGTCCCGTCGCGCAGGTCGGTACCGATGCTCTTTCCGGTATCCGAAACCTCCCCGGTAAAATCGAGAATGTCGTCGGATATCTGAAAAGACAATCCGATGCAGTGTCCGAACCTCCCCAGGGCCTTCTGCGTCGCCCCGGAACATCCCGAAAGTAATGCGCCAAGCTGGCACGCGGCGGAAAAAAGTCCGGAAGTCTTCAGCCGGCAGCGTATCTCGTAAGCGTCGTGGGAAAGGCCTGTATCGTGTGCCTGCTCCATCTGGACCAGTTCTCCAAGACTTAAGTCAAGGCTCACCGCGGTCAGCAGGGAAACCGCACGGTCTGAACCAGCGCCGGCCAGCACGGCAAAGGCGCGGGAAAAAAGATAGTCGCCCGCGGCCATGCTTACGGATGGCCCATAACCGGCCACCAGCGTCGGGTGTCCCCTTCTGAGTTTCGCGTCATCGAGCACGTCATCGTGAACCAGGGTCGCCATGTGGATCAGCTCCACGGCGACTCCGGCCGCGATCTGGGCCTTGTTTATACCAGTTAATTTTTTTGTGGTTAAAAGTACCAGCAGCGGCCGCAAGCGTTTGCCGCCGGCCGCAAGCGTCATTGAACATGCCTCGCCCAGCGTTGCCCCGGGAGCCTCCGTGGCCTCGGCAAGATGCTGCTCGCATTCAGCCATGTACCCTGAAACATTCGCCCAGCAGCTGGACTTGAACTGCTCGAGTGCGGTCGGTGTTCCATCGCCGCCGTTCACTTTACCGTCCCCGAATGAAGGGCGATGATGCTGCCCGCAAGCAATCGGTAACTGACATCCACCATCCCGGCTTCTTCCATGATGCCTGCCAGCTGCGGCGCCGGCGGAAAACGCTTGACCGACATCGGCAGATACGAATAGGCTGAGCCGTCGCGGTAAAAGATCCTGCCGATGGCCGGCACCATCCGATCGAACCAGAGCCCGAAGAAACTCTTGAATGGTTGCCGTGAAGGCTGGGTGATCTCAAGGCAGATAACCACGCCTCCGGGTCTGACAACCCGCGCCATCTCCCGGAATACCCCGAGGATATCTTCGATATTGCGTACTCCGAAACCGACAGTCGCCGCGTCGAAGCTGCCGTCCTCGAATTCTATCTTCGTAGCATCCCCCCAGCGAAAATCGACGGGTTTGCCGTTGCGCCGCGCTTTTCCAAGCGCGACTTCCAGCATACGGCGGCTGAAATCGATGCCGGTGACCGAACCCAGGGGACCAACCGAATCCATAAGGGCGAAAGCAAAATCACCGGTTCCACAGCAGACGTCAAGCGCGCGCCCCCCTTCTTTCAATCCGGCGGCCTCGACCCCCAGCTGCCGCCAGCGATAATGCATGCCGCATGTCATGACGGTATTAACGAGGTCATAACGGCCAGCGATCGACCCGAACATGGCCCTGATACGTCCAGCTTCCGGATGAGCGATCGTCGTCTGTATCTCAGGTTCGGTTTTCAGGCTTGCCCTCCCAGCGTTCGAACAGTTCGTTCCTGACTCCAAGCAGATCCAGAACCTTGCCCACCACAAAATCAACCATGTCGTCTATGCTTTTCGGATGATTGTAGAAAGCCGGCATCGCCGGCACGATCTCCGCGCCGGCGCGCCTGAGCGTCAACAAGTTGCGCAGGTGTATCTCGCTGAGCGGAGTCTCCCGGGGAACGAGTATCAACGGCCTGGATTCCTTCAGCATCACGTCGGCTACGCGATGGATAAGATTTCTGGTAATACCCGCGGCTATGCCCGCGGCGGTCGACATCGAACATGGACAGACAATGGCGGCGTCACCAAGCGAACTGCCGCTGGCAAAGGCTTCGCCCATGCTCCCGGGTGATACGAGGCGTATCGACCCCTCATCGACGCCGCTTGCCGCGAGAAATGATTCGATGACCGCTTCACGGGAGGCTTCCTGCAGGCCGGGCGCCCCTGACTGGTCCTCAAATCGTATGACTTCCACGGCGCCATCGGAGATGCAAGCCGTCACGTCATGTCCGGCTTCTTCAAGGGCATTTAGCAGACGCCCGCCGTAGACTGATCCGCTGGCGCCGCTTATTCCAACAAAAATCTTCATAGACAATAAAGTCTAACGGAGGCACCAGACAATTGAAAGAAAGACTCCCTTTCCCGCGCCGGCCGGCTATGTCCATCCGGATGACCCGATGCACAGGAGCGTCATGAAGGCCGGTTCTGCGGCCTGGCCACAACAGCCCTGTTCCTGCCAGCTTCCCTGGCCTGATGCGTGGCCATCTCGGCCGCCTCCAGCAGGGAAACAGCGTCTGCGGCGTGAGCGGGAAATTCGACGATACCTATGCTCATACTCACGGCAGACCCGCCCTCACCCTCTCCCTCGGGAAAGACATGGCTTGCCACGACAGCCTGTATCTTTTCCACCAGCCCGGACGCGGTATATTTCTCGCCGCCTGAATCATCTACCCGTACTTCCGGGAGAAGGACCGCGAATTCGTCACCGCCATAACGCGCGACGATATCTATCTCCCTGATATTCCCGCGGATCTCCCGGGCGATGGTTTTCAGCACGGTATCGCCAACCAGATGGCCGTACTTATCGTTAAAACCCTTCAGCCCGTCTATATCCATCATCACAAGGGACAGCGGCCGGTCATACTCCCTGCTCCGCGCCACCTCCCGGTTCACGGCCTGATAAAAATACCGATGGTTATATAATTCGGTGAGGTTATCAACGAGGGAGAGTTGTTTCACTTCCTGCAGCATGCGGACGTTGTCGAGCACCAGCCCCAGTTGCCTCGTGACCGGCTCCAGGAGCTCCACGAACTCCTGGGGAAAGGCCCGCGGCTTGAAACTGCCGAGGTTCATTGTTCCCAGCACCTCGCCTTTCGACATCAGTGGCAGATGGACCGCCGAGCGGATCCCTTCCTCGACAAGAAGTTTGTCAGTGGGGTATTCGTCTCCCTTGATGTCATCCCGGACCAGCGAATGCCTGCTCTCAATCACCCTGCCTTCAGGCAGCGCTTTTGCGGGAAGCCTGAGGCCAGGCATCAGCCAGGATTTCTCGGCCCCGGTCTGCATGGCAACGATCACCACTTCGTCCGTCTCCGGATACCATACCGCCAGGCTCGCCTGGTCGAAATCAATCAGATCCGCCGCGTGCTTGACAAAGGATTCGTAGACACTCCGCATTCCATCGCCTGAGCCTACATCGCCCGTGATCGCCTCCATCAGATCCACCTGCTCCCTGTCGCGTCCCAGCTCGCCCTCCAGCCGGGAAGTCTCGATGGCGACAGCTATGCGATCGGCGGCGACATACAGGGAATCCTTCTCCTCTTCACTGTAATTATGAGGCGTCATCGTTCCCAGCATCAGCATCCCGATGATCTGGTCCCTGACGTAGAGCGGCAGGCATATGATCGTGTGCGCCTTCAGGGATTTCAGATATTTATTCACGATCCTGCTGTCGGTGACAAGGTCCTCCGAAACCGCTATGTAGCGGCCGGCGAACGCCCGGCCCACGATTCCTTCACCCACTACATATGTAAGCGCGGCAGCCGCTCCTGGCTCCAGTCCATATGTTGCCCTTGCCAGGAGTTTTTCACCAGTATGCTCTGTTAGCGACACCCAGCCAAAGTCGGCTCCCACGAAAGAGGCCGCCGACTCGAGCAGGCTCTGCAGTAATTCGGAAAGATGCATGGAAGAGAGTGTGGCCTCGGAGAGTGAGACAAGCCCGGCCAGCTTCTCGCTTCGAGCCCGTGCTTCCTCATATGCCTGCTGCAGCTGTTCTTCACGTTCGCCGAGCAGGTAGTTCATGGCATAAAAATTCTCGGTTATCTCCTCGACCGGATCTGCGGTCGCCTGTCTGTATACCTCGCACAGGCGACAGTCCTGAAGTTTTTTCGCGAACTTGCCCTGGACCTGTCCGCGGCAGAAAGTGCCGGCGATCAGCCAGCAGCGCGAGTGCTCTTCGCCATAAGCGGGGCAATCCTCCTTGTCACAGCCGAGATGCTGCCAGCAGGTTACAAGTGAGGGGTCGCTTAATGAAGTGGCCTGGCTTTTTTTTGTCGCCCCGAGCATGAGCTCATTTACACGGCTGCGTGCCTTGTCGAGCCTGCTGCCCCATCGGTAAACGGAATTCTCGCTGCGGGCCAGCAACGCCATTCCAACGGCAAAAATCGGGACCAGGATGAATGTCAGGGCCCAGTTGTGATACCTTGGCGTCACGCTCTCAAGAATATCGTGGCTCAGAATAATGACGACCGCGCTTACAGCACCGAAAACGCCGTACCAGACAATCCTCGATTTACCGTAACCAAGTTTCAATGCCACTTACCCCCGGCGTTATTGGTGCTTCACCGCTTCAGGCGGACAAAGTGATGAAGATACGCTTATTATTCCCTTTTGCGGCCATTGGAATCATCCCGCGTAAAAGAATCAGCTAATTTTCTGTAATCTATCAGAAAACCTGATAAGCAGCCATATTGACGATACCTCGGGGGGTATGATACCGTTTGTATTGGAAGAAAGGTGCCCAAAACCTTTCAACCCCCACCCCCCCTAGTGGAAAGCCCCAGTGCGGCTATACTGGGGCTTTTTCTTTCCAAAAATCCGGTTCCTGGATTTCGCGTATGCGAAAGCAGGCGGGCCGGTCAAAAGCCAGCCGGAATGTTTCCCGCAGCGACCCTTCTATTCGCGCGCAATAACTTCTGATGTCACCGGGCGCAAGCGCGCGAATCGGGGGAGCAAGGGTAACATTCCGGCTGGCGTCCGGCCTGCGCCGATAAGGCACAAGTTACTTTCTACTTCTTCTCAATATCAAGCACCGCCAGGAACGCCTTCTGCGGAATCTCGACGCTGCCGACCTGCTTCATCCTCTTCTTCCCCTCTTTTTGCCGCTCCAGCAGCTTCCGTTTACGCGATATGTCGCCGCCATAACACTTGGCCAGAACGTCCTTGCGCTTGGCGGGGATTGTCTCCCGCGCGATGATCTTCTTGCTGATGGCCGCCTGTATGATGACTTCGAAAAGCTGCCGTGGTATCTCCTTCTTCAGGCGATCCACGATCCCCTTGCCCAGATGGTAGGACTTGTCACGATGGACGATCAATGACAGCGCGTCAACCGGCTCTCCAGCGATCAGGATATCCAGTTTCACGAGCTTGCTCTCCCTGTAACCCGACATGTCGTAATCGAGCGACGCATATCCCCTGGTGCGTGATTTCAACAGGTCGAAAAAGTCGAGCACGATCTCTGCGAGCGGCAGCTGGTAATGGATCTGTACCCGGTTGGAGGATAGGTACTGCATGTCCTCGAAATCACCACGCCTTTCCTGGCAGAGCTCCATGACCGGCCCCACGAAATCTCCGGGCACGAGGATGGAAGTCCTGACGTACGGTTCCTTCACAAAGATGATTTTGCCGGGGTCCGGCATGTCGGCCGGGCTGTGGACGACATGCTCGCTGCCGTCTACCAGACCGACTTCATATTCCACGTTGGGCGAAGTCGCCAGCAGGTCGAGGTCATATTCCCGCTCCAGGCGCTCGCGCACGATATCCATATGCAGCAGCCCGAGGAAACCACAGCGGAAACCGAATCCGAGCGCCCTCGATGTCTCGGGTTCGTAACTGAGCGACGCGTCATTGAGCTTCAGCTTGTCGAGCGCGTCGCGCAGCACCGGGTAGTCATCGCCATCGATGGGAAAAAGACCGCAGAACACCATCGGCTTGGCTTCGCGGTATCCGGGCAGGGCCGTAGCCGCGCGCCTGGCTACATGGGTCATCGTGTCGCCGACACGCAGGTCGCGCACGGTCTTGATGCCTGTGATGATATATCCCACTTCTCCGGCCGCGATGGAATCCGACGGCGTCATGTTGGGAGAGAAGAAGCCTACCTCCTCTACCTCGGCCCTGGTGCCCAGCACCATGGCGACGATGTCATCTCCCTTGCGGAAAGAACCGTCGACTACGCGAACATACGCTACCACGCCACGGTACTGGTCGTAGACCGAATCAAATATCAGGGCCCTGGCGGGCGCGTCAGGATCGCCCACGGGTGCCGGGATGCGGCTGACGATGGACTCAAGGACTTCCTCTATGCCAAAGCCGGTCTTGGCGGATACGCGCAGGATCTCGTTCGGGTCGAGGCCGAAAAGCTCGGACACCTCGTCGGCCACGCGTTCCGGTTCAGCCGCCGGCAGATCGATCTTGTTGAGCAGCGGTACTATCTCGAGGTTGTTGTCGAGGGCAAGATAAGTGTTAGCCAGGGTCTGCGCCTGGATCCCCTGCGCCGCGTCGACCACCAGCAGTGCGCCCTCGCAGGCGGCCAGGCTCCTTGAGACTTCATACGAGAAATCAACATGTCCCGGTGTGTCGATCAGGTGCAGCATGTAAGTGACGCCGTCGCGGGCCTTGTACAGCACGCGCGCCGCCTGCGCCTTGATGGTTATGCCTCGCTCGCGCTCGAGGTCCATCGTGTCCAGCATCTGTTCGGTTATCTCACGGCCGCTGACAGTATTCGTGATCTCGAGTATGCGGTCGGCAAGCGTCGACTTGCCATGGTCGATGTGGGCAATGATGGAAAAATTTCGGATGAGGGACTGGTCAGTCATGGGTATGGGACGATTTCCGGTTGGTTGTTTGCCTGGCAGGAAGCAATAATTTTATCAGAGAGGCGATCCCGGTGCGTCCGGGCGCTTCCTTATCATTCTAACAAGCTTCAGCTCCGGCATGCGAAGTACAAGCGCCAGCGTGAGGAAAACCGCTGCCGCCAGCAGTCCGGCTCCCGCCAGTGAGATAATCTGCGCTATCAGGTTTCCTCCAAGCCAGGCGTCAAGGCCACGCCAGCCGAGCCAGGCGGCGGCTCCCGAAAAGAGTGATATCACACCGACCATGATTCCCGACCTGAGGATCGCCCGGCCGTCGATACGCCCCAGCTCCCGGCGCATAAGATACAGCAGCACGAAAAAAGTCGCTATCGATACCACGGAGGTCGACAGGGCGATACCCCCCAGCCCGAGGTCGAAGGGTCCGATGAACAGCCAGTTTAGAAGCGCGTTTACAGCCAGGTTTATGAATGCCACCGATGTCGGCAGCCACGGGCGGCTCAGCGAGAAGAAACCGCGGGTAAGCAGGGCGCTGCCGCCGCTGAATGCGCTGCCGAATGCAAAGAAGAAGAGTACTGAGCTAACACGGCTGGTGTCGTCCGAGACGAACTGGCCATGCTGGTATGCCAGTCGCACCAGGGGCTCCGCCATCACCAGCAGAAAAACGGAGACTGGTATCAGTATGAAGAAAATGATCCTGAGACCCAGGGTTACGGTTGACCTGAAACCTTCGTCGTCGTCCCTGGCCGCCAGTTTAGAAAGCGTGGGAAAGAGCACTGTTCCTATGGTGATCGCAAAAAGGGCCTCCGGCAACTGGTAAAGGCGGAATGCGTAGTTCATGGCCGCCACTCCCCCTTCTCCCAGGAAAGAGGCGAACTGGACATCCACGACACCGTTTAAATTTATCAATCCCAGGCTCAGGCTGACAGGCAGCATCAGGGCGCCGACCCGTCTGACATTCTGGTTCCTCCACGCCAGGCTGAAACCGAGCCTCCCTCCCCTGCCCATCAACCATGGAAGCTGCATCAAAAGCTGCAACACCGTACCCAGCAGCACGCCCCAGGCAAGGGCGTCGATCCCCAGGCGCTCATGACCGAAAACGATGGCCAGGATTATTATCAGGTTCCAGAATATGGGCGCTATTGCCGGCAGCGTGAAATGATCGTAGGAGTTGAGGATGGAAATCACGACACCCGTGAGCGCCAGCAGCAGGACCGTCGGGAACAGCAGGCGGGACATGCCGACAATATTAGCCATCATCTCGGGGTCATTGCGATAACCGGGAGCGAATACCGGCATGATCCACGGAGCGAAAACAATGCACGCGACTACCAGCCCTCCGAGCAGTACGGTTATCAGCGTGAAGATGGTCCGGGCAACGAGCCAGGCCTCATCACGCCTGTCTTTCTCCAGCAGGCCCGCGAATACCGGAATAAGGGCCGCGCTCAGGGCCGCCTGCGCCACGAGGACCTGCACGGTCGAGGGCACCAGGAATGCGACATCAAAAGCGCTTTTCTCAGCGCCGGCGCCATAGTAGGCCGCGGCGGCTATCTCGCGCACATAGCCGAAAACGCGGGAGCCGGCGGTGCCCAATATAACTATCACTGCCGCAGCCGCAAGTTTTCGGCCTGTGGATACAGCGTTGTTTTCGGATATCGGGATATTCGGCAAACGTTTCCTCCGGGCGGGTCCAGAACCTTTTCTAGAGACCCCCATAGTTCCCTCTAACGGACAAAACGGCATCTTAACACTTTCAGGTGTTTAAGAATGTCACGATATGCGCAATAATAAGGTTGAGTCCCGAGATAACGAGATGGGCTGATACTCACACCGGAAGATAAACCGGAAACATTTTTTCAGACCGTCAGCAAACCTCACTTGGGACTCTTTCAACGCCGGACTCCAGCTGCAGAAAATGAGTGTATGTCCTTTTTCCCGCTCCATGAAATCCTGATTACAGTTGCGTCCCCGTGATGACGATAATAATCAAAGAGCGCCCCGAGAGGTCTGAAGTCAATACGGAGGATAGCTCAAGACGGTGGAGGAAAGGCGGCAAGGGAATAAGCCGAGTACGATGAAGCCGAAAAGAGCGTGTGTGGATCCAAAAAGCAGAAGACGGAAGTTCACTCGGGGCATAAACAATGAAAAAGCCTGGCAGCGATGCCAGGCTTTTTCCTTTTAAGAATCCAGTACGGTTATTATCTACCCGGCGGCCGCCTGCATCTGCCTTATGACGTCCTCGAGCTGCTTTATCTCATTCCCATAGGTCGTCCAGTCTCCCCGCTTCTGGGCTTCCGTCGCCTTGTTATAGTGGTCCGCGGCGGCACTGGCAAGCTCCTTGAGACTCGCGGGCGCCACCGGAGCCGCGGGCTCCTGTGCTGTCGTCGATGTTCCCGTAGCCGCGGGCTTCTGGGGCGCCCCGATCAGCGGCGTCGCGAAAATCTTCTCAAGCGCGGACTTTAAGTCGTTCTCCATGACCACGCGGCCGCCGTATGATACAAGTACCCGTTTGAGCTCAGGTATCTGTCCTTTATCAGCTCTCAGGAACAACGGCTCGACGTAAAGGATCGACTCATTGATCGGGATGACGAGCAGGTTCCCGAATATCACCTGGCTGCCGCTCTGGCCCCACAATGTCACCTGAGACGAGATCGTCGGGTCCTGGTTGAAACGCGCCTGCACCTGCATCGGCCCGAAGACAAGCTTGTCCTTGGGGAACTGATAGACGATACGCTGGCCGTAGGACCCCGGATCCGACTTCGCCGCCATCCATGAGATCATGTTGTCCTTGCCGGAAGGCGAAAATGGAAGCATCAGCATGAACTGCTCACGCTCCTCCCCCGGCAGGCTCATGATCACGTAATAGGGATCCATACCGGCCTGCTTGTCTCCCGACTGGCGTCTGGGCATGCTCCACTGGTCTTCCTTGTTGTAGAAGACCTGCGCGTCGGTCATGTGATAGGTGGAATACATCTGCGCCTGCACCTTGAAAAGATCCTCGGGATAGCGGAAGTGCGCACGCAGCTCCTCGGGGACCTGGTCTGCAGGAGTAAAGAGATCAGGGAAGATATTGCGGTAGGTTTTCAGTATCGGGTCGTTATCGTCCACGATATAGAACTTCACGTCGCCGTTATAAGCGTCGACGGCGACCTTCACTGAATTGCGGATGTAGTTGAATCCCTCACTGGCCGGTTGAGAATAGGGATAGTAGGAGGTGGTGGTGTATGCGTCCTGAATCCAGAATATCCGGCCGTCGATCAACACGCTGTACGGGTCGCTGTCATACGTCAGGAACGGCGCGATGTTCTGGATCCTGTCCCGGATCTCCCGGTGGATCATGATGCGGGACTGCCCTGTAATCGAATCACTGAGAAAAAGTTTGAGGCTGGCGTAGCGCCAGCTGAATGCCATCCGGTGGAGCAGGTTGGATACATCGATACCGCCATTGCCATCGTAGTTCGTATAAACGTTCTCGTTGCCCTTGGGATAATCGAATTCCTGCGTAGTGCTGCGTACGACTACATAATCATTTGCTTTTTCCCCGAAATATACCGCCGGCTGTGTTACTTCCAGTTCGGGAAGCGAAGTGACCGGCGGAATATCCTTGATCGCAAGCTGAGGCAGGCCCTCGGCGCTAACTTCAGCAACCGGGCTCATCACCATGCCGTAGCCATGGGTGTAGACAAGATGCTCGTTCTGCCAGGTTTTGGCGCGCGTGTCGAGGTCGTCAACAGACAGCTCGCGGATCGACAGCATCATCTGCTGCCTGCGGCCGTCCGCCTGGTAGCGGTCGACATCCACGTCCCTGAATTTGTAATAGGGCCGGATCGTCTGGATCTGGCCATATGTCTGGGCAAGAGTTGCGGGATCCCAGAGGCGGATGTTGCTGATCGTACTCACGTTCTGCTGGACATCGGCAGCGGTCAGATTGTCGGTCACGGCGAATGGCTTCTGTTCGATGCTGTCCAGGTCGAACCCATGGCGGGTGAAATCGATGTTGTTCTTTATATATGGCGACTCCTTGTCGAGCTCGTTGGGAGACACCTGGTACTGCTGGACTATGAACGGATATGCCTGGCCCGCAAGGAGGCCAGTCAGGATGATGAGCGCGATGGCGGCGGCGGGCAGTTTCCATCCCCTGAAATGGATATTGACCAGGAAGAGAAGACCGGCGACGACAGCCGTGGCGGCCATAAACTTGAAAACCGGAAGCTGCGCATGGACATCCGTATAACTGGCGCCGAACACCACCCCACGCGGTGAGAACATGAGTACGTAGCCCTTCAGCAGGTACCCGGCCCCGAGGACAAACATGATGAGACCCATGATCACGGACAGGTGCCCCTTTACGTGGGGCGCAAAGGTCAGCTTGTTCTCTGACCAGTTGATGGCGTAATCGAAGAAGTGCATCGCCGAGGTTGCGATCAGCGTGAAGATCAGCGTCCACCAGGCAAAAGACTGGAGCAAACGCAGGAACGGCAGGGCAAAGACGTAGAAGCCGGCATCATAACCGAATACCGGGTCGGTGATGCCGAAGTCCGCGCGGTTGAAGTATTTAAGCAGATCCTCCCATCCAGCCGAACCGGCTCCAACCGCGATAAGTGTCGGCAGCAGCAGTAACAGCGGGATAAGCCAGCGCATCAGCCTGTCCGGCACGGGAGCGCGTTCTATGACCTCTGTCCCGGGACCGAACTGGTAACGCGGCGCCATGCGTCGCGCCAGGAGGATGTTGCCATAGACGATGGCGAAAAAGATACCGCCCGCGGCCAGTCCCATCCAGATCTTTGTTGTCAACGACTTCAGGAAGACGCCGGTAAAACTCACCTCGCCGAACCAGAGCCACTCCGTGTATAAATAGACGCCCTGCGCAAGGAAGACGAGAATCAGGATTATGGCGGCGGTGAAGCCCAGACGGAAAAACAGGTGGCGTCCTCCCGGCTTGCCGGTCCTGAGCGGGCGCACGTTTCCATTATGGGGCCCCGTGCCGGAGTCAACATTCAGCCTTTTGACTATGGAATCCCAAAGTCTCGAGAATGGTTCGTATGGTTGCTGGTTCATGGGATGAAGAATTCTATGGCCATATGAGTTATCCTGCCCCCGGCCCACTTCGGGCAAACATACCTGCCGCGCGCTATATGGCATTACACGTTAAAGCCCACGGTTAGTTTCCTTCCCTGCTTTCTTTGTGGTATTATTCGCCCTTGCGTATTCTTTAAACCCCTTTATTCATAAATAACCTTCAGGAGTTCTGAGTGGCGAATACAAAGCAGCAACGTAAACGTGTAAAGATAGCCTCGCGCGAGCGCATGGAGAACCTGCGTTACAAGTCGCGTATCAAAACGATGTTCAAATCGCTTACAATAGCGGCTGAGGAGGACAAGGAGCGCGCGGCAAGTATAGCCATGGAGCTGATATCGCTGATCGACAAGGCTGCCAGCCGTGGCGTGATCCATGAGAACAATGCTGCCAGGAAGAAATCGCGCATCACCAGGATCGTCGAACTGACTCCGGGCACCGGCAAAACCCCGGGCCCCGCGAAAAACGAACCAAAGGCCGGCAAGAGCAAGGCTGACAAGCGCAGCGAGCGCCATACGGCCAAGACTGAAAAGATAAAAGCAGTCAAGGAAAAGAAGGCAGCGATGGCCGAAGCTGAAGCCAAGGCGGCCAAAGCTAAGCCAAAGAAGGAAAAAGCTGAAGCAGCGCCGGAAGAGAAGCCTGCCGAGCCTGAAGCTGAGGCGGCGCCGGTTGAAGAAGAGTCCGCTGTGGCTGATGCTCCGGTTGAAGAGGTAGCCCCGGTCGAAGAGGCCGCTCCTGCTGAAGAGCCAGATGCGATTGAAGAGCCAGATGCGATTGAAGAAGCCGCCTCTCCTGAAGCTGAAGAAAACGTGACCGAAGCTCCTGCGCAAGAGGCAGCGGTTGAGAAAAAAGCGCCCGCCGAAGAAAAGCCTAAGGCAAAAAAGGCTCCCGCAAAAAAAAAGGAATCCGAGTAGTCTGACCGCTCACTGTTTCTTCGTTTCACCCTCACAAGCTGGTCTTTAGACTTGCATGCCGGGATTCAGCCGGTAAAAAAGAATACATCTCCGAACTGCGTCTGGACGGCAAATTCCCCAAAAAATGACAATGGTCATTTTTACCCGCATGAAATATGATAAAAACTACTTATGCTCAATGCGGATATAAAAGAACTCCTCGAAGCACGGCGATTCGGAGTAGTCACAGACAGACTTTATGAAAATCCCGGCCTGGTCGGAGATCTCGTAAGCTTTCTTGACGAAGCTGACAGCGGAACGCAGACCGGCATACTGACAATCCTGGGTCGATATGGTTTCGACCATCCAGAGCTGGTGTATCCTCATGTCGAAGCGATAATGCATGTGCTCGCCAGGAATGACTCGCTGAAGTCCGATGTCGCCTGCGCGATGGGCAACCTGGTATTCAATTCGCGAGAAAAGTCAGCCGAGGTCATCCCGATGCTCAAGGAACTCTTCCATGACGAGGACAGCCTCCTTAGGCAGGACGCAGCGGCCGCGATGGGCAACATCGGCTTCAACTTCCCTGACCTCGTCGAAGAAGACATACCAGGACTGATCGCCATGCTTGAATCAGATGACGAGGACGAGCAGGAAACCGGCGCCCAGGCCCTGGGCAAGATAGGAATCAACTCCCCCGAGATCATCAGAGAGACTTTCCCCAGGCTTGTGAGCGTACTGTCGCATGCCAAGGATGCGAGCTGCGGCGGTATCATCTCCGCTTTTGGCGCGCTGGGTTTCCATTACCCGGAGATGGTGCGGGAGCAGATACCAGAGCTTATCGGATACCTCCACAGCACGAATCCGATAGCGGTCAAAAACGCCGTGATGGCGCTTGGCATAATCGGCATGAACAATCCTGACCTGATCGAACCGGCAGTGCCTGACCTTCGAAAACTGACCGGCGATCCCGACCGGGAGATAAGGCTGAATGCGATGGTGGCGATCTCAAAAAGCGATGACAGCGGGTAGCTTTTTAATAAACTGTGGTGCCTGAACAATAAAAAACCCCCGCCGTTCAGGCAGGGGTTTTTCAGTGGTGCTTTCTATTTGCTGGAGCAAATCTTTTTATCAGTTTTCTACCACGTGGTTGGCGCGTACCCAGGATCGTAGTCCTCCCCTGAGGTTGTAGACCTCGCTGAATCCGTTCCTGGTCAGCAACTTGCAGGCCCTGGCCGAACGCGAGCCGCTGCGGCAGTTGACCACGACGGGACGTTCACGGTAACGCTCGATCTCTCCCAGACGATTCCCGATCTGAGACAACGGTATGTGTTTTGAGTTTGGAATACGGCTGCCGGCATACTCATTATGGGTACGGACATCGATTACCACGGCGCCTTCCTGGCTTATCAGCCTTTCAGCCTCGTCGGGCTCTACGTTATTTATATTGCTTAACCGCGTTGCAGCAATCCGGAAAATAATGTAGGCGCCTGCAAGTGCGATGAATATCAGCCAGAAGTTGTTTTGAATGAACAAACCGATCATCCTTCCGCTCTTAACTCTGCGATCTCGTCTTCCAGCTCCATCTGCCTGAACTGCATCGCGACCGGGGCTCCATGCGAAGGCGTAAGGGTTCTGAGCTCCCTGAGCTCCTTTTTCAGTTCATCGATTCTCTCTGTGCGTTCATCCGCCATCATGGTGTACCTCCTGCCAGAAAATGGACCCTTATGTAAATCGAGGCCACAATATTTCATTCACGTGACCCTTGCTCTTATCAGGTTAGATGCTGGATGCTCCGGGAGGGTTCAAGCTGGGTCAGACTATGTCCAGAACCCTGGCGACCGCGATCTCGAGGGTGAGGTCGGGACGCTGGTCCTTGCGGCCTTTCATATCAGCATCGAGCTCGGCGAGTATCATCACGGCACGCCGCAGTCCGTCCGCCGTGAAGTTGCGGCTCTGTTCAGCGATCTTTCTGGCCGGGAAGGGCTTCAATCCGAGAGCATGCGCGGCCCGGGTGAGATCCTCTCCCCTCTCTCCCGCCGAGACGACCTCACACAGGTTCTTGAGATGTCTGGCTATGGAAAAGAAGACCGATGCCGGCGCAGCGTGGCCGGCCAGCAGCTCTTCGAGATGACGGAAGACAGCCTCTCTGTCGCGTTGGCCGAGGGCGTCGGTCATATCCCAGACTTTCGTTTCGCGCGATACCCAGCAGAGTTCATCTATGTCTTCGGACTCCACCGCGCGCTTGCCGACATAAGCTGAGAGCTTGTCCAGTTCGCTGACTATGGCGCGCTGGTCTGAACCGGTCAGACCCACCAGGTGCTGGGCCTCACGAGCACCGAGCTTCAGATGCCTCTGTGCAGCCTGCTCCTGAGCCCACACCGGAAGGCCCGCGAACCGCGGCGCCTCATATACGAGCACCTGGCCCACCTCGATGACAGCCTTGTATATCGCCTCGTTCTTCCTGATGCCGCCGCCGACCAGCGCCAGACATGAATAATCCACCGGATCTGCGAGAAAGGCCGCGATCACATCCTTGTCCGCCTTGTGCCAGTCGCCGACGCTGTTGACCAGGACCAGCCTGACGCCTGTGCCGAACGGCGGTGTGCCGGCAGCCTGGACGACCGCATGGGCGGAATGCTCGGCCGCATCGAACACGTCTACATTGAGGTCGGTGCCGGACTCGCTGATCACGCGGTCCTTCAGGCGCCTGACGGCCTTCTCGATCTTGGGGTCATCGCTGCCGGTTATCAGATATACCGGCTTGAGTTTTTCCTGTTTTCTTGCACTTTTTGTCATCTGTCCGTACTTACCCCCACGCCGGCTTCGCCCAGCGTAATCCGAATCGTACCCTGCCTGTCGGTGCGAAATATCCTCGCGCCGGATGCCCTTAGTTTCTCCATGGTGTCTTCCGCGGGATGACCGTAGGAATTGCCATCACCAACCGAGATAACGGCCACGTCCGGCTTCAGCTTCTCCAGGACGGCCTTCATGGAGCTGTCCCTGCTTCCATGGTGGGGGACTTTGAAAACCTCCACCTGGGGAAGGTCGAGCGTTGTCAGTACATCACCCTCGGCGTCTCCTGAAAGAAGTATATCAAGCCCGCGGTAACCGGCCAGCAACACGACCGAGTTGGCGTTCGCATCGTCGGCTTTCATATTGTCCGTCGGGTGCAGCACTTTCAGCTTTAGCTCCCCGAAATCCATCACCTGTCCACTCCGGGCAACTATATATGGCAGATTGCGGCTCCCCACCTGTTTGAGAAAATCGCGGTACATCGAACTGGATGAAGCGGGCGCGGCGTCAATTATCGTGTCGACCGGATACTTCTCGAGAACGGGTATCAGACCGGCCAGATGGTCGGCATGGGGATGGGTGAGGACGACCGCGTCAAGCCTTTCAACGCCACTTTCCGCAAGCCGGTCATTCACCTTGGAACCCGGTCCTCCATCCACGAGGATCGTGGCGCCGCCGGGAACCTGTATCAGGACAGCGTCACCCTGGCCTACATCCAGAAACGAGACCCTGTAATCGGCAGGCGGCGCGCCTCTCTTCTCTCCAAGACAGGCGAATCCGGCCAGCGCGGTGAGCAAGAGAAAAGCAATCAGCACAAGGCGCGCATTCTCTCCCAGCCACGCGAGCCATCTTCTAAAACCCATTCGTTCTGCAATAACCACCATGACGGTAAGCATACCGTAGAAAAGAACCGTTGCCACCAGGCCGGGAGAATCGCCAACGTAAACCGCTCCCGGCAGCGAAGCGAAGAATCGGGCCACGACTATCAGGTAAGCCGTACAGATCGCAGAGAGGGCGTTGAGCAGCCAGCTTATATCCTGTGATACCGGTGCGATAAGTATCGACAGGGTTCCCAGCAGCATCACCGGTCCCGCCACGGGCGCCGCCGCGACGTTGGCGGGAATCGTCACCATGGATATCTGCTGGAAATGGCCGAGTGTTATCGGCGCGGTAACGAGGCCCGCCGCGGCCGAGATCGCAACCGCCTCCCTCAGGGCCGCCGGCAGAAATGACAGCGGCGCAGAGAGAACGGGAGAGACCAGAAAGATGGCGATAACAGCACCGAAGGAGAGCTGGAAGCCCGGGTCCAGCAGGCTGTACGGATTTAAGACAAGTATTATGGCGGCGGCGATCGCCAGGAAGTGATAGCAGTTCGTCTGCCGCGAGAATATATATGCCGCCATGCCCAGGACGCCGACGATGCCCGCCCGGACGATGGATGGGCCCGCGCCCGTCAGGGGAACATACATGCAGATCACCAGTACGGCGATCAAAACCGCCGCCAGTCTGGGAACAAGCATCGCCCGGCACAGCAGCATTACGATGAATCCGAGCAGGACCACGTTTTGCCCGGATACAGCCAGCAGGTGCAGGATGCCGGAACTTCTGAAGTCGGAGATGACATCGTCCGGCACATCGTCATCATCCCCCAGGACCATTCCCTGCAAGAGGGCTCCAGCGCCTCCCCAATCGCCGATCGCAAGACTTGCACGAGCGTGGTGTCTGGCTGAATCTACAAGGCCCGAGATACCGCCGCGCCTGCCGGGCAGGATCTCCACACCGTCAGGTGCTGCGGTCATGACGACATTCACGCCCCTTCTCTGCAGGTATTGTCCATAATCGAAATCTGCTCCGGGGCTGACCGGCGGTTTTTTTACCGTACCTGAAACCCGCAGCAGCGAGCCTTCTTCCAGTGTTGGTCCCTGCCCTGAACCCATGAAATCCTCACATCGCTCCCTGCAGAAGACATCGACCTGGAGATTTTCTTCCAGGTCTCTGATTTCACCCTTATAACGAAGAGCGCTGGCGCTGCCTGAAAAACTGACCCTCATCCCCTTGCGCACAGGTCGGCCTGTTACCGTGATATCCAGGACAACGCGTTTTCCCTCAACCTGCGTGAGACTGCTTTCCCCGAGCGCGTCGAGTCGCATACACCCTGTCGCAAAGCCCAGGCAGGGAAATAGCAGAAGCAGCAACAGTGCAACGGGCTGTTTCTTCCCGGCCAGCATGAATATGATCAAAAACAGCACGGAGAGGGCAAAAGAGATGGCCGCGAGCAGCAGGGAGTGAACAATCAGGCTGATGGCGATGCCCGCCAGGAAACCACATAAAAGGGTAAGACCGGAAATCCGAAGGTATCCGGTCAGCATCTCTGTCACTCGCAAAGCCGTATTTTTAGTTAAAAAGGGCTGCATTTTGCAAAATTCTTACAAATAAAGTGGCGAAATATCACTGTTTATGGTAAAAATATCCTATGTGTCGAGCAGCCCCGTATCACCCGTCCGGGGTCGCAGGCAAGCTGCTACTGGAATTTCCTGTAAGGGGTTACATGCTGCTCCTTGCTGGGGGGAAGACCGATTTGCAGCTCTGGCGATGCTCTTCACTTTCTACCAACCGGTGGCGCTGTGCTAACAGCGCCGCCGGATTGAATTTTAGGACACCTCTCTCAATCATCATTTTTCAGGCATTTTGAAGTTGTCTTCTCGCTCTATACCCGTCCGGGGTATGCATCAATTTTTTTTGACATGTCAACTAATCATCTGTTAAAGTTTTTTCATTGGACGCCTGCTCATATGCAGGCAGCCAATAGCTGTTTGGCTCAGCAGGTTTAAAGTATCTACATCTACTGACGAAGTTAAATTGTGCTGAATCGATTCGGCCAAGGCCGGATCCCGCGGATAGTTGGCACCGGTTTGAGCCTTTTCAGGAGTTATGTTTTTGCTCCTGCCTTTTCCAAGAGGGGGAGGCGAAAAACGGAAGCGCCGCGGTTGTCAGCACCTTCTACCAACCGGCGGCGCTGCCTTCACCCGAGGCGGCGCCGCAGGGTATTTAAGGCCTCAGCTCTGAATCCCGGTCTCTCTGGAAAAACGCATCCTTCTAAACAACCACCTGGCCCTTGATCTGTTCGAATTTTGCGGGGCCGATGCCGGGTACTTCCATCATCTCTTCGATGCTTTTAAAACCCCCATGTGCATCGCGGTACTCGATGATCTTCTGCGCGGTCTTGGGCCCGACGCCATCTAGCTCCTCCAGCTGTGCCTGGGTGGCAGAGTTGAGGTTGACGGGCTGCCCCGCGGCGCCAGACGCTCCCGAACCGCCGGCGCCTGTCACGGCCGCTCCAGCCGCACCGGTCTCAGGCACCACCAGCTGCTGACCGTCGGCGATCTTTGCGGCCAGGTTCACCTGGTTCAGATCAGCGGCGGGAGTCGGGCCACCGGCGAGAGCCAGCGCGTCGGCGACACGGCTGCCCGGTTCGGCCTCATAGAGACCCGGCCGCGCAACGGCGCCGATGATATGCACCTTGAGCCGCGCCGATGAAGTACTACGCTCTTCCTTGAGGCCCATGGTCACAGCCGGGACCTCCTCCCTGTCCGAAGTGGACAGATGGCCGCGAAGATAGTTCGCACCCACGAGGATGATCACCAGTCCGACCGCACCCCAGGCGATCATCTGCTGACGCGTAAGAGATGGCATCACAACATGTCCCTGTCTTCCAAAAGCCAACCACCCTCTCAATCTCGATATTTGATGCCCGAAACATCTAAAAAAGGGCACAGCAAGCCCTCGCGCGGCTGATTTTTTGAATCCGGGGACGCGGGTACCGCGCCATGGTGAGAGAGTGGGAAAACCTGAATGAATGCAATATACATCCGGCCACTTTTCAAATCAAGCATAAAGAATATTTCCCAGATCCAATTCCCGGCGTAAGTTTTTCATGCCGGCCCCGTCATAGGAGCAAATGACCATGTGGGTCAGAACAAAAACGGAGGCCGAAAATGAAAAAGTTGCTAAAAAATTGTGTTTTTGTAATAGCGATGGCGGGACTGATGGGTATCATGGCTGGCACGGCCATGGCGGCGATGCCGGGTAACGGCGCGGCGCAGATGCAGAAACAGCTGAATGATCCGACGGCGGGTTTGAACGGTTACGAAGACATGCATGATTTTGATTTCAGGCTGGCGAATTGCGCGATCAGCGGTGAATGTGACCTGGAACCGGTCGGCGATCCCGCACCGGCGGAAGAATCTCCGGTCGAACCAGATGACCCCGCGGATGATGATGGCGGCTCAATGCTCGGCGACCCTCCGGTCGATCCGGAAAACCCGGGTATCACGCGAATTCCTGATACTCCTGAGGTTACTACCGAAGAGACACCGGAGCAGCCTCCAGTCATAACTCAGGAAGCACCACCGCCCACGCGCAGCTCGAAACTGCCGAACACGGGCAGCAGCCTGGCTTTACTGGCCGGCATGGGCGCGCTGCTGATGGCATGCGCCTTCGGGGCGAGGATGCTGGTTGCGCGGCGCGCGGGGTGAATCTGAGGAATACGGCAAGATGAGCGCTTCACTCGAACTAACAAAAAAAAGCGCCCTCCGGGGCGCTTTTTACTTTACCACCAGGTTAACCAGGCGGCCGGGCACGACGATCTCCTTTACGACCTGCTTCCCATCAGTGTGACGCGCGACGCGCTCGCTTTTGCGTGCCGCGGCCAGGAGGTCGTCCTTGCCTGCCGAGGCGGATATCCGCAGGCGGTCGCGCACCTTGCCGTTGACCTGGACTACCAGCTCATATGTGTCGTCTTCGAGATAACGCTCATCAGCCTTCGGCCATGGTTCGAGCCAGAGCCGGTGGTGGCCCAGGCGCTCCCAGAGCTCGGCGCAGATGTGCGGCGCGAAGGGATCGAGCAGCTTGACCACGGCCTCGGCCATGAAACGCAGCACGCCCCTCCCCTCCTCCGATTCGAATAAACCGTCCTTCGCCAGGTACGCGTCGTTGACCAGCTCCATGACGGCGCTGATAGCGGTGTTGAAACGGAAGCGCTCGTCGATGTCGGCGCTTACCTTGGCAATCGTCTGGCTGGTCTTGCGTAAGAGTTTGATGGCCTCTTCATCCGAGTTGGCGTAAGACGCAAGCTCCCCGGGCTCCACCTTCTCGACTATCTCGTTGACCAGACGCCATACACGTCCCAGAAAACGGAATGTCCCCTCAATGCCCTGGTCCTGCCATTCGACATCCAGCTCCGGAGGTCCCATGAAGAGGATGTAGAGCCTTAGCGTATCCGCGCCATAGTTTTCTACATGCTCGTCGGGATTGATCACGTTGCCCTTGGACTTGCTCATCTTGGCGCCCTGATAGTGGATCATGCCCTGAGTGAACAGGTTGTTGAACGGCTCCCTGAAGTCGACCATGTCCATGTCAAAAAGGACCTTGGTGAAGAAACGCGCGTACATCAGGTGCAGGATCGCGTGTTCGACGCCGCCGATGTACTGGTCCACCGGCATCCAGTAACTGACGACCTCGGGGTTGAACGGCTCGCGGTCATCCCGCGGGCCGGTGTAGCGCAGAAAATACCAGGAAGAGTCGACGAAGGTGTCCATGGTGTCGGTCTCGCGCGTTGCGGCGCCGCCGCACTTCGGACAGACAGTATTTACAAATTCCCTGTTTGTGGCAATCGGCGACTTGCCTTTGGGCGCGTAGTCCTCAACGTCGGGCAGAAGCACCGGCAGGTCTTCCACAGGTACGGGCACCGTTCCGCATTTGTCGCAATAGATGATCGGGATCGGCGCGCCCCAGTAACGCTGGCGGCTGACCAGCCAGTCGCGCAGGCGGTAGCTGATGGCGGCCTTGCCCCTGCCTTCGGATTCCAGCCAGCCGGTGATTGCCTTGCCCGCCTCGCGGTTACCTGTCCCGTCAAAACGGTCCGAATTCACAAGGGCGCCCTCCTCCTCGAAGGCCTGCGTGAGAGCTGCGCCGTCGTCCGCGCCAGTTCCTTCTCCGGAGATCACGACGCGCACCTCGATGCCGAACTTGCGCGCGAACTCGAAGTCGCGCTGGTCGTGGGCGGGCACCGCCATGATGGCGCCGGTGCCGTATTCCATCAGTACGTAGTCGCTCACGTAGATGGGAATCTTCTCGCCGTTCACGGGGTTGGCCGCGTAACGGCCGGTGAACTCGCCGGTCTTTTCGCGGTCGGCCGTGGCGCGGTCGATGAGCGTCTTTGAGCGCGACTCGAGGACGTAACGGGTTACCGCCTCCGCCTCGGGAAGACCTTCCGTGACGCGGCCGACCAGCTCATGTTCGGGCGCCAGCAGGAAGAAAGTGGCGCCGTAAAGAGTATCGGGGCGGGTCGTGAAAACGGGGATGTCCAGGTCGAGCTCATCGACGCAGAAGATGACTTCGGCGCCCTCGCTGCGACCGATCCAGTTGCGCTGCATGGTGATGACCCGCTCCGGCCAGGACTCAAGCAGGCTGAAGTCCTCGAGCAGCTGTTCGGCATAGTCGGTTATCTTGAAGAACCACTGGGCGAGGCTTGTCTGCTCGACGGTCGTACCACAGCGCTCACAGCCGCCCTGTACGACCTGCTCGTTGGCAAGCACCGTAGCACAGGACGGGCACCAGTTGACAGGCGCTTCCTTCTTGTATGCCAGGCCTCTCTCGAAGAACTTCAGGAAGAAGTACTGCGTCCACCTGTAATATTCGGGGTCGCAGGTGGCCAGCTCCCGGCTCCAGTCGATCGAGACACCCAGGCGGCGAAGCTGCCGGCTGATATTGCCGGTGTTCTGCCTGGTCAGCTCGGCGGGATGGATACCGGTCTTGATGGCCACATTCTCGGTGTTCAGCCCGAAGGCGTCGTAACCCATCGGGTGGAAGACCGTAAATCCATTGCGGGAACGGAAACGGGCGATGACGTCGCCCATGGTGTAATTCTTGACGTGGCCCATATGGAGCGTGCCCGAAGGATATGGCAGCATCTCCAGCACGTAGCTCTTTTTCGAACGGTCGGCAAGCTCCGGCTCGTGGGGATTGGGAACCTCGAAGGAACGCTCCTCTTCCCACACGCGCTGCCATTTGGCTTCTATGTCCAGTGGTTTGTACTTGTCCATGACCAGCGACATTATAACAGCACATTGTGTTTTTGCAGGAGGGACACGGGCTTTGGCGAAGCTCACACAAGGAACACAGCGATCAAGTTACACGATACCCTGTAATCACTACCGCACAGGAGGTTTCATGAGAGTTGGTCTGGCGAGGCTGCTCGCCTTCATCGCCATCATCGAGGGTATAATTTCGATTCCGGTCAAATGGTCGGGCGAATCATTTCTTGGAGTCTGGGGAGCCGGCTATCTGAAGGCCGCCATGGCTACCCTGCTTCTGGCGATCTTCTTTCTGCTGGACGACCTCAGGGACCGCTACAGCCGGGAACATACCAGATAGCGAAACGGCCGGCTATAAAAGGAGCCGACCGTTTCTTGCCTACCATATTTTAAGACGCCAGTTAGCGTTCAAGGATTCAGGTGCAGCCCCACTCTCCCTTTCTTCCCTGTGACCACATCCAGGCGGCCGCCTCGACCTGGGCGTGACCGTCATAGATGCTCTGCGAACCCAAGGGCGTATTGGCCCAGGTGCCCGGATCAAACTGGAACAGGCCCTTGTTTACGCCGTTGTCCGCATTTGGGTCGCCCTTGCTCTCGCATGACATCACGCGATACAGCGCCGATGGGTCCTGCCCGTATTTACCAGCCGCTACTACCAGATCCGGCCCCCACTGGCCGAAACGCTGAACGGCTTCCCTGATCATTCTTTCCTGCTCCATCTGCTGCTGGATCTGCTGTACCTGGGCTATGTATGCCGCCCTTTCCTTATCCAGCCTGCTCTTCTGAATCGACTCGTCGAGTTTGCTGACGCTTTCACGAGCCGGGCCAAAGAGCAGCCGGCTGTCATAAGCCGGCTTCGTCTGTGCCGCCTGCGCCGCGTAGGCTACAAAGCCTACGACCAGCAATCCAATCGCGACAACCATGATGACATAACGCATGCATCCCTTCCGGCCTTCTGGGGCCTTGAGTGTTGCTTTCATGACTGACAGGCGGCCGGCATGCCTATATACCGCCGGTCTTGAGCACAGCGCACCAAAAGGCGCCGCGCCTGCCATTCACAACTCAATGAACGATTTCCAGCCTTTGTTCCCGTTTAAAGCCGGCACTCTGACACGGCCTGCGGCCGGATGCCAGCATGGATCAGAAGGAGTCGGGCGAAATGGGAATCAGGAGAAATCAGGAAGGCTGCCGGTAAAAGACACAACCGGATTGATCATTAAGTTGTTTTGGTAACCTGAGTATTGTAAGTGATTAGGTATTAATACTCAAGGTAGTTTGTGACTAATGATACTTTCGTGGTAGTGGCTCATTCAGGTGATGGAAATTTTAAGGCATCCAGGGGCCTGATGAAATCCGGCTGTACGTTCTGCTGTCTTGTGCGTCAATCGATATCTACGACCATTATCACGCGGTAACACCGTCCCGGATTGAACCGGGACAGCAGGCCCGCCAGCGGCATCAGCCCCAGCACCGTGAAATTGTAGAAGAACCTGCTGCGGCTGATCCAGCCCTTCATCAGGAAAGAGCGCAGCTGAAGATTGGCGTTTTTGTATACCGTGACACGGCCGCGTCTGCCAAGACGCCTGAGCACCTTGTTTATCATCATCTGCATATCTTCCGGATCCGGCAGGCCGTTTTCCAGGTGGTCGCGGAAAAAGGGGTACTCCTCACCGCGCACCCTGGTATAGCGCTCGTCGAGAAATCGGTCCTGGGCTTCGGCCCCTGCGCCGCTGGGTACGGCGATGATGACCATCGCTGACGCTGTCCGCATCATCTCCGAGAGCGCAGCTTCCCTTGCTTCCGGCGGTATGTGCTCAAGCGAGTCCACCGATATGACGGCGTCAAAGCTGTGATCATCGAAGGGCAGGCTGGTGACCGTACCCGTGACCTGCTGCATCGCCGGGTTGTCCCGCTCAAACGACCGGTCTAGTCCGGTGAGCTCAAATTCGCATGAGTAGGGTGTGATCCCCAGGTCCCCGGACCCCACTTCGAGGACCTTTCTGATTCCGGCGTCCTTGAGGATTCGCACGACAGGAAGGTACCTGAGCGCCACCTCGGTGGACTGCTCCGGGTATTTATCAACAAGCCTGTCAACGATTTTTCCTGGTAGGGACATATGATGTTCGATCAGTAGGGATAATGACGGACTTCATATTATAGTACAGGGGCCTGACCGTATAGATTCCGCAATTGTATTTATGACCCGCTCACGCGGGCAATAACTCTGCCGCAGGTGCTAGAATTGTGCTGTTTTATCGTCGAGGGTCCATGCCTGTTCCAGACGGGCTTAAGCGCGGGAAATAGCGGGGGGCAACCATTCTCGAAATGGACATAAGCGCGATTTCCGGCCTTTCCGGGGAGGAAGCCGCCAGACGGATCGAGCAGGAGGGCTACAACGAGCTGCCCACGGGCAGCCGCCGCGGCCTTCATAACATCGCCCTCGAGGTCATCCGTGAACCGATGTTCCTGCTGCTGATCGCCGCGGGAACGCTCTACCTTCTTCTGGGAGATTTGGAAGAAGCACTGATGCTGCTGATGTTCGTCTTCGTCATCATGGGCATCACCTTCTACCAGGAGCGCAAGACGGAGCACGCACTCGAAGCGCTGCGCGATCTCTCCAGCCCGCGAGCCCAGGTGATACGCGATGGCGTTGTAATTCGCATCGCCGGCCGTGAAGTGGCGCGTGGCGATACCCTGGTCATCAACGAAGGCGACCGGGTGCCCGCTGACGCAGTGCTGCTCTCCTGTATCAACCTGACCGTCGACGAATCGCTGCTTACGGGAGAATCGATCCCGGTAATCAAATGCTCCGGCGAGGAAGAAGAGCGTATGGGCCGGCCGGGCGGCGATGACCTGCCGTTCATCTTCTCCGGCACTCTGGTAACCCAGGGCCGTGGTATCGCCACCGTGCTGACAATAGGCGGAAACACGGAGATGGGCCGCATCGGCAAGGCCCTTGAGGCGGTTGAGCCCGAGCAGACACACCTTCAGACTGAGACGCGCCGGCTCGTGCGCAATCTCGCGATCATCGGCCTGTCTCTATGCCTGCTGGTCGCCATGCTCTATGGATTCATGCACGATGAATGGCTGAACGGCTTCCTCGCGGGCATCACACTGGCGATGGCCACTCTGCCTGAGGAGTTCCCGGTCGTTCTGACCGTCTTCATGGCCCTGGGCGCCTGGAGGATATCGCGCAGCCAGGTTCTTACCCGCCGGACTCCGGCAATCGAAACCCTGGGCGCGGCGACTACTCTCTGCGTGGACAAGACCGGCACCCTGACCATGAACCAGATGTCGGTAGCCAGACTCTTCACCAACGGCGAGTTTCTCGATCTGAGGGGAAAGCACGAGCCCGGCCTGCAGATTCCCGACCAGTTCCATGAGTTGATCGAGTACGGCATCCTGGCCAGCCAAAAAGATCCCTTCGATCCAATGGAAAAAGCCATCCGTTCACTCGGCGAACATGAGCTCGCGCGCGCCGAACACCTTCATGACAACTGGAAGCTGGTTCACACCTACCCGCTGTCGCAGTCCCTGCTTGCCCTGTCGCATGTCTGGCAGTCATCCACCAGGGAAGAGTTCGTCATCGCGGCCAAGGGAGCGCCGGAGGCCATTGCCGACCTCTGCCATTTTGACGGGCAGCAGTTTCTTGACCTTGAGAAGAGCATCGCTGGCATGGCCGAGGAAGGTCTGCGGGTGCTCGGCGTAGCGCGGGCGCGGCTTGTGCAGTCTGAACTGCCGGAGGAGCAGCACGACTTCGAGTTCGAGTTCATGGGCCTGCTGGGATTGTCCGACCCGCTGCGCCCGATGGTGCCGAAGGCAATCGAGGAATGTTATTCAGCCGGCGTCCGCGTGATTATGATCACCGGAGATTACGCGGGAACCGCAATGAACATAGCCCGGCAGATCGGGCTCGACCGGTCCGATGTCGCGATTACCGGCCCGGAGCTGGAATGCCTGAGCGACGCGGAACTGGCCGGGCGCATCGGCGGAGTCAACATCTTCGCGCGCATGGTGCCGGAACAGAAGCTGCGCCTGGTTCGCGCCCTGCAGGCTGACGGCGAGGTCGTGGCCATGACCGGCGACGGCGTCAACGATTCGCCTGCCCTGAAAGCGGCCGATATCGGCATCGCCATGGGCGGCCGCGGCACCGACGTCGCCCGTGAAGCCTCGGCTCTGGTGCTGCTCGATGACGATTTCTCTTCGATCGTACGGGCCGTACGGCTCGGACGGCGCATCTACGACAACATCCGCAAGGCCATGGCCTATATCTTCGCTGTACACGTTCCCATTGTCGGCCTTTCGTTCATCCCGGTGCTGCTCGACTGGCCGCTGGTGCTGATGCCGGTCCATATTGTATTCCTCGAGCTGATCATCGACCCGGCCTGTTCGGTTGTCTTCGAGGCCGAGCCGGAAGAAGCTGATGTGATGGACAGACCTCCCCGCAACCCCGACGAACCGATGTTCGCTCGCCGCACACTGGCGCTCAGCATAATGCAGGGCTTGAGCGTGCTGGCGATCGTCATGGCCATCTACGCTTTTTCCCACTACCGTGGATACGGCGATGGCACGATCCGGGCCAATGTGTTCACGACTCTGATATTCGCCAACGTAGGGCTTATCCTGACCAACCGCTCATGGTCGCGCACGCTGTTCGCCACCCTGCGTTCGCCCAACCGCGCCCTCTGGTGGCTGCTGGCAAGTGTCTCCATCGTTCTGGGCCTGGTGCTCTACGTGCCATTTTTGAAGGGGCTTTTCCTCTTCGAGCGGCTCAACCCGGCTGATCTGCTGGCCTGTATTGTTGCGGGATTCGTCAGCATCACGTGGTTCGAGCTGCTGAAGTATTTCAGGGGGAGGCAGGCATGAGAGGCTGCCCGGAATTGCCCTTGCAACGGTAGAGTTACTTTATACAGTCAGAACAAGCGTGACCGCCGGAAGAAATCCGGGCAAAATGGCGAGTGAACAATCTTGCTTATCTGATTTTCATTCTTATATCGGGCTTATTTTTCCTGTTTACGGGAAGATTACTTAAATGGATCTTTCTCCAAAAACCAAAATTGACGACCTGCTGAGCAGATATCCCTTTCTCCTGGAATTCCTGATCGAACTGTCCCCAAAGTATAAGCTGCTGCAGAATCGCGTTACCAGGAAGACCATTGGGAAAGTCGCTACCCTGGCGCAGGTGGCTTCCATCGGTGAGCTCGACCTCAAAAAGCTTTTATCAGACATCGCCGATGAGATCAGAGAGAAGTCTGGTGAAGAAGTGGTTGTCGGCCAGGACGATAGCGACGCCGGAGTCGCGCCTCATGGTGACAACGCTTCTGCTCCCCAGGACCTTAAGTCGCGCCAGGAGATACTCAAGAGCATTATCAGGGATCTTCACGATGGAGAGGACATGGAAGTCCTCAAACAACGTTTCAGTGACCTGATCGAGAATATCAAACCAACAGAGATCGCCGCCATGGAGCAGGCGTTGATCGACGAAGGCATGCCTGAATCGGAAGTAAAACGACTGTGCGATGTGCACGTCGAAGTCTTTCAGGAATCACTGGAGGACCAGGACACGGTCAAGGCGCCTGCGGGCCACCCCATTCACACGTTCATGCTCGAGAGCCGGGCCGCGGAGGAGCTGCTGCGGAAAATTTCACAGATACTCGATAAGGTCCGCGATTTATCGGAGAAAGAACTCATCGAACAATACAGTAGCGACCTGGAACGATTGCTGGAGCAGCTGTCGGACATTGACCTCCACTATCTGCGCAAGGAAAACCAGCTGTTCCCTCTCCTTGAGGAACACGAGGTCAAGGGACCTTCCCAGGTCATGTGGGCGCTCCATGACGACATAAGGGCTGGGATAAAGACTGCGCAAGCGGAACTCGCTGCCTCGCTGGGTAGCGAAGCTCTGAATACAATCAGATATGTGAGCAAGTCAATCGAAGACATGATTTACAAGGAGGAGCATATCCTGTTCCCCATGGCCATGGAGATGCTCAGCGATGCCGACTGGCGGAAAGTCAGCCAGGGGGAAAGCGATATCGGTTATGCCTGGGTCGTTCCAGAGGCGAGATGGCCGAAGGCAGGCGATATCGCTCCGACCGGTGGAAAGGAGACCCAGGAACCGGGAATCCTGACACTGTCAACCGGACAATTGACTACCGAACAGGTGAACTTGCTTCTGACGCACCTGCCAGTAGAGGTAAATTTTGTTGATGAGAACGATGAAGTGCGTTATTTCTCGAAGGTGAAGGAAAAGATATTCCCCCGCAGCAGCGGCGTTATAGGCCGGAAGGTCCAGAACTGCCATCCACGGGCCAGCCTCGACAAGGTACAACGGATCCTCGACGAGTTCCGGTCCGGCGAGAAAGACGTGGCCGCTTTCTGGATCGAGATGAAGGGGAAATTTATCTACATCAGGTATTTCGCCGTACGGGATGAAGATCGGGCTTACAGAGGCACAATCGAGGTCGTGCAGGATGTGACCGAGATACGCGGGCTCACCGGCCAGAAACGCCTGCTCGACTGGGATTAAACACCAGGGTCAGGAATCAGGCCGGCGATGGAAAAGGAGGAGCAGGCCGCCAGCCGTGCTGGAAGAATGTTTTTCGCAGCAGAAAAGCGTCAATCAGGCTTGCCAAGACAGGTATCAGCCGGGGTCAAGCACATGACACCCAAAGACGGAAACCGGCTGGGAGTCATCCTCGCCATGGTGATTCTGCGATCGCCTGCTTATGATCCCGTTCTTTACGAAGGCTTATCTGCGGGATTGAGGGAGTCGATCTCGATCGGGTCATTGTCCGGCCAGTACAGCTTTAAGCCCTGATGAGAACCTGTCACATCATAACTAAACAGCATTTTATTAGATGATTTAGTGTGAGAGAAAGCCTGACGTCTCAACTCTTCGCCCGCCGCAGTCGTGACCTTCACCGGTATTGTTTTATTCTGGAATGCATCATAATCAGCTTCGCTCATTTTGCATTCACCTGTACACGAAACCTCTATCACGATAGCGCTGCGAGGGTTACCTGTTGCCGGATCTTTGGTATTTGAGAACCTCACTTTATCTAAAGTGATGCTACCGAAGGATGACTTCAACGTGGTACCGGTCGAAGCGCTGGATGTGCCTGTTGCTGCTGTTGCGGATGAGGTTTTTACTGAAGTTGTGGATGTTGTATCTGATGACCCGCTGTCAGAGCCGCAACCGCTCAACATACCGACCAGCGTGAACAGCGCTACCAAACCGACTAGCTTTTTCTTTCCTGATTGCATTTAAAGCCTCCGTTCAAGTTTAAGCCGGCCAAGGCTCGGCATCATGCTCAAAGTGTTTATATTCCCACGAGGATGAGTTCACATCCCCTCAGGTCTCATCAAAACAATAACAAATTAATGTCTTAACAATGCTATTTCCGAGAAATCAAAATTTGCTGGAGGTTATGGAATGCTATTCGAACTATTCGGTTCCGGATGAGCTTGAAAAAGCGGTAAAGATCGCTCTTTAGTCTTCTTCTAATAAGGCCTTGGCCCGTTTTTCTACATCCTTGATCCGCTCGTAAAATTCTTTTCTGTTGCCAACCTTTAAGACCAACACAAGCAATTTTCGAGCTCTTACGGTATAGGCAATCCGATAATTGCCGCTTCTTATCCTGTAAATCTCCGCGCCTATAAGTTTCTTGGAACCTTGGGCATAAGGATCGTCAGACAAGCTATCGATGCACTGGGCTAACCGTTTTTTGTCACGCTTGCCCAGTTTCGGGCTTAATTTTCTCAGTTCACGTTCGGCTGCGGGGGAAAATTCGACGCGGTATTTCAAGGGCTAGAAGCCGAGCTCTTTCTTAAGTGCGCTCCAGGACTTGCTTCCCATCTTGTCTGCCTCTTTAAGGGCTTCCAGTGCATCTATCAGGTCCAGTCGATCCTCCAGCTCTTCCAGGAGCCTTACATCTTCCATTGGGACGATTGCCGCTACCTCCTTGCCCTGGCGTGTTATAACTACCCGTTCCTTCCCGTACTCAGCCAGGCTCAATGTGCCGGATATGTCCTTTTTTGCTGCTGTTGCGGAAATAACGTTCATGTCGATCCTTCCAACTATGGTCAATATGATCTATTTAGCCAAAATATGTCTTATGGCTATTATGTACTATACTAGTCGGCATACCTTTTTACAAGATTGAATTATTACGAAACGAATTATTCATGCTTAAAGTTCGAATCCCCTATTGTGTCACCGATATATGAACAAAAAAATGGCTTAGGTAAGCCATTTGTGAGGGGTCAAAAAGTGGTGGACCTAATGGGATGCTATTCGAACTTTGCTGTTTTAGATGAGCTGGCGCCCGCGCTTGAGGCTAACTATTATCTATGCATTTAACGCCTTATCTACGGCTTCAGGATTCTCTGCAGCTATCTTCAATAAAGCACGCGCCGGACCTTCTGGTTGCCTCCGTCCCTGCTCCCAGTTCTGTAGAGTTGAGACGCTCACACCGATCATCATGGCGAATTCAGATTGAGATTTCGCCAGGTTGTGTCTGATTTTCTTGATATCAGCAGGATCGAATTCGAATACACGTCCTGGCTTCAGTTTGCCTCGACGTATTTTACCCGCCTGGCTGACGCTCTTCTTTAGTTTTTCAAAGTCTTTATCATTCATTTGAATTCCTCTTTTACCAACCTGCTTAGGATCTTTAACTGCTGTGATGACAGATCAGCCTGAGCACTTTTTTCATAAGGAAACAGCATATAAATTATCTCTTGTGGCTTATCCAGATAATAGATTATCCGGCATCCGCCTCTCTTTCCCTTACCCTTGGCTCCCCATCTTATCTTTCTGAGCCCACCGGAACCTTTGATAACCGCACCTTGCTCAGGCCTAAACAAAAGAGCCAATTGAAGTGCCCTATACTCTTCTTCCTCGAGAAGATTTTGCACTTCCTCAGTAAATATCGACGTCTCCACAAAGCGCATGGTTCACTATACGCCAGTGACGCATAGAATACAAGGAAGCGCTATATATCTTTTTTGTGCAAAACTTGCGTACTGAACTCTTCTGAAAATTTAAGCGCAAAGTCTACTCTAGCTACGCATTCTGAAGTGCTACCAATCGTAATAGCAACTCCAGCACGGCATTCATCAAAATATCGGTCGTCCGGAAAGGCGCTATTTAGAAAGAACCAAAGCGCGTCGTCGAGAGACTCGTCCTCGTGCCATGAGGTCATAATGACAGATTCATTTTCTTGGCCTTGTTCATAACTTGCTAGATCGATAATATCGTGGACCCGTGAACAACCTTTTCCCCATACACAAAAATAGACTCCGCCAGATATAAGTAGGATTCCAGCAAAATCGGAGATAGCATCTCTCGTGTCATTGGTAGAGTCATCCCAACAAAGAAAGCAAACAAAATATCTAGAAGTTAAATCGAGCTTTTCATCAAGTTCACCGGCATTTTTAAGATGAACAGCGAAAAGCTCACGATTAGTGGCTTTGTTCATTCCCAAGTTATTAATCTTTATCATTTTGCAACCTTTTCAAAAAACACGTTTCAATATTGATTCGCAGCTCAATTATTCATAATTCGAGCTGAAAAGTTCGAATCCCCTGTGGTGTCATCGATATTTCAACAAAGAAATGGCTTAACCAAGCCATTTGTGAGGGTCAGAATTTGGTGGACCTTACAGGATGCTATTCGAACTTTTCTATTCTAAATCAGCTTGAAAAAGCGGTAAAGAGTTTTATTGCCTGATTATTGAGGTAGTAGCGCAAATACTCACATTCCTCGAGACTACCTGCTCCGCTATTCCAGCACGGTCAAAGACAATATATTCCTTTTAAATATCCTTAAAGGGCACCTAAAGAAGATCTTCGCCTAACCCTCATAACCGTCTTATCCCGCCCAGGTTAGTCATCATTCATTTTCTCACAGTACTCAGGAGTTACCCCGCTCCGTTGACACTTTAGCTTTACCCAACGGCATATGCCGCTGATTCCTCCAGCATTCTTTCTTCCTCCGCACTGCTATCAACTCCGCCTGCCGGAGACGCGAAGACCAGTGCCACGATGGCGATCACGGTTGCAGGAAATTTTTGACGGGTACCAACGCAGGTTTGACATCACATGAAAGTTAGACTAGTCTTATAAACATTGTTTTACTAATATTCATAATTCATCCTTAAGAGTCTAACTTGTGGAGAGGGTTAACCCTTTTATTTAAGTAAGGAAAAACCGCAACTGATTTCGAGGAGGCGTATAAGAATGATGCCCATTGGACTACTGACTACCGGTGAGAAAGGTGAAGTGCTCGACTTTGGCCGAGCAAACCTGAGGTGCTCTAGCGGCAGGGAAAAGGGCATGGATGACGCCTGCGCCAAGCTTGAGGATATGGGACTGCGCGTGGGGCAAACAGTTGAAATGCTAAATAACAATGGCAAAGGACCCATCCTTTTGAAAGTGGACAATTCAAGAATCGCCATAGACCGCGACATGGCGATGAAAATTCTAGTGTCAATATAGGAGGAGAAATGAATCTGGCAATCCTTAGACCGGGCGAAAAGGGAAAGATCACAAAAATTGATGTATCCGGGCCGCTGAAGAGAAGGCTCATGGATATGGGAGTGCTGGTCGGAGAGGAAGTAAAGGTGGAAAAGGTCGCGCCTCTCGGTGATCCCATCGAGGTAACGGTAAAAAGCTACAAGCTCTCACTTAGAAAAAAGGAAGCAAAAAACATACTGGTCGAGGTATCAGATGAGTAGCCAGGCGCAGGCCGGAATCTACCCGGATCCAGGCATACAAGCAGCAGCTGGCAAGACGGTGACAATCGCTGTCGCCGGCAATCCCAATTCAGGAAAATCAACCCTCATCAATGCCATTGCCGGCACAAAATTACATGTTGGAAACTGGGCTGGGGTGACGGTCGAGAAGAAGGAGGCGGTTTTTGATTACGAGGGTGGTCGTATCAGGTTGGTCGATCTACCTGGCATATATAGCATGAGCCCCTACTCACAGGAAGAGGTTATTGCCCGGAATTACCTTTCGACTGAAATGCCTGACGTTATCGTCGATGTGGTTGATTCCACGAACCTGGAGAGAAACCTCTACCTTACCGTCCAGCTTCTTGAGCTCGGTCTGCCGGTGGTACTTGCCTTGAACATTTCTGATGAGGCGGACAAGAAGGGTTACAGCATCGACAGCGCGCTGATCGCAGAGATGATGGGCGTCACGGTCGTCAAAACCTCGGCAACAAAAAAGCGGGGGCTCGATGATCTGCTCAAGGCAGTTGTGAGAGTAGCGAAAGATTCCTCGAAACATCATCCTAGACAGCTGAATTACGGTGAAGATATCGATACCGCTGTCAAGCACATCGAAGCAAGGTTAAGAAACGATTACCCGGCGCTGGATGATAGCCACTCTCTCAGGTGGATTGCCATAAAACTGATGGAAGGCGATGGCGATGTCCAGCGAAGGTTCAACATCTCCAGCAGCGACCCCCTGACAGATAGGGCGTTCGCGCACCTCAAGAAGGGGCAGGGGGAAGATATCGAATCCATGCTGGCCGACGCCCGCTACGCTCAGGCTGCCGGCGTGACCCGGGAGGTTCTACACAAACCTGAGACCGACAAGGTCGAGCTTACCGAGAAAATAGACAGGGTGGTTCTAAGCAGGTTGTTTGGCATACCCATTTTTCTGCTCGCCATGTGGTTATTGTTCAAGCTCACCTTTGATATATCAACTCCGTTTGTCGACTGGGTGGACGCCGTGATAACAGGTCCACTCACGCGATGGACCGAGGCAATCCTGGCATTTGTCGGCGCCTCTGACTGGATGGTTTCACTTGCTGTTGACGGTGTTATCGGAGGCGTGGGCTCCGTCCTCGTTTTCGTGCCAGTCATCTTCGCCATGATGTTCTTTATAACTTTCCTTGAAGGAAGCGGGTACATGGCAAGGGCTGCGTTCGTCATGGACAGGGCGATGCACAAGATTGGCCTGCATGGTAAATCCTTTATCCCCATGATCCTTGGCTTTGGCTGCAACGTGCCGGCAATTTATGCGACCAGGACGCTCGAAAATCGCAAGGATAAGGTATTAACCGCGCTTATCATCCCCCTCATGTCGTGTGGAGCGAGGCTACCGGTTTATGTGCTGTTTACGGCCGCCTTTTTTTCTGCATACAAAAGCACCGTGCTCTGGTCCTTGTATGTATTGGGAATAGCCATGGCCATTCTGATGGGCCTCATATTCAAAAAAACCATCTTTAAAGGAGAGGCGCCAACGTTTGTCATGGAGCTTCCACCTTACAGGATGCCGTCTTTCAGGAGCCTAATGATACATACCTGGGAGAAGGGCAAGCACTTTCTCATAAAAGCAGGTACGTACATATTCGCGGTATCGATCCTGGTCTGGTTTCTCATCAACCTGCCGTGGGGTGTGGAGGATCAAAAAGACTCGTATCTCGGACAGGCCGGCCAGGTTGCCGCTCCAGTACTGCAACCACTTGGATTTGGTAACTGGCAGGCGGCATCCTCCCTATTCTCCGGATTGATTGCCAAAGAGATCGTCGTTGGCACCATGGGTCAGATATATGCGCCTGAGGATGAAACCGAAGTTGAGGAAGAAACGCCAACATTTCTGGAGGATACAGAGGAAATCGGGACATCCTTCGCCGTCGCTGTCAAGGATTCCACGCTGAGTGTGGTCTCCAGCTTTGGCATCACGAGCATTACCGCGGAAGACGATCCGGAACAGGCAGGCCTTACCGGTGAGGTCGCGGGGGCTTTCACACCCCTGAGCGCCTTCGCATTTATGGCGTTTGTTCTGCTTTACATGCCCTGCGTGATCCTGCTCATCGCCAGCCGACAGGAGTTTGGAACCTGGAAGTGGGCAGGCGTCGCCTTCGGTTATCAGATGGTTTTGGCCTGGGTAGTCGCGGCTGCGATCTACCAGGGCGGCAAGCTACTGGGATTTGGAGCTTAAAATGGGCGTAATAGATTACCTGCTGATGGCATTAATCGCCTTCGGGGCGATATACCTTCTATACCACTCTGTCTGGAAGAAGAAAGGTCAATGCATCGGATCGGGATGCGGTTCCGGATCCTGCCATTCCGGTAATTCAAGCGAGTGCGGCAAGGACAAAAGCAGGGATGACACCTGCTCCAAGCCGTGATACCCAATGTTTTCAGGTTAATAAAACGCCTTTAACCAGGCATTCCGGAAGGCAATTGGGGGTCCTGTGCGTTTGCGAGGGCGCCAAAAAAAACAAGGCCGGCGGGAACTCATTCCTGCGCTGTTCCCTTATAGTTCGAATCCCCTATGGTGTTTACGATATTGAAAAGAAAAAATGGCTTACCTTAGCCATAAATGGAGGGAAAAAAGTTGGTGGACCTACTGGGATGCTATTCGAACTTATCAATCTTGAATGAACTTGAGAAAGCTATCAATGAAATCTCTGCATAATACAAAGATCTACAGCAAGGATCTTATCTGTGCCTCAAGCAAAATTGCGCAAAAAGTATTTTTTTAATAATTCGCTTGAATTTCGCTGTCGACTAATCCTTTTAATTGCTTGTAGCCAAAGCTCGGTAGCGGCTTCCCGTTCACAAAAAATTCAGGGGTTTTTGTAACATTGAGGACCTTCGCATCCGCAAGATCCTGCTGAATGAGTTTTGTTATTTCCGGATCATTCATGTCCTTTTTTAGTTGTTCCATATTTAATCCAACGCCGGAAAGAAATTGCCATACCAAGTCAGGCTGTGGATTGTTATGGCTTGCCCACGTGGATTGACCATAATACATAGCCTCCAGGGTTTCCCAATACTTTCCCTGTTTCCTCGCAGCCTCCAGTATCTTTACATTGTAATCCGCACCTTCATGAAAAGGAGCATATCTCATGACAAGCTTTATCTTGCCTGGATTAGCTTCCATCATGTCTTTGACGTAAGTATAAAAGTCTTTACAGGTTTCGCAGGCAGGATCAAAGAATTCCACTATTTGAACTTTTGCCTCATCGCTGCCCAGCGTTTGCGAATAGTCTCTTACTAATACTTCAGAGTTGTCTTTTGCTATTTGACCTTGTTTTTCTGACTGTTGGCTTTCATAGAAAACCATGCCAGATACAAACACCGTTATCAGAAAAACCGCTGAAATAATGACTATATAGTAATTTTTTTTCACGTTGAAACTCTCCTCATTAAGACTATTAGCAATACTCCTACAATTGAAAATGCGATAAGCGATAGCATGGGAATGGAAATGATGCCGAGAATGTTTATGTATTCCTCAGTACACGATACACCCTGGCTACAGGGTTTTATGCTTTCGGGAATAATCCCGTAATAAAGAAGATTCTGATAGAGGGCAATACTCCATCCCACAAAAACTAATGGAAGGCTGTACTTAATAACTCCTTTATCAAATGGGAAGAGCCCTATGGGAATTATTATCGCTAACGGGTAAATAAATATTCTCTGATACCAGCAAAGATCACATGGGGGAAAGTTCATTATTTCGCTAAAAAACAGGCTCCCCAGTGTGGCAATGCTGACTATCAACCAACATATAAAAAGAATAGTCCAGTTTAAGTTAGATGCTTGCTGTAAATGAGGATTATTTTTGTTTTCCATATTTAATGCATCAGAACTTGGCAACATAATAGCGCCGCTTTTGTCAGATCACAGTGTCAAGCGAAAGTGAATGTTAATTTGTAAGTATAGAGTTTCATGACGCCCAAGCTTAAAGCCGTGTACGGTTCTCAGCGGCCGCCATTCCGGCCGTTCGCCATATCAGGCTGGCGAGAATCTACAGACTTTCCTTCATACTGATTTTCCATTATAAGGCAAAAAGTTCGAATCCCCTATGGTGTCATCGATATGAGAACAAAAATATGGCTTAACCATGCCATTTCTGAGAATCAAAATTTGGTGGAGGTTATGGGATGCTATTCGAACTTTTCTCTCCTGGATGAGCTTGAAAAAGCTGTCATGTAGTCCTTTAGTTTGACCCGATGATACAATCGCGCCAGTGAAATGATAAATGAATGCCATATCCTGAGGATAATCCAAAAATTGGCTACTAAATGAATTCGTTTCTTGACAGCATTCCAAAAAACTTAGCCGATCAGGCATATATCTATGAGAGTGAAGCTGCTTGGCCTAAAGATGACGCGCTGAGTGTTATTGCATTCTTATCTCAATTGGGTATTGCTATCTATGGCGGAGAAGTATGGCTTGCAACGCAGCCGGGCCCAACTATTCCAACGCCTTACATATACGTTTGGGACATCGGCTCAAGAAATGAAGGTGAATCTTGGGACGTCTTCGTAATCAGAGCCAATCAGGCGGCAAGGGAATATATTTCTTCTTTTGAATGGGACGAAAAGGATGCAGAGCACTCAAATCTAGTTCCGTACTTTAATTTCACTGTTTCTGAACAACAGCCAAGGCAAATGAATGATCTTGAGAAACAGCTCCTCGACAAGCTTCTTGATGGCGATGAACCATTCCTTGTGTCTCTTCGCAAACAAATTGAACTTTCGGTCATCGAAAGCAGGGTACTCACAGGATCAGGATTCTTTGTCTATTTCTCTGTACCTGATTCTGTTCCAAGGATTGGAACAGGAAGAATCTTGGTAGATGATGTCCAATTTGATTTAGAAGGTCTTAAACATGGAGGTGAAATCATACTCTTCGTTGATGACGGTCATATTTCAATTTTCGAGGGATATCTTCATGCTGAAGATTGGCCTGAAGAAGCTGGTTTAACCAACGTTCGATACGACACTAATCCAAGAGATTTCGAATTACTACGAAAAGCATGGCACCAGGAGTAAGTCCAACCAATTTAGCAGAAGTTCGAATCCCCTATGGTGTTTACGATATTGAAAAGAAATAATGGCTTAGGTAAGCCATTTGTGAGGGTCAAAAAGTGGTGGAGGTTATGGGATGCTATTCGAACTTTTCTATACTGGATGAGCTTGAAAAAGCAATAAAGTCTTATGTTGTTTAGTCACTCAGCAACCCCCTCCACTTAACTAGTTCTCTAGATACCCTCCCGTCCTTAGCAGTAAATCCGATCTTAAAGCCACTTCTTAGAGGATGACCAAAAAATGCAGTTTATAACGAGATTATTGAAACCCATTTTCGAGCTACCATTCAATACCTAGCCAGAACCTTTTAATTATTCAAAACAAGCAATAAAATGAATTCAATTGGACCCATTTCTAAAAGGATGGAGGCTTGGCAAGAGTGAATAGCGAAATTCCATTTGGCATAGGATGTTTCCATTTCGGTATAAACAAAGCTGCCCCATATGCAATCAAATGGAGCAAATACTTATCGGAGCTGGAAAGAGCGTTAAGCGCGATATCCGGATTAGGTCAGCTAGTGATGGAAGACAGAACTATTGAAGATTTTGAAATCAAAGTAGATAAAGAGTTACCTGTTTTCGGCGAAAGTTATGATTTTGTTCCGTATTTCAACTATTTGGAATTAGCATTCGACTTACATATTCCTTTTGCTGAACAGGAGAAACTTAATCCTTGGCCTGGAGGTCAAAAATCTTTCTATACTGAAGATTACAGAGTTTATATATACGCAACCTATTATGGTTTGCCAATCGCTTTTATTGAGCTTGTGGATCCAAAACCCAATTCCAGTCCTTCGGATGCAGTTTTTATCGTAAGAGAATTTCTTTCCGAGCAAATAAACAAACGGATTGATAGCTTTATCAATTTTAATATACTAGGACCAAGTCCTTTCCATGCTGATTTATTTATCGAAGTTAATAATAAATTTCCTCAAGAAAGATCAGATAATTTTATTATAAGTGAGGAAATTAGTCATGGATATGGGAGAGTATCAATATCATTTAATAGTCAGAGCTATGACAGTGTTCATGCAGCAGCGGAGTCTTTTTTCTTCAATGCGAAAAGAGAATTAGGACTTTTTTATCTCATCATCCTCTTACAGAATGCTGAGGATAAACAATGGTGGAATTTATTTAATTCAGTTGCAAATTTGAGTAAGAAATTGCAATCTCTATGGTTAAAGAGATTGTTTCTCCGACCCTCAAAAAAGGTTTATGAAATCGTTTCTGCCTTATCAGCCTTCGAAATTATTAAAATACGGGATACTGACCAAATAAAGGATCATTATAGGAACGTTTACTCAAGTCAAGTATCGTACTTAAAATGGCACATAGATGACCTGACGAAGGCCCAAGAAACCCATCCTATCAATCAAGTCACAAATTTAATTCAATTTATTAATGATAGTCTCAAGCATAAATCAACGATATTAAATAACCTTATTGTCGGTTTATTGGGTGGGATTGTGGGCGCTATTTTGACAATCATCTTCTCGGGTCAAACTTGACCAGCCTAAGGCATTGACACTTGCCCGATCGCCAAAAGTTCGAATCCCCTATGCTGCCATCGATATAAGAACAAAAAAATGGCTTAACTAAGCCATTTGTGAGGGTCAAAATTTGGTGGAGGATA
>Ga0265292_1000306_pt1 | contig 80390 bp, 87 predicted proteins | sample Munlanlewell296A_FD_189080 | JGI IMG/M metagenome (GOLD analysis project Ga0265292, IMG submission 189080) | Leachate microbial communities from a municipal landfill in Southern Ontario, Canada - Leachate well 296A | ecosystem: Engineered > Solid waste > Landfill > Unclassified | place: Canada...
GTTACGATAACGACCAGCATTCCTTCCTGCGCGAGCGTGCGCCGATCTCGGAGTACGACTTCTTCAACGTCTCCTACGCCCAAGCCATCAACCATAACATAGAAGGCAGGCACCGTTTCCTGCGTTATCTTGAAGCCGTCTTTCGTTAACTCGGCTACTTGGCCGTTATCCATGAGCATTGCGCGTTCTTTTGGAATGCCGACTTCTCGCGCCGACAGGGCATTCGCGGCTCGCATGAAGTAATAGCCGTGCACCGGGACCACGAATTTTGGATTGATGAGTTTCATTACGAGCTGTAAGTCCTCTTTCGGCGCGTGTCCGCTCGAATGGATATCGACAAGCGCGGAGTGGTAGACAACAGCGCCCTGGCGGCTCAAGTTATCTTTCACGACCTGGACGCTCCGTTCGTTCCCTGGGATGACGGACGAAGAGAGAACTACGGTATCGCCCGGCTTGATCTTGATCTGCCGGTGTTCGCCGTTAATCATCTTCATGAGGCTTGCATTCGATTCTCCTTGCGCGCCCGTGCTTAGAATCAGAAGTTTTTCGTCCCTGAATTTCTGGATTTCTTCGAGCGAAACGATGGTACCTTGTTTCGCCTTGATAAATCCGAGGTTTTGCGCGATCTGGATGTTTGTTTTCATCGAATAGCCGGAGAGCGCTACTCGCCGCCCGAGCTTCTCCGAGATTTTAATGATCTCGGCGATACGGGTAAGAAGAGACGCAAATGTCGCCACAATGATTCGCCCCTCTGCTTTCCGAAAAATCTCCTCAAGGTTTTTTTCGACGGTTTTTTCCGAAAGAGAATGACCCTCCTTCTCGGCGTTTGTGCTGTCAATCGTGAAGCTGTGGATTCCCATTTTTCCGATTCGCTCGAACTCATCAAGCCCCTGCGGAACACCCTTGTCGTCGTAATCAATCCTGAAATCGGCAAAGTGAACCATATTGCCGACGGGCGTTTTCAAAACAACGCCGGTTGTTTCTGGGATAGTGTGTGGAACTCCGAAAAACTCTGCCTCGAAGAAGTTTGACAACTTCACTCGATCGCCACTTTTCACGGTGTGGACGTTTAACTTCGGACTATTCGGATGATCATCTTGGCGTTTTTGGACGATGGCGTGCGTAAGCGAAGTGGCATAAATCGGCGGGTTGCCGAGTTTTTCGATAATATGAGGAATGGCGCCGATGTGGTCGTAATGGGCGTGCGTGAGGATGAGCGCCTGGATATTAGACTTCTTGCTTTCAAGATACGCGGTATTCGGAATGATATAGTCTATGCCGGGTGTTTCTTCTTCAGGGAACTGCAAGCCGGCGTCAATTATAATAATTTCATTTTTGTATTCAAAAAACATGCAGTTTCTGCCGACTTCCTCGAGCCCTCCCAGGGGAACAAAACGCACCGGAGCTTCGGAATGGTCTTCGGTGTGGGCTAATTTTTTTACGACAGGCGTAAAACGGGAACGCGATCCGGAAAATTTATTGGGCTGGGACGTCGCTCTCGCTTGCCTGAAGCTTTTTTGTGGAGTCATCACGTATTAGAGAAATGTAAACAGTTTTTCGAAATGATATACTCGCGGACTCTTAATATATAAATAGCGTGGTTTTGGTGGGCAGGGAGGGATTTGTCCGTCAAAGGCCGATCCGCCTCTGGCGGAAACCCTTGCCGTGTGCCGAGGGGGAGATTCGAACTCCCATGACCTTGCGATCGCTGGCTCCTGAAGCCAGTGCGTCTGCCAGTTTCGCCACCTCGGCCCTGAACCGTACATGTCTGCCAATTCACCGCCTGCCCATTGTTGTAGTAATTGAACCTATGGCATTCGCCATTGATTTCCGTCGAAGGGGGACCAGATAGAAATTAATTGAATGAAGAATGCATCATAGCAAGATTCTTGCTCTCGGTCAAGCGGGAGCATTATTTGAAAACCCGGGCGGTTTTCAGATACCAATGATTGGCGTTCTTCAGGCGATCGGCCGGTTCGGCGAGGAGTCCGGGTTCGGGGCCATTCAAATTTTTTGCCGCGAGATATAAATAATCGGGGGAGTAAAGAAATATCGCGGGATAGTCGTTCGCGATAGTTGCCTGAAGATCGTCAAACTGTTTCCTCCGTTCTTCTGCGTCAAGGTTTTGCCGACTTGCGGCGATGAGCGAGTCCACCTTTTTGTTGCTGTACAAGCTTAAATTGAGCCCAGGATAGAATCGTTCTGAAGAATGCCAAAATGAGAAAAGATCGGAACTCCGGCTTAATATATTTCCAAAGAGGAGTGCTTCATAGTCCCGATTTTTGATGATGTTGTTGGCAACCTCATCCGGCGACTGAGAAATGATATTCACCTTAAACCCAATTTTCTCCCACGACGAACGAAGCATATTCGCGGTTTTTACGAGGAATGTAATTTGTGGGACAACAAGATTGATCTCAAGCGGGATCGTGCTGTTTTTGAGGGTTTTTTCCCGGAAACCCTCCGCGTTCAGTTTCCAACCTGCTCGCTCAAGCGTTTGATTCGCAAGTTCGAGAGAAGAAGCGCTATCCTCGGTGTTTGAGTAGTTGGCTCCCGGCGGGATTGGTCCGTCGACCGCGACGCCCCTGCCGCCGAGGATCTCCGTTGCCAGTTGCGGCTTATCGATTGCGAGGGCGAGCGCCATCCGAACATCTCGTTCTTTGAGTGCGAGATTTTTGCTTTGATTCAGAAACACCGCGTAATATCGGGGTAGACGGAATGAAAAACTTTTGTTTGGCCGTTTTATCTCTTTCATGTCGTCAGCATTGAGGCCGGCGATAGTATCAATTTGTCCTAAGTTAAACCCCTTGATGAGCTCTGTGGCATCGGAGTAAAACTGAAAATTCATTGTTTCGATGAAGGGGTGATCGGCGGCGTAGCGCTGATTTGTTTTCAGGCGATAAATCTCAATGAAACCGTCCGGCCGCGCCTTGTACGAGTCAAATGCGTATGGGCCGCTGCCCACGGGTTTTAGATTGTACTCGGAGAGGCGCCAGTTCGCCGGAGCCACATCGTCAAGGAGATGTTTCGGAACAACAAACAAACCGTCTAGATTGTAGGAAAAAAAAGCGTAGGGATTTGCCAGCACGAATTGAAGCTCTAACTCGCTCAATCGCGTTGCGAGGACTCCTTGCCACGCCGAGGAGAACGGGGACTGACTCTCGGGATCCTGAATTTTCTGAACGGTAAAAATAACGTCGTCGCTCGTCAATTTTTCTCCGTCTTGCCAGACAAGTTTCTCTTTTAGCCGCACCTTCCAAGTTCTACCGTCTTTACTCGCCTCAATTTTTTCCGCAAGATCCGTGAGGTTGTTGAAAACGAGACGGATAATAGCCTTGTCGGTTTCGCTCGTCGCAATAATTGGGTTTAGGTGTGTTGGCTGGCCGACGATCCCTTCTGTCAACTCTCCGCCGGATGTCGGGACGATTTTTGTCGACTTCTGAATCCAAAAAGCAAAGAGCGTTGATGAGCAGAGAACAACAAGAAGCGCCGCAAAAACAAATATAGCCCGCTCGGCTCTGGAAAACGCTAAGAATATTTTTTTGAAATCTTCAAGCATACAACAATAATTACACGATTCTGATTGTCGCCACCCTGTCCTGGTTCGAGAAAAAGTCCTACCCGCCGTTATCCTAATAGATAAGTTGCACTATCGCTAATCCCGCAAAAACAATAGTAAACACGATAGTTGCCCCGAAAATTACTCGCTCAAGGCCTCTCCTCGTTTGATAAAAACCGCTGCTATCCCCTCCGAAGATGCCAGAGAGGCCGCTTGAACGTTCTTGCAGGAGAATAAGAACAATAATAACAACGGCAACGATAACTTGGATGATTGAGATGGTCATTTATTTCGATTTGGTCGCCGAGTGGAAGACAAGATTGATAATACTGAAAAGTAGCGTTGCGTAGAGGAGGGCAGGAATGGTTTCAATCGTAAGGTTTTTCACGATCCTGTCAAGAAGATACAAAACAATTGCGTTCACAAGAAAAATTCCAAGGCCGAGTGTGAGGACGATAATCGGCCCGAGGATCAGCCGCAAGATCGGTTTTAGGATGAAATTAAGTCCGGTAAGTATTGCCGCAATAATGACAAGTTCCCGCAGATCTCCGCTCAGGCGAAATCCGACGATATAATACATAGCAACCCACAGTCCGAGGGCGTTCAGAAGGATTGCAACGATGATTCGAGCTAGCCATCTCATACAATTATTGTATCACACGAAGCGCCCCCTCTCGGGGCACATTGTTATGGACTTAAAGAAGGCTCTCGAGAAGATTTCTCCCTGTCATCTCCTCTGGTTTCTTAATACCCATCAAGGCAAGGATGGTTGGCGCGACATCAGACAGCGCTCCGATACTCTCCCGATTCACGGTTTTCCAGTTCATGAATTTCTTATTTTTGAATTCCGATCCGATGAGATAAAACGGGACAGGACTGGGGTCGTGTTGGCTTTCGGGGAGTCCCGTGAGCGGGTTTAATACGCGCTCTATATTGCCATGATCGGAAGTGATAGCGATAAGCGTTTGATCGTTCAATCCGACTTTTAACAGCCTCCCGACTTCTTCATCAATCACCTCAACCGCCCTGATGGCCGCCGGATAATCGCTTGTGTGAGCGATCGTGTCGGCGTTTGCATAGTTTACGAGCACAAAATCGAAGGCTTGAGTTTGAATCGTTTGGATAAGGCGGTCGGTGATCGAGGCGGCCATCATCTCCGGGTGTTCCTCTGGCTTCGGTGACGAGAGTGACGGGATAAGAACCCGGTATTCATTTTTAAACGGCCGTTCTTGGTATCCGTTAAAAAAGTATGTTATATGGGCATACTTGTATGTCTCTGCGAGCCGCAGTTGTGATTTTCCGGCGTCGCTTAAAACTTTTCCCAGTGGGTTTCGAACCCGATCGGGAGGAAACGCAACCGGAACGGAGAATTTTTCTTCGTACTGTGTCATAGTTGCGGTATAGATATTTTTAAACTCCTTTGTATGGAACTTATCAAAGCCCTTTACGATAAACGCCTCGCTCAACTGTCGTATACTGTCTTCGCGAAAGTTGAAGAAAACGATCGCATCGTTTTCTTGGATGGCGGAACTGCTCATACAGCGCATTGCCGGCAGGTACTCTTCGGTCAATCCGCGCCGATAGGTCTCTTCTGCGATTTTCATCGGATCGGGGACAACAGAACCGCTCTCGGTTGTCAGTGTCTCATACGCAACCTGCGTGAGCTGCCAGTTCTGGTTTCGGTCCATCGCATAATAGCGTCCGATGATCGTCGCGAGCTTTTCTCTTGGCAATTCGTCAAGGAACCCCCGAAGCGAGCGCGGGGCGCTATCCTTGCCGTCGCTAAAAAGATGCAGCCTTACATTCGGAACCTTTTCTTGTTCGCCCATCTGGAGGAGGGCTTCTATATGCTCAAGCGAGGCATGAACATTCCCTTTTGAGAGGAGTCCAACGAGGTTCACGGCAGAGTTATTTTTCCTTGCGTGCTCAAACGCGCCTTTCAATGCCGGATTTTGAAAAAAGCTTTTATTTCTGATTGCAAGCGTGATCCTGGGATAGTATTGGTAAATGACTTTTCCCGCTCCAAGCGTAAGATGTCCCACTTCGCTATTCCCGATTTCCCCCCACGGGAGGCCGACGCCGATACCGGAAGCCTGAAGACTTGTCATCGGAAAGTTATCTTGGATCCACTGGAGATTTTTCGGTTTTACGACGTGGATGGGGTTCGATTCGTTCTCTTCGCCGATCCCCCAGCCATCGAGAATAATAAGAATAAAAGATCGCTTCATATACTGTATTTTAGGGGATTATTGTCGTATTGACTAATAATTCGTCCGCAAGATATAATAGGGATATCGTAAAGAGTCACCATTATTTGTTCCTAAAAAATTCAAAAAACTAACATCATTTTATTTAGTCTATGAAGAATTTAGGGAGTTACGTACGTGAAAACTATTGCGCCGGAGGTTCTCCTCTCGGCAGGTTTGGTTTTTGGATTGGTGGTCGGGTACTTCGTGCGCCGTTTCTTGGCGCTGCGACAGACTAACTCGGTCGAAGCGAAGGCAAAAGAACGTCTTGAAGATGCAGAGGCGCGGTCGCGGAAAGTTATTGTTACTGCGGAGGAAAAAGCCGCAGAGATTTTAGCCGAAATTAAACGAGAGGAACGCGAGCGCAAAACTCAATTAAGCGGGCTTGAAAACCGCTTATTGCATCGCGAAGAGTTACTCGATACCAAGGAAAATACTTTAGGCCTTGAAGAAAAAGCATTAAAAGCAAAAAACGAGGCATTGAAGCAGGGAGAAACCGAACTTCAGGAACTTAAAAACAACGTTCAGGGTCAGCTGGAAAAAGTAAGCGGCCTTTCGCGGGAAGCCGCAAAGGAAGAGCTGTTTCGGAAGGTACAAGAAGACCGGAGACAAGACCTCGCGGCACTTATCCAGAAGATCGAGAAAGATCAGCGGGACGAGATCGAAAAAAAAGCTCTTGGAATTATTACAACCGCCCTTCAACGGTACGCGCGATCTCACGTCGCGGAGATTACAACGTCGGTTTTCCATTTGGGCGACGAGGAGTTGAAGGGGAAAATCATCGGACGTGAAGGGAGAAACATCAGGGCGCTTGAGCGCGCCACCGGAGTCGAGCTTGTAATCGACGAAACGCCCGACACTATAATTATTTCTTCATTCGATCCGTATCGCCGAGAGGTCACGAAAATTGCACTTGAGAAACTAATTAAGGACGGGCGTATCCAGCCGGCAAAAATCGAGGAAAAAGTTGAAGAAGCGAAACAGGAACTTAACAAGCGAATTATGGAGATAGGGGAAGCGGCTGCGCAGGATGTCGGTGTGTATGATCTGCCGAAAGAAATTATCCAACTTCTCGGTCGGTTGCATTTCAGAACAAGCTTTGGACAGAATGTCCTTACCCACTCGATCGAGATGGCTCATATTGCGAGTACGATTGCGGCAGAGCTTAAATTGAATGTTGAGGTCGCTAAAAAAGGGGCTCTCCTCCATGATATTGGGAAAGCCATTGATCACGAGGTCGAAGGAACACACGTGGAGCTTGGACGGAAAATTTTAGTGAAGTATGGAATCAATGAAGTCGTCATACAAGCGATGCAGTCGCACCATGAAGATTATCCCTATGCCATACCCGAAGCATATGTTGTGACCGCGGCCGATGTGCTGTCCGCCGCCCGTCCGGGAGCGCGTCGCGGCACGCTCGAGACCTATATCAAACGACTCGGCGACCTCGAAAAGATTGCTTTGGAGTTCCAAGGAGTGAAAAGCGCGTATGCGATCTCCGCCGGGCGCGAGCTTCGGGTATTCGTTGTTCCCGAGAAAATAGACGACTTTCGTGCGCTCGAACTTGCTCGAGAAATTGCCAACCGCATCCAATCCGAGTTAAAATATCCTGGTGAAATTAAAGTTAACGTCATCCGGGAAATGCGAGCGGTAGAATATGCCCGATAACTCTTACTGATGCTACTCAAGCTTTCAAGATTCTTTCTCTACGCGGCGCCGCTATCCGTTGTGATAGTAATGGTATCGACATTTTTCCCTTTCATCGGGGGGAAATACTATTTTTTCCGTGTTGCGGTTGAGCTCTCGCTCGTCTTTTTTATTCTATGGTGGGCGTTTGAGGCGCCGGAGGGAGAAGTTAAAAAACAACTCAAAGAGATATCGCGAAAGCCTATTTTCATCGCGGTTTCGGTCTTTGTTTTCGCGTTCCTCCTCGCCGTCGTTTTCGCCGATAATCCGAAAGGAGCGTTTTGGTCTAACTATGAACGCGGGGAAGGAGGATTCCAGATGATACACTACTATGTTTTTTTTGTTTTATCGGCATTGCTTTTGAGGCAATGGGCCAACTGGAAGACTCTTTTTAAAGTTTCGTTAGTTGCGGCCGTTCTTATGATTTTATATGGCGTCCTCGGATACATCGCTATTCTGAAGCCAGATCTTTTCTGTGTCGGAGGGGGAGGCGCGCAACCGACTCGAGATTGTATGAATTTTATTGCTCCACACCAAGCGGGTACGCAGGATACTTTCTGGTCACTTCTCACAATCCAGCGTTTTCAGGGTTCTCTCGGAAATCCGGCGTATGTCGCTCCATATTTAATGTTCTCGATGTTTTATGCGTTGTATTTATGGATTTATGGATCATCCGCAAAGAGAAAGTTTTTTCGGAACATTCTTTACGGTGGACTTCTAATAATACTCTTTTTCTTTTTTCTCCTGAGCCAGACCAGGGGAGCGTTTTTGGGCCTTGGCGCCGCGATTTTCGCGTTCCTCGCTTACCTCGGCTTTTCAAAGCCCGAGTGGAGAAAAAAGGTTGCCGGCACATCCATCTTCCTCGTCATCCTTGCTGGTTTTTTGGCTTACAATCGACAATCCGACTTTGTGAAGAAAATGCCCGGTGGAAGACTCTTCGATATATCATTTTCTACGGATGCTTTTCAGACAAGGATCTGGACATGGGGTTCGGCGTGGAAAGGGTTTCTCGAGCGACCGATCCTTGGATGGGGGCCGGAGAATTTCAGCACGGTATTCGACAAATATTTTGATTCGCGACACTTCGTTCCCGGGAAGAACACGGAAACGTGGTTCGATCGCGCCCATAGCGTTGTTTTCGATTATCTATCTGAAACCGGCATTGTGGGGCTCGTAAGTTATTTGGGGATATTCGTTGTTTTCTATATGCAGTTTTTCCGGACCTCTCGAGATCGTTCTAATATCACAACCAATTCTTCAAACAAGAAAAATAACCACCCGACTATTCTTATGTCCTTGATATTTGCCGTTCCAGTCGGTTATCTCGTACAGGGATCAGCGCTCTTCGACGTTCTGCCGATATATATGAATCTATTTCTTTTCCTTGCCTTTGGTCTGTATTTATTCCACCAAACCAACAAACTCAATGTTTAGGAAAATTATTGCTCTTGCTTCGTCGATCTTTATTCTTTTTGTTGCGTATTACGGGTCCTATCTGCCTCTTCGCAAGTCACAAGTTTTCATCGCAACGCTCCAAGGATTGTCGAGTATTCGCTCGTTCAACGACTTTGACAATGCCGTTTCCGTTCCGCTGCGTTTATCCTCGCCGATTGGCCAGGAAGAACTCGTAAGGAACACCGGGAATATTGTTTTGAACCTCGTGAGTAACGGCCAGAACCCCGAGGTTATGAAGGCGGCAGTAGATTTCTTGGAAAGTTACTATAAACCGATTATCGATAGCGGCCACGGTATGAGTTTTTCCCAAAATCTGTATATTCTCGGCATTATCAATCAAGCGGGGCTTATCGGCACCGGGGAGGCCCGATATTTTGAGGCGGCGAAAAACTACTATAGCGAAGGATTGCGGCTTGGGCCAAAACGCCCACAATTTCTCTACGGGATGTTCGATGTATATCGAGCCGAAAATAATGTTGAGAAAGCAAAAGAAATCGCAACTCAAATTTTAAATGAATGGCCGAGCGACGACCGGGTCCGCAAGGGAATTGACGATCTCATCACCAGAAACACTCCGAAACGATAAGGGTTTCTCCAAAACGCGTTTCTTGATTTGTTTGGTTGAATTTACTACATTTATCGTGCCATGAAAAAAGCTTTAATTACTGGGATTACCGGCCAAGATGGATCGTATTTGGCTGAACTTCTCCTGAAAAAGGGATACGAAGTGCACGGAGTGATCCGCCGCGCGTCTACTTTCAATACGAGCCGCCTGGAGCATCTCTACGAAGACCCGCATGTAAGCGGCGGGAGAAGATTAGACCTTCACTATGGCGATCTCGCGGATGCGAATACTATTCGTAAACTCATCTATGAGATCATGCCGGACGAAATTTATAATCTAGGCGCCCAATCCCATGTGCGCGTTTCTTTTGATATTCCTGAATATACAGGCGACATTGTGGGCCTCGGCACGCTTCGAATTCTCGAGGCGATAAAGGATTTCGAGAAGCACACCGGCCGTAAGGTGAAGTTCTATCAGGCATCGAGTTCGGAAATGTTCGGCGGCGCACCCGCACCGCAAAACGAGGAAACGAAATTCTATCCGCGGAGCCCCTACGGAGCGGCGAAGGTCTTCGCGTTCAATATCACAAGGAATTACAGAGAGGCCTACGGCATCTTCGCCGTGAACGGCATTTTATTCAATCACGAGTCGCCCCGGCGCGGCGAAACCTTTGTGACGCGCAAAATCACGCGCGGCGTCTCGCGCATTAAGGCTGGATTGGACAAGAAGATATACCTTGGAAATTTGGATGCGCGCCGCGACTGGGGTTATGCGCCGGAGTATGTCGAGGCCATGTGGCTCATGCTCCAGCATCCGACGCCCGAGGATTTCGTGATCGGCACAGGTGAGAGCCATTCTGTGAGAGAATTCGTGGAGCTCGCATTTCGGCACGCGGGGATTCTCTATTGGAAACCATATGTAGACATTGACCCGCGCTACTACCGTCCGACCGAGGTACAACACTTGGTGGCTGATACCAAAAAAGCGAGAGAGAAATTAGGATGGGAGACGAAGACGGATTTTGAAACACTGGTGAAGATTATGGTAAAGCACGATCTCGAGGAATACGGACTCAAAGAAGATGCTGCGAAGATCCAGTTGCTATGAGAAAGAGAGGTGTTATTTCGGAAAGACTCTATAAAAAAATCCTCGAGGTAATTCCCATTCCGTGCGTTGACGTCGTTCTTGTATGTCGCGGAAAATTCCTGCTGGGAAAGAGAAACAACAAACCGGCTCGAGGGACGTGGTGGTTCGTCGGCGGGAGAATTTTCAAGGGGGAACGGCTGGAAGAAGCGGCATGCCGGAAAATAAAAGAAGAAACTGGATTAACGAATATTAAAATTAAGAAACTTCTCACTGCTCGGGAAACGATATTTCGAAATAGCGCCCAAGGGCCATCTTCTCATACCGTGAACTGTGTCTTCCTGGTTGAGGTATCGACAAACCTCTTGGATCGCGATAACGAGCAGAACTCAAAACTCGAGTGGTTCTCTCGGGTTAACTCACGGTGGCCAAAGTATGTAAAAGATATGCTCGGTCTGGCAGGGTTTAAATAATAAGGACGCAATATGAACCTAAAAGATAAAAAGATTCTTGTTACCGGCGGCGGCGGATTTTTAGGAAGCCACCTCGTTCAGAGGCTTCTGGGTCGCGGCGTATCCCGAGAACTCATCATTGTTCCTCGGGCCGGGGATTGCGACTTACGTATAAGAGAAAACTGTGAAAGTATAGTTCAGGGAGTTGATGTCGTGATCCATGCGGCGGGGACTACCGGTAACACCGAGTTCCACCGCGACCATCCTGCGGAGATTTTTTACGATAATCTGACGATGGGAGTTGAACTCATGGAAGCAGCCCGCGTTGCCGGCGTCGAAAAGTTTGTTACGATCGGTAGCGCGACAGAGTATCCCGAGAACGCCCCCTTACCGTTTCGCGAGGAGAATCTCTGGATCGGATTTCCCGAACCGCTTCACGCTCCCTATACGATCGCCAAAAAAATGCTCTTAGTTCAGGCACAGGCATACCGGGCTCAGTATGGATTCAATGCGATCCACTTATTGCTCACAAATATGTACGGACCGGGAAACGAAGCCAAAGGAGGGTTTGTGATTACAAACATGATTAACCGTATGCTCGCCGCGAAAGATACGGGACAAGCTGTTGTCGAGGCGTGGGGTACGGGCGTGCCGACAAGGGATTTTTTGTATGTTGAGGACGCCGCCGAAGGTATCGTGCTTGCGGCGGAAAAATACGATAAGCCCGATCCGGTGAATCTCGGTTCGGGGTGGGAAATTTCTATAAAAGAACTTACGGAAACCATCTCCCACCTTACTGGCTTTGGCGGGGAAATCAGATGGGATGTGTCAAAACCCGATGGGCAGATGCGCCGGATGCTTGATACAAGGAAAGCTGAACGGGAGCTTGGATTTAGGGCCGGAACCTCATTTGAAGATGGTTTGCGTAAAACAGTCGAATGGCACAAGAGCAGGCGTTCCGGAGAATCTGTGTCGTAAATTCATGCACAATCTCAAGGGTAAAAAAATACTGGTGACCGGAGGAGCCGGTTTCTTGGGACAACATGTTGTTCGCGCTCTTATCGCGCGCGGCGTACAGAAAGAAAATATTCTTGTCCCATGTTTTCCGGAACTTGATCTACGGCGTCGGGCTGACTGCGATCAAGCCGTCAAAGGAAGAGATGTGGTGATCCATCTTGCAGCGACCGTGGGAGGCATCGGGTATAATCAGGCGAAACCCGGGGAGTTGTTTTATAACAATGCCGCCATGGGAGTATACATGATCGATGCGAGTTACAAAGCAAACGTTCGAAAATTCTTGGGTCTTGGGACTATTTGCAGTTATCCGAAGTTCACCCCCGTACCGTTTAAAGAAGAAGATCTATGGAATGGATATCCAGAAGAGACAAACGCACCGTATGGTTTAGCCAAAAAAATGCTTTTGGTGCAGGCTCAAGCATATCGGAAACAATATAATATGAACGCAATCACGCTTTTCCCGGTAAACCTTTATGGTCCTGGCGATAATTTTGATCCCGTTTCGTCACATGTCATTCCCGCACTGATCCGCAAGACGGCGGAAGCAAAAAGAGAAGGCCGGAACTTTATTGAGGTTTGGGGGACCGGCAAGGCAACGCGGGAGTTTCTGTATGCAGAAGACGCTGCCGAAGGCATCGTGCTTGCGGCGGAAAAATACGATAAGCCCGATCCGGTGAACCTCGGTTCGGGGAAAGAGATCTCTATCAAAGAAGCGATCGAAACTATTTGTCGTTTGATGAATTTCCATGGCGAGATTCGATGGGATACTACGAAGCCCGATGGCCAACCGCGGCGATTCCTTGACGTAAGTCGCGCCGAAAAAGAGTTCGGTTTCCGGGCAAAAACGGGGTTTGAGGAAGGACTTCAAAAAACAATAGATTGGTATCGTTCTCAATACGCGGGTTAAATAATAAATATTCGTGAAGATCGCTATCGTTTGTAACAACCTTTCGTTCATGACCGGCGGGCCGCGTCTCATCTTCGGCTTGGCGAAATCTCTCGGCGAACTTGGGCACAAGGTTGTAATTTACGCTCCCGATTCAGGCGGCGCTCACTTTGGCGACGCCGCTCAAGGTCTCGATATTCGGATTGTGAAGTTGGAATCTTCGACCAACAGGAGGCCGTCTAAGGGATTTTTGGGATGGATTTCCGGAAAGATTCGAGCAGAACTTCAGGAGATTACTTTAGCCAAGACGGCTGCAGAGTCGATGGACGACGATTTTGACGTTGTGAACGTTCATGATACAGCATACCGGACAGGGTTTTTTTACAAAAAACGCAATCCAAAGGCAAAAGTTGTGTGGCAGGAAAATATACCTTTGTTTCTCTACGTGAAGCGCGGGAGGTTGCTCCACGATGCCGCGGGATGGGGATACTGGTTCCTTAAGCGATTCACCGACAAGAAATACTTTTCGGCGATTGATGATATCGCTGTTCTTGATAATCTTACGAAAAAGTTACGCGAAGCACGGGGTGGGCGTAATGTTTATGTTGTAAGGGCTGGGATCGATTTTCAAAAATTTTACGCGCCCGTAAAAGATTTTCGACAAAAGGCGGCCAGAAAAGAAGTGCGGATATTAGCGGTAGGGGCGCTGAATGCCACGCGCCGTTTTGATAACGTCATTGAGGCAATCCGCCTCGTACGAGAATGGGGATATGACGCGCGAGCGCTCATTGTGGCGCACAATACGTGGCACGATGATCGGTGCCGGGACGACCTCGTAGCGCTCACGAAGAAGTATCACATCGAACCCTACGTTAATTTCCGTTTTGACGGGATGTCCGAACCCGAACTAATCAAGACGTTTCAGGAAAACGATGTTTTTGTGCAGGCCGTATACGCTCCGCCACCGTCCCACCAGGGCTGGGGACTCGTGAATTTCGAGGCGCTTGCCGCCGGATTAGCCCTCATCGTAATTCGTTCATCAACGGCTACGGAAGTTTTGAAAGACGGAGAGACCGCTCTCTTTTTCGACCCGCTTCACCCCGAACAGATCGCCGAGAAGATAAAATTTTTGGTTGACCATCCGGAGATGTACCAGAGACTGGCCCAATCGGGCCAAACGTTCGTTCGCGAAAACCAATCATGGAAGAGATACGCCGAAGAGATGCTCAAAGTATTTACTGAGCCTCGGAGGTAAGCTTGGGGCGACTTTCGGTTGGGGTCGACTCTTTACTGGAGATTCTCCGGGCGCGGCGCACAGTAAAGATTCCTATGCCTATAAGCGTGAGGAGGGAGATGGTTACGCTCGGCCAGAACCACCATGGCTCGTAGGCGAATCTGATCTCGTGGCTACCGCGCGGGAGGAAAATCCCGCGGAACATCACATTTGCCGGATAGACCGGAACTCGTTTCCCATCGAGGTAGGCGTTCCAGTTGGGATAGAACGTATCAGTGAGTACCAAAACGCCATCTCGGTCGGTTTCGGTATTGAGGACAATCTCGTTCGGCTTGTAGCGGACAACTGTGGCTTGGCGTATAGATAATGTCGCGGTTGCCGGAGGGAGCGATACGGCATTCCTGTCCTCAAGTATGACCTCGGTATGGGGACTGAACGACGGGCCGTAAAAGAGGCTACGCGCTTCTTCGGGAGATGCGACGGTTTGTTTCTGGAACGTAACGTAGGCCTTGGGAAGCACCTGGTTGTTTTCGTAAATTTTCAGGTCATTGTCATAGACGAGCTGGAATCCGAGCTTCGGATCGAGCGGGTTTTCGGAGATCAAATAACGGATGTTGAACGCGTCGAAGAACTTTTGTGGTATCTCAGATAGCCGGTTCGCGGGCCAATATCCCGTTAAGGGGTATTCACGGAGAATCATTTCCGGCAAGAACAGAAGATAGCGGTTAGATTTAATAGACGAATTGTCCTGAGCCTTTTGAATGTCGTACAGTTCTCCTAGATGACCTCGAAATACTTCTCCCAGAGAAAACGTTCTTGATACTCTTTCTTTTTCCAGTTTGCCTTGCAAGAAACCGACATAGGGAGGGGTTTGTGTGTATGGATCAAGATAATGAAATCCGTCGCGGACCTTCGGCATGTAAAACCACAGTTCAAAGGCGGTCAAACAGACCATCGCGACGGCAGCTCGGCGTCGGTAGCGCTCGTGGCGGAGGAAAAAGATGACTGCGAGCGCGAGTCCGCCAAACAAGATCGCTTCAGCGAACAGCGCCGCAGCGAGATAGTTGCCGTTGCCCTTCATGATGCCGAGAATAAACTCCTGAATCTGAGATGGCCAGTTTCTGAAGAGCGCCGCTACCTTCCCAATCGCCTCCGGCCGACGATTGAAAAAGTCGAAGTTCGGAACGTAGGCTTTCAGGAAGACATTTTGGGCAAAAGTATATGTGGCTATAAAAACAATAGGGATAGCGCTAAGAAGCCTGTAAAAACCGCGCCATCGTATAACAACGCCCTCTTTTTGGCCACGTAGAATGTGTTCGAAAGCAATTGCGGCACAGATAACTATTGCGGCCGCCATTGGTCCGTAGGCCTTATACCAGCCGATTTGATTGAATATCGGCAACTTTCCTATCCATTGAACGAGCGGGAAGCCGACATTTTTTAAAATGACGAATGCTATCCAAGCATAGAGTGGCGCGAGCGGAAACGGTTTTTTCTTCAGAAAAAAGCTGACGAAGAATAAAATGAGAACGCTTAAGCCCACGTATGGGATAATAAATTCGTATCTATCAAAAAGATGCCCGCTTGCGGCAACCTCCGGCATCATTGAGGGCGCGACAAGGAAGTGAAGAAGCTGTATTGGAGGGAAATGCGTCAATCCCTTGATTTGCCAATCATCAATAGTCCCGCCTTGCTGATAAGTGATGAGAAAATCGATGATGAATGGCAGGGCGATGAGAATGGCGACCGTGATTGTTACAGACGCGTGGCGAGCCCCGCTAGAAACAAGGGCTCTAACGGGGCGAGCGAATGTGGATACTGTCGTGCGGACATTATTATCGGCGATTGCCTTCCAGACGTAATACAATGCAATAAGAAGGGTTGCAATGATTGTCGATTGGGGTTGTCCAATCAAAATAATCATGGCTATAAAAAATCCGATGGTCGCCGAAGAACGGACGTTCTGATCCTGAAAGTAGCGTTCGATTGCCCAGAGAGCCCAAGGGAGAACGCTGTCAATATCGAGAAATGGATATGTAAGATAGAGTATGAGATACCCCGTAAATGCATACGCTATTCCTCCCCACAGGGATACGATCCGGCGAAGGCCGATTATTCTCAAGTACATAAACATTCCGAGGCCTGCTATCAAGAAGCGCAATAAAAAATACCAGTCGAACGCGCGAACGGAATCCCAGATGGAAAAGAAGATCAGCCGGAGTGGGTAGTATATATTGACTGCATTACTCACGAGCGGGGATCCACCTCCGCCCGAGTAGAGACCCCACAGTGGCGAAACTCTCGCCTTGATCGCTTGGATTTCGGCTTTTATTAAAGGGATAACGTCAACAGTGTGAAAACCACCGTCAACTTGCCAGGGCGTTTTGATGCTCGGGTTGGGGGTGGAATGCGAGTAAAATGTCGGTACTGCTTCCGTGAGCGATTGCCATCCGAGCATCACGGGGAAGAAAAAAATTATAACAGCAACCGTAAGCCAGAAGCTTGCATAGACGATGTCATAAGTAAAGAGCCGGCGAACGTTCGCCACGGAACCCCGAACCAGAGTATTCATGGTTACTATACTATCACCGTTTAAAGAGCGGGTGAACTACTTTGAAGAATGCGATTTTTTGTACGGCTCACAAATTCTCCATATTCCGCGCCTCTAAGTAATCTTGCCTTTCCAGAAAAGAATATCTTCCTCGCTCTCCCTACTAATTTTGAACTTGTAATTTTGGTCAAGCGACCTTACATAAGCAGATAAGTCCTTCTTGTCGTTGGGGTGATGATACGCCGACATAGACATGACAGGGGAAAGCCTTTTGATGGTATCTTTTGCTCCAATGAGTATTCGTTTTTCGTATCCTTCTGCATCTATCTTTATAAAGTCCAACCCATCAACGCCAACTTCCCTCATAAAATTATCGATTGTTACGACGCCAACTCTTACCCTTTTCTTATAATGTCCAACGTCATTCGGGTTATCAAGCATACCGCTATCAGCCAGCGTGTTTGCCGCTGGAGCATCTTCGTTGATTATTAAATCTGCATTTTTTGCTACTTCTCCCAGCCCCTTCTGGAAAATAGTGATGTTAGGATATATCTTGGTATTTTTCCTTAATATCTCAAAGGTACCTGGCGTCGGCTCAAAACAATAGACGTGTCCTTTTGGTGCTAAGTTTGCGGCGAAGACAGAGAAAGCTCCGATATTCGCACCAGCATCGATAATTACTGAGTTCTCTCTAATAAATTCTTTGGCATGATATTGATCAAAAATAATCGCTTCGCTTATCGTTTTGAAGGTAGAAAGCCAAGAGGTTAGTGGAGTTTTTTCTTGGGCTGGATAGAAAGAATGACCGAAGAGCGAAACCTCATTAGAACCGTAGAGTCCGGAGGAATTGAACAATCTTTCTAATCTTTGTTGGGTATATTGCCACAATTTCTTTTTTACCTCCTCGCTTTTAAAACGAGCTGGTAAAAGGTTTTGTAGAGCGTCTTTTATGTTAATTAACCCCCCCTCATCCATCCCTCAAAGCCTATCAACCGCCACGCGAGTTGTTGTCGCATCTTCGTTCGCACATAATAAGGAAATCTCGTTCTTTCCAGTTCTTTTTTGAAAAATTCTATTCCGTCCATTTTATTAGTTATTGTTTTCCAATATACCATAATTGTGGAGCGAAAGCTCAGTATCAAGGGTGAAGTTTTGTAGCATAGACCAGCCATCAATTATTTCGAGGATTGTATACACAACCCTCTTTTTTCTCCAAGCTGGTTTTTTTAAAAAAAGTGAGTACTATGAAATCTATGAAAGGGAAAAATCCAGAGCTTTCAATCATCTTGCCTACCTATAAGGAAAAAGAGAATCTCGCGGTTTTTGTTCCGCAAATCGAAGCGGAGTTCCGAAACGTTCCGCTTGAAATCATTATAGTTGACGATAATTCTCAAGATGGCACTCGAGAACTTTTACATAAGCTGAATCAGATATATCATAATGTTATTTTTCTCGAACGCCCCGCACTTTTGGGTATCGGCTCGGCTCTGCGCGACGGCTACAATAAGGCGCGCGGTGAATACATCCTATCATCAGATGCCGACTCGTTTATCACAAAAGATATGCGCTCAATGTATGAAAAAATTCGTACCGGTTTCGACCTGGTTCTTGGATACAGAGTTACTTATACATCGGCTCACGGCGGCAAGCCCAAACACAAGACATTCATCGCCTGGCTCGAGACGTTTGTTATCAGTCCACTCTCGAACTGGATCATACGTACGATGAGCGGTATCAGGTTGAAGAACTACAATACCAACTTTAGGATCATCCGATCTTCTACGTGGAAAAGCATCCTCACGACCGAAGATCGCCAATTTTTCCTTTTTGAAACCATTATTCGGGCAAAACAAAAAGGCGCAAAGATCGCCGAGATGCCGGTCGTCTTTTATCCCCGAAAATTCGGCGAGTCCAAAGTGAGCTTTTTTCGACAAGCGCCCAAGTACCTTTTGAAGCTCATTCGCTATACATTCTTCGATAGATTGTCTTGATTCGTCAGGTATTCCTTTCGGGATTTCACAAAAAAACGCAAAAACAAAAAGAGGAAAGAGATGAAACTTAGTTAAAAAATGAACCTAAAACGCCAAGCGCATTCCATATCCAAAATATTCTTTATTTTTGAGGATCCGTTATTTTATTTTGGAGACAAGGTTAATTTCTTTGGAGACGGAAAAGACGTACTGGTAAAATTAAAGAATGGGTTGAAGCTAAAAATTAGAACAGGAAATTCTGATATAAATACAATCACAGACTTTTATTTTTCAAAGGAGTATGTGAATTTTATGGAATCTATTGACGCGGGGCAAACCTTTGTGGATTTGGGTGCAAACTTCGGTTTTCTTTCTCTTCTTGCCGCAAAAAGAGGAGCTAAAACGTTTTCCTTTGAACCGCATCCACGATTATTCGAAACGTTAAAAGAAAATTTTAAGATCAATGATCTACTTGGCAACTTTTTAAATTATGGAGTTTCAGGAAACGGAGGAAATCTAAAACTGTATTTTCACAACGATAAAAATAGTTTAGGAGGATCTATTCTAAAAAACGATTTTATGGGGAATAACGTAGGTTTTTATGATATAAGAACAATCACGTTCGAGCGCATATTTTCTCTTTGTGGAATAGACCATATAGATTTCTTAAAAATGGACATCGAAGGAGCCGAGGAAGAAGTTGTAAATACAATAAAGCCAGCAGTATTTAAGAAAATTGGCAAAATGTATATTGAGTACCACGAGCCGAGAGTAGATGTTTCAGCCATTATTCGGAAGATAGCACCGACGCATAAAGTAACGATGATTAAAGAACCCCAAGCCATTATTTGTGAAAGGGTAAAATAGGGGCAGCGAGAAAAATCTTCCTCAACCTAAAAAGATTCGAGAAGCCAAAAAGAATGCTTAATCGTTCCCGTCGGCGGTTCGTTGTCAAAGCATTGTGCAAACCGTTGACACTTTCGGTAGTTGTTCCATACTTAGTTATATGAAAATTAAAGTTTTAACTCCTTCCTGTAACCTCGATACGGTCCGTGACGGCCGAGGAGGGATCTTTACGTGGATTCCAGAGGATCCGCTCGTGGAGTTCAATGTACTTTACTTCCAGCCGGGAAAAACTAGGGGGCATCACTATCATCCGGAGTTCAACGAGTACTTTTTGGTCGTCGAAGGATCGGGGGTAATGGTTACAAGAGATTCCGAGAGTTCTCCTGAAGAGCAAATCCACATGAGTCGAGGATCGTGTGTGCGGACGCCGATGGGAGTATCGCATGCGTTCTATGCTATTACGCCGGTTACGGCGGTCGCAATGCTGTCTAAGAAATGGGATGATTGCACCCCTCCGATCGTGCGAGTAGATTTTCTCAAAAACTCTGATAAGGCCCCAAATTAATTTATGTTATCGGTAGCTGTCGTCGGGGCAAAAGGGTATGTGGGGAGCGCGCTCTCTGCCGCGCTTTCCCGTCTTCCCCATTATTCTGTTGTCGGCGTCACGCGAGAGAACTACGCCGATATGCAAAAGCGTAGCTTCGATATTCTTATCAATTCCGCGATGCCAGCGGCTCGTTTCTGGGCGAAAAATAATCCAGGCGATGACTTTATTGAGACTGTTCGGAAAACAGCAGATCTAGTTTATAATTGGAAATTTGGAAAATTTGTGCAAATTAGCACCGTTTCGGCGCGTTGCCAGTTGGATACGGTTTACGGGCGCCATAAAGCGGCAGCCGAGAAGGTTTGTGGCTTTGGCGAGAATCTAATCTTTCGTCTAGGATCAATGTATAGTTCGGAACTCAAGAAAGGCGTGCTGGTGGACATACTTCAAGGGAAAAAAGTTTTTGTTGACGGAGCAAGCCGGTATTGTTTCGCTCCTCTCGATTTTATCGTGGGTTGGGTTGCGTCTCGCTTGGATCGTTCCGGAATTATTGAGGTTGGCGCCCGCAATGCGATTACCCTCGAAGAAGTGGCGAAACACATTGCTGCAAAAATTGAGTTTGAGGGAGTGGTTGATCACCAAGAGATCGAGAACCCGGGGGCCGACTTCCCCGATGCCCGCGACGTACTTGGTTTTCTTGATCGCTTCAAAACATCATTCCAGACATAATTAAGATCCATGCAAAACAAAACATCATTATCGCCGGCCAAGATAGAGAGGTGCCGCGTATGTGGGAATACAGAGCTTATTCCCTGTATCAGCATCGGTATTCAGTATCTTTCTTCTGTGTTCCCCGAGAATCTTGACTATCGCAGCGAGGTGCCGCGATGGCCACTGGATCTCGTGATGTGTCAGAAGAAGGACGATGGAACAACCTGCGGTCTGGTGCAACTTGCTCACAGGTTGGATCTTACCGCGATGTACGATGCCTATCCCTACACGAGCGCTACGAATTCTTCGATGGAGGCCATTTTGAAAGATGTTGCCGAAAGCGGTCGGGTATTTCAAAATGTGAAGCCGGGCGACGTGATTCTTGATATCGGCGGCAACGACGGGACCCTACTCTCTTTTTTTCGCGACGAACCCTTCACCCTCTTGAATATTGATCCCGCGAAGAATGTGAAGTCGCTGCTTAATTCTCCTAATTACACCTACATTCCAGATTTTTTCAGTGAGAAAGCATTTAAATCGGTTTCGACAAAGAAAGCCAAGCTCATTTTTAGTGTTGCGATGTTTTATCATCTGGACGACCCGATGAAGTTTTCAAGAGAAGTGTCGGCGTGTCTTGACGACGATGGGGTTTGGGTCATCCAGATGGCTTACCTGCCGGCGATGCTCAGAACGAACATGTATGACAATATCGTCCACGAGCATAACGGGTACTATGCCGCACACCACATGAAATGGGTGATGGAGCAACTTGGCCTCGAGGTGTTCGACGTGATGTTGAACGATGTCTACGGCGGTAGCTTTAGGATATTCGTTAAGAAGAAACGCAATGCGCGGTTTCAGCTTACAGAGCGATATCAAAGAATCTTGGAAGACGAATTAACAGAAGGAATATTCGGTCCGAGAACCTATGAAGCATTCATGCGGCGCATCGAGAAAACGCGTACAGATCTGCGCTCTCTCTGTCGCAAGATCAAAGCCGAAGGGAAGACCATCTGGGTTTACGGCGCATCCACGAAAGGGAACACCATCCTCCAGTACTGCGATATAGGCAAAGACGAGATCGTCGCGGCTGCCGACGCCAATCCTTTTAAAGTGGGTAAGTACATTATTGGTTCCGATATCCCGATCAAAGACGAGACGGAAATGAGAGCCGCGAAACCAGACTATCTACTCGTCCTACCTTATAGTTTTGTGGATGCATTCATGAAACGTGAAGCTGCTCTTGTGTCTCAAGGAACGAAGTTTATTGTTCCGCTCCCCACAGTTAGGATCATCGGCGGATAGTCGTATGAAAAGCAATCCTTGCCATGACCCGATTATTGTTGAGTGAAGGAATGCTATTGCCAAAACAAAGAACATTCATTAATGTGAGGTAAATTATGATTAATATTTTCCGAGGACCCCCAGAAGAACAGCCAAAGGATTTTTTTGACAGGTATTATATAGCCACCTATTTTTTGAGCAGTAAAACTACATTAAGGGATGCCGCATGGAATTTGGCCATTGGGCAATCGATAGGTAATCCCAGTCAACGTTCCGAATTCGAAACGGATGAGTTGTTTGAAAACCATTCGTGTTTGGTCCTAGACGACGAGAAAAAACTTCAGGCGTTAAAGGAGGGCATCGTGGCAATCGCTTTTCCGGAAGCCAATATTAACTTCAAAACAGATGGCATTTCCCAGCTTTTGGTGCAAACCATGGGTGGTCAATGCGATATCGACTTGATCCAGGGTTGCGAATTATTGGACATCCGCTTAACTCAAAAGATGAGAGCGTGCCTTCAAGGACCGGTTATCGGCTTGAAAGAAATGAAGGCTTATTGCGGGATCGGGGACGATAAAATTTTATTTGGCGGCATTGTTAAGCCGAAGGTCGGACTTTCTCCCGCGCGCCACCTTGATTTAGTGAAGCAATTGATCGACGGAGGGTGCAATTTTATCAAAGAAGATGAAATCCTCTCCGATCCGGCTCACTGCCCGATAGAAGAACGCGTACCGTTGGTTATGAATTATATTCGGAACTCGGGAGCAAAAGTATATTATTGCGTTTCTATTCACTCCGATCCGGCTCATATTCTGGAGCGGGTAAAGCAAGTAGCTGCGTTGGGCGGAAACGGCGTCCATGTCAACTTTCATTGCGGACTCGGCGTATACAAATCCATTCGTGAGTTGAATTTGCCGTTACTTGTTCATTTCCAGAAAAGCGGCGACAAGATTTTAAATACCGGTCCGTACCATATTAGCGAGCGAGTGATTTTCAATTTGGTAGGGATGAGCGGATCGGGTACGCTACACGTGGGCATGATCGGGGGGTATTTAAACGACGATACCGAGAGAACAAAAAAGATTATTGCCGATCTTACGGCCATAAATTGTGTTCCGGCACTAAGCTGTGGAATGCATCCGGGATTAGTCGACTATATTAAAAAGGAAATAGGACACTCGGATTGGATGGCAAATGTTGGCGGCGCTCTTGCTGGTCATCCTCTCGGCACGTTGGCCGGCGCACGAGCCATGCGGCAAGCTATCGATGGCAATTACGGAATAGAATACGAAGAAGCTATTAAAAAGTGGGGGAAGGCATAGCCTGAGATTTTAATTATGAATATTGTTGTTCCGCTTGCGGGCAAGGATTCTCGATTCCCGGATTTGCCGAAGCCGCTCATAAATATTGGTGGCAAGCTGCTTATCCATCGAATCCTAGAGCGGCATCGGATCGCTCCGGGTGACCAGCTCATCTTCGTAGTGCTTCAGGAGCACGAAAAAAAGTTTTCGATCTCAGAAAAGCTTCAGGCCGAATTTGGCGCCCGCGTCATTGTTCGGGCGCTCGCTCGTGAGACACAAGGAGCTCCGTGCTCTATCCTTGAAGGCGCGCGCGACCTTATTGACAACGACACGGACCTCTTGATCGAGCTTGGAGACGTGCTTCGAAAACTGGACAGACTCTATGCTGACATTGAGCGTCTCCGGGGACAAGTGGCAGGGATAATTCCCGTGGAGCGCCAGGCGATGAGCAGACGTCCCTGGGGGCATGTCCTACTTGATGAAAAAGGGAATGCAAAAGAGCTTCGCGAAAAAGAAGAAATCCCTTCATCGGACCTCGCAACGATGGGATTGTATTACTTTTCACGCGGGCGCGATTTTGTGCACGCTGCGGAAGAAATGATCCAAAATAAAAATTTTCTCTACAAAGAAATGTTTTTTGTTGGGCCTGTCTATAACGAAATGATCCGAGAAGAGATATGCGTGGCAATCTCTGAAAACAAAATTGAAGCGGTTTTAGGGAGTTCGGAAAAAATTACGCGTTTCTCAAAAAATCTCAACTAGTATGCAAATTTTTGCCCATCGGGGGTTGCTGACCGAGTATCCCGAAAATAGCTTTCCGGCCCTCACCAAGAGTTTCGAGCGTAGTCATGGTGTCGAGACTGACCTGCGGCTTACGAAAGACAATGATTTCATCATCATTCACGACGATACCTTTGAGCGGCTCGCGGGAGTTGTAGCGAAAGTAAGCGATCTCACGCGCGCGGAAGCTGAAAAGATCGCATATCTGCTTGACGTGCCTCTCCGTGCAACAGATACGCTCCATTACGACAAAACCGTTGAGAACATTATTTCTCTGCGGCGTTTTCTCGAATGGACGAGAGCTCACTCGTCTCCCGCGCAAAGCGCAATTCAACTGAAAACCGACAGTCAAACCGAGAACGGATTGCAACTCGTTGCCCGATACTGGCCGGAATTCGATCTGTACGGAAAAGCATTCGTTTTCGATCTCACAAAAGAAGCAGCTACCCGTCTCAAGGAGATTGATCCGCGCATCCGTATCGCGCTCGTTGTTTCGGAATTTAAGTTCGAGTCGACGATTCATCTCTGGGACGAGGTGAAAGATTTCAAGCCGATGGACATCGTGTGGGCGGCGGAGTACCGAACACTCTACAATTCAGATTTCATCCGCGACGTAAAAGCGACCGGTCGTATTTGCTACACCATGTCCCCGGATGTTCATGTGTCTCTAGGCCATCCGCTCGCGTTTTCTGGATACGAAGACACATGGGACAATCTTCTTGCGTGGGGAAGCGACGGTATTTGCACCGACTTTCCTGCGAAGCTTGCGGAGCGCCTTGCGCGCGGGTAAGATGGGTTATATATGAAGGTCGTTATTCCTATGGCCGGGCGTGGATCCCGGTTTGCCGCAGTTGGCTATACCGAACCGAAGCCTCTCATCGAGGTTGCCGGAAAGCCGATGGTCCAGTGGGCTATTGAAAGCGTGCGTCGCACGTGCTCTTGGGTGCGGCCGGAAGATTTCATTTTTGTCATCTTGCGTGAGCACGACGAGAAATATCAGATTGGGAACCGGATCCGCGCCTTAGTAGGGGATAGGGCGCGAGTAATCGTGATTGACGATGTGACCGCCGGTGCCGCGTGCACCGTCCTCAAAGCGAAAGAGCATATTAATACGGACGAAGATATAATGATTTGCGACAGCGACCAGTTTTTCGTGTGCCCGGCGTTCGCTGAATATCGTGAGCAGGCGGTTCGCGAGGGCTTGGGTGGGCTTATTCCAACCGCTGAGAGCACGAATTTAGGTTATTCCTATGCCAAAGTGGGATCTGATGGAAATGTTTTGGAAACCGCGGAAAAAAAACTCGTTTCAACACACGCCGCGATAGGTATCTACTATTTCGGAAAGGGATCATACTTCGTCGAAGCGATTGAGCATGCGATGGCGAATAATCTGCGGCACAAGAACGAATTTTATATGTGTCCATTGTATAATTTTATTATCGGCAGAGGGCATGTCGTGCGCATTGTACCGACGAAGTTATGGATGACTCTCGGGACACCGGATGAAGCGGCGCATTTCACGAAGCATGTCCCCGCAGAATATCGCTAAGATTCAGTTTATAGGATAAACGTTCATCTTGTATTGACATGAAACTTGGGAGACTTATTTTAACATTTCGTGAAGATTTGATTCCGCGCCTCCGCGATTTTTACGTTGGAGGCGGCCGAACGGACTTACTTGTCATTGCGTACAACGCAGGTATGGTTGATCCTCATAAATTTAGAACGGACGAGAAATTTAAACTTATTCCCTACCAAACACCGCAGAGATCCTCGAGCATCTCCGGCCTGCAATATAAAGTATGGATTGATGTGGCAAGGAAATTTCCTCAGATTGAGGGATGGGTTATCCACGATTATGATTTTTACTGCAAACCGAAAGACAGCGACCTTTTTTCTCACATAAAAGAAGATGAGTATGGCATGATCGGAAAAGCTTTTCCGATCTGGCAAGAAGGGATGGGGGAAACGAGTGTTGATACGTATCCTTTCCCGCAATCCCATAAATACTGGCATAAAACTAACAATCCTATTGATAAGGAAGTTGATGCGGTACTCATGAGAACTTATCCCGTGATGTACGGCGGCGTAACAACTCTTATGGGTGGGTATAGCGATTGCATCGTGACAAGGAGCAAAAACATTTTGCTTCTCGACGATCCGGCGTTCTTGAATCTTCCGGGGGGGCTCGAACAGGTGCCGCACACGGTTTGGGGAACGAGAAATGTGAAGCCGGTCGATATGCGGCAGTTTTATAATGTGCGCGTACTGATGGATGTTCTCTACCTACCGATCGATAACCGCTACGACATGCTGAATCCCGTAAAAGTATGGGATGGGTCAAAAGTAAGTTTTCGCATGAAGCGGGAAAATCTAAAGCTGAAATTAAAGAAGATCGTCAAGCGCCTCATCCGGTACGAGGGCTGGAATTTAAGGTAGAGGAGATTCGGCCGCCCCGCTTTCGCGCGGCGCGAACGAGCGTGAGGTAGGGGAAGTGTCTGTATCCGAAAGCGGGCCAGCTTTGTCGCCGCAAAAAAGTTTGACGGCGGGGTAATTTTCTTGTACTATTTTTTCTATGCGCGATGAATTGCAAAGAAAATCGCACGAAAAAGGACGCGTGCTTGTAACGGGAGGCGCTGGCTACGTCGGATCAACGCTCGTTAGCCGTCTCTTGGATGAAGGGTACGGCGTAACGGTTCTTGATACGCTTACATTCGGCGGCCATGGAATAATGGCTTATTTCGGAAACAAAGGATTCCGTTTCATAAAAGGCGACATCCGAGACGATAAAAAAGTGAAAGAGGCGATGGAAGGCGCAACGGCCGTGGTACATCTCGCGGGTATTGTTGGATTTCCCGCATGTCGGAAAGACCCGGAAGGATCTCGGGATATCAATGTGCGGGGCACCAAAATAGTCGTGGATGCAATACCTAAAAACACGCCCATTTTCTTTGCTTCGACCGGATCGAATTACGGCAAGATGCTCGAAAAGTATTGCACGGAAACAAGTCCTGTAAATCCGTTGAGCGACTATGCCAGACAGAAGGTGGAAGGGGAAGAGATCGTGAAACAACACGGCGAATTCGTGATTTATCGGTTCGCGACCGCGTTTGGCGTAAGCCCGCGTATGCGCCTTGACCTCCTGCCGAACGATTTCACCTATCGCGCGGTGAAGGAAAAGACACTCATCGTCTACGAAAAACAGTTTATGCGCACATTCATCCATGTGCGCGATATGGCGGACGCGTTCATACTCGCGCTTAGGAACTATGCGAAAATGAAGGGAGAAATTTATAACGTGGGAAGTGATGATATGAACTACAGTAAGGAGGATATCTGCCTCATGATCAAAAAGAAAGTTGATTACTATCTGCACTTCGCGGATGTGGGCCACGATCTCGATCAGCGTGACTATATGGTGTCGTACGAAAAAATAAAAAATGCGGGATTTGTTCCCGCCGTATCTATGGACCAAGGCATCGATGAACTCGTCAAAATAAGCGAGGCAATCGAGATACAAAATCCCCACTATAATATATAAGAGCGCGCAGAGAGACGCGAGCCAAGGGGATTGGATGTCTGCTAAGTCTTATGGATAATTTTAAAAACAAGCGCATAGCCATTCCCGGCGGCGGGGGTTTTTTAGGTTCGCGTATTGTGAAGCGCCTTCAGGGCGCTGGTGCAGAAGTGTTCGTGCCGCGGACGGCAGACGGGGTAGATTTCCGTCGCGAGGAAGATTGTGAAAAATATTTTGATCAAACGAAACCGGAGATCGTCATAAACTGCGCGGCGATGCAGGGAGGCATTGGCTACCACAAAGGGAAGGAAGCCACGCTTTTTATGGACAACATAAAGATGGGGCTTTTTCTCATGGAAACGGCCCAGGCCGTTGGCGTTAAAAAATTTGTAAATATTGTCGCTGGCTGCTCGTATCCCGGCTATCTCGAAAAAGACGAACTGAACGAAGAAGATTACTGGAACGGCGACGTGCATGAATCGATTTTTAGTTACGGATTTTCAAGAAAAGCGAGTGTTGCTTATGGCGCGGCACTCAAGCGCCAGTACGGTTTCAATTCTATTCATCTCATTTTGGCGAATATGTACGGCCCGGGAGAACACTTTAATCCCGAACAATCAAAGGCGCTTGCCGGGCTCATGAAAAAAATCTATGACGCGAAGAAATCCGGTGCGCCCACGATTGAAATTTGGGGGACCGGGAAACCCGTCCGTGACTGGCTATATGTCGAAGATGGCGCTGAAGGGATTATTCGCGCCGCTGAAACATACGACGACATTTCGCCGCTGAATATTGCAAGCGGCGTTGGTGTCTCCGTTACTGAACTTGCGGAAATTATCAGAAGAGTCGCGGGCTACGAAGGAGGTTTTAGATATAATGTGAGCCGCCCCGACGGCGCACTCAAGAAAACGTTCGGCGTAAGAAAGATGAAGGAAAAACTGAATTGGCTGCCGCAGACACCACCTGAGGTAGGCATCAAAAAAACATTAGAGTGGCTGGATAAGAATTATGATTATGCCGTCCTTCACTAAGGAGGTGGTTGGGGTGCTTGGCGGCAAGGGGATGCTTGGGAGCGATCTCGTGAAGTTTTTGAGCGATCGCTACGAGACACATTCGATCGACAGGGCTAATTACAACGAATATAGCGGGCGGCGGTTTGACGTATTGGTGAATGCGAACGGCAACAGCCGTCGCTTTTGGGCGAACGAGAATCCAGCGGCAGATTTTGAATTATCTGTTTCCTCGGTCGCAAGGAGCCTCTTCGACTTTAAATATTCACACTACATCTATATTTCTTCTCCCGATATATATGCAGACCCAGGAAGTCCCGCAACGACACGTGAGCATTCTCCGGGCCGTTTCCTCGCGCTTTCGTCCTACGGCTTCCATAAGCGATTAAGCGAAGAGCTGGTACAACGCTATGCAGAAAGTTTTCTTATACTCCGCTCCGCCGCGCTTTTGGGAACTCAGCTTAGAAAAGGCGTCGTATTCGACATTGTGCAGGGCAATGCATTGTTCGTTATGTTGGATTCTAGGTTGCAATTTATGACCACCGTTGCAATAGCGGATATTATTAAAACTTTACTTGAAAAGAAAGTGACGGGAGAAATTTTTAATACAGGCGGTGTCGGGGCGGTAACTCCCAAAGAGATCGGGGAGCTGGCCGAAAAACCAGTGCGTGTTCGCGATGATGCGGCGCGGCAGCAGTATGAAATGAACACGGAAAAAATCCGGAGCGTGTACGGCGCCCTGCAAACATCCGAGGAATATGTAAAGGCCTTTATGCGCACCCAGCGGATGGTGTAAAATTAGGGGATATTCTAACCAACGCTATGATGAAGAAAGATTACGAATTTGGAGATGAGATACGAGCGTGGTCGGTATTTATGCACGAAGATGCCGTTCGGGCTGTTGCGGAGACTTTAAGATCCAAATGGATCAATACGGGCAAGCGGGAAAAAGAGTTGAGAGAAAAAGTATCGAAAAAATGGGGATTTCCATATTGCGTCGCATGTACGAGCGGCACAGCGGCGTTGCGTACGGCTCTCGCCGTTCTCGGCGTGGGTCCCGGAGACGAGGTGATCTCAACCCCGTTCACATTCATCGCCACGAATACCTCCATCTTGGAGCAGGGCGCGCGGCCTGTGTTTGCGGATATTCGTTATGACGACCTCAACATCAATCCTGCAAGTATTGAAGAGAAAATCACAGAAAAAACGAAAGCGATTATGATTGTACACTATGGTGGCAACGTCTGCGACCTCGATGAAATACGGGTTATCGGAAGGAAGCACAATCTGCCCATCATTGAAGATTCAGCGCATGCTTTGGGATCGAAATATAAGGGAGACTACATAGGTTCCAAGGGCGATATCGCATGTTTTTCTCTCCAGGTCGTAAAAATCATCACGGCGGGAGATGGAGGTTTTATCACTACCACGCGCGAGGACTGGTACAAGGAACTCAAGAAAACGGTGTGGTTTGGTGTTGATCGCGATACGAAAAGAACGAATTTATTGGATCCTTTGCCGGAAGATTTCAAGGGCGACAAACTCGGGTTTAAATACAACATGAATGATATTGTCGCGGCCATAGCAAGCGCGAATCTTGATCACTTCGATGAGGCAGTCGGAAGAAGACGTGAAATTGGTGAGCAGTATCGGCGGGAACTATCGGATTGTAAAAAAATAACACTCATGCGTTACAAAGAAGATAGGACTCCTAACTATCAAATTTTTCCGATTCATGTTCGTAAACGTCGTACATTCGCGGAGTATATGTGGCGGCACAAAATTATGGTTAACATTAACAACAGACGAAACGATATTTATCCTATGTTCGGCGGCGTGTGCGAAGATCTTACAGAGCTGAAGAGGGCCGACGAAGATGTTGTGTTGCTCCCTATCCATACTGATTTAACGGATGACCATGTAAACTATATCGTCGATATCGTTAAAAAACACGATACGATGTAGGATATGGCAAAACGCAAAAAATATTTGATATTATATTATAATGCTTGACCATTTCTCTGAAAGGGTTTCTTGTAGGGTGTGCGGGCGAGCCCCCCTGACTCATATTCTCTCTCTCGGAGAACTTTACGTTTCCGACTTCGTGGATGAGGGGAGCGGCAGTTCGCCGAGGGCGCCGCTCGAGCTTGTGTTGTGTAATGAGAAAGATGGTGGCTGCGGCCTGCTTCAGTTGAAACACACGGTTTCGAATGAAGTGATGTATCGGAATTACTGGTACCGATCTGGGACTAATCAGTCTATGACAAGCGAGCTTCAGAATATTGCTCTGTCGTGCCGCGAATTGGTTACGCTTAACTCCGACGACCACGTGATTGACATTGGTTGTAATGACGGTACATTGCTTCGCGCGTATGGAAAAGGGACTTGCGTGCGTGTAGGGTTCGAGCCGTCCCGGAATCTCATACCAGTTGCGGCGCTGAACGCGGAAAAGATCATCAACGATTTTTTTAATTTTGAAGCGTGGGAAAGAGAATTTCCTGGAAAGACCGCCAAAATCGTCACTGCAATAGCGATGTTTTACGATTTGGAAGATCCTAATAAGTTTGTATCTGATGTCGTTCGTTGTTTGCATAAAGATGGCGTTTTTATTATCCAGATGAGCTATTTACCCCTAATGCTTTCGCAGAACGCGTTTGATAATATTTGCCACGAACACTTGGAATACTATTCTCTTTTATCGCTTGAAAATTTACTGAAGAGACACGGATTGGAGGTTTTTGACGTAGAGTTGAATGACGTTAACGGCGGCAGTTTTAGGGTGTTTATAAAACATTCTGGAGCCACCGCTTTTACGAGACCGGGAGGAAAGGATCGTCTGGAAAAACTGCGAAACGATGAAAGAAAGCTGGGTTTGAATGATAAAAAGGTATATGAAGACTTTGTCATTAGGATCCACGCTCTTAAGGATAAAACCGTAAATTTCATTAAAAATGAGGTCGCGAACGGCAAGAAAGTTTATGTTTACGGCGCCTCTACCAAGGGAAACACGTTGCTTCAATTCTATGGTCTTAATTGGCCCCTCATATCGTTTGCTGCGGAGCGTAACCAGGACAAGTGGGGCAAAAAGACGGTTGCGAGTGCGATACCGATCATCTCGGAAGAGCAGGCGCGGGGAGATAGGCCAGATTATTTTTTGATTCTCCCGTGGCATTTTCTTAAAGAGTTTCAAGTCCGCGAAGCCGCGTTTCTAAAGGACGGTGGGAAATTTATTGTTCCGCTTCCGGAGTTCAAGACCATCGATAGTATAAAGGTCTGAGCATGCCGAGTTTGCGTGGATTTTCGATTAAGGCCGTATGAATATAGGTTTAATTCATCTTAATCTTACGACGGAGAGCGGGGATCCACGGATGTTTTTCTCGATTGTCCGGGGATTACGGCGTCTTGGCCATGAGGTAGTCGTTTATACTGCGGAGCTTGATAAAGACAACTGCTTCCCGAATCTTAATCGCGATCTCGATATTCGGGTTGTCCCTCCACGGGCACCGCTCGAATCTGCAATCGGCACGGTGCGTGGATTGATCGGTCGGATCATGGAACGAATCAGGCGCAACCGCGTGCGCACAGACGCTGCGTGGCGGATCGGAGCCGTGCTGCCCAACGATCTTGACGTCCTTGTTTGCCAGAACGATCAATCGTATTACCTAGGACGCACGTATCGGCGGAGGAACCCACGCGCTCGAATCGTGTGGATCATGAACAATCCGCCGTTTTACAGCGCTCCCAAGGCATCGTTCCTCGTAAAGATGGCAAGTATCATAATTTCTCTCTGGGAAAAGGCGAAAGTGCGATATTATTTACAAGGCATTGACGTTATTGTGGTTCATGACAAGGAGAGAAAGAATATGATCGACGCCTTTGGCGTATCCGCCGTCTTGCTTCCTATTCCCGTTGATTTTAAAACCTTTTATCAACCCGTGAAAGTTCGGCAACTCTTGAAATCGGTGACGCTTTTGAGCGTGGGAGCGCTAAGCCCTCCTCGTAAATTTGAAGATACTATCCGAGCAGGAGCGTTTCTGCGCCGCAAAGGATATGATGCGCGCGTGATTGTAGTGTGTAAAGATTTTTGGAACGATCACAGCTACCGAGAAACACTTCTCCGCATCACCGAAGAAGTTGGCATGACTCCTTATGTCGATTTTAAATTTGAAGGTGTTTCCGAAGAAGGATTGCGCCTTGTCCAGCGCGCGAGCGATGTGTTCGTTTTCCCTCAGCATATTAATATTTGGGGAATGTCGGCGTTTGAGGCAATGGCTGCAGGGTTGCCGCTCATTGTTTCGCGAGCGACAAGCGTTGCGGAAGCGCTTCGCGATGGGGACAATGCATTTTTCGTTGATCCTGGACAACCCGAGGAGATAGCGGCAAAGGTAGAGCTTCTCGTTCGCGATCCGAGGTTGTATGATCGTATCGCCCGGGAAGGCCAGAGTTTCGTGAAAAATAATTTAAGTTGGGATAAATACGTGCGCGATTTTTTTCGCATCGCGGCGGGCCAGAAGCTATGAGGATTTTAAATCAAATTAACTATATTGGAGGATTGGGAGCCGACCGCTGGATTGGGAGCGGCTGGAAAGAGGCATTTGAGGAGCTAGGCCACGAATTTTTCTGGTACACGGCTACTGACAATTTGGAGGCGCGCATCAAAGAAGTACGGCCAGATATCATCATGACAAGCCAGAGTGAGCTTGGGAACGGCAAGCTCGCCGTTTTTCTCGCCAGTCGGCGACGTGGAGTGAAAGTCGTTATGCGAGTAGACTCATTTTTTGATCACAATCCTGTAATGCGTGATGCGTTAGTGCGCGAGAATCCTGCCGATATTTATTTTGGCGAAGTTGAGGGTTCTCGGATGGACATATTCAAAAAAATGACGGGGAAGTCATATGTTATTATCGCGAACGCCGCTAATCATCGGACACACTTTCCAACAGCACCCGTTTCGAAATACGCTTGCGATATCGTGTTTTTGGGGGCGTGGATGCCGAAAAAGCGTGAAGCGTTTTCGAAACTCCTATTTCCTTTAATGAAAAAATATCGAGTGCGGCTTTACGGGCCAAACTGGACGTTCAAAGATAATGTGCTCCGCTCACTGGGGCTTATTGTGCGGAAGGTTGGCATGTCCGTATTGAACGAACGATTACAGCAACTACGTCTTAGCATACCCGTCGATGAAGAAAATCAACTCTATGCGTCGGCAAAAATCTGCATCAATATTCACGAACGTGGCGAAAACATCAATATTCAGGATCATCTTATCTTAAACGAACGAACCTTTAAAATTCCTGCTTGCGGTGGATTCGAAATTTGTGATTTTGTACCTCCGCTGAGGCGCTATTTTACTGAAGACGAGATGGTGATGGCGGATGAAAAAAATGGGAACTGGGTCGATGATTGGTTTGAGAAGATTGATTACTACGTTACACACGAGGCGGATCGGAAGCTGATCCAAACAAAGGGGACAGAGCGAGCTCTTCGCGATCATACCTATCTGAACCGTATGAGGCAGATTCTGGAACTTCTCGGTCTGAGTCAAAAGTAGTTGGTATAGGACAAGATGAAAATTTTCTACACAGGTGTTCAATATAATTACTATGATCCGAGAAGGGGATCTAGTTTTGAGCATAACAACTTCTACGCCAGCCTCAAGCGGCTCTCGGGCATAGAGGTTTCTTACTTTCCGTTCGAGCGGATACTTCAGGTCGGGAAGCTCCAGTTCAATCAGGAACTTCTTGAGACGGTGAAGCGAGAGAAACCCGACCTTCTTTTTGTATTCATGGTCTCCGATGAGTTTGATCCGAGGGTGCTCGACGAGATACGGCGCCACACAACTAGTGTCGCCTGGTTTGCCGACGACAATTGGCGTTTTTATAACTACTCTCGGATATGGGCACCCCTCTTTACGTGGGCAATCACCACGTATTCGTGGATGCCGGAACTGTATCGAAAGATAGGACAACCGAACGTTATCCGTTCGCAATGGGCGGCGGATGTGCATACCTATAAGCCTGTGTCTTCGGTAAAAATAGGAAAAAGACCGGAAGTGACCTTTGTCGGGGGGTGGAGTAATCCCCGCGCTCGGCTCGTGAAGGAGCTCGAGGGAGCGGGCATTACCGTCTCTGTATACGGGAGCGGATGGTCGGGCGGCAGAGTAAGCGACGAAGGAATGATGAACCTTTTTACCCAAAGCAAGATTAACCTTGGCCTCAATCCGGCCCCGGGGTACCTTAATAAGAATTCGCTTGGGAGGTTATTGTTCCGAAGATCGCTCGATAGAATCGTTCCCGATTTTCATATTTGGAGAAATTTCCAGAGCTGGCTTCGTCGTGGCATACCACAGATCAAAGCTCGACATTTCGAAATCCCTGCCTGCGGGGGATTTGTAATAACCTCGCCCGCTGACGATCTGGAACGTTATTATGTTCCCGATAAGGAAATTGTGTTATACCGAAATGTGCCGGAGCTTGTAGAAAAAATCAGGTACTACCTCGCGCATGATAAAGAGCGAGAAGCCATAGCGGAAGCGGGGTATCAAAGAACATTACGCGATCATACGTACGAGAAGCGTTTTTCGGAAATATTCCGGCGAATTGGGCTTCACTGAATCCCTGGCTTTTCTATGGTGCCAGTTATGCCCAGAGAGATACTAGGAGGCACTAGGAATATTTGTCTTCTCGAACAGAAATAGTTTTGTTAGAATATAAACGTTGGGTGAAGATTTGCAGAACGGTACTTATATGAATTAATCGTATGATAAGTGATGTGAACCAGGAGGGAATCAAGCTACATTTGGGTTGTCAAGAAAAATATCTGAAGGGGTATATTAATATTGATCTTCCTCCTCCCGAACACACCGTTGAGCGAGTGAAAGCTGATATATACGCAGATGTGCGCAAGTTGTCATACGCGCACGAAAGTGTTGACGAAGTTCGCTCTCATCACCTTCTCGAACATTTTTCCCGGCAAGAAGCCCTCGTGCTACTCGCGCGCTGGCATTCCTGGCTTCGGATGGGCGGGTTACTCGTAGTCGAGACACCAGACTTCGAGGAATCTGCGAAGAAGTTTATTCGGGGCAGCGAAGATGAACAATTCGTTTTAGCTCGGCATATGTTCGGCTCTCAGGAAGCAGGCTGGGCTTACCATAAAGATTTCTGGTCTGAGAACAAATTTCACCTTGTGTTGAGCAGGCTTGGCTACGGAGACTTCAACTTTGAGAAGTTTTCCAATAATGTTGAGTCGAAAATACCCGCACTGCGCGGCTCCTTTATCGCGAAGAAAGAACAATGGCTCAAAAAACTTAGCCCCATAGGCTTTAACGCACTTCCGAACATCGTTTGTTACGCGAAAAAAATAAAGCGGGAAGTCGATTATCATTCCCAGATAAAGAATATCCTTAAGAAATCGTTAGTGGGACGCGAAAGTAAAATTTTGGAGGTGTGGATGAAAAGTATCCCCAGGCATATTTAACGTATATGGACAAGCCTTTAGTTTCGATTGTAGTTCCGGCCTATAATGCCGAGAAATATCTCGATGAAACAGTAAGAAGCGTGGTCGCGCAGACGTATCGTAACTGGGAACTGGTTATTATTGACGACGGTTCGACTGATGGAACGGCAACTATCGCAAAGTTGTATGCCGAGAAAGACAAAAGAATCACATACTACTTTCAGGAGAACCAGAAGATGGCTACGGCAAGAAACAGCGGTATTGCGCGTGCTAGAGGGAGTTATATAGCGTTCTTGGACGCGGATAACATTTTTCTGCCGAATAAACTCGCTATGCAGGTTGCCTATCTTGAAGCCCATCCAGAGTGCGGTATTTCGTACGCTGCAATCAGGCATTTTTACGAAGACGAGCCGAGAATGCTATACAATAATAAAAATGAAGCACCATTCCGTTCGAGCGATATTTTTAGGGAATTTCTGCAAAGGAATTTTATTAATGTATTAGCAGTTCTCATCAGAAAAGAAGTGCTTGATAAGTATGGTGCGTTTCAGGAAGGATGGTATTCGTGCGATGAGCAGTATGTCTGGATAAATCTCGCTTATCACGGCGTGAATTTCCACTATCTCGATGAGGTTGTCGGTCTCTTACGTTTGCACCGTACGAGCGATTCGGCAAGAAGCGATTATCTCATTCGTACCGCCTCACGGTTTTTAGAGCTGTTAGATATTGTTGAAGGATGGTTCACCCCTGAAGAAAAAGTTAAATATAGTCCCGACATCAAATTTTTGCGGAAACGTTGGCGTCTGCGTTTGATCGTGGGCAAACTTTTAGTTACCCCGATTCTCTCGTGGTTTTTGATGCCGATATTTATCGTGCGACGAGACCGCAATTTTGAGCTTGCCGAGAAACGTCGTTGACGCTTCTTCTTCAGACCTGTAAGCTGATTTTATGGAGAAAGCATCTCATGTCCTTATTACCGGCGTCGCCGGTTTTATTGGAAGTAACCTCGCGGATCGATTGCTCCGAGAAGGATATTTCGTGCGGGGGATAGATAATCTTTCGTACGGCGTACGAGAGCAAATCCCCGACGGAACAGAGTTCCATAAGCAAGATATCCGGTCGAAGGAGATATACGACCTCTTTAGGGGCATCGATGTTGTGTTTCATCTTGCCGCGAAAAATCAAATCTTGGATTGTCAGAAAGACCCGGTGGAAACGATGGATATTAACGTGACCGGGACAGCGAACGTTTTCGAAGCCGCTCGTCGCGCAGGCGTCAAAAAGGTTGTATATGCCGAGTCTTCGGTTGTAGAAGAGGGTGATGAGCGCACGAAAGGATTCTACGCGATCAGCAAGATGACGGATACCCGGATCGCCGGAGGGTATCGGGCGGCATATGGAATTCCCTCGGTCGGACTTCGTTACTTCAATGTCTACGGCCCCCGGCAAGATTATAGGCGCACGATCCCACCCGTCATGAGCGCATTCATCATCAAATTACTGAAAGGCGAGCAGCCAATTGTGTACGAAGGCGGGGAAATAAACAGGCGCGATTTTATTCACGTGAACGATGTGAACGATTTCCACCTGTTTTGCATTGAGGATGATCGTGTCAATAATAAAATGTTCCGGCTTGGCACCAGTACGAATTATTCCGTAGTGGAAATTTTAGCAGCCATTCAGAAGCTCCTGGGTTTAAATATAAAACCAATCGTAAAAAAACCGCCGGACGGCGACACCCCGGTACAAACTCGCGCGGATATTTCCGACGCTCTCGCGCTCGGCTGGTCACCGAAGATGTCCTTGGAAGAAGGTCTTCGGACAATGGTAGAATATATCAAAGCCGAGATCGGCAAAGGCAAGATTTAAATGATCATTACACGTACCCCGTTTCGAGTAACGCTTGGCGGCGGCGGAACCGACCTTCCTTCGTATTACTCAAAGTACGGCGGGTTTATATTTTCAGCCGGGATCGACAAGTACATGGTCGTTGACGTAAATCGTCCTATGATCGACGACCTGATTCGGTTGAAGTACACGAAAACCGAAATCGTCGAGCATCTCGACGATATCCAGCACGACATCGCACGAGAGACGCTTCGCATGATGGGAATTGATAAACAGATCGAAATAAGTTCCGTTGCGGACGTCTCGGCCGGAACCGGCCTTGGTTCCTCGAGTTGTTTTGCGGTGGGGCTTCTCCACGCGTTGCACGTCCTGAAACGCGACTACGTTTCCCTACAACGGCTTGCTGAAGAAGATTTTCGGGTCGAGTCGGAGATTCTCAAGCGCCCGATTGGAAAACAAGATCCCTATATGGCCGCTTTCGGTGGGCTAACGGTTCTCGAGATCGGGAAAGACGGGAAGGTCGCCGTGCGCAAGGCAAACGTCTCCGAAGAAACTATTGATAGCTTGAATAGGAACATGCTTATGTTCTTCACCGGCACGTCGCGGAGCGCGGACGTGATCCTTGCGGAACAGGCAACCGCGGTAAAGGAAGAAAAGAAAGATGTTACGGAGAGTATGCACTATATCAAGGAATTGGGGTACGAAATCCTTCAGGCGGTTGAGGGCGACGAGATTGACGAGGTGGGCCGCCTTTTCGATGCCCACTGGCAGCACAAGAAAAAGATCTCAGCCAAGATATCAAACGAACGGTTCGATAAGATTTACGAGATCGCGAAAGAAAACGGTGCTTTGGGCGGAAAAATTTCTGGCGCCGGCGGGGGAGGGTTCTTCACCTTTTATGTTCCGAAGAATCATTTGAATTTCAGAAAAGTAATGCGGGAATTGGGGTTGCGGGAGATGCGGTATCGATTTGATTTTGACGGTACGAAGACACTCGTGGATTTCTAACCTTAGGCTATGACACCAAAGTATACGATTGCCGTTGCTGGCTTGTGGCATCTCGGTGAGACCTATTCGGTCGGTCTCGCGGAGCTCGGCCATCATGTTATTGGAATAAGCGACGACGAGAAAATTGTAGCCGATTTTTCGAAGAATACGCCGCCGCTTCCGGAGCCTCGCCTCGCCGAACTCCTCGCCTCCAATCGCGCCGCTGGGCGGCTTTCCTATACAACGGACTTTTCTCGGATTCGGGATTGCAATGTGTTCTGGGTAACGTTCGACACTCCGGTTGACGATAACGACGATGCCGATTTGGGTGTAATTTGGAATGCGTTCGAAAAAGCAGCTCCGTATCTTACCGACGGAGCGTTGATCGTCGTTACAAGCCAAATCCCAGTGGGGACATCGAAGGAAATAAAAGATTTTATTCACAAGAAGCGCCCCGATCTCCATTTTGAATACGTGTATACCCCTGAGAACTTGCGACTTGGAGAGGCAATGCAATGTTTTTTCGAGCCGGGACGGGTTGTTGTTGGAGCAGACACCAAGGAGGCATTCGAAGAAATAAAAAGAATTTTTGCCGGGCTCAACACAGAAATGCTTCGGATGTCATCGGTTTCAGCCGAGATGGCAAAGCATGCCTTGAATAGTTTTCTCGCGACATCGCTAAGCTTTATAAACGATATCGCCGACATCTGCGAGAAGACCGGAGCGGACGTGGCGGACATTGCAAAAGCTCTCCGATCGGACCCTCGCATCGGACCGAAAGCATACTTGAGCGCCGGTCTGGGTTTTTCGGGCGGGACTCTTGGGAGAGACCTGAAAATTCTTATTGCGCTTTCGAAGCAGTACGGCGTGAGCCCGTTCGTTATTGAGACCGTGTTTAATAAAAACGCCGCGAGAAAAGGTCTTATTCCGAAGCGGCTCGAGGAAAATTTAGGGACTCTGAGTGGCAAAACAATTGCCGTTTTTGGCCTCACCTATAAAGCAGGGACAAGAACATTGCGCCGGTCGAGGGCGATTGAGGTCGCTGAAGATTTGAGTAAAAAAGGGGTGGCATTGCGGCTCCACGACCCACAGGTTGAACCAGGGGAAATCCCCATAATTCAGAATGCACAGTTTTTTAAAGATCCGTACGAAGCGGCCGCGGGAAGCGATGCTATTGTTATAATGACCCCGTGGCCAGATTTTCGGTCGCTTGATTTTAGGAAATTGGTAAAATCAACGCGTGAAAAAGCGATTCTGTTTGACACGTCAAATTTCCTTTATGATAAGGAAAAAGACATTCGTTCGGCTGGTTTCATCTACTGGGGTATCGGCCGATAACCTAAACACTCGATGTTGCTCCAAAACAAAATAGCGATCATAACGGGAGGAAGCCGAGGTATCGGAAAAACGATCGCTCGGGTATTCCTTCGCGAGGGCGCGCGCGTAATGCTCGCCGCCCGCTCCGAAGACGAGTTGAAAGAAACCCAGAAGGAATTCCGCGCAGATTTTTCCGGGGTGGAGATATTTCCGTTCGATGTCACGAAAGAAGAAGACAATCGGAACCTCATTCAACGAACAATCGAAGCGTTCGGTGGCGTTGATATTCTTATAAATGGCGCCGGAATCTACGGTCCGATTGGGTCTTCAGAGTCAGTTGACTTTCGCGCCTGGAAACAGACCTACGAAATTAACGTTTTCGGGACATTCTCGATGATCCAGCATGTTGTTCCCGTTATGAAGAAAATAGAGAAAGGCAAGATCGTTAATTTTTCTGGCGGGGGAGATGGGCCATTGCCGCGGTTTAGCGCGTATCACTCGTCGAAAGGAGCTATCGTTCGTCTTACCGAAACCCTGGGAGCGGAGCTGAAAGAGTTTCATATCGACGTGAACGCCATCGCCCCCGGCCCGGTAAATACCAAATTTCTTGAAGAAGCGCTCGCCGCCGGGCCGGAACGAGTTGGTAAAAAACGTTACGAGGACTTACTGAAGCAAAAACAGGAAGGAGGAGTGCCTCCGGAACGGGCGGCAGAACTGTGTGTTTTCCTCTCCTCTGATGCTTCAGACGGACTCACGGGGAGATTTTTGAGTGCGGTGTGGGATGATTGGAAACATTGGGACGGGAAAAAGATACAGGCCATCATGCAAACGGACGCGTACACTTTTCGTCGGGTAAAAGAGAAATAATATGGTTAAAAGTACAAAAAAGAAAGTTCTCCGGATCGGTATCGTCGGAGCGGGGCTTATCGGAAACAAGCGAGCAAAAGCAATGCGGGCAGTCGGCGGGAGCAAGCTCGTAGCGGTTGCCGATGTAGATGCGCGCCGCGCAGAAGAATTCGGAAAGATATACGGCTGTGATTCCTACGCCGACTGGAGAAAGGTTACGAGGTACAACGATCTGGATGTTGTCATTGTTGCCGTGCCGAATAAGTTTGTGGCGCCGATCGTGCTCGATGCTCTACGGCACAAAAAACACGTTCTTTCCGAGAAACCGTTCGGGCGCAACGTTGCGGAAGCAGAAGCGATGCTTGAAGAAGGACGAGAACAGAGACGACTCATTAAGGTGGGATTCAATCATCGATTTCATGGGGCCATTTGGAAGGCAAGGCAATTATTTGATCGCGGAGCTATCGGAAAACTGCTTTTTATACGGGCGCGCTATGGCCATGGCGGGAGGCTTGGCATGGAGAAAGAATGGCGATTTCAAAAGGGAACTTCCGGCGGAGGGGAACTTTTGGATCAAGGTGTGCACATCATCGATCTCTGTCGGTGGTTCGGGGGTGATTTCGATCGGGTGTATGGTTTAGCGCAGACAAAGTTTTGGCATACCGACCTCGATGACAATGCGTTCGCGCTTATGCACAATAAGCACGTTACGGCGTCATTTCATGTTTCTACGACAAACTGGAAAAACATCTTTTCGTTTGAATTATTCGGAGATAAAGGATTTCTCGTGATTGACGGCAAGGGCGGGAGCTATGGAGAGGAGACGCTAACGTTCGGTCGTCGCCCAGAACGGTTCGGCGTGCCCACGATCGAGAGATTTGTCTTTCCCGGCGATGTGAGCTGGGAAGCGGAGTGGAAAAACTTTCTCGACGCGATACGTGGGCGTTCCCGGATCATTGGTGACGCAGTCGATGGAGTAATGGCGAACAAAATCGTTCAGGCGGTATATCGTTCCTCAAAAACAGGGAGGGTTGTAAGACTTTAAGAGTTGTCCTCGTTGACGGAGAGCAATTCTTCGTTGTACGCTAATAGACATGGCGAAAAAGGTTCACGAGCTACGTGTTAAGATCTTTGCCGATGGCGCCGAGAAGGCCGGCATGCTTGAGTTGGCAAAAGAGCCGTTTATCCAGGGATTTACGACGAATCCGACGTTAATGCGCAAGGCTGGTATTACCGATTATACCGGGTTCGCCAGGGAAATTCTTTCCCTCATCAAAGATAAACCGATTTCTTTTGAGGTGTTTTCGGATGATTTTGCGGAAATGGAGCGCCAGGCTCGTATCATTGCTTCGTGGGCTCCGAACGTCTACGTGAAAATACCGATTACGAACACAAAGAGAGAATCGTCATTTGATCTGGTAAAGAAACTTGCGATGGAGGGAATTAAGCTAAATGTAACTGCTATTTTGACTCTTCCTCAGGTTGAACATATTACGAAAGCTCTTTCTCCTCATGCTCCGGCGATCATTTCCGTGTTTGCCGGGCGAATCGCAGATACCGGCGCGAACCCGATCCCGATCATGAAGCAAGCGAAACAGATGCTCGCCGCCCAACCCAAACACGAGCTTCTTTGGGCAAGCCCTCGCGAGCTCTATAATATCTACGATGCCGAAGAAGCCGGGTGCGACATTATTACGGTTTCCCATGATATCTTGAAAAAACTTGATAAGGTGGGGTATGACCACCACGATCTTTCCCTGGAAACCGTGAAAATGTTTTATGACGATGGTCAAAAAGTCGGGTATACGCTCTACGAATAATATGTATCGAGATTATATTGATAGTTACTTGAGCGAAGTGAAGGAAATCGCGGAGAAGATAGATCGAGATTCGATCCACCGCGCGATCGAGGTTCTTAAGGGAGTTCGAGACAAGAAAGGGAGACTGTTCATTATTGGTGTCGGTGGAGGGGCAGGGCACGCGAGCCACGCAGTGAATGATTTCAGGAAGCTTACGGGAATTGAGACATATACGCCCGTTGATAATGTCTCGGAACTGACCGCTCGCGTGAATGATGATGGTTGGGAATCCGTATTTGCGAGGTGGCTTCAGGGAAGCTCTCTGAACGAGAAAGATGCGATTCTTGTGTTCTCTGTTGGCGGCGGCCATGCCGAGAAGAATATTAGTATGAACATTGTCGAAGCGTTGAAGCTTGCAAAAAAAGTTGGCGCGAAAATTATCGGCATTGTTGGACGCGACGGGGGGCATACAAAACAAGTCGCGGATGTTTGTATCCTTGTGCCGGTCGTGAATCCGGAGAACGTGACGCCGCATACAGAATCATTTCAGGCCGTTGTGTGGCATCTTATCGTATCGCACCCAAAATTTAGAGTGCAGGAAGGAAAATGGGAATCAGTAAAGTAGGTCGCCGCAGGGCGGTTTTCTTGGATCGGGACGGGACGATTATCCGGCAAGTTGAACTTTTGACCCGGATCTCAAAGGTGAAAATTTTGCCTGGCGCCGCTCAAGCGATACGGGTTATGAATAAGCTCGGTTTTCTCGTTATTGTGGTGAGCAACCAGCCAGTTGTTGCCCGCGGACTTATTACTTCGGCGGGGATAGAGAGGATGAACCAAGTTCTTGCTCGGCGACTTCTGCGGCAGGGTGCTCGCATCGATGCCTTTTATTTCTGCCAACATCATCCGAAAGCGACTCTCAAGGAGTATCGAGTACGCTGCAGTTGTAGGAAGCCCGGCGCAGGCATGATTCGGAAGAGCGCGAGAGACCACAATATCGATGTTCGACGGAGTTTTATAGTCGGGGACGGTGTTATCGATGTCGTAGCAGGGAAACGGGTAAAACTCACGACGATTCTTGTAAAAAGCGGACCTGGCCACAGTCGGCTTGATAAGAAATATAATATGAAGCCAGATTTCGTAGCGAAGAATCTTTTGGCGGCAGCTAACATTATTAAAAAGCATGCAAAATAGAATCACTCAAGCAATTATTCTCTCGGCGGGGCTTGGAACTCGCCTCCGGCCGTACACCGACATGATGCCCAAGGTTATGATCCCGATCTTGGGAAAGCCGATGCTCGAGTGGCACATCGAGCAATTTAAAAAGCACGGTGTTACTGAATTTTTTCTGAACCTCCACTACCTTCCAGACGTTATTAAAAACTACTTCGGCGACGGCTCGAAATGGGGGGTGAAAATCCACTATTCATTTGAGCCCGTAATTTTGGGTACTGCTGGCGGAGCAAAGCAGTTCGAGGATCAATTGGGCGATGAGTTTTTCCTGATCTACGGCGATACATTCAGTCTCGTTGACTATTCGAAAATGGCTGAAGAATGGGCAAAAAAGCCATCCGATGCGATCGGTATGCAACGAATGAAAAAGACCGACGACTATGCCGATGCGGATGTTGCCGAAGTTGGAGAGGATGGGTTATTCCTCAAAATTCACGCGAAGCCGCACACGGAGAAGCACGCGAATACTTATCGGATGCGCGGCGTGTTTATTTTAAGAAAGAAGATCCTTTCATATGTTCCGAAGGGGGTGCCGTGTGAGATTGGTAAACAACTGCTCCCGGATATCGTAAAACAAGGCGAGAAGTTTTATAGCTACGAGTGCGATGATTATTCGAGAGGAATCGATACTATTGAAAAACGGAAAGAGGTTGAAGAATATTTAAAGAAACATCAATAGGATCATATGTTTCAACCGAAAGTAAGCGTTCTTATCGCAACTTATAACCGACCCAACCTTATCAGCCGCGCTTTAAAAAGCGTTCTTGACCAATCGTTCACTGATTTGGAGATTGTTGTTGTTGACGACAGCGAGGATAACAGGACTGCCGAAGTCATGAAGGATTGGGTAAAACGCGACCGACACATTACGTATCTTAAGCCTGGTCATATTGGAAGAATCGCCATTGTTTCAAATATTGGATTGCGGGAAGCGAAGGGTGAATACGTCGCCATTCTTGATGATGATGATTATTGGGCCGATCCACGAAAACTTGAAAAACAAGTGAAATTTCTGAATGAAAATCCGGCTTATGTCGGATGTGGCGGAGGTTTTATCGTGGTAGACGAGCGCGGCGGCAAAGAACAGGGAAGGTTTTTGAAGCCCCAGAACGATCAAGACATCCGCAGACGAGCACTGCTTGCAAACCCGATGGTGAATTCAACGGCAATGTTCCGGCGGAGCATTGCTTTGAAGGCGGGAGGATACGACGAGACAATATTGGAGTTTGCCGATTGGGATTTCTGGCTCAAAATGGGATTGGCCGGGAAACTGTATAATTTCCCCGAATACTTTATTTACTATCTCATGTGGGATCGGGGAAGTTCGTTCAGTAAACAAAAAGGAACGGCAATTTCGGCGGTGCGAATTGTAAAGCGCTACAAATCTAACTATCCAAATTCTTTTTGGGCAATCATGCTTGCCTATTTGTACCGCTTCTATACCAAGTTGCCGGATCCGATAAAGCGTTTCTTAAACCCACTGCTTTCGAGGCTTAAGAAAACCGTTTTCGCTGCCTAAGAAAGAACTCTAAAGGGTCGAAGGTTGGGGCTCCTCTCGTGTTTTTAACACCTTCATGGCTTCGTGAAGGAGGGGTTCTCTGAGCTTGTAGAGTAAAAACAGGTAGAGAGCACCGGCGATCGGCACGATAATCAGAAAACTAATCCCTACCGCATTGAGTGCCCAAGTGGTTATTCCCATGACTCCCGCGGCGATTGCTATGCGTTTCAGGTATGGCGTGACCGAAAAGGTAATCGTTTTTTTCACTTTCCACCAAAGGTAATAATTGCTCACGAGTTGGGCGAGGAGTGTTGCGATTGCGGAGCCGGTTATCCCGAAAGAGGGGATAAGCAGCAGATCGAGAGCGACATTTGTTGTTCCTCCGATCGCCGAGTAAGAGATAAGACTTTTTTGTTTGCCGTGGGCAAAGAGAGCGCTGGTCAAAATTACTGCAGGAAAGTCAATAAGGATCGTAAGGAGAAGTACTTGGAACGCCACGGCTCCCGGAGAAAAGCTTCCTCCGAACACTCCCGCCATAATTTCTTTTCCAAGGATTATTCCTCCAATCGCCGTTGGAATTGCAATAAGAAACGAGATGCTTATAACGTGCTCGAGGGCCGTTCGCATCTTATCGCTCCTTTGTGCTACAAGGCGCGAGAAAGCAGGGAGCGTACTCGCCGCGATGATGCTCGGGAGGATATAAAGAACTTGAATGATTCGGTTTGCCGCCGAGTATATACCGACATCGCTCGCGGGTTTCAGCCATCCGAGGATGAGAATATCGGTGTTGATCATGAGGCTTCCTAGGAGGCCAGATATTGCGAAAGGCCAGCAGGCCGCAAGAATAGGTTTTACCAGTTGCCATCGGAAAGCAGAGAATATCCTGGCGAGGCTTTCCTTAAGGACTACTGCAGTCGCGATCATACCCGCCGCGGTACCCAGTGCGTATCCATAAGAAAACGCCTCAACTGTTCGTGATGCGAGAAGCAGGGAAAACCCAAACCCAACGATGGCGAGGTTTGTGAACAAAAATAGTCCAGCCTCTCGCTCCATGCGCTCAAGAGCCTGATTAATAGAAAATCCAAATTGTCGCAAGGAGTCGAATATAAATATCGCAGCAATAATAGGGAGGATCACCCTTACTTGTGGCATAGTAGTAAGGCGGGGGGCTATCACCAAAATAACAAAGGTCCCAAGCGCTAGGAGCACAAGTTTGATATAAAAAGATGTTGAGAGAATCTCGGATCGATAAGATTTATCGCTCGTTTTTGAACTCTCTTTAACAAGAATAGCGTTGATACCAAAATCAATGAATATGGTTAGAAAAGCAGCCAATGTGATTGCGTATGAAAATACACCCCAGCCAGCTGCGCCGAGAACTCGAGCCGCATAGATGATGACGATTGCCCGGAGAAGTCTCCCTCCGATATTGCTTACGGTGAGCCAAAACGTGTTTTTTACGATCGTCTGGCTGGTTGTCGTGTTACGGAATAAAAACGCCTTTACCTTTTTGAGCATTTATTTTATAATTAGAAACAATGGGAGGAATTATTTGGTACGGTTATGAGGAAGGAAACTCTTGATTTTTCGTCACGCTTTGCTTAAATAATTAAGCGCGAAAGCGAGTAGCGAGTAAAACTTACCACATTTTTTTAAGGAAAACCATGTCAGGGAAAAAAAAGGTAAAAAACAAAAAGAAAAAAGTTGTCGCGGTAAGCGGCGGTTTTGACCCTATCCATGTCGGTCACGTCCGCATGTTTAAACGGGCGAAAGAATTGGGCAACGAATTGGTGGTTATCTTGAACAACGACAATTGGCTTAAAAAGAAAAAAGGCTACGTGTTTATGCCCGAGCACGAGCGAAAAGAGCTCATTGAAGCGATTGACGTTGTCGACCGGGTAGTGCTTACAAGGCATGGTTCAGATCCCACAGACATGAGTGTATGTACCGAACTCGTGGAGCTGAAACCAGATATTTTCGCGAATGGCGGTGACCGCACTCAAGAGAACATTCCCGAAGTGCCTGTTTGCGACTCGATCGGCTGCACCGTGATATTCAACATAGGAGACGGCGGCAAAGTGCAGTCAAGCTCTTGGCTTTTAACGAATTTCAAAAAGCTTTTTAAAGAACGGGACGAGAGAGGAGCTTGACTACTAGAGAATTGAAAGCATTTTCTTAATCCCTTTCTGGAAAGAAATTTTTGGCGCCCAGCCAAGCAATTTTTTTGCTCGATGAATACTAAGCGCTATCCGTTCAACCTCGCCTTCCCGTCGCGGCACATAGATCGGTTTTCCCCGAAAGTTTAGATTTTCTGCAATAGCGTTGAATACCGCCTGATCGCTTATCTCCTTTTCCGATCCTATATTCAGTATTTCGCGAGCGCCTTTATTTATTGCTTTAACGTTTGCGACGGCAACATCTTCGACATACACATAATCCCTGGTTTTTTTGCCGTTCCCGAATATCGTAGGTCGCTTCCCCCGTCGCATCAGAGCCGTAAAGATTGGCACGACTCCGTTCTTTTGTCGTGAGCCGTATACGTTCGCGTATCGTAAGATTATGTAGTCAATGCCGTATTCTTTCGCGAAGCAGACAATAGTTTCTTCGGCGAGGAGTTTAGAAAGGGCATATGGAGAAAGCGGAGATGCTTCGGTATTTTCGTCCGCGGGGATCCGTTTCGAGTTTCCATAGATAGATCCCCCGCTTGATGCAAAAACGATCTTTTTGTTTTTCTCGCCATACTTTCCGAGCGCGATGAGAACGTTTGCGGTACCGAGGACGTTGGTCTGGAGGGTCCCGAGAGGATCTTTCACCGACTTCGTGACATTAATCAGTGCGGCATGGTGGTTAACGAGCTGTGGGCGTTCTTTCTTGAAGATTCTTTCCACAAAACCTCCGTTTCGTACATCGGCTTTATAGAATTTTGCTTTTGGATTGATGTTCCTCCGAGAACCGGTGCTCAAGTTGTCGAGGATGACAACCCGGTGTCCGGCTCGGATATACGCGTCTGCGACGTGCGAAGCAATAAAACCAGCGCCGCCAGTAACGATTATTTTCATTGTTGATTAATAAAAAATGACTTCAATGTTTTTAGGAAAATCGAGGCGTCGAGAATAAGGGAACGATTCTTGAGATAGTAAATGTCGTACTGGAGTTTTTCGTATGCATCTTCCACCGACGCGCCATAACGATAACTGATTTGAGCCCATCCGGTAACCCCGGGCTTTATGAGGTGTCGGATGTCATAATACGGAATTTTTTCGGTCAGTAATTTTACGAATTCCGGTCGTTCCGGCCGCGGCCCGACAAAGGATAATTCCCCTTTGATGACGTTAATCAACTGCGGGAGTTCGTCGAGATGGCTATAGCGCAAAAAACGTCCGAAAGGCGTTGCCCGCATATCGTTTGGATCCGCCCATTTTGCGCCATCTTTTTCCGCATCGGCCGTCATCGTCCTGAATTTATAGAGCGTGAATATCCGGCCTCCTCGACCGACTCGTTGTTGTTTGTAAACGACCGAACCGGACGATGTGATTTTGACGAGAAAAGCGATGATGATTTCCAGCGGGATCAATCCTATAAACAAGAGAAGCGCGGTCAGAAACTCTCCTGCTTGTTTAAGCTGGTCATAGAATTTTTGTTGGCCAAGAAGATTTTCCAGGAACCACGCCTCTTCAAGGTCGGCGAGAGGGATTTTTCTGAATACAATCTCATAGAAATTCGGCAGATCGCGCACCTCAATGCCGAAACTGAGCAGTTCGTACAGCTCGCCAGTGAAGCGAGCGTCCTTTTTAAGATGTCGAGGAATGACGATGAGATTTATCTTGTTTTCTAAAACCACCGACCGGAGTGTCGCAGCGGCATTATTTGCGGATTCTTCTTTGAGCCAGATTTTAATTTCGTAGCCGAGTTGCGGGTTTTGCTTTACCGCAGAATAGATTTCTTCCGTGGCGCCGCCATTTCCGACAAGAAGCACTTTATTCGGTGGTTCTCCGGACGAGAGAAGGTTGTTTAAAAATTGTCGCCAAAATGTTTCCAAGAGGGCAAAAACGACAATAAAGAGAAACAAGTTTGTTCTCGGCGTGATTCCGAAGATCGGAACGAGATAAAAAAACGCGATAGTAAGGAGTGCGTTGACGAAAATAGACAAGCTCAACGTTTTCATGAACTCGATGGAGTTACGCAGCCGTCGTAGATCATAAAGGCCGGCGACATAAAAGACGAGAACCCAGACGCCGAAAATGACCGTAAACGGCGCAGCATGCGATTCTATGAATTGTGCGTAGAACGCTCCGTTGTACCGTATCCAAAGCGCGACAAAGAGCGAAGCATAGAGTACTAGAACGTCCGCCGCCAGAAGGAGGAATGATTTCATACCAATTGGTTTTTTGTATTCATGGTAATTTTGCCTGCATATTGAACATACTCATTCTGCCGTCGAATTACAAGAAGCTTTCGTCATAATGCAAATGCAGGTGGTAGTGCGGTTCCCACCATAGCACATATATGTTCGCCATGAAAAAAATGAAACTCCAGACTGCGGTTGCATAATATGCGTATCCCGCGAGCACTCCGAGAAGCGCAAGAGAGCATAAAAGAATTCCCAGGGCATCAATCCGAATTTTCATATAAAGAAGGCGCGAAAAACCTACAATCGGCGCAAGGAAAATATATTTTATGGTCGCAGTAATAAAGAGCGCGGTCGTGACAAGGACAAAATATATGGGAGTATTGAAAGAAAGCGGCGCAAGCAGAAGCCAAATACCGAGAAGCGCATCCATACATCGTTGGCCAAGATGTTCATGGGGCGTGATGCTCGCAAATGTCCGCACCGAAAAATACGTATTTAAGACCAAAAGCGTGTAGAAGAACACGAGCGGCCAGGCCTTATACCAGTCAAGGATAAAGAAAGTTGAGTAAAAACCCCAAAGCCCGAAAGATGCCATTACAGCAAGAGCCCTCCGCCGCGCCCGCGGCGTAAACGTCTTACCGGACATCGCGGTATTCATTGGTGAAAGGCCGATGGAAAAGCGCGCCCCAAAGGTAGTTTAGTCCGTAAATCCAGTAGCTTCGCACGATGCCCTCGTCGAGGAGGCGCCTGCCGGAGCTCCATATGAAAAAATCCATCCGGAATGTAACTTTCCCGATTTTTGCAAGCCGCCAGGCGATATTTGTGTCTTCTCCGTAAAAACGTATCTTAGTATCGAACCCACCCATCGCCTCGAGTGCCTCGCGGCGAGCCACGAAATTGCCGCCCAAGATCATGTAACCCACAAGGCGGTACGTAAGGGGAGCGAAAAGCCACCATATCCCTTCGGCGAAGAATTTCTTGAATCCCGACAGATCATAATAGCGATAAGGTCCCGAAAGACAGACGACATCTTTTTGTGTGAAGATTTTTTTCACAATATTCCACCATTCTGGCGAAAGGCGCGTATCGGCATCGATATAGGCGAGAAGTTCTCCTCGAGCTGTTTTGAGCCCTTTCTGCCGTGCTTTCGTAAGGCCTTTCTCTGGTTCGTCGACCACTCGCACCCCGGGATAACGCCCCGCAATTTTTTTCGTGTTATCGGTGCTCGCATTGTTTACGACAAGCACTTCGGCCTCTTCGTGGTTTTTCTCCAGAGTTTTCAAAATCGAATCAAGACAACCTCCGATGTATCGGGCTTCGTTGTGGGCGGGGATCACAAAACTAAGCTTCATCTTTTTTGATTGTACTCTTCTATGGTTTTCTCGTAAATTTTTTCCCATACGTCTGCGATTGTCGTGACGGCAAATTTTTTTACGAAATTTTGTCCACGCCGGCCGAGTTTTCGGCGCACTTCGGGGTGGCGGAGTAGATAAATAACCTTTTGGGCGAGTGCTTCTGGATCTCCCGGGTTAACCAAAATTCCAGTTCCAGGTGTGATATATTCCTCGAGGCCCGCTGCCTGCACTCCGATAACGGGAAGAGCGCTTGCCATGGCCTGTAAAACCGTCATAGATTGGACTTCCGAGATGCTTGTAATAATGAACATTTTAGATGCGCTATAGAGTCCGTTCAGTTCTGTTTTGTTCAAGATGCCGAGAAATTTCACATTATCCTCCAGTCCGAGATTTTTCACCAGTTCTTTCAGGTCGTCCTCGATGATGCCATGTCCAGCGATCCCTAACGTGAGTGCCGGGATCTTCTTCTTTACTATTGCGACCGCCTTAATGATGACTTCAATTTTTTTCTCCGGCGCGAGTCTGCCTGCGGAGGCGACAGCAGTATGCGATAGACCGAAGACCCTCTTTATCCCGCTTCTCGACTTGAGCGGATTGAATGTCGCGAGGTCAACGGGATTATGTACGACAACAGAGGGTCTGCGCACGCCGTGATTTCGCATAGTTTCCAAGATAAATGCAGCGGGTGAGGTAATGAGATCGCAGTGCTTATAATACCAGTTAAAGTAGGCGGTCGAGATTTTTTCAAAGAGTCCGGAAGGTAAAAACGAGTAGTATGACAGTTCGCGTATTACGCCGTAGTTCGTATGGTTTGTACCGATAAGCGGTTTCCGAAGTATCCGCGCAGCGACGAGCGCTTCGATACCAACCCCGAATGGAAGGTGAGTATGGATAATATCCGGATTGAATTTCTTAATATTGATCCAGCGGAGACAGGTTGGTATCACGAAACGCCCTTGGCCCGTCCCGGTTTTATACGGCAACGAGAAGAAGCGCGTAATTTTTATATTTTCACCAAGACCCATTTCTTTTTCTGATAGGTTCGCCATGCCGTAATCCTTTGCAGAGTAGCGGGGCGCAAAAAAATGGATTTGATGTCCGCGCTTCGAAAGCTCTACGGCGGACATCGTAACAGTATCTCCGATACCGGTAAGTTCCGGATAAAAATTATCTGAGAAGATTGCAATTCGCATGCGCTATATCTTTTCAATCTTTTTGGCGATATTTTTCTCGAGTTTCTTATAGAGATATGAGACCATAATAAAAAGGAGCAAGAATCCGATGACAATATATTCGCTATATTTGAGATACTTGCTGATCATGGTATACGCTGCTCCAAAGTAATATCCTAATATCAAAAAAAAGAGCGACGTGGGAAGGATAATCGCGATGCTTAGCCACGTATATTTTTTAATCGACATTCTGGTCGCGCCGGCGATGATAAGGCCAGGAGTTGCGAGGAAGGGCATCAACTTGATTGCGAGAAGAGTTTTTCCCGCATGGTTTTGAAGGAGGCTTTCGATCCTCGCGATTCGTTCTTTTGTAAGACCGAAATATCGTTCGAATTGTACTGCATATCTATCTAAAAGGTGTTGTCTCCCAAAGAACCCGACAATATAAAATATAACGTCAGGTATGAGATTTCCGAGCACCGAGAGGAAGAATACCGTGTACACATTAAAATATCCCAGCGCCGCTCCGAATGCCCCTGCGGCGGTTACTGCGGGGCCCTCGATGAGCATTGCAATAAACATAAGGGCGTAGCCGTGCTGTGCGAGCCAGTTTGTCGCGCCCCCGAGCGTCTCGAAGTCCATTCAATCATTCTACTACATTACAAACATCGTCTTTCTTTGTCTTGACGCGTGGTGTGCGCTTTGGTAGGCTTTAGTAAATTTTCGTATGGAAGAGCAAAACGATATCCAAGGCACTCCGGCGACCGCCGAGCCGGGTGAGCGCAAAGATCATTTTCTGGGGGTTAGTATCCTTGTCGCCGCAATTTTAATTTCGGGATCGGTGATTTATACGATTGGCCAAAAAGGAACACCTCGCCAAGAGCAACAACGTGCGGCCGTGAAACCAAACATCACCGTCGCAGACCTTAAACCGACGGGCCAAGACGTTATTTTGGGAGATCCGAAGGCGCCGGTGACGCTTATTGAATACGGCGATTATCAATGTCCATTCTGCGGGAAAATGTTTCAGGAAACGGAGAAAAAACTTCGTGAGGAGTATATTAAAACGAATAAAGTTCAGATGGTGTATAGAGATTTCCCGCTCGACAGCATTCACCCGTTCGCGCGTCTTGCCGCCGAGGCGGCGAATTGCGCGAAAGATCAAGGTAAATTTTGGCTCTATCATGACACCCTTTTTGAGAAGCAGAGCCAGATCCCGAGTATGGATTTTGGAAAAATCGCAAACGAACTTGGTTTGAGTGAAGTGGTATTTCAAAAATGTGTGACAGAAGGGAAATACAAAGATAAAGTTGAGCAAGATCTTCAGGGAGGGATTGCTATCGGCGTAAATTCTACGCCAACCACGTTCGTAAATGGACAAGCCCTCGTGGGAGCCCAGCCATACGAAAGTTTTAAGGCTGTCATTGAGAAAGCGCTGAAATCCAAATAGGAAACAACGAAATAGTTCTTCTAAGGCGGATGCGGTTTTCGCCCGAGAAGCTAAAAAATAAAGGGCGAAAAAATAAAGTTAACACGTATATGGCTTTTGATAACCAACAGACCGGCAGATTTGGACCGAGTGATAACCAACAGGCTGGCGGATTTGGACCGAAGAAGATGTATGACGTTGATGTGCAGTGCTCAAAATGTGGAGCAAAAATCACGCAGCTTCCCTTTGAGCCGGATCCGAGCCGCTTGAGTCAGCTATTGTGCAAGGATTGCCATCGGGCACGGGCACAATCTTTCCGCCGCTAGGCGCGAGAGACACGAGGAGGCCTTGTCGTCATTCTGGCGGCGAGGCCTTTTCTGTTTTTGTGGCCACGTTCTATTGCGGAGAATTTGACTTCAAAGAAAAAAATGCGACAATGAGAGAAGGAAAAGGCAAAAATATGATTATTCATTGGGCCCAACTTATTCTCGGTTTATGGATCCTCGTATCACCGTGGGTTCTTGATTTTGCGAGCATCTCAATTATGAAGTGGAGCAACGTGATCGTCGGGATATCACTTATTCTCATCAATGTGTGGGTTATTTTCGGATCAAAGCGCCCCGCGTCGGGCGAGCAGCCGATTACGCAATAAGAACGAAAGGTCGTTCGAAACATATTTTTAAATCTATGGCCAATGTAAAAATTTATAGCACTCCGAGCTGCGTATATTGCAAGATGGCAAAGGATTTTTTTCAAAAAAACGGCGTACAGTACGAGGACTACAATGTTGCCGCAGACAAAAAAGCTCGCGAGGAGATGGTAAATAAATCCCACCAGCTCGGTGTCCCGGTTATTGATGTCGATGGGGAGATTTATGTTGGATTTGATCGCGCTTCTTTGGCGCAAGCGTTACATATTAAATAATCCGCATGGTATACGAGTTAATCATCGTGGGGGGCGGCCCTGGGGGCGTTGCCGCGGGGGTGTACGTCGCTCGAAAGAAAATAAAGACCTTGCTTATCACGGATGGCTTCGGCGGGCAGTCTTTGGTTTCCGCGGACGTGCAGAACTGGATTGGGACGAAGTCCGTGTCCGGATTTGATCTCGGGAAAATGCTCGAGGAACACCTTCGGGCGCAAGAAGGCATAGAAATCATTGACGGTGACTTGGTAGAGGCGATAAGCGAAATTTCAAGCGGCTTTTCGGTGAAAACAAAGGCGGGAAAAACGTTCGAGACAAAGTATGTTCTCGTGGCTTCGGGCAGCCGCCGCCGGAAACTCGGCGTTCCGGGAGAAAAAGAATTTGACGGGAAAGGAGTGTTCTATTGCTCGATCTGCGATGCTCCGGTTATGGACGGTAAAGTGTCAGCTGTAATCGGCGGCGGCAATGCCGGACTCGAAGCCGTGATAGATCTTATCCCATACGCTTCGAAAATTTATCTTCTGGAGCGTGGCGAACACCCGAAAGGTGACGCGGTTACATTTGAGAAAATCAAAACAAATCCCAAAGTGGAGATACTGACGATGGCGGAGACACGGGAGGTTTCCGGGAGCGAATTCGTGACCGGGCTGAAATACAAAGATCTTCGGAGCGGAACGGCAAACGAGCTTGCGGTGAGCGGTGTTTTCGTGGAAATCGGCGCGATACCGAACTCCGACTTCGTGAAAGGGCTGGTTGACTTGAATGCGTTCGGAGAAATCGTGGTTGATCACAAAACGCAGCAAACGTCGAAATCCGGAATCTGGGCCGTTGGCGACGCAAGCGATGTTCGCTACAAGCAGAACAATATTTCCGCGGGGGACGCGGTGAAGGCGATTTTGAATATCCACGAATTCCTGACGAAGCATTCATAAGTCCGGGAGGGGATAGCTTGACAGGTTTTTCGGACTCGATTACAGTTAATTAGCACTCTTAGGTCGAGAGTGCTAAATTATTTATTTCTATGATGTTTAAACCATTATCGAACCGAATCTTCCTCGAAGCGCTGGAGGAAGAGAAGACGACAAAGTCGGGGATCGTGCTCCCGGACACGGCGGAAAAAGAAAAGCCCGTGCGCGGCAAAGTGATCGCCATCGGCCCGGGCAAGATGAACGACAAGGGCGAGCGGATGCAGATGTCGGTCAAGGTCGGCGACGTTGTCCTCTTTAAAAAGTACGGTCCTGACGAGATTGAGATCGAAGGGAAGAAATATCTGGTCGGAGACGAGGACGACATTTTAGCAATTCTCGAATAACGCAACTATGGCAAAACAAATTCTATTCAACGAAGACGCCCGATCGGGGCTTAAAAAGGGAATCGATAAATTAGCCGAAGCGGTCCGGATGACGCTTGGTCCCCGCGGCCGGGCGGTGGTCATTGAAAAGGGCTACGGAGCCCCGCAAGTAACGTTCGACGGTGTTGCCGTCGCGAAAGAGATCGAGCTTGAGGGGAAATTTGAGAACCTTGGCGCGGAGTTCATCAAGCAGGCGGCGGACAAAACAAACGACAACGTAGGAGACGGAACGACAACGTCCGTCGTTTTGGCGCACGCGATGATCGACGAAGGAGAGAAGATCATCCGTGAAAAGGGTTTTAACGTAATCCATCTTGCCGAAGAGCTGAAGCGCGCGAGCGAGGAAATCGTGAAAAAACTTGAAGTTCAAAAGGAACTTATCAATGACAACAAGAAAATTGAGGAAGTCGCGACGCTTTCGGCGAAGGATTCAAGCATCGGCAAGCTGATTGCCGAAGTTATGGGCAAGATTGGAAAAGAAGGCGTCGTAACGATCGAAGACTCGAACACGCTCGGGAACACCCATGAGATGGTGGAGGGAATGCAGTTCGACCGTGGGTACGTGTCTCCATATATGATTACGAATCAGGAGCGGATGGAAGCAGTGCTTGAGGATCCGTATATTCTCGTTACCGACGAAAAGATTTCCGCCATCAGCGACCTCCTCCCGCTTCTTGAGAAAATCGTCCAGAGCGGCAAGAAAGAACTGGTGATCATTTCCGAGGAAGTCGAAGGAGAAGCGCTTGCGACGCTTATCGTGAACAAGCTTCGCGGCATCTTCAGCGTGCTTGCCGTGAAAGCCCCTGGGTTCGGCGATCGCCGGAAAGAAATGCTCGAGGATATCGCAATCGTTACCGGCGGACAATTTATTTCGAAAGATCTGGGAAAGAAACTGGAAAATACGGACTTGTCTCACTTGGGACATGCGCATAAGGTTGTTGCGAACAAAGATAATACGACGATTGTCGGCGGGAAAGGAGACAAGAAAGCGATTGAAAGCAGGGTTGCCCAGCTTCGGGCGCAAATCAAAAAGATCGACTCGGAGTTCGACAAAGAGAAACTCCAGGAGCGTTTAGGGAAACTTTCCGGCGGAGTGGCGGTTATTAAGGTTGGCGCTCCAACGGAGTCCGCCCAGAAGGAATTAAAACAGCGGGTTGAAGACGCCGTTGCGGCCACGCGTGCGGCAATGGAAGAGGGAATCGTCCCGGGCGGAGGGATTGCTCTCTTTAACGTGGTTCCGGAGGTCTCCGGACACAAAACGTCCGATTCGTCGGTTGTCTCCGCGGCCCTTTCTATCTTGAAGCGGGCTCTTGAATCGCCTCTCACGGCAATCGTGAATAACAGCGGTGAATCCCCGAGCGCGATTATCCGGGACCTCATGGCCCAAAAGGAGAAATCCTCGAATGTATGGCTCGGATTCAATGCCGTTACCAACAAAATCGCCGACCTGAAAGAAGCGGGCATTATCGATCCGTTAAAGGTTACGAAGACCGCATTTATTAATGCTGTTTCGGTTGCGAGCAACTACCTTACGGTTGGCGCCGCGATCGCGAGCATTCCGGAAAAGAAAAATCCGCCAATGGGCGGAGGCGGAATGCCCGGCATGGGCGGAATGGGAGAGGAGTATTAAAAAAAGAAAGACGCATCACAACCCCCTACAAACGGGGGTTTTGATTTTTCCGCTCGTACGTTGCGAACCGATACCCGTCGTGTTTTTCTTCTTCCGTAAGCGACCAATCCTCCATTCGGAACTTCGGAAAATACACGTCGCCCTCAACGCTTCGCTCAACATGCGTGATGTAAAGTTTGTCGGCATGCGCAATCGTTTGCGCGTAGATCTCTCCGCCGCCGATTATATAAAGATCTTTTTCTTTGAAATCCCGAAGCGCGGCCTCGAGCGAGGTATACGCAAGCACTCCGTCCGGAAACTTTTCATTCGGGTCTCTCGTGAGGACCACGCTTGTCCGGTTCGGAAGCGGTTTTCCGAGGCGCTTCATGACCGATTGGAATGTATTTCGTCCCATGAGCACTGTCTTCCCGGTCGTGAGTTTTTTGAAGCGCGCCAAGTCTTCCGGGATGTGCCACGGTAAGTCGTTTTTCGCTCCGATCACGTTGTTTTCCGCAACCGCGGCAATGAGGGCGATCATACGGCAATCGCGAATTTAATCGGCGGATCGGGATTGTAATTCTCGAGTTTGAAATCCTCGAACTTTAATTCCCAAAACGGTTTTTTGGCAATCACGAGTTTCGGCTTTTCCCGCGGCTTGCGCATGATTTGTTCTTTCGCGCCATCGATGTGGTTCACGTAGATGTGGCAGTCATTGAGATAGTGACTGAATTCTCCGAGACGGAGATTGCATTCCTGAGCGAGCATCTGCGTGAGCGTTGCATAACACGCGATGTTAAAAGGGACTCCGATCATAAGGTCGGCGGAGCGTTGCGTGAGATGACAGTTCAGTCTCCCGTCCGCGCTCACGTGGAACATAAACAAGAGGTGGCAAGAAGGGAGAGCCGGTCGTTTCGGGTCGTCTTTCGATCTGCAGAGGTCAGAGGGGTTCCATGCGGTCACTATCATGCGTCGGTCGTTCGGGTCCGTTTTGAGCGTATCAATGACTTTTTGGATCTGGTTGATATGATGCAGTGTTACTTTCCCGGTTTTCGGGTCCTCGAGGTATTGTTCCCATTGCACCCATTGGTGGCCGTAGAGATTTCCCATCTCCCAATTTTTCTCTGCGGATGTCCACGGATCCCAAATCTTTGTATGCTGGCGAAGGTTGCGAATATGTGTTTCTCCGCTCAAATACCAGAGAAGTTCCCGGATGACCGCATCAAAATTTACTTTCTTTGTAGTAAGAAGAGGAAATCCTTCAGCTAGATTAATTTTATAGTGAACCCCGAAATGGGAAATTGCGTCCGTACCGGTTCGATTCGACTTTTGCTCGCCGCGCTCCAAGATTAAACGAACTATGTCCAGATACTCCTGCATGATGTCTAGAATATACCAAGATGAAATGTTTCTCACAAGCTGAGAAATGCTTGTGACAGATGAGTTTTAGAAAAACAAAGCCGCCCAACCTAGAAAGGAAGATTGGGCGGGTTAAGGTTTTTTTCAAGGAGTGGGACGAGGAAAACTGTTTTCTCCTTTTTGCTCGATCCACATTCCTTTGCGACTTTCGAGGAAGGCTTCGTACCCTTCGGCCGTGCTTCGGCTCCAGATTATTTCTCCGAAACCTGGGAGTTCCTTAGAGAGCCGGTTGAGGTGTGAAAGTTGGTGCCGGAGCACTTGAACGAGGATTTTCTCGTTTCCTAGTTCGCTGTATTGCTCGGCTGCGTAGAGAAGATAATCCCATCGCTCGATAGCTTCGAAGGCAAGGGCTTCGAAGTATTTCCGCTCTGCGAGTTCATGCAAGATTCTCACGGCGTCAGCAGGGAAGCCACTCTGTCGCTTGAGAGCGAATTGGAGGAGGAATGCTCGGTGGAAGTGGTCGAAGACGGGATCCGGGAGGCCTCTGTAAAGAGCGCAGAAAGCGTTGTACTCCCGGAGATCTTGATCGTTGCTCTTATCGATATAGAGCGTGTCCTGACCGATCTCGCCCTCGCCCACATCGTGTATGCAGAGTGCCGTGATGAGAAGCCCTTCATCTAACGCAACGTGAAGCCGGAGTTGCTCGATGACCAGGGTGCCGAGCAGGGCGATAGAGAAAGAATGTTCTAAATTGTTTTGTGGACGAACTCCCTCGTCCCGGCCTATGTATTTGCTCCAACGCAGAACCTTGGGCAAGCGAACTTGGGCGGATTTCCAGACCTTAATGACAGGGAGCCAGCAAGGCGGTATGCCATTCGTATTCATAATCCCTCCAGTGAAGATCTAACTTTGTTTTAGTTGAGTCTGTTCGTTGTGTCAAGCGATAATGTCTTTACTCACTCGGTTTTTTAAGCTATACTCTAGCTGTGATGGAATACCTTTTCATTGTTTTGGCGGTTCTCGCCCTATGGATTATCTTCGCCTATAACCGGCTTATTACGCTCCGAAACAGGGTGAAAGAGGCCTGGTCCGACATCGAGGTGCAGCTCAAGCGCCGCTACGACCTCATCCCGAATCTTATCGAGACGGTAAAGGGATATATGTCCCACGAGCGAGGTGTGTTCGAGAAAGTAACCGAGGCGCGTGCGAAAGCGATAGGGGCGCATCCGGGCGCCGAAAAAGCCGGAGCGGAGAATATGCTCTCGGGGGCACTGAAGAGTCTTTTCGCTGTCGCGGAAAATTATCCCCAGCTTAAAGCAAACGAGAATTTCGCGAAGCTTCAGGACGAACTTTCCGATACGGAAAATAAAATACAGGCCGCCCGGAGATTTTATAACGGCAACGTCCTTGCTCTGAACACGAAAATAGAAACATTTCCGACGAATGTTCTCGCAAGCATGTTCCGTTTTGTGAAAGCTGATTTCTTTGGCGCGGAGGATGAAGCAAAACAGCCGGTCAAAGTAAAATTCTAGTAGTAGATAGTGATTAGTGGAGAGGGATTAGTTAAAAATTGCCAAAGCAAGCGATAACCTTTTCGTGATTAATTCGTATAAACAACTCACTGTATGGCAGAAAGCAATCGATTTAGTGCTTCGGATATATAAACTAACAGATTCATTTCCCAAATCGGAGGTATATGGTTTAACCAGTCAAATGCGCCGCGCTGCGGTTTCCATACCTGCGAATATCGCCGAAGGCAGCGCACGAGGTCATCGCCAGGCATACTGTCAATTTGTGAGAATCGCGTACGCCTCCGGGGCCGAGCTTGAAACACATCTTATCATCGCACAACAGTTAGGATTTGGATCTCCTGAGAAATTCCAAAAGGTTGAAGCGCTTCTCGACGAGGTGATGAGAATGGCCAATGCCTTAGCTAGAACTCTTTCCACGCGTCGCTGATTTCACTCTTATTACTAATCCCTAATCCCTTTTTACTAACTATCATGGCGTCTCTCTACGACCGTCAAGAGTCTAATATTCGGCGCACCTGGGTTCTTTTCACAACCTTCTTTTTCGTCGTTATCGGACTTGGCTGGGCGTTCTCGTATGTGTTTCAGAATCAATCAATTCTTGTATTTGCCGTCCTCTTCAGCATCCTTACGAGTGTCATAGGGTATTGGTCGTCCGATACGATTGCTCTCGCTCTCGCCCGCGCCCAACCGATCGTAAAAAAAGACAACCCATATCTCTGGAATATAGTTGAGAATCTGACGATTGCGGCCGGTCTTCCGATGCCGCGGGTCTATATTACGCCCGAGCGGCAGATCAACGCGTTTGCCACGGGGAGGGACGCAAAGCACGCCGCCATTGCGGTTACCCAGGGAGCGCTCGAACGCCTCAAAAATGAGGAATTAGAGGGTGTCTTAGCCCATGAGCTATCGCACGTAGGAAACAGGGACATCTTGGTTTCCACCGTTGCCGTTATTCTCGTAGGCGTGATCACTATGCTTTCGGATTTTTTCCTGCGGTCAATGTTTTGGGGAGGCGGGAGAAGCCGCGATAGCGGGAATCGCGGCGGAGGACTATTCCTTTTCCTCGGGATCGCGCTTTCCATCCTCGCACCATTGGGAGCCATGCTGATGCAGTTTGCCATTTCCCGTCGCCGTGAATCTCTCGCGGACGTCTCGGGCGCGCTCCTTACGCGGTACCCGGAGGGGCTTGCTTCGGCGCTTGAAAAAATCGGAGCTGATAATGTTCCGATGCAAGCGGCGCAGAATTCGACGGCACACCTCTGGATAGATAATCCGTTCAAGGGAAAGAAAGTATCATGGCTTCAAAAATTGTTCATGACGCATCCGCCGATCGAGGAGCGGGTAAAAGCGTTGCGCGGGATGTCCCTATGACGCGTAAGCCGAAAAAATGCGTCGTCGTAGCGCTCGGGGGATCAATCGTATATCCCGAGAGCATTGACACTCAATTTATCAAAAACTTCCGAACACTCATTCGGAAGTTTTTAAAGAAAAAATTTCAGTTTGTGATCGTGGTGGGCGGCGGGCGGCTGAGCCGGGTGTTCCAGGATGCGGCGCATAAGATTTCCAGGATTAATGACGAGGACAAGGACTGGATCGGGATCCACGCGACGAGATTGAACGCGCATCTCCTGCGAACGGTATTCCGGGATGTTGCGGAGCCAGTGATCTTCGACGGGCGCCATAAGATGAAAAAGCTCCGGTGTCCGCTTACGATCGCTTCGGGGTGGCGTCCGGGCTGGTCTACGGACTATGTTGCGGTTCGGCTTGCGGCGGACTTTGGAGCGAAGAAGGTGATTGTCGCGGGGAAGCCGGCGTTCGTGTACGATAAGGATCCACATACGTTCAAAGATGCTCGCGCAATCGAAAACTTATCGTGGAAAGAATATAGAAAGCTCATTCCGCCGATGTGGAAGCCGGGGCTTCACGCGCCGGTGGACCCGGTTGCGGCGCGGCTGGGAGAGAAAGAGGGGATAAAAGCAATTATCGTAAACGGCAAAGATTTAAAGAATTTCGAGAACCTCTTGAACGGCAAGGAATTTCGCGGTACGGTTATAGAGTAGAAAGCTTACCTGATCTGCCGACCAGCAAGTAGGTGCAGGCAGGGAAGAGCGGATCGCGGCGCTCCGCGGCATCTCGGTTTGAGCTCAACGCTGGTTAGTGTATAATAGGACGCATAACGATCGTGGAATGAGAAGGTATTTCCGCGGCGAAAAGTCGGTAACTAATTTTTTACTGTACCTCATGAAAAAACTTTCACTCTTGAAGAAACTTTCCTTGCGGTCGGTTGTTGGCATCTCCGCTCTTGCGGTCGTTGTGGTTGCGGGAAGCGTTGCCTACGCAGCCCACTCGTGGGGCAACTACCACTGGGCGCGCACGGTGAATCCGTTTATCTTGAAACTCGGCGACAACGTCTCTTCCGCGTGGGATGCCTACCTCGGCGAGGCTTCATCTGACTGGACCCAGTCGAGCGTCCTCGACACTACGGTCGTCACGGGCGGCACGAATCCAAAAAACTGCCGGCCGACAACCGGACGAGTGGAGGTCTGCAACGCCAAGTATGGCAATACCGGCTGGCTGGGGGTTGCGCAGATTTGGGTGAACGGCAGTCATATTGCGAAAGGTGTTGCGAAGATGAACGACACGTACTTCAACACCGCAACGTACAACACGCCGGCGTGGCGGCGGCTCGTAATGTGCCAGGAGGTTGCACACACCTTCGGTCTCGGTCATCAGGACGAGAACTTCTCGAACCAGAACCTCGGCACCTGCATGGACTACACGAGTGACCCCGATGGGCCGCCCTCGAACGAGCATCCAAACGCGCACGACTTTGAGCAGCTCGAGACGATCTACGCACACTTGGACAGCTTCACGACGCTTAGTGCTGGGGTTCCGAGCGGACCGGGGAAGAGCGGCCTTGCTCTGGGCGCAGATGTTTCTGACCCGAGCGAGTGGGGCACAGTGCTCCGACGTGATGACAATGGCCGTCCTTCGCTCTACGAACGCGATCTCGGTCGTGGGGAGAAGGTCTTCACCTTCGTCTTCTGGGTGAACGGTCAGTAAGGGAATTACACTCTTACAAAGACAGTCGCCTGAGGCGACCGTCTCTTTGGTTTGCAAATCAAGACGCGGCGGATTAGAATTTTTGGGGTTTTTCTTCTGGAAGGGTGCAGGAGTCCTGCCCATTGGCAGGCAGGGGTTTTCAGCCAGTAGGCTGATCCGCCATCTGGCGGAAAACGGTAGTGAAATTTGGAAGGGTCGCATAGTGGCCTAGTGCGCAGTCCTGGAAAGACTGTATACCGCAAGGTATCGAGGGTTCGAATCCCTCCCCTTCCGCTGATTAGAAATTCTTACAATGCGTACTCGCATTTTAGAATTTCAATCATCCCGAGCGAGCGAAGCGACGAGGGAATAACGAAATATATGAGTGATGTGAGATTCTCTCTCCTTCCGCCCGCGTTGATTTTTTGTGAAATCGAGATAAAATTTATCCGTACTTGCCTATTGCGGCAGAAAGGTCGACTGGTCTTTATAAACCAAAATAAAAAAGTATGGGTTCAACAGCAAAAAACGTAATTCAAATCATCGTCGCGGCGGCCGTTGGCGGGCTTGCCGTCTATTTCTTTGCCCAGCCTCAACCGCAGAAGGTCAGCGCTCCCCTGCCGTCGCCAGGGGCGCCAGCTGCAGAACACGTTTTTCTCAATGCGGCCGATCTTACGTGGGTTGACGCTCCAGCCTCATTACCCAAGGGCGCAAAACTTGTAGTCCTTGAAGGCGATCCCGCCAAAGCAGGTCCTTTCACTATGCGGCTACAGCTTCCGCCAAACTACAAGGTGGCCCCGCATTTTCATCCGGCCATTGAACATGTGACCGTTCTTTCCGGCGCTTTCTACCTTGGCCAGGGCAGCGAATTCAGCGAAGTAGACTTGAAAAGTCTGCCCATTGGCGGTTTTGCCGTTATGCCGCAAGGCATGCGCCACTTTGCTCGGACTAAAGACGCGGGCGCCGTCCTCCAGCTCCACGGTGTCGGCCCTTGGGGTTTGACTTACGTGAACCAAGTTGATGATCCGCGGCAGGCGAATAAGTAAACTGTTTCGCTCGGGAGAGCATAGTTGCAAAAAATCAAAGCCCTCGCGGCGTTGATTTTTTGCGCTTTCATAGTAATTTTTCTCCCATAATCTCGCATAATTGTTACTAGGAGATTATTTGCTGGAAGTTAGCTTAAAAGCCGTGAATTTGGACTGAAAATGGCCTTTATTCACGGCTTTTGTTCCGTCGATTTGCCTCATTTGGGATTATAGCATACAATTGGACTGGAAGTTAGCTTTAAGCTAACGTATAGTCAACATATGGATAAAAAACCAACAAAAGGTGAATATTTGGACGTTTTATTGAGATCTTCAAAAACCGTCTTTTCCACGAAAGACGTTGCTTTGTTATGGGGTGAAGAAAGCGAAAACGCCGCACGAGTTAGATTAAACCAATATGCAAAAACAGGAAAATTAATAAGAGTTCGCCGTGGCATATACACCAAAGACAAAAATTACGATCGTTTTGAATTGGCGACCCGAATCTATACGCCTTCATATATCAGTTTTGAAACAGTATTAACTCGCGCTGGAATTAACTTTCAGCACTACACCAATATTTTTGTCGCGTCATATGTTACTCGAAAAATTGACGTAGACAGCCAAAAAATTACACTTGTGCGGATGAAAGATTATGTATTAAGTAACACAATTGGAATTGAACATGCAGCCGGCTATTCCATAGCAACAAAAGAGCGTGCATTCTTGGATAGAATTTACATCACCAAAGATTATCACTTTGATCATTTGGATGTGTTAAATTGGGACAAGGTTTTTGAAATTTTACCCGCGTATCACAACAAGAGAATGGAAAAGAAAGTTAAGGAATATTTTGAGCACTATTCCGCCGACCTGCCCGCCGAAGCCTCGGCGTAGGCGGGAGGCGGATCCGCCTCTGGCGGAAAAAGCTCCAATTAAACATACTTGTGGTGAGTTTACTTGTAGTGAGCTAGTCGAATTATCGAACCATGACGTTAGATTACTCAAAACATAAAAATATACTGCTTCAGATTCTGAAAGACATCTACTCTGATACAGCAATTGCACCTCATCTTGGTTTCAAAGGTGGAACTGCAGCGCTTATGTTCTATGATCTGGATCGAAAATCGGTGGATTTGGATTTCGATCTTTTAGATGAAGGTAAAGAACAAGTGGTATTTGAGAAAATTCAAAAAATCGCCGCAAGTTATGGAAAGATAATTGATTCTAAAATAAAGCGATTCAATCTGATTAATGTCATTTCTTATGACCTAAAGTCCCAGAACATAAAGATCGAAGTAAACCGAAGAAGTTTTGGCTCTCGATATGAGTTAAAAACTTTGCTTGGTATCTCAATGCTCGTGGTTGTTCAGGAGGATATGTTTGCCAATAAGCTTATAGCGATGAATGAACGGGTCGGCAAAACGAGCCGCGATATTTACGACGTATGGTTTTTCTTTCAGCATGGTTGGCCGATCAACAAAGAAATTGTTGAGCAGCGCGCCAAAATGTCATTCCGAGAGTTGCTTCAAAAGTGTGTTGAGCAATTAGAAAAAATGGACAACCGCCATATTCTTGATGGCTTTGGTGAATTTCTTACCGAACCGCAAAAAGATTGGGCGCGAGCCAAATTGCGTACCGAAACGATATTTTTATTAAAGGCTCGATTAGAAAGCGAAAAATGACCCATTCGATAAACTCAAAGTCATGGTGAGCACTTCGACCTTGCTCAGTATAAATAAAGTCGAACCACTTGTGGTGAGCTATATCGAACCATGAAAATAAAAGATTTACCAAAAGTTGGACAGAAACACAAAGGAGCTGGACATAGAAAACGGCTACGAGATAGATTTTTGCAGTCGGGACTTGATGGGTTTCTTGATTACGAAATAATAGAACTGCTTTTAACCCTGGGAACTCCTATGAAGGATTGCAAACAAATGGCAAAAGAGGCGATTAAGATGTTTGGAGGACTGCAAGGGGTACTTGATGCTTCATTTGAGGAGCTACAAAAGATTAAGGGTATCGGTCCGTCTAACGCGTTTGGTATAAAACTTTTTCAGGCAATTTCGGAAAAATACGCAAGAGAAAAAATGCCTAAAAAAGTTCCGCTAACCTCTCCGCAAGCAGTAATAGGTTATCTTAAAGAAAAAATCGGGAGGGAAAAGAAAGAACATTTTGTAGTTCTTGTGCTGGATTCCCGCAACAACTTAATCAGTATCAATGACGTTTCAGTCGGAACGCTCAATGCGTCCCTTGTTCATCCGCGAGAAGTATTTGAGCCTGCTTTAAAAAATCTTGGAGCGCATGTAATTATTGCCCACAATCATCCTTCTGGAGATCCTAAGCCATCGAAAGAAGATGTTGAAGTTACTAAAGACCTAATCGCAGCAGGTAGAATTCTTGGCGTAGAAGTATTGGATCACATCATTATTACTAAATCGGAATATTTCAGTTTTAAGGACGAGGGTTTAATATTATGAATATGACTGATATTGAAAAACTTACAGAAAAGATCAAAAAGTTTAGAGATGCAAGAGACTGGAAGCAATTCCATAACCCGAAAGATTTGGCGCTATCTCTTGTTTTAGAATCAAGCGAAGTATTGGAACACTTCCAGTGGAAAAACAAGGAAGAGATTGAAGAATATATTCGAACTAATAAAGACGATGTCGGCGAAGAGCTTGCAGACGTTTTATATTGGGTTTTATTAATGAGCCACGATTTGAACATTGATATTACAAAGGCGCTCGAGAAGAAAATTCAAAAAAACGAGCAAAAATATCCGGTTGAAAAAGCAAAAGGTAAGCATACAAAATATAATAAACTCTGATATGAATTTTGAAGAGACGCTCAAAAATAGGGGACTGTTTCGCTTCACGGGTCCTCCCGAGCATTGGTTAACCGCAGTTAAATTCATGACTTGGGGACTCGAGGAGAAACACAGAACTAAATGGGAGAAACTACAACCCGGGGATGTTTTTTTCATTCATAGCACCGGGCCGCAAACATCTTTCTTTAATAATGCCAAATCAGGAGTAATCGGGTTAGGTGTGGTTGGTCCAGATTTCTCGGTCAAGAAAAACCTCTTATGGCTATACGAGACTAAAAATAGCGTCAATCGGTGGCCGTTGCTCATCCCCCTCTCAGAAATCTATTTATTTAGTGAGCTACCCGTCGTTGGTTCTTGGGATAACCCCAACCCCAAGAATACGGTGGAGACAAAGATATTAATTGACGCTTTGCTTAAAAACTATATTCCCCTTTCTAAAATTAAGGGTTTCCCTCAAATGGGTAGTTTCTCGTCTGTTTCAAAAGATGTTGTAGAACAAATATTTTTTGATAAACGGCCCCTCTATCTTCACTCGGGTTACGAAGAGGCAGAAAAGGAAAAGATCACGCTAGAGAGTGAAGGCAAAAAAGCAGAACGCCCCTTATACGAAGTGAAAACAGCGGCTGAGGCGCTGCGTTACGCCGATACTTTACAAGTTTTTGATAGTGTGAAAGCGAGAGTTATTCGGGAACCAACCTCGCAATACCTTCGCAATAACGAGATCCTTGAACTCGCTAACTCGGTTCATGCGTCTATTCTTCAACAATTAATCGATTTATTCCGTAAAAGAGGATATGAAACGCGTTCTGGTCCTCGTAGTCTTGATCTTTTTGCACATAATGGACGGCGTGCTTTTCTTTGCGAAGTAAAAAGTACCGAAAATCAAAACTTTAGAGTTCAAGCGAGAAAGGGAATCGCGCAGCTATTTGAATATGAATATTTTGATGTACGAAAATTTGCCAAGGATAAAGATTTAACTTTTACTGAGAAGTACAAACTAATTGTACCTTCTCAAAAACCGAAAGACACACGATATGTTGAGTTTATAAATAGTTTAACAATAGGAGTTGCTACGACTGGAATAGAAAAGCTTAACCCCGTCGGTCAGGATTTTGGGTTCTCAAAAATCTAAATTTAAAAATCTTAACGCCAAACCCGACCTCGCTCATAAACCCCCGGTGGAGTTGGTAAAAGAGATTGAGGAAAAAGAGGGGAAGATTGCTGGAACCCTTTCAGATATAAGAAAACTACTTTGATATGATTTACACGAAACCCATTAACGAAGTAACGTATCATGATGTTGTTGATTTTTGCAACGAAGAGCATTCGGAGGGATTCATCCTTGAATACAAACGCGATTTCGCATCTCTCTCAAATGAAAAACTTGCAAAGACTGTAGCTGCTTTTGCAAATACCTACGGCGGCATTTTGATTGTCGGTGTCGACGCTCCAGGTGGCAAGCCAGTAGCTCCGTTTGAGGGCTTCGTCCTCGATCCCTTGATGAAGTATGAGGAAAAAATAGAAAGTGTCGTTTTGTCCCACATAAAGGAGCCTGTTTTCCCAGAGGTCAAAGTATGCGATCCCGTGAACGGGAAGACATTTATTGTGGTCCGCGTTGCGGAAAGTCATTTGACGCCCCATCGGGTTTCCGACAACACGAAAATCTATGTACGAACGGGGCAAAGTAGCACCCCGAACGAAGAAGCGACGTGGGACAAGATCGAATGGCTGGCCACGCGACGTAAAAAGTCAGAGGAGTTTAGAGAGCTTCTTATTCGGGAAGGCGAGCGTTATTTTAAGGATGCGTGCAAGCTACGAAATATAAAGCCAGAGGATAAGGATCCTTACTTTGCTATTTTCTCTGTCAGAATTATCCCGCTTTTCCCGCAGGACCCACTCATACCATTCAAGGATCTCGACAACATTGAAAACGATATCACGGTTCATGGCAGACACAGTTTTCCACCCCATCTCTACGATAGTGACCCTGTCCAAAATGGCATCCAAAAGTTGTACATTATGCGCGATGATGCAAAAGAGCCGGCGCATGGCAAGGCTTTTGAATATACTTACCTCAACGCCTTCGGATTGTATCTTTATAAACACGACATCGGCGATGTTGATGAACAAATAGTTAAAAAACTGGACGGTTCGGAAGGAAAAATCAAAACTAAGAGCATGAGTTTTTACTACATCTCGTCAATGTTGCACCAGTTCCTCGCTTCAGCCATTCTTTTTTATCAAAAGCTCGGCTACTGGGGCACGGTTCAAATAACGGTGGAGCTTACCAATGCCTTAGGTGTGCGCATGGCGCATCCTCTAAGGGGCGTTATACATGGAGGTGATGAGGTATTATTGGTCCCAAGCGACCATCTCAAATGGGAGAAAAAGGTCGGAGTTCCTTTTTTGAAAGAGCGTATGCGGGACGTGGTTGTGGAAGTGGTTGATGCAGCCGCATGGTCACTCGGGGTGCGGTATTTCACCGAGGAGCGGATAAGAAAAAATCTTAAAGATAATTTTGGAGAATAAATTTATGGATACAATATCTCAATTTATTATAATTTTGTTATCTAGCAGTTTTGTAGCCGCAATCGTTTCAGGTGTTATAACTGCGGTGATGCAGAAACGAAACGAAAAAGAATCACGCCTTTTTAATGTGAAATTGGAAGCCTACAAAGATTTTGCTGCGCATCTAGAAAGTAGATTTGTTACGCTCACAAAAAGTGGGGAGAATTTAGATATTGCGACCTTAGCCGAGGTAAGCGCAAAATGTCTTCTTGTTTCAAATCCAATTTTAAATAAAGAATTAAAAGCATTTCTTGCGTATGTCAGTGAGGTTTATAAAAGATGTTGTCAGTCTGATTATGACGAGAAGAAAGAGGGGTCTATGTTTGATAAGTTATGGGATGATGCAGATAAGATTGAAGATTTAATGCGTGAAGATTTAGGATTTTAATAATTATGACCTGGCCAACAAACCCCAGTAGTAGAGCAAAGCTTGCTACGGGGCACAGAAAATTAGGAAAATAAATTTATGACTAACAAACAAGAATGGCGTGAGACTAGCCTAAAGGGCCGGATGGCCGAGTCTTTGGTGCTTGATTTACTGAAGGAAGCTGGCAATGAAGTTTACCGAATCGGCTACGAAGCCATATTGCCTGGCCTTACACGGATTGAAGAATCCTTTAGGCGCAATAGCGATGTGGGCGAAAAAATACGATCCATTCCGGACTTCTTTGTTATTGATAAATCCGGCAATCCGCATCTCGTTGAAGTGAAGTTTCGGTGGGATGCAAAATGGTTCGGGGGCGACGATAAGAGATTAAGGCTTTTTAAAAAGAACTGGGAAGGAGCAATTATCATAGTCGTAAGTTGTTTTCAAAAACCATATTTTAGATTTTGCAAATATCCGTTTGAGATATTGAAGCCGGTACAAAAATTCGAATCCCTCGGTGTTACTCAAGAACTCCTGGCTAGATTCGACGTGCTGGTTGAAAAATATTTCACACCCACGCTTAATAAGTAAAAAGAGTAAATGTTGTTTTCAAAGTGGAGGGAAAAAGAAAGATTCAAAAAGGCATTTCCGAGCCAGCTTTTGGAGTACCATTTCGAAAGGTCATTCGGCAAGAATGGCGCGAGACAAGTTTAAAAGGCCAGCCGATCTGTCCCACTGACCAATCCGTTTCACAGACCAATTCGCGCGAATTGGCGAATAGGGGTATACTGGATGTACGGGGCGTGCATGCATAAGCAATAAAAATATGAAGCACTGGACACAAATTTTCAAAGCGTTATCAAACATTAATCGAGTCCGGATTATCAAAATGTTGTCTGGAAAGGATCGGATGAGCGTTTCGGAGATCGCGGGTGAACTGGATATTTCCCCAAAAGCCACTTCCAAACACTTGATCATTTTGCACAATCTGGATGTATTAAGTAATAAAGGCAAGGATAACAGGGTAGAATATTGGCTCAATCCCGATCTGCCGGCAGATATTAAGAAAACAATTCAGCTGTTTACTTAATCTTTCCACCGACCAATTCGCGCGAATTGGAGAATGGTTGAAAAAGCGGCGATTGATAAAAAAAATTATGCGGAAATTAAAGCGGGATGAATTTGAGAAAATTGTAGAGGAAGGAATACGGGCAATTCCGGAAAAGTTTTTGCGGAAATTGGATAATGTGGCGATCGTCCTTGAAGACGAGCCAACGCCGGACCAGAAAAAGAAACTGAACATCTCTTCGAGTCTGAAGACTCGTCAGAGTCTGGACGACCCGGACTGGACGCTCTATGGTCTATACGAAGGAGTGCCGCAGGCAACGAGGGGAGCGAATTACACCGGGGTACTGCCAGACAAAATAACCATTTTTCAAAAGCCGATTGAAAACGAAGCCCTCAATGAGAGAGACGTGAAAGAGATCGTGAGGGATACCGTTTGGCATGAAATTGCCCACCACTTTGGCATGGACGAAGCCCGCGTGCGCCAAGCCGAAGCCAAAAGACGAAAAAACTGACGAATCTGCGCGACTAATTTCCCTACTGACCAATTCGCGCGAATTGGCGGATAAACGCGCGCCTGCCCGTCTCCGGACAAGTCGGCTCAGGATTAGGCTTATACATCGCCCGTAGTTTCTGTATACTTTCATAATGTTGTTTTCAAAGTGGAGGGAAAAAGAAAGATTCAAAAAGGCATTTCCGAGCCAGCTATTGGAATACCACTTCGAGAAGTCATTGGGCAAGAACGAAAAGAATAGCTTGCCGTGGCGTACGCTTCTCGAGAACGAGACGGAACCACACACGGATATTCTCTGCGATTTTTCGGAATGGCTCGTGAAGCAGGGCTGGAGCAAGGAAGTGGTGGAAGAGCTCTTTTTTGTCGTCGCTGACGAAAAAGATCGTGGGCCGCGCGCTAAAAACCAGTAGGGTATAATTAAAATACAAGTGTGCTATAATACAAAAACACAAAGGTCCTAAACCAATCAAAAACACATGCCAAATTCTGCGTTTATGAAGCCGATGAGTTTGAGTTCCGAGTTGGAGGCGGTGGTAGGCAAGGGGCCCATGCCCCGGTCGGAAGTAGTCAAAAAACTTTGGGTGTACATCAAAAAGAACAGTCTCCAAGATGCCCAAAACAAGCGCAATATCAATGCGGATGAGAATCTCAAAAAGGTATTTGGGGGCAAGGGAATGGTCAATATGTTTGAGATGACCAAGCTCATTTCCAAGCATCTCTCCTAGTTTCGCCCTTCTCCAGAATCCTTACGGAGCGCATAGCATGATAGCTATGCGCTCTGTTAGTTTTTAACCCACCTCACGTTACAAGTGCTATTGTATGCGTGTTATGTTTTCGCTCTTGACAAAACACCTATTATCCGTACAATATAGTTTAGATTCGGAAGTTATCTCACCTTGAGGGGAGTGACTAAGCGTGGAGACTCAACTACAGAAAAGGGCGTGGAGGGAAGATCACGGACCGGGGAGGCATGTTCGGCCTCTCGACGCAACACAAGTGTTCGAGACATTCCATCACCGGGAAGTTCAGCCTCCCGTGAAACTGCCGCCAGTGAAACTCTGCACGCGTTGCGGGTTACCTCTCTCGCAACATGATGCTGACGCGGGAAGGACGACTCATTCCCACCACGTTGTTTAACTCCCCGCCGCGCGCTCCGCGCGCAAAACCAAGACGGCGTTCCCTAACAGGAACGCCGTTCTTCTTTGTGATCTCTGTTCTAGTGGTATAATTGCTTTATGAACCACTACATCTGCACCGGCGGCTGCAAGGGAGTGTCCGATACGCCGGGGACCTGTCAGACGAAAGACTGCGCCAAGTACGGGAAGAACCTCGAGCAATGCACCTGCGGGGATGGCAACCACTACAATCGCCAAAAGACCAGGGATCCGGAGAAGAAATAACAACATGAACAAAAACATTATTTTGATTGGCATCGTAATTATCGCGGTGCTTGGTGTCGGCGGCTGGTTTTACCTAACCGGTTCGCCCGCACCGCAGACCGGTTCTCCGGCAGGAATGGACACGAAGACAGCGGAGCCAACACCGATTCCGGCCCAGAACCCGGCTCAAACTCCTCAAGGTACGGTCAATACCCCACTTCCCACGACAAACCAGCCGGCCCCCGCAGTGAGCCAAAAAGAATTTACGGTTACCGCGCAGAACTATTCATTTACGCCATCGGCTATCACCGTTAAAAAAGGCGACAAGGTCAAAATCACCCTGAAGAACGTCGAGGGATTCCACGACTTAAAACTCGATGAGTTTAACGTCGCTACGGAAAGGGTCAGCGAAGGACAAGAAAAGACGATCGAATTTGTTGCGGATAAAACCGGAACTTTCGAATATTACTGCTCGGTAGGCAATCATCGGGCGATGGGCATGAAGGGTACGTTCACCGTGGAAGAATAGCCGGTCTCTCTATCCGTGGAGCGTGACGGGCGGGACTACTTTCTCTCGTTCCGGTTTAAGCAGGAGGTGAATAAGGAATCCGCTTCCCAGGCCGACGATCGCTCCGCCCAGGATATCAAGCGGCCAGTGAACGCCGGCGAAAATTCGCGCAAGGCCGTTCACGGTTGCGAGCGCAAAAAACCAACCACCCCATTTCCGATTGGAGTAGAAAATAATCGTGGCCAGAGCAAAAAGAAACGATGCGTGACCGGAGGGAAACGAATTTCCGGATTCTTTGATAAGCGCCGTGATTCCTAGCGCATCGAATGGCCGCTCGTGACTATAGAAGAACCGGAAAATCTCGGTGAGGATGCCTCGCGAGAGAATGATGGCGAGAAGGGTTTCCGTAAAGAGGAACAGGCGCACCCTCCGTCCTTTCTCCAGAAACACGAAAAGGAAGAACCCAAGAACAAGAAAGTAGGGGAGATATTGAGCGAAAAAAACCACAAGATAGTCGAGAAAGAAATTTTTATGGCTCAGTCCAAAAATTATTTGGAACAAAGCACGATTCAGCGATTCCATAACACGCAAAGAACTCCAATAATTATTTTTTTACGAACGGCAAGAGGCTCAAGAAACGCGCCCGTTTGATTGCCTGCGCAAGTTTGCGCTGGTGTTTCGCGCAGACCCCGCTGTGGCGAGGATCGATGATTTTAAGCTGGCTCGAAACAAAGCGTTTCAAGAGTTCAACTTCTTTATAGTCGATATACGTAAGGTTTTGCGAACAAAAAAAGCACTGATACATGCTGGTTATGTATGAATTTTCGAGTCTGCGGACGATGAAAATTCATCCACAGAACCGAGCACCCCGCCCCTTTGCTGCGACGAACTGAAGCCGCGACGCAGAACGGAGCGGAGCGATTCGACCATGTTTTTATCTTGATATGTTTTCATAGATTTTACTTGAAAGAGGCGGGGTAAGGTTTGATAGTGAAAAATTTTACGCTTTCAGCTTAAATTTTTCAATCAAGCCCTTATATTTTTCGTACTTGGAGAGAATCGAGTTCAACCGCGGTGTCTCGACCGAAAAGAGGGACTAATACCTTGATCCTGCTTTTTTCCTGATCAATTTCTGAAATTTTCCCGTCGTATTCTTTGAAAGGGCCATCGGTGATTTTCACGAGGTCGCCGACGCGCAGGTCGACGTTGAACGTGCTTTCTTCCTTGCCCATTCGCGCAAGAAGCGCATCAACTTCCTCTTTTGAAAGCGGGGTCGGCTTGGTATTGTCAGAGCCCACGAATCCGGTAACTCGCGGAGTATTTCGCACCACGTACCATGAATCCTCGCTTAAGACCATTTCGACGAGCACGTAGCCGGGATATATCTTTTCCTCGATCGTCTGCCGCCGGCCGCTTTTCACCTTCACCTTCTTTTCTTTCGGGACGATAATATTGAAGATCTTGTCGTTCATCGACAAGGAATCAACCCTTTGTTTCAAGTAGCGGGCAACGGCTTCTTCATAGCCGGAATAGGTCTGGACGGCATACCATTCCCGCAATCCGGATATCTCCTGTTTCAAGTTGGTGGATCGGTTCATACGTTTAAACAAATCTTCGCAGGAGATATGTGAAGAGAAAATCGAAAAAGCCCAGGAAGAGGGCGAGCACGAGCGATATGCCGATGACGAGCCCAGTGAGCCGTGTTGCTTCATCGCGAGTCGGCCAGTTTATGTGCCGCCACTCCTGCCTCGATTCTTGAAAAAATTTTTTAATGCGATCAAACATACCGATTTTATTCGAGCGGAGCGAGACTATGAAATCAAGCACCCCGCTCCTTCTTTACGTCGATACTTTATATCAGGTTTTATTTTATAAATCAAGTAGCAGATCTTTTTTCGAGCATCGCTCGAGCGTCATTGAGAAGGAGCGGGGTAAAAGTTTAGCGGATGCATTTCCGAGCGTCCGTCGGCTCGAAAATGCATGCCAAGTCCTTTATATGTCAAGGTTTTGTACCATTGCCGCGTGCGTCAGGATGAATTTTTTGCGCGGTTCAACCTCGTCTCCCATCAGGACGTCGAACAAATGATTTGCCGCCACGGCGTCTTCGATAGTCACTTGCTTCAAAATCCGGTTTTCCGGGTTCATCGTGGTTTCCCACAGCTGTATCGGGTTCATCTCTCCCAATCCCTTATAGCGCTGGATATTCACCCCCGGAATCTTGCCAGGTTCTTCTTCGTCATCCGGTTTTTCTTTCCGCTTTGCGGTTTCCGGTTTTTTCTTTTGAAGCTCAAGGACAACCTTTTCTTTTTCTTTATCGCTGAAAGCATAGCGCGCGTCTTTCCCCGCCTGGATCCTGTAAAGCGGCGGCTGGGCGATGTAGAGATATCCCGACTCGATTATTTTGCGGAAGTAGCGGTAGAAAAAGGTGAGGAGAAGCGTGCGGATATGCGCGCCGTCAACGTCGGCATCGCTCATGAGTATGATCTTGTGATAACGGAGCTTTGTAAGGTCGAATTCTTCCGCGATTGCCGTGCCGATAGCGACAACGAGCGAGCGAATCTCGATGTTGGCAAGCATTTTATCGAGCCGAGCTTTTTCAACGTTCAAAATCTTTCCCTTTAAGGGAAGAATGGCCTGCGTCTGGCGATTCCGGCCCTGCTTGGCGCTCCCGCCCGCACTGTCTCCCTCTACGATAAAAAGCTCCGAATCTTCGGGGTGCTTGGACATGCAGTCAGCAAGTTTCCCCGGGAGCATGAGTCCTTCGAAAGCCCCTTTTCTCAAGACAGTTTCTTTCGCCGCCTTTGCGGCTTTCCTGGCTTTTGCGGTAAGGAGCACCTTTTCAATAATCCGCCGCGCCTCGCCTGGCCGCTTTTCCAGGAAATCTTTCAGTGCTTCGTTCACAACGCTTTCGGTTGCGGTCCGGGCTTCGGGGTTTCCGAGGCGCGCTTTTGTCTGGCCTTCGAATTGCGGCTCGCGCAGTTTTATGGAAATAACGGCAATCAATCCCTCGCGCGTATCATCGCTGGTCAAATTTTCATCTTTTTCTTTCAAGTATCCTTCAGCCCGGGCATAGTTGTTCAAAGAGCGGGTGAGCGCCGAGCGGAAGCCCGTGAGGTGCATCCCGCCGTCGGGCGTATAAATATTGTTTGCGAAGCTTAATTCCTCCGTTTTTATGTCATTCACGTAGAGGAACGAAGCCTCAACTTCGAGTTTCTCGTGATCCTTTTGGACGTAGAAAATTTCCTCCTGGAGTTCTTTTTGGTCGTTTGCCAGATATTTTACAAAAGAGAGAAGCCCTCCGTCGAAGTAAAAGGCGTAGCAGTGCGGCGTTGCTGAACGTTTGTCGAGGAAGTTGATCCGAACACCCTTGGTGAGATACGCCTGTTGGCGGAGGTGGTCGAGAATTCGCTTATCGTTAAATTGGATTTCGGAAAATATTTTCGGATCGGGAGAGAAAACGACTTTCGTTCCGGCTTGTTTACACGAACCGATTTTTTTCACCTTTCCTTTCGGTTCGCCGCGTACGTATTCCTGGGCGTAGAGGCTGCCGTTTCGGCACACTTCGGCGCGGAGCCATTCGGAAAGCGCGTTTACCACGGAAACGCCGACGCCGTGGAGTCCGCCCGCAACCTTGTATGACTCTCCGCCAAATTTTCCTCCGGCGTGGAGGGTTGTCATTACGGTTTCAAGGGCGGATTTTTTTGTCTGCTGGTGCGTCTCGACGGGGATGCCTCGTCCGTCATCGGTCACGCTTACTCTGTTTTCGGGGAGGAGCTCGATCGTCACGTTCTTCGCGTGCCCGGCCATTGCCTCGTCGATAGAGTTATCAACGACCTCCCACACGAGGTGATGGAGGCCGTCAGTACCCGTTGAACCGATGTACATTCCCGGCCGTTTCCGAACCGGTTCGAGGCCTTCCAGTACGTAAATATCCTTGGCCTCGTAGGACACTTTTTTCTCTTCCTGCGGTTTTATGTTTGCTTCGCTTTTTTGAGATTTCTTGGGCATTAAACTTAAAAAGTGCCGCCTAAACAGCACCTGTATTCTAGCATAAATTCGGGCTCATTTCCATCCAAAAAGAGCAGGTTTTCTCTAAAGAAAAAGCCCCGCTATGGATAACCACAGGGGGGCGGGCAAGTCGTGCGCTTAGGCGCACTTCATTCGAGGGGTGCCGCCTGGGGTGAGGACGGCAATACTTGCCCGCCCTACACAACTAACTGGATAGAATTCTAATCTCTTACGGTTTTGTGTCAAGAGATGAAAAAAGAAAAGCGGCTGGTCAACATGGAAGTCGGCAGCCGCTTTCGTGGACGAGAGGGAATATGCTGTTGGTCAGAGCTGATCGATTCTCCTATAGAGAAAGGAGAGACAATCGCGTTCCGTCTGCATCCACCCAGGGTGGGGAGAAAAAGGCCCTCATTGCTTGCCGCAAGCCCCTCTTGAATTACTCGCGACAACTAAGGCCGTTCTAAGGTACCTGACCGTGCTAACTGTGAGAACACCTTATGCATGGAGGGGTCACCTCTCTGTTTGGTGTGTTCCCGATGGACTGAGAACTAGGGCTGAGTATACAACACCCTAGTTCTCAGTCAAGAGGATCGTAAAAGCTCACTCCCTCGTTCCTTTCCCGCTCAAAACCCCAGCTTGAATCAAGGCCTTATAGTGGGGGAGGTTGTTCTTGTATATATACTGGATGACCTTACCGTTTACCGGGACGATAGGTAGGCCGATAGATCTGGCGAACGAAAATATTTTTTCTATCGCGCCATCTCTTTCATCTTCGCTCCGGACGAGAAGTTCTATTTCTCCTATTTCGTAGCCGAAATCGGTCATATCGAGATCTATGGTAAATTCTCCTCGCTTATATTTCCTTCTCGTCGTGATAAACGAAGCGAATGGAATATAACCCTTATCGGTAAGATCTTTTTTGAGGTCTTTGCCGCTCGGCATCCCAAGCTCCTTCCGGATTTCCTCCTCGGTTTCCAACTCGTGATACTCGCCTATCTGACGTTTCTCCGTTTTCCGAGCAGAGACCTTAAGGTGAAACGTGTTATCCCGCGAGCGGAGCCACATATCGCGAGTTGTGAGCGTGTAATCGGATGAGTCGTAATACGTGTCCGCAAACATCTTTTTGCCTAAAAACTCGGCGCCCTTGATCAGGCGCGCTTTATCGTCCCTGGTGAGAAAAAACTTTTTCTCGATCTCGATCATGCCGTTATAAATCGTTGAAAGCCAGTTGAGATCGGGAGCGGGTTAGGTTCCACGCTGTTCCGGTTGACCGCCGCGAATTTGTCGGTACTTATCCTTATATTTTTCAATTGTTTTTTCAATATCCTTATGGGGTATTTCAACCCGCAAAAGATCAATGGCATTTATGGTATCGTAAATATCGAGTTTATTTTCAAGTTTGTAAATGGCGTCTCGCCATAAAATTGCTTTCTCATATTCTCCTTTGGCTGCTGCTTCTTTTTCAAGCTGTTTCATCATGTGGATAAAAGCCCAATAAACGCCCTCTTCGGCGCCACCACGGCCGATAGTCCGATCCTTAAAAGGGATGCGCAAAATTGATTTTTGTTCTTTCATCATTTGTCTGATTTTTCCGGTCCGTTGCCAATTAAAAGCGGTAGTTATTATCTTTTCATAATAATTGCGGGCTTCTTCCAGAACCTCTTTGGAAACATCGGGAATATGCCTTATCGCATCGAGTAAACGATAAGCTCCAACCTCAATCATTTCCAAGCTCCACCAGGGCTTAGCCGAAGCCCACCAAAAGTGGTCGCTCGAGAGCGCCAGATCGGTTTTTTTCCTGACCAAATCGTAACGAGGGTGGTTTTTATCGAGCGCCTTAACTTCTTTAAGAACAAGCTCGGTGAATTTCCATTGCCACCCATGAATTATATTTTCAGGATCGGACCAGGAAAGAAACTGGGTATTTTCTTCGATGTCCTTTCGGCTCGAAGCCCAAGTTGATTTTACCGGCAAAACTTCTTTTGTTTCTCGGTAGTGGTCAGGAATGTCAGAAATTTTAATAAGCTCAAATTCCGGCGCGGCAAAAACATCAAAAAGCATCTTTTCCAAACCCGGCCTGTGGTGGCCAAAAGTTTCCCCATCCATGGCCGTTAACAGATAACGCCCGTTGGCCAGATCTTCTTTCATTGCTTCAAGCAATGATTCCCGAGACCTAACAACGGCGCTCATAATGAGATTGCTTAAGCGGCGTTCGCGAAAAAAAACCAGCATGTTGCTCCCGGCAACCTTATAAATTTTTTTATAGTCAACATGCCCGACAGAACCATCGTACGCTATCTCGTCAAGTATAATCCACTTAAAACCGAG
>Ga0265292_1000307_pt1 | contig 80228 bp, 84 predicted proteins | sample Munlanlewell296A_FD_189080 | JGI IMG/M metagenome (GOLD analysis project Ga0265292, IMG submission 189080) | Leachate microbial communities from a municipal landfill in Southern Ontario, Canada - Leachate well 296A | ecosystem: Engineered > Solid waste > Landfill > Unclassified | place: Canada...
TGCAACCCGCAATTCACGAAACGTGTATCTATGACATTTCGCGATTTCCGACTGGTCGCAAACCCCTGACCTGCACTTTTATCCTCGGACGTGGCCCAGAAGGGCAATTAGCTGCGGAACGCAGGTAGATGCTCCGCGTCCGATCGCTTCCCAGAACTGCTGGAGGTGCTCCCGGCGCCAGCCAGGAGGTCGACCGGGCGAACGCATCGGAGGACGAAGTGCGCAATCCCCGCGTCGAACTCTTCTCGATCCCATCGCAACTCCTCGTATTCGAGGTGTTGCGACGACCGCTTGAATTCACCGAGTATGCGTTCGGCACTATGCGGTGCCCGCAGGCCCCTCCAAGTTGTAGAAGTCCCGGCCGGCAAGCCGGATACAGTATGCGTAGCATTCGGGTGCGCCCGAGGAAGTCCCTGGAAGCAAAGCGACGCCCTTTGAGTACTCCGGGTTATACGCAGACGGCTGGCTGTAAACGACGCCGGTATCAGGACGCGCGATTGCGTACAGGCACATGGCTAGAGAGATGGTCTTGGGTCCGGATGGAACGAGCACCAGCGTTTGCCCCGCTTCTGACGACAGACCACAAATGATGTCAAATGCGTCGGATACGTCGCGAGGGTCAACTCTGACCGGCTCTTGCTCCGAGTCAATTAGGTACGGCTTCAACGCACGCACGGATTCCCAAGCCTTCTTCAGGGAGGCCGGACCAGCGGGGAACGGCAGTAGGACCTGACGACGGCTCGCTCTATCGGCAACCATTCTGAGTGCCTTCGCGGCACCGACGTAGTCATGGCCGAGCGACACCAGCACAAGTTGGTTCTCGGGCTCGGGGAACGGGCGACCGAACCCGGGAAGATCGTCTGCGTCGGCATAGTTGACCGCAAGTTCATCCGCGTACGACTGCGGAAAGGTGTACGAGACTGCGATGTCCGCAATCGCGTCGGATTCGAGCAACCGACGCAAGACCGGGAAGAATACTCGCTTCGGCAGCGATGAGACGTCCAGCAATACGCTGCGCCGGTTCTCGACATCCGCCAGGAACTGCTCCAGAGGCGGAATTACATCGTCAGGAGTACAGAACACGTCTCTCGTCACAAGCCGCGGAAGTGAGCCGCCGGAGCCAGCATACCGCGCGCGAGCTGCTGCCATTGCCCCCTTCTGCGGAGGAGAGTACTTGGAGTCACGATCCTCAATCTCGTACAGCATCTCCTCGCCCAAGAGACCTCTGCTGCTGAGGTACTCCCTCACGGCAAGCGCACGGTCCTCTGGGCCGACGGATCCGACCAGACTCCATGCCCGATCGGGAAGACGATCAAGAATCCAGTCAATCGAGCCCCATGGCCGGAAAGCGAGGCGCGAAGTCACGAGGGGTCCGATGGAAACATCCGCATTTGACCCGTACCGGAGGAGTCCTGTTGCTCCCTCTCCACCACCGTGGAGGCATCGAGCGCCTGTTCTCGGCTCTCTCGAATCAGCTTCCGAAGCCGAACAGCTGTGATGTATAGCGGCTCCTGCCGGTGCTGCGCGGGGAGCTGGTAGTACGGCGACAGTATGGGACGAAGGTAGTACTTGATGCGCGGGCGCCGATCTCGCTCCTTGGTGCTGTGCTCGAAGCTCACGAGATGACCGTAGTCTGTGCCTGCCGAGAGGAAGCGGTAGATGTCGTCGTTCTCGTCGGCGAACAACTGATCTCGTGTTATGGAGAACCCGTTCCGACCGGGGTAGCTTATGGCCGTGTCGCGCAGAAGAGCGGAGCGAAAGTAGCGTGCGAGATAGTCCATCAAGTCCTGAAGGGAATGGCCCTGATCGGACTCCAGCACCTTGTCGTGCCACTCGGCGCTCGCCGCGTCGATTCCGGCTGACTGGAGGCGCGACGGAATAGGGAAGGCCAGGGACGGCCCTCCTGGGTCCTCGACCTGCACTCTCATCGACGCGGCCCAAACGTGACGACACATACTTAGAAGCACGAGGATGTGATTGCCGCTCAGACTGAGGATGTCGTCTCGGCCATACCACAGCATCCGAGCGCGGCAGACAGACGCCACCTGCATTGCTGCTACTTGGCGTCGATCCGGCTCCCACCACCCGGGCGTCTTCCACGGAAGACGATCGGAGGGCACGGGAGGGACCTTCGCACCTCTCTTCGTCCTCTGACGAACCCACGCTTCACCCAGTTTGCCAGAGAGAGGGTTCTCTCGAGCAAGGTCACGCAGGAACGGTTTCCATTCTGGGGGGACATGACCCTCGAGCGACCCCTCTGCCTCAAGCCGCAATCCGCTTGTCAACGACTGCTCTCCGGCGTATCTCGCCACCTTCTCTTCAAGCGAAGGACTCTCTCCGAATAGACCGACGAGGACATCGTCGTGTAGCGGCGATTGACACGACTCCGTGCGACGAAGCCTGCGACTGATAACGTCCTCCGCGAACACTGGAAAGAGCCATTGCTTCTCGCTAGATCCAACCCGTTGCAGGATATCGTCGATGTCCAGAAGGTCGAAGTCTCGAGCCTTCTCAAGGTGGTACGAAGTCCCGAAGACCAAGGTGTCGCGCCACCCATAGGGCCTTGTGCCTATCCGGTACTTCACGCGAGGATCGCGAAGACTCAGGGCTTTGTTAACCATCTGCCGCATGTTCGCTCCGAGCGAAGATGATGCACGCCCGATACGCGAAAGTTGATCGTACTCGTCGATTCGGACGTAGACGGACGTCTCGTCCGAGACCACTCCCGCCTCAATCAAGGCCGATGCTGCGACCGAGATAGGCTCACCAATTGGGCTTATGCTTTCGGCCAGTCGGTTCGGCAATTCGCTGGAGCTGTAGTTCAAGTACCTTCGGTAGTCCGCGATTCTGCCACGCAGCCGTTCCTCAAGTTGCTCTCGGTTCGTGACTCCATCAAGGTACCCCTGCCAGACATCACTCACCGCAATTCGCTTGGCGGCCTCGTCCATGCTCGCAGCCGAGTAGCCCATCCCGATTCCTCGTCCGACAGCGCCCTCCAACTCAGTCCCAAGCGTGTCTGCCGAGTTCAGCATGTCGCGCACCAGCCAGTAGTTGAGGAAGTCACCGAAGTAGATGGCCGCCAGGACTTCAGGGTCCTCCGATTCCGTCTTCGGAAGGCGCTGCCCGAAGTCCGCCGCAGCACTCCTCCGCAGGCTCATCCCCGCCCCAATGAACGTCGAAAGGTCATCCGGGGCAGGAAAGGGAATGCCTCTGCGGTAGTAGGCCACCCGTACCTCTGGCTTGAGCAGGGCAAGAAGCATCGTCTTTCCTGCCCCCTCGGTTCCCTGCACAACCACATGGGTGTTCTTGAACATCGCAAGCGCATGATCCATCAGCTTCGGACTGAAGACATCGACGAAGTGCTCGTCGCTGACCATCTCGCCCACGTAGAGTTCTTCAAATGGGTTCTTCTCTCGTGCCACCTAGATCACACCCTCGATGAGCGGGGAAAAAGAGGTTTCCATGTGTCGGACGAGTAGTGCAGGAGCGGAAGCGAGTTGTCAGGAGTGTTGCTGTACATCACCAATAGCGACCCAGTTCCCTCGAAGCCATCTGGCCCGTACGGCTTCACGCATGGGTCTGGAGCGTGCTGACCGGTCATCGTCGTGTAGAGATCCGCTGCAATCTGCCTGATTCGAGGAAACAGGTCGCCCTGCGTCCCACTTGCGGGCAAGAGAACGGTCGCCCCACCCCGCAAGACAAAGACGGGACTGAACGTTAGCCGGCCGGGGTGAGCAGCTTGCAGTTCGAGTCCGCGTTGGTGCCCGTCTGGGCACACCAACAGCGGCACAAGCAGCACTTTGAATCTGTCGGGTAGCGCCAAGGCGCACGTAACGGCCGAGTTCATTTGGGATCCGCTGCCGACGAAGTCCTCTAGGAGTATTAGAAAGCGGAACCCGCAGGAGTCCATGTGGTTCTCGATCTTGGCCAGGTCACCAAGTCCACGTAGCGAGTACCAGTCGGGCCGAAAACGCGCGCCCTCGATGTTGTTCGCATGGTAGAAGCTGGCGATGTCCATGCTGTCAGTGACCGGACAGTACCAAGACAGCCTGGATGCGGCCTCTATTCTCTCGGCCAAGTCCTCATCGTCCAGGGAGAATGGCTCGCATTGTTCCAGCAGCCAGCGGGAAACCGGACCACGGAACGCAGCTCGGTACAGCGACACGAAGTCGCGGAAGCTAGCGAACATCAACTCGGGAACGAGGGCCAGCAGCAGTCTCTGTCGATCATCATCGACACAGTCGAGCCAATGGCGAAGCCGTGTCGTGAAGGGCGGGGCGGGAGGCCCGACCGCGGGGAGGTACTCACAGAAACGGTAATCGGCGAGAAACCGAACTTGCTCCAGCGTCGAGTGCGCCGTCGGGCCTTGCTGATCCTGACCCTCGGACCATCGGCTCACCCGATCCTGCAGACTCTCGTAAGGCACATCGACCTCCTCCGCCTGTCAGGATAGCAGGTGCCCGCAGTTTCCTTGGCCCTTCGGTGCGGGCGTGTCTGATACGAGTGCCGAGGCTACGTGACGAACCGAACGTGCCTGCACGGTTTGGTGCGATGGCCCAAAGGAGCCGCTGGAGACCAGCGGCGTGAATCGCCGCCCACATTCGCATTACCGTTGCAACGCACAGGGACTTGCCCAGAACTCCCGGATTCGAGACCGACAGACTGGGAGCCCTGCTGTCGCCGAACCAGTCGGGCACGTCGCGCTTCTCTGGCTTGACGTCGCCGAAGTTTCACTGATATGCTCTGTTTCACCGATTGGTGAAAGGTGCATTTGCAGTGAAAGAACCTGAGATTCTCGAGAGACTCCCCGCCGCGCTGCAAGCATGCCTCGACGGGGTGCCGAAGACCGCGATCGGATCCGTGGAGCGAGAAGTCCGCGCAGGCGGCGCGACAGCCGACCTGGTGGTGCGGCTCCAGCTGCTCGGGCGCGCACGCTCCATGGTCGTCGAGGCGAAAAGCAGCGGCCAGCCGAAGAGTGCTCGAGTAGCGGTCGACCAGCTGCGACGTCTGCTCCTCGACGAGCGACTGAAAGGCGCCTACCCCGTCTTTGCGGCGCCCTACGTGTCCGAGGCCGCCAGGATCATCTGTCGCGATTCTGGGTGTGGATACTTCGACCTGGCCGGGAACTGCCGCTTCTCTCTGGATGGCGTCTACATCGAACGGGCGTCTGGGCCGAACCCCTTCAAAGAGAACCGGGGTGAGCCTTCGATCTTCTCAGCGAAGTCCTCTCGGATCCTGCGGCTGCTTCTCAACGAGCCTCGCCGCGAGTGGCGGGTGCAGCAGATCTCAAAGGTCGCTGGGGTGAGCATCGGTCTGGCATCCAGGATCAAGCGCCAGCTCGAGGAGCGGGAATGGATCGCGGCCGGAGAGGGCGGGGTGAGGCTTGCCCAGCCCGAGGTCATGCTCCAAGCGTGGGCCGCTGCGTACAGCTACAAACAGAATCGCGTCTTCCAGTACTACACGCTCGACGAGATCGGCGAAGCGGAGACGTCCGTCGCGGAATGGTGCCGGGAGAGCGGCGTGGACTACGCACTGACCGGTTTCTCCGGCGCACGCCTGCTCGCCCCTCGAGTGCGGTACGACCGAGCCACCATCTACGTGAGTTCCCGCCTCGGCAGTGCAGCCGACGGTGCCCGGCTGAAACCGGTCGACACGGGAGCCAACGTTCTGCTGCTCCAGCCATTCGATGACGGCGTCTATGACGGGTCGGAGTATCGTTACGGACTTCGGACGGTCTCGGCCGTGCAGCTCTATCTGGATCTACGTTCCATGCCGGGACGCGGAGAAGAGGCCGCTCAGGAGATCCTCGAGCGAGAGCTGCGGCCCTCATGGTGAAGAGCAGACTGGACTACCCGCCCGACGCGGTCGAAGCAGCGAAGTCGGTGCTGGTGGAACTCGCCCACATCCTCGGCGAGTACCGCGACGAAATGGTCATCGTAGGCGGATGGGTGCCGTTCCTCCTCATGCCGGATGCTGCCGGGCACGTCGGCAGCACCGACGTCGACATCGCGCTCAACCACCTGGCGGAGACCGACGAGGTCTACGCCAGGATCAGCGAGTTGCTCAGGGACCACGGCTACGTGCAGGATGCACGCCAGCCTTTCATCTGGTTCAAGGACGTGGGGTTCGAAGGCGCGGATGCGGCAAGGGTCGAGGTCGATTTCCTCGCCGGAGAGTACGGCGGCACGAACAAGGAGCACCGCACTCAGCGCATCCAGGACATGAGACCGCGGAAGGCGCGGGGCGCCGATCTGCTTCTCGATGGATCCGTCGAGCGTCAGATCGAGGCACGACTGCCGAACGGCGCGATCGACATGGTCACGGTGAAGGTCGCTGGCGTGGTGCCCTATCTGGTCATGAAGAGCTCGGCGCTGGGTTCCAGGGTCAAGGAGAAGGACGCGTACGACATCTGGTTCACGTTGGCCAACTACCCCGGCGGTGCCGCTGCTGTCGTCGAGGAGTTCAAGCTCTTCGCGACCCATGGGCTAGTACTCGAAGCTCTTGCACTCCTCGACGACAAGTTCGCCTCGCCACAGCATTTCGGTCCCGTATCGGTCGCCCTCTTCCTTGAAGCCGAAGGCGAGGAGGCTGAGCGTATCAAGCGCGACGCATACGAGCGGGTCCGGGCTCTCATCACAGAGCTTCGCGGCTGACATGGCCGGCCCCACATCGATCGAGTGGACCGAGGCGACCTGGAACCCGGTCACTGGGTGCCACCGTGACCGTCTCACGCGCGCGGTCGATGAGCGTAACCACTTCGTCCTCGATGTGATGTCGAAGCCACGACTCTGGGTGACAGGTGATCGGGATGAGCTCGAGCGACTGGCTCGAGAAGGGTCGCATCAAGCGTCAAGCAGCGGATCGCGCTGAGATCCAGCGGCTGTTGGCGGTTGTCGACCGGGACCTCGCGGACGCGAGCGATCTCATGGTTAGGCCGATGGTTTCCTTAGTCCAAGGACACATCTGGCATATTGTTTCCTTGCGCCAAGGACACATTACGAAGACATCGACGTCGAAGGCGGCATCATTCACGTCATGCCCGCACGGGCTTGGATGCTAGGGGTGTAGGCGCCCTGCCGCCTATCCGACTAGATCGCGAACGCTCTGCGCTGCGACAGGCGAGATGCGATCGAGCGCGGAGGCCGACTTCGCCACCCGGCTCGCCCACGACTTTCCCCTCACGGCAAGCGCCTCCCAGGCAAGAACGAGATCCCCCGGCCGGTCTGCGTGCAGCACCTCGAGTATCTGCGCCGCCTGTGAAAGGTCCTTCTCCCGCTTCGGCTGCATCGCAACAGGACGCTCCCCCGCGATCATCAACTTGTGGAGAGCGAACCGCGCCGCATCCGGCACGTTCACCGCGACGACCCCGCCGCCGACCACTGCCGCCCTCACGGACGAGTCGATGAGATAGTCCAGGAATCTCAAGGGCTGCGCGGCGGCGGCGAACCTGGGCAGGCTCACGGGACGCGATCGGGCCCTTGCGGCCGGCGTCAGAAGGTCCACCCGCAAGCTTCGCCCCCGCACCTTGAACGAGGTGGTCGGACTCTTGGGATCGAGACCGGGGACCGGCAGGAACCCCATCTCCAGGCTATCCCGTGCTGAAGGCAGGTCGGCGTCGACGCCCGGAACCGCGATATCGAGCTTGGGATCGGCCGCTATGTCGACATCCTGAGTCCTCAGAGAGGTGCCCCAGCGGACCCCGAGAAGGTTGCCGAGCACGACGAACGCGTGAGTCCCGACAAGGACTCCGCCGGCGTGGAACACCCCCGCGTCCGCGAGCGCACGAAGCACTCGGGCCGAGGGCGCATCGGTGACCATCGCGCCACCTGCGCGCAGCAGAGCCGCCAACCGCTCGATGGATCGTTGGTCGGCGGCGACGTTGGCTCTCCCCTCGGCGAACCGATCGGCCAACTCGTCGAGCGCGGCGTCCCGACGGCCCAGATAGGTCTGGCGCTTCGTCCCGCCAGGCCCCATGTGCTGGAAGTAGTAGTACTCCTGGCCCTTCACCATCTTCGTCACGAAGGAGCCGGCGGTATGTCCGATGGTACGCGAGGCCTCATAGACAGCGATCTGCTCAAGAAGCTCGGCGTAGATCGTCTGGACTTCGAGCGGCTGACGCTGCAGGGGTTCACCTCCTTGTAGTTATACGCACAATACGTCGATGCTGCGTATAACACAAGTCGAGCGCTACGCCACGTTGATGATCACGTTGCCGCGCTTGTGCCCCGTGTCGACGTACCTGTGCGCGTCGACTATGTCGTCCAGTGCATAGGTGCGATCGATCACCGGCCTGATCTCACCGCGCGCCGCCAACTCGGCGAGCAACACCAGATCCTCGCGCCGGAGCTTCGGTGAGCCGTCGTCGACCGAGACGCAGGCTCCGCCGGGAGCCAGCACTCGCCGGCACCTCCGAAGGGCACTGGCGCTCTTGTTCTTGCCCACGGCGTCGAAGATCAGGTCGTAGCGCTCCGCCCCGTCCGCGAAGTCCTCGACGGTGTAGTCGACCACCCTCGTGGCGCCGAGAGATGTCACAAGCTCCACGTTCGCAGTGCTGCAGACACCCGTCACCTCCGCGCCGAGGTGCCGGGCGAGCTGCACCGCCGACGTGCCCACGGCCCCGGACGCCCCGAAGACGAGGACGCTTTGTCCCGCTCGAACGCCGGCCTTGCGAAGGTAGCTGAGAGCGAGGAGGCCACCGTAGGGAATGGCTGCCGCCTCCTCGTCGGTGAGGTTGGCCGGTCGCGTTGCCAGAAGTCCGTCTTCCGGCCAACACACGTACTGCGCATACGTCCCGAAGAGGTGCCGATTGAAGCCGAAGACGCGGTCGCCCGCCTTGAACGACCTAACGTCCGGTCCGACCGCATCCACCACCCCTGAGAGCACCATGCCGAGAACCGGTTGCCTCGGTGCGTTCCAACCGAGCACGAGCCGCGCCATGATCCGGTAAGCGGGACTCAGTCTCAGCCCCCGGACGTAGGTATCACTCGATGCCACGGGGGTAGCCAAGATGCGTATGCGCACCTCGTTCTTCCGAGGAGCTGGAGTCGCGATCTCCTCGACCCGGAGAACCTCAGGCGGGCCGTAGCGCGTGCAAACTACTGCTCTCACTCTGCGCCCTTGAGGGAAGCGATCGCGGATGGGCTGAACCCCTTGGCGATCAGCCACACCGCCAGAACCATCTCCTGCAAGAAGATCGGGAGATTCAAGACGATCTGGGGCGCCGACATGGGATCGATGGCCTGGAACACGACCAAGATGCTTGCCGTGAAGCCCAGCGTGACTGCAACGATCCCCCAACCGGACAACCATCGAGGGATGAGCCTCGATCGATAGAACACGAGGTAGTACATCAGGCCGGCTGGGTAGAAGGCCAAGGTCCCTGCCATGCCCGCCCAACTCCGGACCGCCATCAGCAGTGCGCCTGAGGCTTGAAGGTACGACGAAGCCGGAGCGCCGGCCTCCACGAGCCCACGACTCAATGTCACCATCGATAGCACCGCGATCGCCCCGATGCTGTAGAGAACTGCCTCGATGATCCTCAAGCCGACGGCGCCGAGCGACAGACCCTCGCTGTATCGCCGCAACACGGGATACAGCGCGATCGCGATGCTGGCGGACGCGAAGAACGCGACCAGCCCGAAGAGCGCTCCCGCAGCCACCTGGTTCTGGTGTGCGGCGATCTTGGCAAGGATGTCGGCCCCTTTGAGGATCGGATCCAGAAGCACCACCCTGCCGAGCAAGCTTGCAGTCGTAGCGACTATGAAGAGCACTCCTGCGACTACCGCTGTTCGCCTGTCTTTGCTCATGATCGACTTCCCATTCCTCGTCAACTCTCGTGTGTCCCGTCCTGAGAACCTGACCGAGACGTGTCAGGTTGAAGCTCTCTTGCTAGGTGGCGTGCTCCACCCCTAGACGAATGCCACAACGGCCAGGGTGCCTACGACGGCCGCTTCGGCGGCGAGAGCGCCCGCAGCAGCAGGACCGATCTTCCGGTACGTGTAGCCCGCCATGACCGAAAGCAGCACGAATCGCACGACCTGGCCCACGGCCGGTCCGCCAGCCTGAAGTCAGGCGAAGCCGGACGCGACCACGAGGCCCCCCGCCACCAGACAGACTCCCGCCAGCACCCGCGGCGACAACTGCTTGCGCCTGCCCCTCGCGGCGTACCAGATGGCGAAGGCGACGAACACGACGATCCCCGCGAGCATGGTTGCGATGGGCACAAAGAACTTGCTGTCCACGCCGATCTCACCTCCGTCTGACGATGCTTGTCCCGTGCGGCGTGCCTGGCGTCTGGCGCTCGACCGCGCGCCGACACTGGCATAGAGCGCAAACCTTGAACGTACGTCAGGTTGACGTGCCTGCTACGCGCGCCCCAGCCCGCGAAGCCGGCCGCATCTCACGCAGCGAGTGGCAGCCGATCGCCTTCGGGAGCGATCGTGCCGGGGCTGAAGCCCTTGGCGATCAGCCAGATCGCGAGCACCATCTCCTGCACCGCGAGCGGGAACATCAGGAAGTCGAGCGAGAGGCCCGCCATCCGCGCGAGGGGCGCTACGAGGTAGAAGACCGCTCCGACAAGTCCCCAGATCGAGAGCCATCGAGGGACGAGTCGCGCGCGAAAGAGCAGCCAGTAGAACATGAGAGCGCCGATGACGAAGGGCAGCGCGATGAGCTGTTCCCACACCAGCCCCTCGGCGGTCTGCAGCATCGCCGCGACCGGAGCGGCCGCGGCCGACGGCGCGGCGCTCATGGCGATGAGCACGAGCCAGATGAATGCGCTGATGACGTACGTCATGCCCTCGAGTGCTCCTCGGAAGATGACGTAGCCCATCGAGAGCACTTCGCTGAAGCGGCGGCCGATCGGATAGAAGACCGCGGGCAGAGCCGACAGCGCGAAGCCCATGGTGAGCACGAGGAGCGCGCCGACGACCGTCGCGGTGCGGTGAGCGGCGATCTGCGCCAGGATGTCCGTGCCGGCGGCGAACGAAGGCATGATGGCCATGCCTAGCACGCCCGAGGCGGTGCCGACGATGTAGAGCACGCCGATGATGGTGGCAGCCCGGCGATCGGTGATCGCGCCGTCCGTTCGCTTAGCCGACATCGCGCATCATCTTCTCGATGGACTCGACCGACGTGCGGATCGCGCCGATGTCGGCCTGCATGCTCGACTGCGTCTCGCGCGTCTCTTGGGCGAGTCTGGTGTACTCGGCGTTCAGCTCCTCGAACTGCGCGCCGCTGCGCGACTTGATCTCCTCCATCTGGATCTGGTGACGCCGACGCGAGGGCGTGGTGACCACGCTGATCCCCAGGATCACGAACATCACGACGAGAAACGCCGCGGGTCCATCGATCGTCATTGCTTTCCCCTTCCGGTTGGTTCGCTGTCCGCGCTCAGGGTCTTCGTCGCATCGGTGACGCGCTCGGGCGTCAGGTGCTCGTCGAAGTCCGTCACGCTGAAGAAGCGAAGCGCCTTTCCGTCTTCCGAGATCTCGTGGCGTCCGACCACGAGTCCCGCCTTCTCCAGTACCTGCAGGTGCATGTGGAGGAGCGGACGTCCGATCCCGAGCTCCCGGGCCAACTCGCTGACGTAGCTCTCACGACTTCTCAGGGCTGCGAGGATCCGCAGCCGATGAGGGTTCGCAAGGGCGCTCAGCATCTGGAGCAACTGGTCGCCGGTCCGATCGTCCGTCATGTCCTCTCCTTTACCTGTCAGCGTATCCTGACACGTGATGTTCCAACGTGTCAACACCAATTCGCGAAGAATCTTCCGCCAGGGGCAAAGGAAGAAGCCCCGGTCAAAGCGACCGGGGCTTCGATCAGTTCGAGTGCGGGCGCGATCCTCCGTTTGCGTGTGTCAACGCCGGGTAGTATTCTCGGTACTACCATCGGCACTACCGCAAGGACCACCATGGGCAAGATCAACATCTCGCTTCCCGACGGCATGCTCGAGGAGATCGACCGCCGAGCAAGCGCAGCCGGCGCCACCCGCAGCGGCTTCCTCCAGGACGCCGCGGGACACTACCTGACCGCGCTCGACGAAGAGGCGGCGTGCGCCGCCCGGGCCAAGCGTGTTGGTCACGCACTGCAGAAGATGCGCTCGCTCGCGCCGGTGGTGGGCGCGCCGGGCTCGGCGAAAGCCATCCGCGAGATCCGCGATGCACCGTCGCGTTGGGAGCAGCGGTGAGCGGCAGCGGTCCCCGCTATGTGGTTGTCGACAGCTCGGTCGCCTTCAAGTGGTTCTGCAGCGACGACGAGAGTTCCGTCGATGAGGCCCTCGCGCTGTTCGCCGACCACCTCTCGGGCCGCATCACACTCATCGCACCGGCCCACCTGCCCGCCGAGGTGCTCAATGCCCTGGGATGCCGCCCGAAGGTGACCTCGACGCAACTGGTCACCGCCGCTGAAGGTCTGGCCGAGAGCGAACTGCTCTACCCTGCGTGGGACCGTGATCTCCTCTGCGAGGCCGCGGTGCTCGCTCGCAAGCACAAGCTCACCATCTACGACGCACTCTTCCCTGCGCTCGCGATCCAGCTCGGCTGCGAGTTGGTCACCGCGGACAGGGCTCACGCTCGGCTGAAGGAGTGCGCGGTCCGGCTACTGCCCTGAGACGCCACAAGCCCCCGCCGGGCGCCGACTACTCATGCTCCGCGAAGAGACGGCCATGAACCGCGAGCTCGACCACCGGGACTGCTTCGACTCTGTCGGCGAGCGGATAGCGCTTCTCACCAGGGTAGAGCACGGCGACGCGATCCAACCCCAAGTCATCCAGAGCGATCCTGATCGACGGCGTCATCTTCGGCGCATCGGAACGCTTGCACTCCACCCCCACCAAGCACTCTCCCCGGCGCAGGATCAGGTCGATCTCGGCACCCTGATGGGTCGCCCAGAAGAACGCCTCGTCATGCGGCTCGCTCGCCAACACCTGCTCGATCGCGAACCCCTCCCAGGACGCGCCGAGCTTCGGATGACTCACCAAGGCCTTCGGAGTGTCGATGTGGTCGGACAGCACCACGTGAATCCGCCATCGCACAACTGTTTTTCATGGTGTTCCGGATCCGGCCTGACCTGCGATTCCGGTAAGGTGGCCATGGTGACCCTACGCGAAGTACAGATTCCGCAGAATGCGCCCTTGACAGACGGACACCTGCGCTCTAGCGTGGCGGCATGAGCCTGCACCCGGTACTCGACGAGAAGCTGAGCGCTGCACTGGCGGAAGTACCGCCGGTCGCGCTCACCCGGCGCGACGCCCGGCTGCCAGCCGTGGCCGGCAAGGTGCACGCGGTGATCGGGATGCGGCGCGCGGGGAAGACGATGTTCCTGCGCCAACTGCTGGACGAGCGCCGGGCTACCCTACCTGCTCCGCAGGCGGTCTATCTCAGCTTCGACGACGACCGGCTAGCCGGCCTCGAGTTGGAGCAGCTCGACTTCCTGCTCGAGGAATACTACCGGCGCTATCCCGCGATGCGAGGGCGCAAGACAGTGAGCTGGTTCCTCGACGAGATCCAGCTCGTGCCCGGCTGGGAGCGTTTCGTCCGACGGGTACTGGACTCAGAGAGAGTCGAGATCGTCGTCTCCGGCTCCTCGGCGCGTATGCTCTCGCGCGAGGTCCACACCTCCCTGCGCGGTCGCGGGATGGCGACCGTCATCCGGCCCTTCAGCTTCCGTGAGTTCCTGCGCTACCGAGGTGAGGAGCCCGGCAGCGAACCTCGACGCTGGACACCGGCCGAGCGGTCGCTGATCGAGAAGCGCTTTCGGGAGTACCTGGTCGAGGGCGGGTTCCCCGAGACGCAGGGAATACCAGCCACGCTTCGAATCGAGCTCTTGCAGGGCTACGTGGATACCGTGCTCTTCCTCGACGTTGTCGAGCGCTACGGGGTGTCGCAGGTGGCGGCCCTCCGCTGGCTAGTGCGTCAATGTTTGCGCAATCCGGCCGGGAGCTTCAGCGTCCACCGCCTGCACCAGGACCTGAAGGCCCAAGGGCACGGCGTGGCGAACGAGGCCGTGCACGCGATGCTCGGCCATCTCCTGGACGCCTTCCTGCTCAGCGCCGTGCCGCTTGCGACCGAATCGGAGCGCCGTCGCAACTCGAACCCGCGCAAGCTCTATCCCGCAGACCCTGGCCTCATCAAGGCCTTCGACGCCAGCGGCCGCTCGAACGTCGGACACGCACTCGAGACCGCCGTGCTCAACGAACTGGAGAGGCGCGGGATGGAGGTCGGCTACGTGAAGACGGGTGACGGGCTGGAGGTGGACTTCCTCGCGCGCCGACCGGCTGGCGGAGAGGAATTGATCCAGGTGTGCGCAGACCTGTCGAGTCCAGAGACGCGCGCGCGTGAGCTGCGAGCCTTGACCGCAGCAGCGGAAGACCATCCGCGTGCTACGCAACGATTGCTGGTGCTCGACCGGGATGCGCTCGCACGCGCCGACGCGCCAGGGGTCGACGTACTGCCTGCCTACGAGTGGCTCCTCGCGGCACCGGAAGACGACTGAACCAGCCCTTCGTTGGACAGCCCGTTGGACACTCGTGCGCCAAAGCGAACAGGCCAGACACGGTTACCGGAAAAAACCACACGCGCACTCCCACGAGACCAGCTTACCTTTGACGCCACGTGGGAGGCAGGTCTGACACGCAATCGGCGGGCGGTCACCAGCTTACGGGGGTCCGCGACGCGGAAGGCTTGCCAACGTTCTCCAGCTTATTTAGACTTCAACCACGAAGTCTAAATAGCGCTCAACGCTATTCAACTCGGCTGAGTAGGGGGACTGATGCGCCGAGGACTGTCGGGGAGGTACGAGGTCAGCACGATCGGCGGCGAGACCTTTCGCGCCTTCGTGCCGGAACCGTTGCCACCGAATCCCCCGCTTGACCTGTCCGCACTGCAAAGATCTCTCGAGCGCGCGTCCATCGCCATTGGCCGGCTGGACAGCGTTTCGACCCTGCTGCCGGACACGGCGCTGTTCCTATACACCTACGTACGCAAAGAGGCGGTGCTGTCTTCGCAGATCGAAGGCACCCAGTCCTCCCTCTCGGACTTGCTGCTGTTCGAACTCGAGGAAGCGCCGGGCGTACCGTTCGACGACGTGGTAGAAGTCAGCAACTACGTTGCCGCGCTGGATGAAGGCCTTGCTCGGCTGAGGGGCGGCTTCCCCATCAGCGCACGACTCATTCGAGAGATCCATGCGGTTCTCCTCTCCCGAGGTCGCGGCAGTGAGAAGCAGCCCGGTGAGTTCCGCCGGAGTCAGAACTGGATCGGCGGGACGAGGCCTGGGAACGCGGTCTACGTGCCTCCGCCTCACGAGGAGGTCCAGCCGTGCATCGCCGCGTTAGAGCGATTCCTCCACGACGAGGGCTCGAGCCTGCCCCTTCTGGTCAAGGCGGCGCTTGCACACGCCCAGTTCGAGACCATCCACCCTTTCCTTGACGGCAACGGGAGAGTGGGCCGACTCTTGGTCACGTTGCTGCTGTGCGAGGGCGGGGTGCTTCGTGAGCCGCTGCTCTATCTCAGTCTGTACATGAAGCAGAATCGGGATGAGTACTACCGTCTGCTCAGCAGGTGTCGAACCGAGGGCGAATGGGAGGCGTGGGTCGCCTTCTTCCTCGAGGGAGTCGCGGAAACGGCCGACGACGCGGTCGGGACGGCGCGCAGCCTGGTCGGCACGTTCGAGAGTGATAGGCGACGGATCCAGGACCTCGGACGCAAGGCCGGCTCGGCTCTGCGCGTGCACGACGCTCTGAAGTCCAGGCCGGTCCTGCTGCTGCCCGATGTCGTGACACGCTCCGGGCTGTCGTTCCCAGCCGCTGCATCCGCGATGGACTCCCTTGAGAAACTGGGAATCGCTCGCGAGGTGACCGGCAAGAAGCGGAACCGCGTGTTCGCGTACTCGGAGTACCTTCGCCTGCTCTCGGAAGGAACCTGACCCCGATGGCCCTGAACCCCATCGTCTTCACCGAGAACGTCGTCAGGAGCTTCCTGCGCTACCCGCTGACGGCCTACTCGCTGGCCAATCGCAGCACACGCCTGTAGCCGACGGCCTGAATCACCGATCGGCTTCGAGCGGAATGGGTGATCGGCTTGGACCGGAATACGCAGCTAGGGCAGCGTCAGGCGGTGCGGCGGCGGTCTGTCCCTACCTTCGTTGGACAGCCCGTTGGACACTCGTGCGCCAAAGCAAACAGGTCAGACACGGTTGCCCGGTCTGACCTGCGATTTCTTTGGTAGCGGGGGCCGGATTCGAACCGACGACCTTCGGGTTATGAGCCCGACGAGCTACCAGACTGCTCCACCCCGCAACGATTCCGGACTTCTCGCGCTAGCACACACCTTCTCCACAAGCGCGGACTAGGATGTTAGCACCCGCTCCAGTACGAGGCAACACGTGCCGATGTTCACATTCGGCAAGGTATTCGCAAGGAACCGGTAAGACGGCAAGCGTACGATCGGGGAGCCCACGGATTCTAAACCGGTTCTCGCTGGTAAGGGCCTCGCAAGCATGGTAAACTGTCGAACTGCCTTCTCCCCGCGGCGTGCCGCGGGATCCGGCAGGGGTGACGAGCAGGAAGGGACGGAATGGCGCGGTATCGCCGCACGGGCCTCGCGGCTCGAGCAACCGCACTCATAGCAGCGACGGCCTTACTGGTCGGCTCCTTGGCGTCGGTCGCTCCGGCGATGGCCGAGCCGAGGGACGCGACGTTCATCGAAGTCTCGCGCGCGCTGGTCGCGCGCAGCGGCGCCATCGCCACCACCACCGCCGACTCCACCTCGGCCGTACCCGTCCCGGTCGACCCGCGCACCGCCGCCTTCCGTGAGGAACTCGCGCGGCGCCAGGCCCGGCTCGAGGAACTCAAGGCGCAACTCGACGAACTCGATCGCCAGCTCGCCGTCGCCGCGGAGTCGTACAACCAGGCCTCCGACCAGCTGACTTCGTTCCAGGAGCAGCTCTCGATCACCGAGAACGACCTCGAGAACGCGAAACTCGCCTACGACCGGCAGTCGCGCATGCTCACCACGCGCGTCGGCGCCATGTACCGCGACGGCGACCTCGAGGAACTCAGCGCCATGGGCGTCATCCTCGGCTCCAAGTCGCTGTCCGACTTCGTCTCGCGCTTGGCCTTCCTGCGCGCGCTCGGCGAGAACGACGCGGGCGTCGCGGCACAGATGCGCGCCCAGCGCGATGCGATCCTGCGCACGGCGGCGGACCTGAAGGACTCCAAGCAGCAGGCCGAGGGCCTCGAGTTCTCGCTGCACGCGCGCCAGATCGAGATAACGTTGCGCATCGAGGAGCGCCAGGAGCTCCTCGCTAACGCCCAGGCCGACCTGCTCAAACTCCTCGACGAGGAGGCCTCGCGCCGTTCCCAGGAGGAAGCCGCGCTGCTGCGCGCCATCCTCTCCGGCGTCGGCAAGGCGGGCATCCCCGTCGAGCCGAACTCGGTCGTCGAGACCGCGCTCTCCTACCACGGCGTCCCGTACCTCTGGGGCGGCGCCACCCCGGCCGCCTTCGACTGCTCCGGCCTCGTGCTCTACGTCTTCGGCCAGCACGGCGTCATCTTGCCGCACTACTCGGGCAGCCAGTTCCTGCTCGGCACGCCCGTCCAGTACGTCGACCTCCTCCCAGGCGACGTGGTCTTCTTCGGTTCGCCGATACACCACGTGGGCATCTACATCGGCGGAGGCTACTTCGTACACGCACCGCGGACGGGTGACTTCGTGAAGGTCAGCCTTCTCGCCGACCGCTCAGACTTCGCCGGCGCGCGCAGGTACCCGTGGGTGCCGCGTGTCGGGCCGGTGCAAGGCGCCGAGACCGTGACCACCACCCCGGCTCCGGCCGCTCGCTAGCCCCGGGGACAGCACCGAACGCAAGGGGGGATCCTTGCCCATGAGGGCTTTCGTCGTCACGTGCCTCGATGCCGCCGTCGCCTCCGGCGCGACCTACGCCGACGTGCGCATCGTCGACACCCGCTCCGAGGACATCTCCGTGCGCACGGGCCGCGTCGAAGGCGTCTCCTCGTCCGCGTCGCTCGGCTTCGGCGTCCGCGTGATCGTCGACGGCGCCTGGGGATTCGCCGCTTCCTCCGAGATGACCGAGGCCGCCGCTTCGCGCGTGGCCGCTCAAGCGGTCGCGATCGCGCGCGCCTCCGCCCTCGTTCGAGGCGAGTTCGTCCACCTCGAACCGCTCCCCGCGCAGACCGGCAGCTGGCGCGGCCCGTGCGAGATCGACCCGTTCGCGATAGGCGTCGAGGAGAAGCTCGCCGTCCTGCTCGCCGGCGACGAGGCGCTGCGCACCGCCCCCGACGTCCGCGTGAGCGAGGGCTCGATGAACTTCCTCGCGGTCTCCAAGACGTTCGCCTCCACCGAGGGCTCCTACCTCGAGCAGTCGTACGTCGAGTCGGGCGCGGGCATCACCGCGTACGCGCTCGGCGACGGCGAGCTGATGCGCCGCTCGTACCCGAACTCCCACGGCGGCCAGGTCGTTCAGGGCGGCTGGGAGGCGATTCTCGCGCTCGACCTGCCGGGTAACGCGCCCAGAGTCGCCGAGCAGGCAGCCGCGCTCCTGCGCGCGAAGCCGTGTCCGGCCGCGACGACGACCGTCGTCATCGACGGCAGCCAGCTCGCCCTCCAGGTCCACGAGTCGGTCGGCCACCCGACCGAGCTCGACCGCGTCCTCGGCGACGAGGCCGCCTTCGCCGGGACGTCGTTCGTCGGCGTCGGCGACCTCGGGCGCCTGACCTACGGCTCCCCCTACGTGACCGTCACCGCCGACGCGACCGTCGCCGGATCGCTCGGCTCCTTCGGATGGGACGACGAAGGCGTGCCTGCGACGCGCGACCATCTCGTGCGCGACGGCGTGCTCGCGGGCTTCCTCGGCTCGCGCGAGGCCAGCGCCGCGATCGGCCGCCCGAGCAACGGCTGCATGCGCGCCGACGGCTGGAACCGCCTTCCCATCATCCGCATGACGACCGTCTCGCTCGAGCCCCGCGCGGGCACCTTCGACGAGCTGATCGCCGACACGGACGACGGCCTCTACCTCGAGACGAACAGTTCGTGGTCGATCGACGACCGGCGGCTCAACTTCCAGTTCGCCACCGAGATCGGCTGGGAGATACGCAAAGGCCGGCTCGGCGCGATGGTCCGCAACCCCAACTACACCGGCATCACCCCCGCCTTCTGGGGCTCGTGCGACGCGATCTGCGGCCCGAGCGAATGGCGGGTGTGGGGCCTTCCGAACTGCGGGAAGGGTCAGCCTATGCAGGTGGCGCACGTCGCGCACGGGGCCGCGCCCGCCAGGTTCCGCGACGTCCAGGTGGGGGTGGGCAAGTGATGACGCCGGACCAGGCGCGCGAGCTCGCCGCCCGCGCCGTGTCGCTCACGCCCGCCGACGAGGCCGAGGCTCTCGTCACGGCGGGAGTCGAGTCGCTCACGCGGTTCGCGGGCAACCGCATCCACCAGAACGTCTGTGAGGAGGACTCCCGCGTGAGCGTGCGCGCCGTCGTGGGCACGCGCGTCGGTGTGGCGAGCACGAACCGCCTCGACGACGACTCTCTGCTCGAATGCTGCGAGGCCGCGGCGCGCGCAGCGTCGCTCGCTCCCGACGACCCCAGCTTCCCCGGCCTCCCCGGCCCCGCGCCGCTCACCGCCCCCGACCGGGTCAGCGCCGCAGCGCGGGCCTTCGGGCCCGCCGAACGCGCGGCCGCCGTCGCGGCGATCGTCGCCCCGAGCGCCGAGCGTGGCCTGACCGCCGCGGGCGCGGTGGACGTCTCCGACTCCGTGATCGCCGTCGCGAACTCGCGCGGCGTCGATGCGTGCGCGCCCGTCACGTCGGCGGGCGCGAGCGTGCTCGCGATGGGCGCGAGCGGCGGCTCGGGCTGGGCATCGTTCTCCGGCCTCGGTCCCGAGGCTCTCGACGCGGCCGCCCTCGGCGAGGAGGCCGCGCTCACCGCGGTGCGCTCCGCGGACCCCGAAGACCTGCCGCCCGGCTCCTACACCGTGCTCCTTGGGCCGGAAGCGGTCGCCGACATCCTCTCGATGCTCGCGTATGCCGGCCTCTCGGCGAAAGCGCTCGAAGAAGGAAGCTCCTTCATGGCGGGCCACCTCGGGGAGCGGCTCTTCCCCGAATGGGTCACCATAGTCGACGACGCGCTCGCGCCTCACGCGACGGGCCTGCCGTTCGACTTCGAGGGATGCCCGAAGCGGCGCGTCGCGCTCGTCGAGCGCGGCGTGGTCTCCGGACCGGTCACCGACTCGTACTGGGCGGCGCGTACCGGCCGGCCGAACACCGGTCACGCTCTCCCGGCGCCGAACTCCTTCGGCCCGTACCCGCTCGACCTGGCGATGGAGCCCGGCGAACGCACGGCTGCGGAGCTGATCGCGAGTGTGGAGCGCGGGGTCTGGGTCTCGCGCTTCCACTACGTCAACGTCGAGGATCCGGTCACCGCCACACTCACCGGCATGACGCGCGACGGCACGTTCCTCATCGAGGACGGGTCGCCGACTCGCCCTCTCAAGAACCTGCGCTTCACCCAGAGCGCCGTCGAGGCGCTCGCCCGAGTGACGGGCGTGGGGAGCGAGCGACGGCTGGCCGGAGAGCGGGGCTCGGCTTCGTTCGTGCCCGCGCTGCTCGTCGAGGGCTTCGCGTTCACCGGCCGCACGAGCTGATCTCCCCCTGGAATGCGCTCGGGCCCCGGAGTCCGATCCTCTCGGGGCCCTCGCAATTGGTGGGAGCTTCTCCCGATTCGCGGAGGGGACCGCTCCCCGGGACCGTCTCCCGTACTCGTCAGGCGAAGTGGCGTTCGCCCCTGACAACCTGGTTATCGGCATCCTGGGCGGGCGCCGATGAGTCCCCGCTCGACGAGCGCACGCGACTACTGACGGCCGGTTCCTGAGCGAACCTGAACGGCACTTTCTGGCCGACGGACGGCGCGTCAGTCGCGCGTCTCGTCGTCCTTGGCCGCGACCATCTCCTTGACCTTCATGAGACGGGTCAGGTTGCCGCGCTCGGCCTCGTCGAGCTTCATCTGGATGTCGCGCACGGTCTCCGTGATCTGCGGGATGAGGACGTACTCGAGCGCGTTCACGCGACGGCGCGTACGCTCGATCTCGGCCGCGAGCAGCTCGATCGCTTTCTCGCGCTCCGCGAGGTCGACCATCCTCGGCGCGACGTCGCGCAGGCTCGCCAAGGCGCGGTCGAGCACGGCGGGCGTCGTCGCCAGCGAGTAGCCCGCGCGAAGAGGAAGCTCGCCGACCTCGAAGACCGGCACGCGAACGCTCATCACGTTGCGCTCGCCCACCGACAGCGCGTCGACCGGCTCGCCGGCGAGCAGCGCCCTCGAGAGCGCCGACCCGCCCGCCTCGCCTCGCGCGACCGCGAGCAGTCCGAAGGCGGAGGCGAGCTCGCGCTCGACCTCCGAGCGCAGACGGCGGTCCTGGGCGATGCGCGAGAGGAACGCCTTCATCAGTTCGTCGAGCTTGTCCTTGAGCAGCTTGTGGCCTCGCACCGCGACGTCGCCGCGCCGCTTGAGGCGCAGCAGCTCCATCCGGTTGGGGTTCACGCGCAGCGTCGCCATGCTATCTGGTCGCCCCCCACACCACGAGCGCCGCCGCGACGAGAAGCAGCGTCACGTTCACCCATCGCAGCGCCGAGATCCAGCGCGCCGGGTCCGCGCCCGCCTGTCGCGCCGCGCGGGCGCTCGAGACCTGGAGCGCCACGACCGCCGCGAACAGCAGCGCGAGTATGAGGGTCAGCGCTTCGCGCATCTTCTCAGGCCTTCCCCGCTTCCGCCCCGCCGGGCAGGTACTTCTCGACGAACTCGTCCTTGATGCGCTTGAGCTCGCTGCGCGGCAGGAGCGCCGCGAGTTCCCATCCGAGCGAGAGCGTCTCCTCGATGCTTCTCTCCTCGCCGTCGCCCTGGCGGATGAAGCGGTCCTCGAACGCGTCGGCGAAGGCGACGAACGCCTTGTCCGTGTCGGAGAGCGCGGCGTCGCCCAGGATGACGGCGAGTTCTTTCGCCGAGACACCGCGGGCGTACGCGCCGAAGAGCTGGTTGCTCAGGTCGGCGTGGTCCTCGCGCGTCTTGCCCGGCCCGATGCCCTTCTGCTTGAGGCGCGAGAGGCTCGGCAGCACCGCGATCGGCGGGTAGACGCCGCGGCGGTGGAGCGGGCGGTCGAGGATGATCTGGCCCTCGGTGATGTAGCCGGTAAGGTCGGGGATGGGGTGCGTCTTGTCGTCGTCCGGCATCGTGAGTATCGGCACCTGCGTGATCGATCCCGGCATCCCCTGCACGCGCCCGGCGCGTTCGTAGAGCGTGGCGAGGTCGGTGTAGAGGTAACCGGGATAGCCGCGCCGTCCCGGCACCTCTTTGCGCGCGGCCGAGACCTCGCGCAGCGCCTCGCAGTAGTACGTCATGTCCGTGAGGATGACGAGCACGTGCATGCCGAGGTCGAACGCGAGGTACTCCGCGCACGTCAGCGCCATTCTAGGCGTCGCGATCCGCTCGACGGCGGGGTCGTCCGCGAGGTTGAGGAAGAGCACCGAGCGCTCGACCGCCGCTGTGTCGCGCAACTCCGTCATGAAGAAGTCGGCGTCCTCGAAAGTGATGCCCATCGCCGCGAAGACGACGGCGAAGTCGCCTTCGGCCTTCTCGCCCGCCCGCGTCGGGTCGTCGCTGCGGGCCAGCACCGCCGCTTGACGCGCGATCTGCGCCGCGAGCTCGTTGTGCGGCAGGCCGCTTCCCGAGAAGATCGGCAGCTTCTGGCCGCGCACGAGCGGGTTGAGGCCGTCGATGGCCGACACACCCGTCTGGATGAAGTCGTCGGGGAAGTCGCGCGCCGTGGGGTTGATCGGGCTGCCGTAGACGGAGCGGCGCTGCTCGGCGATGATCTCCGGTCCGCCGTCGCGCGGCCGCCCCAGCCCGTCGAAGACGCGGCCGAGCATGTCGCGCGAGACGCCGATCTCCAGCCCGCGGCCGAGGAAGGTGACCTTCGTCTCGGACGGGTTCGACCCTCTCGTGCCGCCGAACGCCTGCACGAGCGCGACGTCGCCCGAGACCTCGAGCACGTTGCCGAGCGAGCGCACGCCGTTCGGGAACTCGAGCTCGACGAGCTCGCCGTACGTGACGTCGGCGACGCGCTCCACCAGAAGCAGCGGCCCGACGATGTCGCGGGTGGTGGTGTATTCGCGGCTCATCGCGCGCCCTCCTTCTTGCGCGGGGCCGCGCCCGCGACGAGCTGGGTCTCGATGTCGCCCGCCAGAGAGTCGAACAGCGCGTCCGCCTCTTCCTCGGCGACGTACTTCGCACGGGTGATGCGCTCGCGCACCTGCGCCGCGAGGATGTCGTCGAGCGACGCCCCCGCGCTGAGGGCGACCAGCGCGCGCTCGTGGAAGAGCAGGATCGTCTCGAGGAGCCGGTCCTGCTTTCGCAGGCTCGTGAACTGGTCGTCGTCCCGGAAGGCGTTCTGCTGGAGGAAGTCCTCCCGCAGCGACTTCGCACTCTCCATCAGCACCCGCTCCTCGGGGCTGATCGCCTCGAGGCCGACGAGACGCACGATCTCGGAGAGCTCGTTCTCGCGCTGCAGGATCGCCATCGCGCGGTCGCGGCGCTGCCGATACTCCAGCGAGACGTTCTCCTCCCAGAACGGCGTGACCTTGTCCAGATAGAGAGAGTAGCTGGTCAGCCAGTCGATGGCCGGGAAGTGTCTCTCATAGGCGAGGCTATCCTGGAGCGCCCAGAAGACCTTCACGACTCGCAGGGTGTTCTGCACGACCGGCTCGGAGAGGTCACCGCCGGGAGGCGAGACGCTGCCGACGACAGAGACCGAGCCGGAGCGGTCGCCGAGTGTGTCGACCTTCCCGGCGCGCTCGTAGAACGCGGCGAGCTTCGTGCCGAGATACGCGGGGAAGCCCTCCTCGCCGGGCATCTCCTCGAGGCGGCCGGAGATCTCGCGCATCGCCTCGGCCCAGCGGCTCGTCGAGTCGGCTTGGAGCACGACCTCGTAGCCCATGTCGCGGAAGTACTCGGCGATGGTGATCCCCGTGTAGACGCTCGCCTCGCGCGCGGCGACCGGCATGTTCGAGGTGTTGGCGACGAGCACCGTGCGCTCCATGAGCGGCCGGCCCGAGTACGGGTCGGTGAGCTCGGGGAACTCCATGAGCACGTCGGTCATCTCGTTGCCGCGCTCGCCGCATCCGATGAAGACGACGATCTGCGCGTTGCTCCACTTCGCGACCTGGTGCTGGGTGACCGTCTTGCCCGCGCCGAACGGCCCGGGGATGCACGCCGTGCCGCCCTTGACGAGCGGGAAGAACGTGTCGATGACGCGCGTGCCGGTGACGAGCGGCTCGCCCGACGCGACCTTGCGCCCGTAGGGGCGCCCGACGCGGACGGGCCAGACCTGCCGCATGGTGAGGTCCTTCTCGGCACCGTCGGCGGTGCGCACGCGCGCGACCGGGTCGAGCACCGTGTACGTGCCGCCCTCGATCGACTCGAGCACGCCGGAGACTCCCGGCGGCACCATGATGCGGTGCTCGATGACGGGGTTCTCCTGCACCGTGCCGATGACGTCGCCGGGAGAGACCTTAGCCCCGGACTTGAGCGTCGGCACGAACTCCCAGCGCGACGTCGGGTCGAGGCCCGGCGCCGTGATGCCGCGCGTGAGGAACGCGCCGGCCTGCGCCCGCAGCACGTCGAGCGGACGCTGCACGCCGTCGTAGACCGACCCCAACAGCCCCGGTCCCAGCTCGACCGAGAGCGGCGCGCCGGTCGCGAGCACGGGGTGACCGGGGCCGAGGCCGTCGGTCTCCTCGTACACCTGGATCCACGCGCGGTCGCCCCGCATCTCGATGATCTCGCCCATGAGGCCGGCCTCGCCGACCCTGACCAGATCGAACATCCTCGCATGCGCGAGCCCGGACGCCACTACGAGCGGTCCGGCGACCTTGATGATCGTCCCTTGCTCCATCTAGCCTTCCTCCACTGAGAACGGGACCGACGTGCCGAGCGCGCGCTCCACGGCGCGCGCCAGCCTCGCCGCTCCCACCCCGCCGGCGCCGCCGGCGCCGGGGATGACGGTGACCGCGGGGACCGGACGGTCCGCGGCCTCGGCCACGAGGTCGTCGATCGCCTCGTAGACCGGTTCGGTGACGAATACGACGCCGTACGCGCCGCTCGCGAGCTCGTCCCAGAGCCCGCGCGCGTCCTCGGGCCTCTCGAGCGCGAACGCGGCGAACCCCAGCGGGCGGAATCCCGCCACGCTCACGGCGTCGCCGACGATGGCGATGCGGGTCGCGCTCACCGGAAGGACCTCCTCAGCCGCGCGCGCAGCACCGCGGGATCGACGGAGGCGAGCTTGCCCAGCAGCAGTGAGCGCAGCGCGAGCGCCTCGCCCTCTCGGGCGAGCACGTACGCGATGACGGGGGCGGGTCCGTAGGGCACGCGGCGCGCGTCCGCGAGCTCGCTCGCCGCGAGATCGTCGAGCACGACGTCGAGGCCGTCCTGGTCGGCGAGTTCCGCGGCCGTCGCGCCGGTCAGCGTCGGCCGGGCCGCGATGCGCGCCGCCAGGTCGCCCAGCGGAAGCCGGACGTCCGCGGCGAGCGCGGCGAGTCCGGGATCGCCTCCGGGGATGACGCGCTCGAGCGCCTCCGCGGGAGAGAGGCCGAACGAGCCGGCGCGCAGGAGCGCCTTCGCGTTCGCGAGGTCGATGCGCATGGTCGCGAGCCGAGCGAGGAACGGGACGCGCGAAGACAGCGCGGCCTCGGTGAGCGATGCGTACAGCGCCCGGTCGGCTAGCGTCTCGAGCCCGGCCGTCGTCGGAGGCGGGTCCGACGCGAGGACGCTCGCGGCGAACGGGCCGAGCCCAGCGGGCAGTTCGCCGAGGTCACCCGAGAGCGCCTCCAAAGCGACGCTGCCGAGCGGAGAGAGCAGCCCCTCCGGTTCGATGCCGAGAAGCCGGGCCTTGAGCACGGAGACGACGTTGCCGAAGTCGTGCGGCAGCCGGAAGAAGCTCACGACGGACTCGGGCAGATCGGACGCCTCAAGGAACTCCTTGTAGAGGTCGGCGAGCGAGGCCGCCAGCCCGCGCTCGACGTCGGCGGAGGTCTGCGCGCCTTCGAGGTACCGGCCGACGTGGGTCTCGGACAGCACCCGGCGCTGTTCCGCGAACGTCGGCGCGTCGAGCAGGCGCTCGAACGTCGGGCGACCGAGCAGGCGCGTCTCGAGCACGCGGACGCGTCCGACGGCGAAGCCGTAGCGGATGGGGTCGGACAGGGCGGCGCGCATGCCCATCGTCTCAGGCGCCTCCCCCGGTCTCGTCGAACAGGATCCGCGCCGCTGCCAGGAGCGACTCCTCGCGGGCGTCGGCCAAGGCGGCCTCGGGCGAGATCTCCGCGCGGACGCCGGCCGAGAGCACGACGACTCCGCGATCGGTGTCCGCCGCCGCAGCGTCGAGCGTCACTTCCGCGCCGGCCGCCGCGAACGCGGCGGGCAGCGCGGCGCGCACCTTCGCGCTCTCCGACGCGCCCACGCGCACCGACTCGCCGCCACGCGAGACGGCCGCCACCCTCGCGGCGATCCAAGCGGCGTACGCGGCGGCGTCGAGCGCTAGCACCCTCTCGCGGGCCGCGTCGAGGACGCTCTCGGCGAGCTCGCGCTTCGCGACCAGCGTCGCGTCTCGCGAGGCGAGCCGGGCGGCAGCGACCGTCCGGCCGGCGTCGCGCGCGGCGGCCGTCTCGGCCGCGCCCACGATCCGCGCTCGTTCGGCCTCCGCGGACGCGCGGGCGGTCGAGACCAGGGCTTCCGCCTCCGCACGGGCGCCATCGAGCACGGCGCCCGCCTCCGCGGCGGCGTCGGCGCCTATCCTGTCCAGGATGTCCTGCAGCGCCATGCCCTACGCCCCGAACGTCGCGCGCAGCGAGAGGAGCATGAGGATGGTGACGATGAGCGAGATGACCGCGTACGTCTCGACCAGCGCCGGGAAGATGAGCGCCTTGCCGGAGTCCTCGCCGCGCCGCGCCACGATCCCGGCGGCCGACGCGCCGGTGAGGCCCTGGTACACAGCGCTCACGCAGCATGCCCAGGCCACCGGCATGCACGCCAGGAAGACCTTGAATCCCTGCGGCGCCGTCAGCGTGGACGTCCCGCCGAGGATGTTGAAGAAGATGAGCACGAGCACTGCCGCGATGAAACCGTAGATGCCCTGCGTGCCCGGCATGGCGGCCAACGGAAGCAGCTTGCCGAACTTCTCGGAGTCCTCGGCGACGATGCCCGAGATGGTCGCGCTCGCTATCGCGATGCCCCAAGCCGAGCCGATGCCGCCGAGGATGGCGGCCAACCCTCCACCGAGCAACGCCCAATCGAGACCAGCGAGCCCTAGAAAAGTATCCTTCACGATCACGCTCCTCCTTCCTGACCCGCACCCGGGTTTAGGACCAACGACTTCGTCCGATATCGGAACGGTGAGAACGGCTTTCCTCCGCCCTCGTAGAACTTGCTGAAGAACTCGACGAACTGCAGGCGCGCCGGGTGCACGAACGCGCCGAGCAGGTTGATCACCACGTTGAACGTGTGGCCGACGAGCAGCAGCGCGACCCCCGCGACGATGCCCACGATGGTCGCGACGACCCCTCCCCGGATCGACCACAACATGCCGGTGAGGATATTGAAGACCATGCCGACGAGCATGCCCGAGAGCCCGAGTGCGGCGAGGCGGGTGTACGAGAGGATGTCGCCGATCAGCCCCGACATCCCGTAGACCTCGTAGAGACCGCCCAAGGTGCCGAGGAACGCGGCGCGCACCGCTCGCGAAACGAACATGCCGACCAGCGTCGCCGCGAGCAGCGGCCATCCGAGCGACACCGGCACGGGGAACGCAAGCGCGAGCACCCACGCCGTGAGCAGCGCCGTCCAAGCGACCCCGGCCGCGCGGTCCCACGTCGCCGCGCCCTCGACCCGCCACGGCGCCTCGAAGACGTGGCCCTTCGCGAGGATCATCCCGGCGAGCGTGATCACCACGACCGCGACCCGCCCGGTCGGGAGCAGGAACCCCACCGGGACCGCCGCGAAGAGCAGCAGCGTCGAGAGCTGGTCGAGCACCGCCGAGTTCCAGTCGCCGTGGCGTGCGGCGTCGTAGGCGGCGATCAGCACGCCGAAGACCACCTGTGTCACGCCGAGGGCGAGGGTGATGGCGAGGAAGATCAGGAGCTGGTTGAGCGGGTCGAGCACGATGAGCGCGCGCAAGAACCCGGGAAGCAGGTCTGCCGGCGCCGCGAAATACGACCCCGTCGGCACGCCGACGAGGATCGCGGCGACGCCGCCCATCATGAGCAGGTCCATGAAGCGCTTCACGCCCGGCGCGACGTCGAGACGCGTCTTGATGAGCCAGGCCCCGACCATGAGGGCGACCCCGTAGCCGACGTCGCCGATGCAGATGCCGAAGAAGAGGAAGAAGAACGGCGCGAGCAGGGGCGTGGGGTCGAGACCCCCGTAGCTGGGCCTTCCGTAGAGGTCGGTGAGCGTCTCGAAGGGACGCAGGAACCACGGATTCTCGAGCTCGACCGGCGGCCGCTCCTCATCCGTCGGTTCCCGCAGGTCGATCTCGACCTCCTCGGCCAGGGGCGCGAGCGCGCGCTCGAGTCGGGGACGGGCGGACTCCGGCACCCAGCCGGAGACCACGAACGTCCTCTCCGTCTCCGCGAACCGTTCGCGGATGGTGAGCGCCTCACGGGCCGTGGCGATCGCGTCGTCGAGCGCGACGACGTGGTCGAAGTTCTGGGCGGCCAACTCGCCGGCGCGCTTCGCCTGCGCCTCGCAGTCGTCCTCTATCGCCAGAAGCCTCGCCTCGGCCCGCGCGGACTCCTCGGCGGGATAGTCGGACAGTCCCGCGAATCCGACCTCGGCGAAGTCCGAGGACGACAGCGCCGCGCGCACGGCTTCGAGCGACTCGCGATGGACGAGGACGGCCCATGCGGAGCGCGAGCCCACCGGGCCGAGCTCCTCGACCGTGACCTCGTCCGCGATCTCTCGCAGTCCCTGGCGGATGCGCGCGCCATCGTGCGCCGGCACCGTACCGGTGATGAGGACCACGTGCTCGGTCCCGCGCCATTCGGCGATCTGCAGATGGAAGCCCACCCATGGGGCTAGGTCGGCGATCAGCCCGCGGAGGCGGGCGCGCTCGCGATCGAGCGAGGCCAACTTGTCGGAGATCGCCTCGCACCTTCGGTAGAGCCCCAAGAGACCCGTGTCCGGCTTCAGCCGCAGGAACTCCGCCTCGTCCATGTGGAACTTCTCGCTCACGAACGAGGAGAACGGCTGTTCCGACGACCGATACTTGGACAGGAACGTGCGCAAGAAGTGGACGTCGGCCGCGTACTCGTCGAGACGCCGCAGACGCTCGTCGCCGGGCGCCGACGTGACGGCCGGCAACTCCTCGGCGTCCTCGCCGTGCGTGACCGGCTCGGCGGTGACCTCGATGACGCCCGCGCGCTGGAGCCGCGCCACCACGTCGTCGAGACGCGCCCGGTGCGCGAAGATGGTGACTCGCATCATCGTCGCGACGGACATCGTCAGTCCGTCAGTCCGTGCACGACCGCGTCGAGTGCCGCGGGCACGCGGGTCTTCGCCGAGGCGAGCAGATCGGTCCGCTCGCGCTCGCCGGCGGAGACGATGTCCTCCGCCTGGGAAGCCGCCTCTCGCGCCGCCCGCTCGCGCAGGCCGGACGCCTCCGCGAGTGCCGACGCCCTCTCGCGCTCGATGAGGGCGGCCGCCTCAGCGCGAGCTTCCGCGACGATGCGGGCTGCATCCTCGCCGGCATCGCGGAGCAGGACCCTGCCTTCTTCCTCGGCGTGCAGGATGCTCTCTAGCTTCTCCATCCGGTCCCCCTTGCAGGTATCCGGCGGTCCCCCGGTCCGCTCGCACGACCGACCGCCGACGCCGATTGGCGTAGTATACTCGTTTTCGGTCTGTCCCCCCGCGCTTTCGCGCCTGTCTTCTTCGCGAGCCTATGCCCCCCACAGTCGAGACCCGCACGGCCCGCCACGCCTCACGCCGCCGTCGCACCCGGGCGGCCCTGGTCCTCACCCTTCTATCGATGGCTATCGTCATCGGCCTCGGCTCCTTGGCCTGGGCGCGCCGCAGCCGTGGCCCCACGCCCGACGCCGCGCCTCCCGTCTCGCGCGCCGCATCGCCGACACCCTCTCCCGCGTCGTCCACCGTCTCGCATCCGACGAGCGCTCCGGTGACGGCGCCGGTACCCGCCGTTGCGGCGACACTGACGGTCGCCGGGGTCGGAGACATGATCTTCGACCGCAACGTCGCCCTGCTCGTGCGCGACCGTGGGGGCGCGGCCCCGCTCGCGAGCGTCGCCGGGCTCCTCGCCCGCGCGGACGTGACGGCCGGCAACCTCGAGAGCCCGCTCTCGGTCCGCGGAGAGAGGTTCCCGGGCAAGGACGTCACCTTCCGCGGGGATCCCCGCGCGGTCGCGGGACTGCGCGCGGCCGGGTTCGACTTCATCTCGCTCGCGAACAACCACGTCCTCGACTACGGCGGCATCGCCCTGACGGACACCGTCTCGACGCTCGACGAGGCCGGGATCGCGCACGCCGGAGCAGGGGCCGACTCGGCCGCCGCACGGCGACCGGCTCTTGTGAGCCGCCGCGGCGCCAGAGTCGCCTACCTCGCCTTCAGCCACGTGCTGCCGCCGGGGTTCGTCGCCGACGCGGACAGCCCCGGGCTCGCGCCGGGACGGGGACGCCCCGGCGAGGTCGCCGCCGCCGTTCGGGCGGCGAAGCGGCGCGCCGACTACGTCGTCGTCTCCTTCCACTGGGGGGTCGAGTACAGTCCCGACGCGACGGCCGAACAGGTGCGGGACGCCCGCAGGGCCATCGACGCCGGGGCCGACCTCGTGCTCGCACACCACCCCCACGTCATCCAGGGCGTCGAGAGGTACCACGGCGGGCTGATCGCCTACTCTCTGGGCGACTTCGTCTTCGACCACTACTCCCGCGAGACCGGCGAGGCGTTCGTCCTCACCGCCGAGGTCGGTCCGAGCGGGGTCGGGTCGGTCGGGATCGTCCCGGTCTACCTCGACGGCCACGGCGCGCCGGCCGTCGTCACCGGCACCGCCGCGCAGAGGATCCTCGAGCGCCTTCGCCGGCTGAGCGCCGCGCGCGGGACCCGGATCGTCATCTCCGGCGACCGCGCCGAGGTCGCGCGATGAACGAGACCCCGCTCCCCCGCGTGCAGCCCCGCAAGGCCCGGCGTCCCGAGCCGTTCGTGATCGCCGCGTGCGTGGTGCTCGCGCTCGGCGGCGGCGCGCTCGTCCTCACCCGTCTTCCCTCGAAGCCACCGCGTCCGGCGCGAGCGGCACGAGCGGTAGTGAGCCGTGCTGCGACCGGCGCCGTGGTCGTCGAGACCATCGAGACGCCGACACCGCTGTTCGCGACGTACCGCAGCCTCCCCCTGCGCCTGCCCGTCCGCCCACAGGACGTCACGCGCATCGCATACCACCAGGCTTCGGGGAAGAACGTGTTCCCGATCACCTCGCTCCTGCCCGAAGCGGGAGCGCCGCGTGGCGCCCTCGCGACGGTGACGCCCGCGACGGACGCGGCGGAGGTCTACGGGGCTGAGCAGGACGACCCCGCGGTCCTCCGCGGTGACGTCCTCAGGCTCTGGCGGAGCGGCAGGCGCGGCTTCCCGGACACCGCGGCGGACGTGGGCGCGGACGCGGGCACCCCCGTCTACTCGCCCGTGAGCGGCAAGGTCCTCGCCGTCCACCCGTACAAGCTCTACGACCGCTGGCCCGACGTCGAGGTCCATATCCAGCCGGACGGCTGGCCGGAGGTGGACGTGGTGCTGATCCACATCACCGGCGTCAGAGTCCGGGCCGGGGAACGGGTCGATGCCGGGACGACACGGATAGCGGCAGTGCGGCTCCTCTCGAACCGGGTCCACCACCAGCTGGCGGGATACACCGACAACGGCGGCGACCACGTGCACGTGCAGCTGAACCGCATGCGGGTCCCCGGACGGATCGAGCGCATCGGCGGCTCGTAGCGCGACCCTACTCGGCGCCTTCGCCCGCTCGACGCAGGTAGCCGCGGAACCGGCGGTCGAAGTCGTATCGCAGCAGCCGCACCTTGCGGCCACAGCCGAGGCACGCCAACCCGATGTCCATCCCCACGCGCCAGACCTCCCACTCGTTCGCGCCGCACGGGTGGGCCTTCTTCAGCTTCACGACGTCGCCGGAGCGAACGGGCGTTATCGGGACGGGCATCCGTATCCTCCGCTTGAGGGAGCCGTTACTAGAGTATAGCCTGTGGGGACACGTCACCCGCCTTCGGCGCGCCGCGCCGGTGAGTCGACCGAGGAGGCATCCCCCATGCAGACACGCGCCATACTTTCGGTGCTCGGCGAGGACCGCGTCGGGATCGTCGCGGGCGTCTCGGCCGCGCTCGCCGAGACCGGCTCCAACATCGAGGACATCCGGCAGACGATCATCTCGGGGGTCTTCTCCATGACGATGCTCGTCACGGTGGACGAGGACCGCACCCCGTTCGACGGGGTCCAGGCGCGCCTCGCCGCCGTCGCGGGCGAGCTCGGCCTGCAGATAACGCTCCAGCGGGAGGACGTCTTCCGCTACATGCACCGCGTGTAGGGGGAGAGCATGCAGATCAGCCCGGAGGAGATCCGCGAGACGCTGCTGATGATCACACAGCAGCACCTCGACATCCGCACGGTGACGCTCGGCATCTCGCTGATGGACTGCGCGACCGACTCGCTGCCCGAGATGGCGCGGCGCGTCTACGACCGCCTCACCGCGCGTGCCGCGAGGCTCGTGCCGGTGGCCGAGGCCCTCGAGCGCGAGTACGGGATCCCCATCGTCAACAAGCGCATCTCCGTCACGCCCGCCGCGCATCTTGCGGCCGCTTGCCGCGAGGAGGACCTCACGCCTCTCGCCGAGGCGATGGACCGCGCCGCGAGCGAGGTCGGCGTCGACTTCATCGGCGGCTTCTCCGCGCTCGTGCACAAGGGCGTCGGCGACGGCGACCGCCGGCTCATCGACAGCATCCCGCGCGCTCTCGCGGCGACCCAGCGCGTCTGCTCGTCCGTGAACGTCGCCTCCACGCGCGCCGGGATCAACATGGACGCCGTCCTGCGCATGGCCGAGGTCGTGAAGGAGGCCGCCGCTCTCACCGCCGAGCGGGACGCGATCGGCTGCGCGAAGCTCGTCGTCTTCTGCAACATGGTCGAGGACAACCCGTTCATGGCGGGCGCCGTCCACGGCTCGGGCGAAGGGGACGCCGTCGTCAACGTGGGCATCTCGGGCCCCGGCGCGGTGCGCGCCGTCGTGCGCGCCCTTCCCGAGGACGCGGACCTCACCACGGTAGCCGAGGCGATCAAGGCCACGTCGTTCAAGATCACCCGCGCCGGCGAGCTCATCGCTCGCGAGGCGGCGAAGCGCCTCGGCGTCGCGATGGGCATCGTCGACCTCTCGCTCGCGCCGACCCCCGCGGAGGGCGACAGTGTCGCCGACATCATCGAAGCCATCGGCGTGAAGCGGTGCGGCGGCCCCGGCACGACCACCGCGCTCGCGCTCCTCAACGACGCCGTCAAGAAGGGCGGCGCGATGGGCACGAGCAGCATCGGGGGCCTCTCCGGCGCGTTCATCCCGGTCTCGGAGGACGCGGGGATGATCCGGGCGGTCGAGTCGGGCGCGCTGACCATCGAGAAGCTCGAAGCGATGACGAGCGTGTGCTCGGTCGGCCTCGACATGATCGCCGTGCCGGGCGACACCACGGTGGAGACCATCGCCGCCGTCATCTCGGACGTCTGCGCCATCGGCGTCATCAACCACAAGACGACCGCGGCCCGCCTGATCCCGGCGCCCGGCAAGAGCGTCGGCGACCGCGTCGAGTTCGGCGGCCTCCTCGGCGCCGCGCCGGTGATGGCCGTCAACGGCTGGGCGGGCAGCGTGCTCGCGCACCGCGGCGGACGCTTCCCGGCCCCCTTGGGCAGCCTCCGCAACTGAGGGCCAGGCCCATCTCCTTCCACACCGTCTGTCGCCGGAGCGTCCGCTCGTCGGCGTTCGCGGCATACATTGTGCCACCCGTCACGGTATCTTGCCGAACGGCGGAACAGCACCCGTATATACGGGTCGTGGCTCGCTTGATGCACTAGTGGGGTCCAGCACGCCAAAGAAAGCTTGCAGACGCACCCACCGGGTGCGTGCCCCACAAGGAGGGAACGGACATGAAGAGAGCCCTGCTGGTCGCCACGGTGGTCGCCGTCGCGATGTTCGGAATCGTCGCGTTCGCGATGGCAGCCAACCCGGAGAGCGTGGCGGTCACGGCGTTCGCCAACCCGAAGATCACGATGACCGTCTCCACCACCACGGTCGACTTCGGCAACGTCGACCCGGGAGTGGCCCAGGCGACGAAGAACGTCTCGCTCAACGTCGACTCGAACAAGGACTTCACCGTGACGAAGAACAAGACCGCCGACGCCGCGATGGGGCTCACCACCTCCCTCGGGCTCTCGACCGCCGGCACCAAGGGCGCGGGGAACGCGTTCACCGACACCTACGGCTTGACGCTCCCGTGGTCGGTCAGCGCGAGCAGCACGGCCAACACGACGATCGTCTACACCGCGGCGCAGAACTAGCCCGCGCAGTACCTACCTCTCCCCGGACGCCCGCTCCCGCTTCTCGGGGCGGGCGTCCGTGCGCGTGGAAGCCCGATGGCGGATACTTGTCCGCGAGGTCGCGATGGACTCGAGCATGGGAGGTGACCAGGTGGGCTGGAAGCCGGTTCTGGCGCTCGCCGCGCTTCTCGCGTTCGCCGCCGCAGTGCCGCCGGCCCAGGCCGGCGTGGTCTCCTCCGCGGCCACGGGTCAGCTCACCGTCTCCGTCACCCCCACCTCATGGGCGGTCGGCTCGCTCGACCCCGGCAAGAGCGCCACGGCCACCGTCCAACTCTCGGTCACGTACAACAACGCGTACACCATCACCCGGGATGTGATCGAGAGCTCTCCGGAGACGATGGGGCTGTCGGTCAGCGGTCCCGGCGTGGGCGCGAAGCCCAGGACCGGCCCGCCGACCCGCACGTACACGGACACCGTCGTGGTCGCGATGCCTTGGACGGCGACGCCCGGCTCGTCTCACGCCGGCTCGATCCGCTACACCGTCGTCCCCCAGTAGCGTCCTGGCGCTATCGCCCGCATCTCGCATCGTCCCGCCGAACGGTCGCCTCCGAGCGACCGCTCGTCGTTTCGTCGCGCTAGAATGACCGCTCCGCGCTAATCTCAGCCGTTCGTCTGCCGATAGGAGAGTGTGTAAGGATGAGCGGATAACCTGGTCTCGGGGAGGTGCGAGCGATGCGGAGGACGCGGGTCACGACGGTCGTGGTGCTCGCTCTCGCACTGGCGCTCGGCACCGTGCCGTCCGCCATCGCCTCTTCCGCCGGTTCGGTCTCCGTCTCCGCGACGATCCGCCCTAGCGCCGTCTTCCGCCTCACCGACACCGCCGTGCTCGTGCGGGCCAACGCCGGGTGGCACCTCACCCTGGAGACCCCGCAGGGCGCGCGCACCGTGGAGGGTGCGCCGACATCGGGAGAGTGGAAGAACATCCCGCTGCCGGCCGGTTCGACCGGCTTCGCGCTCGCGCTCGACTAGGAGATCCCCCCGCCCGCCTGCTCGGCCTTGCGCGCGCGCTTCTCCGCTTGCCTGGCGGCGGATCTCACCGCGCCGCGCCACGCCAGCCACAAGGCCAGCCCCCCGGCCACGACCGAGACGGCGACGGCAAGCCACAGCGGCACCACCCAGACCGTGCGCGTCTTCCTCACCTCGACGGGCAGCTCGCCGGGAGCGGCACCCTCCCGCGCGTACGACACGACCAGACGTACGGTGTATCGCCCGGGAGCGAGACCGCGAAGTCCCAGCTTCCCCGAGCGTTCGATGTTCGTCCCCGCGTACACGGGCGACGACTCCAGCACACCCCGCCGGACGCGCTCCACTTCGTTGCCGTCCCAGACCGTGAGGGAACCGTCGACCACGGTGTCGACGTTGCCCAGGTTGTACACGTCGAAGACGTAGGGAAGCCTGTCGCCTATCAGCAGGTTGCGCACCACGAACGGCCGCACTTCGATACGCTGCGCGACGACGCCCTCGACGCGGAAGCGGATCCGGGCGCCGAGACGGCCGGCGACGTTCGACGAGACACCGGGACTGTCCTTCGGCAGGTCGAACATCTCGAAGAAGAGGAGCACCTGATGGTCGCCGGGGGCCACGCCGGCGGGGACGGTGAACGAGAACTCCACCGGCACGCGCTGGCCGGGATCCAATTCCAGATAGGGTGTGTTGCCGATCGTCTTCGTCTGCTCGGGCACCTTGATCACGAGCCAGGACGCAGGCGAACGGAGGAACGTCTCCGGGTCGTTGCGGTCGGGAGCCACGTATCGCGGATTGCCCTTCGCGTCGACAGTCTGGTTCGCGGCATAGACGAGGACCTTTAGCGGCTCGTCTCCGTCGTTCGTCACCTCGAGCGTGCCCTCGCCCGACTGCCCCGACGCCACATGGAACTCGAACGTGCCCGTCGACAGGCCGACCGTGCGATCGGCGCGGGCGGACGGGGAGAGGGCCAGTAGGGAGAGCAGCGCCACGGTGGCCGCCGCCGCGAACCGTGCGCGGGCGGACCGGGCGGCGCGAGTCATCAGATGCCGACCGCCTCGCGGAACCCTCGCACCTGCCGCCGCGCGACCGGGATCTGGGTCTCGTCGCGATCGGCCACGACGACCGCATACCCGCCGTCGGCGCGCAGGATCTCCTTGATCCGGTTCAGGTTGATCATGTAGCTGCGGTGGATCCGGTTGAACGACTCCTTGGACAGCTTCTCCTCGAGCTCGCTCACCGTGAGATCGACCAGGTACTGGTTCTCGAACGTGTGGACGTACGTCGACTTGTTCTTCGCCGAGACGTAGACGACGTCGTCGATGGAGAGGAGCACCGTGCGGCCGCCTTTGCGCACGGCCAGCTTACGGAACTCGCCCTCGGCACCGCCGTCGCCCTCGACGGGACGCGGCCTGTTGCGCACGAGGCTCTTCACGCGCGCGGAGAGTTCGAGGATGTTGAACGGCTTGGTGACGTACTGCTGGACGCCCTGCTTGAACGCGAGGATCTTCGCGAGGTCCTGCGTCTTGGCGGTGAGCATGATGACCGGGAGGTGCGCCGTGTTCGGGTTGTTGCGGATCTCCATCAGGGTCATCCAACCATCGACCCTGGGCATCATGATGTCGAGGATGACGACGTCTATCGTCTCACGGCCGATGATGTCGAGCGCCTCGGCGCCGTCACCGGCGCCGTAGACCTTCATCCCGTCGGTCTCGAGACCGAGCCGAATCATCTCGACGATCGAGGTGTCGTCGTCGACGACCAGGACATTGACGGCCGTGTCCATCGGTCCCGCCCTTCCGTCTCCCCCAGTGAACCGCACGTCGCCCCGGAGTATACCGCACGTCACCCACAACTAACCACGCGGACCATGCTATGGCGCGTTGAGCCGGGCGTCTATCGCGCGCGCGGCCTTCTTGCCCGCCCCCATCGCGAGGATGACCGTCGCCGAACCGGTCACGATGTCGCCGCCCGCGAAGACGCCGGGGCGGCTGGTCTCGCCGTCCTCGCCCGCGATCACGTAACCTCGCCCGTCGAGTTCGAGACCGGGCGTCGCCCCGGTCAGCAGAGGGTTCGCGCGCGTTCCGATCGCCATGACCACCGTGTCGCATCCCAGGGTGAACTCGCTGCCGAGCACGCACATCGGCGCCCTGCGCCCGGACGCATCGGGCTCTCCGAGCTCCATGCGCGTCGCGGTGAGTCCGGTCACCCAGCCGTCGCGGCCGACCACCTCGACCGGAGAGCAGAGCGTCTCGAAGACCACGCCCTCCTGCTCGGCGTGATGCACCTCCTCGCGTCGCGCCGGCATCTCTTCGACGCTGCGCCGGTAGACGAGGGAGACCGCGTCCGCGCCGAGACGGAGAGCGGTCCGCGCGGAGTCCATGGCGACGTTGCCGCCGCCGACCACCGCCACGTGCCGGCCGCGCAGCACCGGGGTGTCGTGGTGCGGGAAGTCGTAGGCGCGCATGAGGTTCACCCTGGTGAGGAACTCGTTCGCTGAGTAGACACCGTTGAGGTTCTCGCCGGGGATGCCCATGAAGACCGGAAGGCCCGCCCCGTTGCCGAGAAAGACGGCGTCGAAGCCCGACTCCCCGAGAAGCTCGTCGACCGTCACCGTGGCGCCGACGACCGTGTCGAGCACGATCTCGACTCCGGAGATCCGCAGCGCCTCGATCTCCGCCGCGACGATCGCCTTCGGGAGCCTGAACTCGGGGATGCCGTAGACGAGCACGCCGCCCGCCGCGTGCAGGCCTTCGAAGACGGTGACGGCATGACCGAGACGGCGCAGTTCGCCGGCGCACGCGAGCCCGGCGGGGCCGGAGCCGACGACCGCGACACGGCGGCCGGTGTCCGCGCCGAGCACGGGGACGCACCGGTGCTCGAGGTCGCAGGCGAGGTCGAAGTCGCCGAGGAACCGCTCGAGGCGTCCGATGGCGACCGGCTCGCCCTTGCGGGCGAGCACGCATGCCGCCTCGCACTGCTCCTCCTGCGGGCAGACGCGGCCGCAGACCGCCGGCAGGGCGTTGCGTTCCTTGAGGACCGCGACGCCCCCCGCCGGGTCGTCGTCGAGGATCCTTGCGATGAACGACTTGATGTCGACCTGCACCGGACAGCCGGCGATACATGTCGGGTTCGCGCATTGGAGACACCGCTCCGCCTCCGCCAGGGCTGTCGCCGCGTCGTATCCGAGCGAGACCTCGTCGAAGTCGGCCGCACGCAGGAGCGGATCGCGCTCCGGCATCGGATTGCGCGGCTCCTTCGAGGCCCGGCGGCGACCCGGCCCCGTCACGTCGCCGGTCGGCACGCGCACTCCCGCTGGTAGTCGGCGTCCGCCTCGCGCTCGTCGTCGACGTAGACGCGCTGACGGCTCATGAGCTCCTCGAAGTCGACCTCGTGCCCGTCGAAGTCGGGCCCGTCCACGCAACCGAATCGCGTGACACCGCCGACCGTCACCCGGCAGGCGCCGCACATCCCGGTGCCGTCGACCATGATGGGGTTCAGGCTGACCGTGGTCGGCACCTCGTGTTCGCGGGTGGTCGCCGCGCAGAACTTCATCATCACCGCGGGGCCGATCGCCATGGCATGGTCGATGGTCCCCGCTTCGCACAGCTCCTTCAGCGGAGTGGTCACGAGCCCCTTCCGGCCGGCGCTGCCGTCGTCGGTGCAGACGACGAGGCCTTCAAGCGGCAGGGCACGGAACTCGTCCTCGAGTATGAGGAGGTCGGCGCTGCGCGCGCCGAGCACGACCGTCACGCGAGCGCCCGCGGCGCACATCGCCCGCGCAACGGGATAGGCGACCGCGGCGCCGACCCCGCCGCCGACGACGGCGACCCGGCCGAGCCCCCCGACGCTCGTCGGCGTTCCCAGCGGTCCGACTACGTCGGCGATCGAGTCACCGGTGTCGAGCGACGCGAGCTTGCGGGTGGTCTTGCCCACCACCATGAAGATGAAGCGGACCCACCCCTGCTCCACCGACCAGTCGGAGAACGTGAGCGGCACGCGTTCGCCCGTCTCGTCGATACGGAGCATGAGGAACTGGCCGGCGCGCACCTTGCGCGCGACGAGAGGGGCGGACACCCCCATCTCGAAGACCGCCTCCGAGAGACGGCGCTTGTGCACCACTTCGAACAACCCGGGCTCCCTGGAAGCGGTCCCCGCCTCAGTTTGGGCGACGTGTGAGCATGGTAGCATGGACCGGGGGCGACCCGCCCCAGGATGGAGGGGCCCGATAACCCATGCCGCGCGCGCCACGACCCCGCCGCTCCCGCGCCACGTTGCGGGTCGAGATGCTCTCCCTCACAGGCTTGGCGGCGGGAACGCTGATCGCGTTCAAGACGCTCGCTCAGGTCCGCGTCGGTCCCGGCTGGGACTCGTACGCCTTCCTGGTCAACGCCGCCGAGTTCGCCGGGAAGGGCGTCGGGTACACCGAGCTGCACCGCCCGCCGTTCCTCTCGTTCCTGGTCTCTCTCGTCTTCCGGTTCACCGCGCGCAACGCCGCGGTCGTCCAGTGGGCCGACGCGGCTCTCTCGCTCGCGGCGATCGTCGCGTTCTACCTGCTGCTGCTGCGCCGGTTCTCCGCGCCCAAGGCGGCGACAGGAGCTCTCGCCCTGCTCGCCTTCCCGCCGCTCTGGGACTACATCGGGACCGGCTACACGGACTTCGCGTCAGTCGGCCTGAGCATGTGGGCCCTGGTCTTCCTCACCAAAGCGACCGAGGAGGACAGCCGCTGGTACCTGGCGGCGGCGCCCGTCTTCGTCCTCGCGGTCCTCACTCGCTACACGGCCCTGCTCTTCGCGTTCCCCATGCTGTTGTGGCTCGTCTTCCGAGCGCGCCCGTTCCGCGACGCAGGCCGCATCGGTGGCGCGATCGCGCTCGCCATCGCGACGTACGTGCCGGCGGGGGTCTTCTACCACCGTCGCTTCGCCGACATGCTCTTCCCGTTCGCCGTGGCACTCGGAGCGGTCCAGGACACGTCGGCGGTCACACCGGTCACAGCGGCCGGCCTGCTCGGGACCGGCTTCGCGGCACAGGCCAAGTCGCTCGCAGCGCTGGTGCTCCCGTCACCGGTCTCGCCGTTGGCCTGGCTCATCGTGGTCGGGGCGGCCGCGGGCCTGATCTCGCGCGTCCTGCCGCCGAACCGGTCCCGGCTCCCGTGGAGCCGGATTCTCCTATCGGCTGCGGCGGTCGCCGGGCTCGGATACGGGCTGGTCAAGGGCGGGCTCTTCGCCGGCCAGTTCCTCATACCGATAGTCATCTACCTCGTGTGGAGATGGGTCGGCCCGCGTGACCTCGACGGCGCGGACCCGCGCACCCCGCGGGGAACCGCACTCGCCGGGGTCATGATCGCCTGGGCCCTCGCGTACGCGGACTTCCACGCCCTGGACCTCTTCCGGGTACCGCGCTACGTGATCATGGTCGCGCCGACGCTCGTCTTCCTGTGCCTGCTCGGCTGGGACTCCTGGTCCAAGACGCTCGGCGACCCGCGCGCGCGGACGGCGGGAGGCGCGCACCGATCGACTGCCGCCGTGTGGCTGTCCGCACCGCTCGTCGCGCTCGTACTCGCCTCCGTCGCGCTCAACGCCGCGCACACGTCGCGAACGCCGGACTACCTCGTCGCCGGGGCCAGATCGACGGCGCGATGGCTCGTGAAGCACGACCCCGGCGTCTCCTCCGAGACCGTCTACTCCGACCTCTGGCCGCTCACCAGCTGGTATCTCGGCTCGGCTGCTCGGCCCATGCCGTTCTTCACGAACCTCACGGCGTTCGACCACGAACTGGACAAGAACGCCGCGGCGTACTACGTGACGACCCGCTCCAAGCCGTTCAAGGGGTACGACGCCGTCGACGCGGCGCAAGGGGTCACCGTCCTCCGGCGTCGTCCCGGCGCCCGGCCCCGCCCCTTGCCGCGCGTCCTCTATCTCGGCCGATCGTGGCAGAACTACCTCGAGAGGCTCACCGGATACGGCATCTACCTCGATTTCGACGCGGGACAGTACGGCTGGGTCGGCACGGCCTACCTCGATGCGTTCACCCCCGAGCAGCTGGCACGATACCCCGTGGTCGCCGCGTACGGCGTCAGATGGCACGAGCGCGACCGCATCGAGGGCCTACTCGCGCGATACGTGCGCGACGGCGGCTCTTTGATCCTCGACGCATCGCGCAACATGGGCGACCCGCCTTTCGTCCTCTCCGACACCATCCTCTTCGGCACCCTCATCCGACGAGGCGGCGTCGAACCCGATGCGCCGCTCACCGTCGCGCCGTGGTTCGTCGAGCGCCATCCTGGACTCGGCCGGATCGCCGCCGCTCCTTTCGTCGACGAGGGAGGCGGCCGATGGTTCGGCGCTCTCTACGAACCCGTGCGCGTGACGACGCCCGTCCGCGTGCTCGCCCGGATCGCGGGCAAGCCGGCGATCCTGATGCAGCCCTTGGGGAAGGGGCGCATCTACTGGATCGGGTACAACCTGGTGTGGCACGCGCAGCTCACAGACAACCGTTCCGAGATGCGGCTCGTCCGCGCGATAGTGGAAGACGCGCTCTCTCGCGAGACGACGCCGTCGCCATGAGTGCTCCCACGCGACGCCGCATCGACAGAGGCTCGCTGCTCAAGGCCGCCGTGTCCGCGCTCGTCCTTCTCTACCTCCTGCGACTCGCCGACATCGGGCACATGCGCGAGGCCCTGCGCGAGGCCGACGCGCGCTTCCTCGCGCCCGCCGTCGCGCTCGTCGCCGCGAGCGTCGCGCTCAACGCCTGGCGGTGGCTCCTCGTCGTCAACCAGGACGGCGCCCGCCTCCGCTACCGTCAAGCGCTCGCGCTAACCGTCGTCGGGTCGGCGCTGAACACCTTCCTGCCAGCCTCGGGGGGCGACTTCGCCAAGTGCTACTACGGCTACCGATGGTACGGCGTGCGCGAGGAGCTCCTTGCGTCGAGCATGATCGACAAGGTCGCGGGCGCGCTCGCCCTCTTCCTCTTCGGCGCTCCCGCCGCATTGTCGCTGCACGTGCCCTACGCCGCGGCGCTCTTCGGCGCACTCGCCGTCGCCCTGTCGATCGTCTACACCGTGCCGCGCATCGTGCCCTGGCGGACGCTGGACCGCGTCACCACCGCGCTGTTCCGGGTCCATCTCGATCCCGAGCGCATGCTCGCAGGAGCCACGCTGTCGCCACGCAGGAGGACCGTGCTGCTGGGCATGGCGCTCGCCGGGTGGGTCATCGGCTTCGCCGACCTGTATTGCGTGTACCGCGTGTTCACCGAAGCCATCCCCTGGGCCTGGGTGATGGTCATCGGTCCGCTCACCAACCTTGCCTACCTCTTCCCGCTCACGCTCGCCGGCCTCGGCTCCGCCGAAGCGGTGATCGTCTGGTCGTTCGCGCGCTTCGGCGAGCCGGCCGCTGTGGCGCTGCTCTCGATCTTCCTGCTCCGCGTGATCGCCGCTCTACCCGCCGTCTTCGGTCTCGCGCTCTTGCTCTTCAAGCGGCCGGCCGATAGAGGAGACGAGGAGGTCCCGTGCGAGTCCTGATGCTCACCACCTCGTATCCCACACATCGAACGCCGACGCTCGGCGTCTTCATCCGCGACCACGCCGAGGCCCTCGCGGCGGCCGGGCACGACGTGACGGTCCTCGCGCCGCGCCTGTTCTCCGACGACCCTCTCCTCGAACGGGACGGGGACGTGACCGTGCGCCGCTTCCGTTTCTGGTCGGCGCAACACCTGCTGGGGGAGTACGAGAGGATCCCCGTGCTCCGGGTCGCCACACTGCTCGTCTCGGGTCTCGCCGCCGCCGTCTGGATCGGACGCCGCGAGAGGTGCGACGTCCTCCACGGGCACTGGGTGATACCGACCGGCCTCATCGCCCTGCTGGCAGGCCGGTACCTCCTCCGCCGGCCCGTCGTCGTCACCGCCCACAGGGCCGACATCGTCCTCGCGACCGAAGGCTCGCGCATCGCTCACTTCCTCACCGGCTTCACGCTCCGGCACGTCGACGCGACCATCGCGGTGAGCGAGGAGCTGGAGGAGATCATCGTCAGCGAGTTCTCGGCGCCCGCCGCGTCGGTGCACCGGTGGCCCGTCGGAGCCAACACCCGGATCTTCGTCCCCGGCGATCGCGTTCTCGCCCGCGAGCAAGAGGGACTCGCGGCGGACGTGCCGCTGGCGCTCTTCGTCGGAGACCTCACCGAGCGGAAGGGCATCCCCTTCCTCGTGGAAGCGATCCCGCAAGTCCTCGCCACCGTTCCGGACGCGCGATTCGTCCTGGCAGGGGGAGGACCGCTCACCGACTTCGTGCATGATCGCCTCGTGACCGAGATCGCGGCCGGGAGCGTGACCGTCCTCGGCGGGGTGCCGCACGAGAAGCTGCCGCGCTGGATGGACGCCGCCGACGTCCTCGTCCTGCCGAGCTGGAGCGAGGGTCTCCCCGTCTGCCTCATGGAAGCCGCCGCGGTCGGTCTGCCGGTCGTCACGACCCGCGTCGGGGGTTCCGCCGAGGTGGCGGCGCTGAACCCGAGGAGCAGCGTGGTGGATCCAGGAGACGTCTGCGACCTCGTCGACGCACTCGCGCGGGCGCTTGCGCATCCGCAGCCGGGCCGCCGCGAGCCCGACCTCGAGCCGGAGAGTCTCTTCGACCAGCGCGGCGTGATCGGCCGCATCGAGGCGCTCTACGAAGCGCTCGCCTCGCGGAAGACCGGCCGCTAGTCAGCGCCTGCCGACGGCGAGGAAGTACGCGGCGCCCTTCGCGCCGTCCTCGCTGAAGATCACGTCCTCGACTCGCAGGGGCGGCGGCCCGCCGACGAGCACGGCGCGCGCGAGACGCACGACCAGCCCATCGGGCCGCAGCCGCGTCGTCAGGGCCTTCAGCGGCCCGGGAAGCCGGCTCCGGATGCCGTCTACCCTGGCCTGGTAGCCCTCCGCGTCGGCGTCGGCGACGGACTCGCCGTACACCACGACATCGCCGAACCGGGCGCGAAGTGCGTCCCCCAACTCATCGTGTGAGAACTCGTGGGTGTGGAAGGGGTTCTCGGGATGCCCGGCCTCACGCATCCATGTGCCGTTCGGCGTGGTGAGCACGAGCGTCCCACCGGGGACCAGCACGCGACGCGCTTCGTCGAGGTAGGCTTCCTGCCGCTCGAGATGCTCCACGACCTCGACCGAGACGACCAGTTCGAAAACCGCGTCCTCGAACGGGAGCCGCGCGGCGTCCGCCACCTCGAAACGAACGTCCGGCGAAGCGAACGACCCGCGCGCGAAGCCGATCGCGTCTTCCGAGACGTCGACCCCGACCGTCGTCCCCCTCAGACGCTCGGCCAGAAGAGCCGTGCCGTATCCGGTACCGCATCCATCGTCGAGAACGCGGGCGCCCAAGGAGGCCTGCCGCGCCGCGAACTCGTATCGCGCAAGGTGACGCGTCCACCACAGCGACGGTCGCTCACCGGGCTTCGGAGGATGGGTGCGCTCCCCCGTGTCGGGCAGGTCGATCCCGCCGTGGCGGCTCACGGCGTGGCCGCCGTCCCGTTGTCGACTTCGGAACGCCGCAGGACGCAGTAGGCCGTGTCGCTCGCAAGCGGGACGCACGCCCGGTAATCGAGCGGGGCGAGGACGTGCTGGAGTCGAAGCGGGACCAGGCGCCCGAGGCCGGGAACGCGTCCGGACGGCAGCGTATGGTGCATCGTGCCCGCCTCGACGACTTCGAGCCCCGCGGCTCGAGCCGCTTCGGTCACTTCGCGCAACCTGAAGCGCGTCGTGGGCACGCGGCTGAAGTACGTGTCGGAGAGGTGCAGGTGGAATGCCCCCGCGACAGCATGGCCGATGGCGGCCTCCACCGCGCGGAGGCTGCCCCTCAGGGGAATGCCGCCGAGGAACACTCGACCTCCCCCACACAGCACGCGCCGGACCTCGGCCAGGAAGACGACGACCTCGGGCAGCGTGAGGTAGTGCAGCATCTCGATGCTCACGACCCGGTCGACGCTCCCATCCGCTATCGGCAAGGCCGCGGCCTCGGCCTGCGCCAACACGACGCCGGCATCGCCGATGTTCGCTCGGGCGCGGCGCAGCATGCTCGCCGACAGGTCGACGCCGATCGCCTCGCAGACACGATGCGCGAGGCGACCCAGGAACAGACCGTTGCCGCATCCGATGTCGAGCAGCACGTCGCCGGGACCGGGCTCGAGCAGACGCTCGACCGCCGCCACATCGATCTCGAAGAGCCGCTCGTGCCATCTCGAGGAGAAGCCGCGCAGCACCTGCTCGTCGCCGATGTGCTCGGCTCTTTCGTCGAACCAGGCCTCGACCTCGTCCACCCCGGCCGCTCCGCCGGTGCCGGTGCGCAACCGCCAGATCCCGTCCGTCGACACGAAACGTCTCCCGCACGACGGACAGGTCGCCGTATCGGACGCGTGATCTAGCGGCGAGTGGTCGACCGGACACGCCAGGCGTGTCTCGGCGCTCATCCGCAAATCACCTCGGTGCTCGACCCCGGCGGCAAGACCGGCAGGACCGCGAGAACGCGACCCGCACGCCGCACCAGAGGAAGGCCGACGCCACCGACCGCCACGCTCTCGGGCGCGGCGTCGTCGGGCCACGCCAGGGTCACCCCATCGATCCCGGTCGCTCCCCGGTTGACGACGCGCACCGGACCTCCGTTCCGCGCGGGCACGGCGAGCACCTCCTCCCGGGCGATCCACCACGAGGCGACCTCTCCCATCGGGACGCGCCACACGTCCTCACCTGACGTCTCCAGGATCACGCGGCGCAGAAGGCGCATCCGGGTCTCCAGGTCGTCCCGGCCGTAGACTCCCGCATGTACCAGCATGACCCCGAGCGAAGCCGTATCGCGGACCCACCCGATCTTGCGCGCGAAGACGTCCTCGGCTTCGCCGACCGACAGTCCGGCGAAGACAGGCTCCATGTCCTGTGGGCCACAGACCGGAAGCTCGAGGATCCCGTGCCTGCCGACGAGCCCGAAGGGGTGGAAGGGCAGGAGGTAGCCGACGCCCGTACCGTGCCAGCCCGCCTTGAGGGAGGTATCGGCGTCCACCGTGGACGACCCGTATGCGAGCCCCGCCTCCTCGAGCGCGGCGGGCAGGTCGGGCGTGCGCATGAGCCACGGCGCCCGGAAACCGCGCACGGGCGCACCGACGGTCGAGCGCAACCGATCCACGGAGACCCGCACCTCCACGGCCCGCTGGTCGGGTGCGATACCGAAGAACGACGCGTCGTGGCGCAGGCCATGAGAGACGATCTCGTGTCCGTCCCCCGCAGCGCGGCGCAGCGTCTCGCGCGGGAGCGGGAATCCAGGATCCGCCACGACGTCGACAGACGAGCGCACCCCCGCGGCGCGCAACTCGTCGAGGAGTCGGGGCAGGCCCTTCTCGAAAGCGAACCTGCGTGGCTCGATGTCGTGTGTGAGACACACGGCGGAACCCGCCGCCGACGGCCATCTCCAGACCCGGGGCACCGTTCCCGAGACTGAATCCAAGGCCTCGACGACGAGACTCTGCAGGGAGAAACCGGACGGCTCGATGGGAGACTTGGTCGAGAACCTCGCGCTCGCCTCGACGTCACGCCGCAAGGACCGCAGGAGTCTCGAGTACGCGAGCAGCCTCAACCGCCACGGCGCATGGCGGTACGCAGCCGCGAGGAACCCGGGCAACGGGATCGCCCCGGAATCTCGCTGCGCGTACGCCTCGGAGAGCAGGTCCGCCATGGACCGCCCCGCGTCGAAGGCGACCACCACCGTGCTGCCGGATCGGATCGATGCGGGCAGCACCGCACCCTCTGTCTCGAAGACCGCGAGCACCTCCGCGTCCCGCCGCGGCTCGCACACGGCTATCCCGCGGATCGGCACCCTGGCTGGATCGAGTCCGTACTCCCGCAACGTCGCCCCCGCACGCGAACGGTCCGCCCAGCGGATCTCCGCGAAGTCCGCGGAAAGACGGCCGGTGACGTCGCAGACCCCGCGATCGGAGGCGAGCTGCGCCAACCGGCCGCCTTCGTCGAGGACGACGACGAGCGCGGACGCCTCGGCGGCGACCGCGGCGTCCGCCGTCAGGAGTACCGCTGCGTCCTTCATCGCGACGCGCGGCGCGGATCCGCCGACGTCTCCGTCGACAGCGACAGCGAACCCTTCGGCTTGCAGGACCGTCAGGAGCCCGGCGAGCGACCCGGGCGAGGCGACTACCGTGACCTGCGGCGCCATGTCAGTCCGCCCGTCTCGCGATGGGCGCACCTGCGAGCCGCGTCAGCCACAGCGGAAGACAGCTCCAAGCCCTGCGCGCGAACCGGAACCCGGGAGCGTTGCTGTCGCGCTCGGGAAGGGGCCGCCCGGCCAGGACGCGCCGGTAGCTCGGAAGGTCGACCTCTTGCCCGCCCCATTTCGCCTTGAACGCCCGAAGACCGGTCTGGTATGGCGAGCTGGCCCCGAAGTCGAACACGGCGAGCCCCTCCTCGACCGCGGCTTCCAGGCATCGCCACACGAGCAGGTCGCCGATGTGCATCTTGGAGAAGCGCTCATCGGCCGCGACGTAGCCGTACACCGCCCTGCCGCCCGAGACGAGGACGATCACCCCACCGACCGCCTGCCCGTCCACGCGAGCCAGCACCAGCCGCGCGAGACCGGCGGGGACGAGGGCCGACCTCATCGCTTCGAAGAACTCGAGCGGGTAGGGGGGCACTCCGAGTCTCCTCCTCGTCCGGAGGAAGACGCCGTAGAACGCACGCATCGCGGACGCGTCCGTCTCCCAACCGGTCTCGACGCCGTACCGTTCGGCCTTTCGCACCGAAGCGCGTTCGTCCGAGTCTAGCCCCGCCCACAGACTCCCGGCGTCACGGCCCGCAAGGTCGATGGCCGACGTCGAATAGTGGCGACGCTCCTCGAATCCGGCGACCACCGCGGGGGGCAACCCTCCGACCGAACGCAGTTCGACGTGGCGCGCTCCTGCGCGCTCCCCGAGCGACACCGCGGCCTCGACGAGTCCCCTAGCACTCGCTTCGTCCGCGGCGAGCGGGCCGCCCCTGTCCCGCGCGGGCACGGAGACGAGCTTCCGCGCACGGCGCGGGCCAGTCTCGTACAGGGGAAGCACGCCGCTCACGGCGTCGCCGTCGAGGGCGAGAAGATGGCGCGGGATCTGCCCGAGAACGGCCGCCGGACGCTCCCACTCCAGGTGGTGGTACGGGCCGGCGCCGGCGGTCCGCTCCACGAACGTCCGCCAAGCGTCCTCGTACTCGGGAGTCAGCTCGACGAATGCCTTCATCCCGCTAACCGTCGCCGCCGGCGCGTCCGCCGCGCCGAAGCGCGAGGACGTCCCGCTGGATGCGAAGAAGCTCTCGCTGGACCTGGATCGTCTGCGTCGCGAGGACCGCGAACCCGAGCGCGCTCTGTCCGCCGAGGAAGAGCACGACGGCGACCGTCACGAGCGGCCTCTCGGGATTCAGGCCCCCCGTGAGGAAGACGTGGATCAAGTAGACCCCGATGGAGACCCCGGCGAGCACGAGCGCGAGCCCGAGCCACGCGAAGAGCATCGCCGGGCGGGCGAGGACGGTGAAGAGAAGATGGCTCGCGACCGTCGCCCCCATCCTGTGGTGCGAGGATCCGCGCGTGCGCGCCGTCAGCGTCGCCGGGACCTCGGCCGAGCGAAACCCAAGGGAGAGCGCCTTGGACAACACCTCGAGGTGGATATCCTTGTCGTCCGACTCCAGATCCAGCGCCTGCAGCACCTCGATGCGGTACGCGCGCAGGATGCCGGTACTCGTGTAGATCGGCTCGGAGAACGCATTGCGCAGCACCCGGTTGCCGAGACGCGAGACGGCCAGGCGGAAGCGAGGGACTCCGATCCAGCCCCCGCCCGGCATGTACGGGGAGCCGAGGACGAAGTCGATACCGGGGTGCTCGAGCAGGTGGTCCACGAGCGCGACCACATGGTCGGGCGAGTACGAGAGGTCCGCGTCGAGCGTGGCTACGAACCGGCCGCACGCGAGCGCGAATCCCTGGCGCAGGGCGTAGCCGCGACCTCGATTCACCGGGTAGATGACGGGTCGCACGCGAGAGTCCTGCACGGAGAGCGTCTCCAAGACGGCGGGTGTCGCGTCGTGGCTGCCGTCGCTCACCGGGATGAGCTCGTACTCCCACCCGCGACGCCCGAGCGTCTCGCCGACCTCAGCGAGCGTCCGGGCCGCTCCCGCCGCCTCGTCATACATCGGAATGACCACCGAAACGAGGACGCCCATTGGAGTATCATAACTCACCCCACTCCCCTCGTCGGCAGGAGTGCTACTCTTCCGTGTCGAACATACCTTCGAGGAGACCCCGATGAGCCCACACATGCGCAAGACCGGACCCCGTCCGCGGATCGCTGCGCCCCTGATCCTCGTCCTGGTCTCGACCGCCCTTCTCGCCACCGGGTGCTCGCGCCTCGGACTAGGACGGGCCCCGGCGACGACCGTCAGCCGCTCCACGCTCGGGACCGTCGTGACCATCACCGTATACGGCAGGGACAGGGCGGCGGTGAGCGCAGTCGTCGACCGCGCCTTCCGCGCGATCGACGTGCTCGACCGAGAGCTCGATCCGTACACCGCGAGCTCGATGATCTCTCGCTTCAACGCCGACCCCTACGCTTGGCAGCGGCTCCCGGCCGGTGCCGTCACGGTCTTCGACGAGATGGACCGTCTCGGCGTTGGCGGGGCCTTCGTGCCGACGCTGTGGGGCGCAACGCGACTCTACGACTTCGGCGGTACCGGAAGCGTGCCGGACCCCGGCGAGCTGCGGCGCGTCGTGGCGGCCTCCGGGATGTTCGAGCGTCGCGGCGCATCTGCACGCTTCCGTGGCGCTCCAGACTCCGAGAGCACATCCGCGTCTCTGCCCGGGATCGACCTCGGCGGCGCCGTGAAGGGCCTCGCGATCGAGCGGGCGGGCGAGATCATCGGGACGGCTCCCTCGATCGACGGCGCGCTGCTCTCGGCGGGGAGCACCGTCCTCGCTGTCGGGCGGAAACCCGGGGGCGCCTGGCGTATCGGCATCGAGGATCCGCGCGAACCGGCGAGGATCGTCGCGGTGGTGAAAGGTACGACGACGCTCGGTTCGGTGTCGACGTCCGGCGACTACCAGCTGGGATTCGTGCGCGACGGTGTGCGGTACCACCACATCCTCGATCCTCGCACGGGGAAGCCGGTGCGGGGACTACGCTCGCTGACCGTGGCGGGAGCGATGTCTGCGCTGGATTCGGACATCCTCTCCACGGCGCTCTTCGTCATGGGTGTCGAGAAGGCCCACGCCTATGCACGCGACCATGGGCTGGCGCTCTACACGGTCGACGACGAGGGGCATGCCCGGATCACACCGGCCCCGCCCGACGAGCGCTTCGTGCTCGAGACCGTCGCCGAACCGCGCTCGCGCTGACGCTACCGGATGTAGCTCTTCACCAAGTCGTAGACCAGCGGCATCTGGGCGAGTTCGCCGTTGTAGGCCTTCACGGCCCAGAGGACGGCGATCACGAACCAGGCGAGGGATACGATCGTGGTGCCGATCAGCGGCACGACCACCGCGACGGTCGACAGGACCGCCATCCCAAAGCTGAACCCGAGCGCCTGCACGGCGTGGAACTTGACGTAGTGCTCCGCCTTGTAGGGCTCGATGAGGACCGCGACGAGCGCGACGGGCCACACGACGTAGCCCAGAGCGGCAAGCAGCTTGCTAGTGTCTGACGCAGGACCCGACTGATCCTGCGAGAAGACCGGAGCCTCGTTCTCTGCCATGGACCCACCTCTCTCGTGTCATGCGGCCGCCGGACCGCCGGACCCCATGGATTGCATCTTCCCCGTTCGCGGCGGTAGAATCCAGGGCGACCGGCGCCTTCCGGCGGAAGAACACGTCGTAGCAGCCAGCTCGACCGGAGGAACCGCAGCAATGCTTCGCAGCCGCGCCATCATGATCCTCGTCGCCGCATCCCTCGCGGCGCTCGTCCTCTCGCCGCCCGCGTCCGCCGTGACGCGCGCCGATCTCGATGCCGCACGTCGTCGCGCCGAAGCCGCGCGTCTCGCGGCCCGGGAAGCCGAGGCGCGAGCCGATCGCCTGCTCGCCGAGACGCGCGCCCTCGAGACTCAGATCGCGGGCATCCAGAGCCAGGTCGCCGCTCTCGAGTCACAGATCGCGAGCGTCTCGGTCCGCCGCGCCAGACTCGAAGCGGAACTCGCGCATCTGCGCGCGGACGTCGCGGAACGCGAGGACGAGATCGCCCGCACGCAATCCGCGTACGAGGCCCAGCAAGAGGTGCTCGCTCAGCGCATCCGCAACTCCTACAAGCAGGGCGATCTCTTCTATCTGGAGCTACTGCTCGGCAGCGCCGACATCGGCGACCTCATAGCGCGCACGTCGCTGGTGGAGCGCGTCGTCGAGCGCGACCGCCAGATCGCCGACGACCTCGCCGACACGCGCGTCTCCCTAGAGAACGCCAAGATCGCGCTCGAACGCGACCTCGAAGCCGTGGCGACGAAACGCGCGGAGTCCAACGTCGAGGAGCGCGCACTCCGCGGCCTCGATGCCGCTCACCGCGGCCGCCTGGCCCAGGAACAGGCCGCCAAGGACGAGAAGGCGCGCCTGGTCACGGAGAACCGGGCGAACGCCGCGCGCCTGCGCGCGCAGGCCGAGGCCGAGGACCGCGAGAGCGAGCGCATCGCCGCCGAACTGGCGAACACCTCACACGGTGGAGGCCACTACAACGGCGTGATGGCCTGGCCGGTCCCCTCCAGCGAACGCATCACCTCGCCGTTCGGCTACCGGATCCACCCTATCCTCAACGTCAGGCGCCTGCACACGGGGATCGACATCGGGGCCGCAGAAGGCAGCGCTATCGTGGCGGCGGGTGGCGGAGCGGTGATCTCCGCGGGATACCGCGGCGGCTACGGCAACACGGTGATGATCGACCACGGTGACGGCGTGGTGACCCTCTACGCGCACCAGAGGGCGATCGCCGTCTCGGTCGGCTCGCGGGTCACGCGCGGGCAGCGCATCGGAGCCGTGGGCACGACCGGCCTCTCCACCGGCCCGCACCTTCACTTCGAGGTGCGTGTCAACGGCGCGCCAGTCAATCCGATGGGCTACCTGGACTGACGAGAACGACCCAGAACGCCCAGGCTAACCCGCGTTGTATTCCGCCATCGCACTGTCGACACCGTGCTCGAGCACGTGCACGACCGCCTGCGCCGCCTCCGGCAGCACCGCGGCGAGCCTGTCCGCCGCCTCTCGGCGCAGCGGTTCGAGGACGTAGTCCGCGGGGTCCATCCGTCCAGGCGGCCTTCCGACCCCCACGCGGACCCTCGCCCAGTCTCCGCTGCCGAGGGTCTCGACCAGCGAGCGCAGTCCGTTGTGACCACCGTGGCCGCCCGCCCACTTAACGCGCACGCATCCCTCCGGCAGATCGATGTCGTCGTGGACGACGACGAGGTCGGAGAGCGAGGCCTCGTAGGACCTCATCAGCCGAGCGACGGACTTGCCTGAGACGTTCATGAACGTCTGAGGCTTCGCGAGCACCAGGTCCTCGTCCCCTATCCGCACGAGAGCCGCCTTCGCTCCGGCGAGGTCCTTCCAGTACGCCGCGCGAAGGTTCTCGGCGAGAAGGTCCACGACCATGAACCCGGCGTTGTGCCGGGTCTCGACGTACTCGGGACCGGGGTTGCCCAGACCGACGACTAGTCGGGCCATTCTCTCGATCAGGCCTCTTCCTCGCCGGAACCGATGACCTCGGGCTCCGGTGCCTCCTCGCCGACGACCTCTTCCTCTTCGAGCGCGAGGCTCGGCGCGGCGACCGAGCACACGATGGCGTCGAGTTCGTCGAGGACGGTGACACCCGCCGGGACCGATATGTCCGAGACGTGGAGGTTGTCGCCGACCTCGAGGGCCGACACGTCCGCTTCGAGGCTCTCGGGGAGGTCGCTCGGCAGCGCCGCGATATGCAGCTCGCGCAGCGTGTGCATCAGGACGCCACCGGTACGCTCGCCGACAGCCTGCCCCACGAAGTGGATCGAGACGGAGGTGTGCAGCTCGGCCTTCATGTCCACGGCCTGAAAGTCGACGTGCTCGATGGAGCCGCGCACGGGATCGAGCCGGATCTCCTTGACGATGACGTTGACCGGCTCGCGCCCCTCGACGTGGAGCATGACGAGCGTCGAGGTGATGCCTCCATGCTGGTACATCTTGTCGAAGTCGCGCTTGTCGAGAGAGAGCGGCGTCGACGCAAGGCCCTGTCCGTACAGGACAGCGGGAAGCTTGCCTTCGGCGACAAGACGCCTGCTGGTCTTGCCCACGAGCTCACGGGGCTGCGCGGTGATGTCCATGCCTTCTGCCACGGGGATCCCTCCTCACGCGGGCGACGAAGCCCGCTCGGTCACAACTGGAAATCGGGGTCGAACAACTCGGAGACGCTCTCGTCCGCGAACACGTTCTGTATCGCGTGAGCGAACAACGGCGCCACGCTCAGCACTCGGATCTTGTCGTGCAGCCGCGCCTCCGGAACGGGGAGCGTGTTCGTGACGACGATCTCGACGATGTCCGAGCCTTCGATCCGCTCGTACGCGGGAGGCGAGAAGAGCCCGTGCGTCGCGCAGACGTAGACGTCCTTGGCGCCCTGCTTCGCGAGGACCTTCGCGCCCTCGATGACGGACCCCGCCGTGTCGATCATGTCGTCGATCATGATGCACGTCCGGCCCTCGACCTCACCGATCACGTGCGTGATCTCCGCCACGTTGTGCTCCGGACGACCCTTGTGAAGGATGGCGAGGCCCCCGCCGAGCATGTCGGCGAACTTCTTGGCGACCTTCACGCGTCCGACATCCGGCGACACGACCGTGACATCCTCGAGTTCGTGGCTGTCGAAGTAGTCGGCGAGGATCGGCAGAGCGGTGAGGTGGTTCACGGGGAGATTGAAGAAGCCCTGGATCTGGCCCTGGTGAAGGTCCATGGTGATGACGCGGTCGGTGCCCGCCGTCGTGAGCAGGTCCGCGACGAGTTTCGCGGTGATGGGCTCGCGAGCCGCCGTCTTCTTGTCCTGGCGCGCGTAAGCGTAGTGGCTGATCACGGCCGTGATGGACCTCGCGCTCGCCCGCTTCGCGGCGTCGATCATGATGAGGATCTCCATGATGCTCGCGTTGACCTGTCCGCACATCGACTGGACGATGAAGACGTCGGCGCCGCGCACGCTCTCGAGGTAGCGGACGTAGATCTCGCCGTTGGCGAAGCGCTTGATCTTGATGTTGCCCAGTTCGACGCCGAGATGGCTCGCGATACCCTCCGCGAGCTCGGGGTTGTGCGAGCCCGCGAAGACCAGCATCCGCTTGCCGGCTTGACTCATCACTGCGCGCTCTCCTCGCTGTCGTCCCCTCGGCCGGCCCGCTTCGCGGCCCACCCCTGTACCGTGCGCTGTTCGCTCCGTTCCACCGCGAGGGACCCCGGCGGCACGTCTCGCGTGATCGCGCTGCCTGCGGCCGTTGTCGCTCCCTCGCCCACGGTCACCGGCGCCACGAGCATCGTGTCGGAGCCGATGAAGGCGCCGTCGCCGATGACCGTGGGGTGCTTCTCGCGTCCGTCGTAGTTGCACGTGATCGTGCCGGCTCCGACGTTCACGTCCGCGCCGATGGTCGCATCTCCAATATAGGACAAGTGAGGCACCTTGGAGCCTTCACCGACGGTGGAGTTCTTGATCTCCACACATGCGCCGGCCTTCGCGCCGTCGGCAAGGACGGTGCCTTGCCGCAGGTAAGCCACGGGACCCACGCTCGCACCGGCACCGACCCGGGCACCTACCAGCACGGACGAGTCCACGACAGCGCCGGGCCCTACATGAGCGTCGGTCAGGCGCGCGTTCGGCCCGATCGTCGCCGCGTCACCGACCACGGTGGATCCCATCAGGAACGACATGGGCTCGATGACGACGTCGCGCCCGATACGCACCGATGGCGCGATCCACACCAGGTCGGGAGCGGTCATCGTGACGCCGGCGAGCATGTGCGACTCGTTGACCCAGCGCTGGAGCGTCCGCGCCGCATCGGCGAGCTGGACACGGCTATTGACGCCCATCGCCTCGAGGGGCTCGTCGGTCTCGACGGCGATCACCTTCATGCCCTCAGAGCGGAACAGGGCGATCATGTCGGTCAAGTACAGCTCCCCTTGCGCGTTGTCGTCCGAGATCCGATGCAGGTGCGCGAAGAGAGCGGCTGCGTCGAAGCAGTACGTTCCCGTGCTGACCTCGCCTATCGCTTCCTGACCCGGCGCGAGGTCCTTCTGCTCGACGATCGCCTCGAGGTCCCCCCCGTCGTCGCGGACGATGCGGCCGTATCCGGCGGTGTTCTCCGGTCGCGAGGTGAGCACGACAGCAGCGGCCGATGTCGAGCGCTGGGTCTCGACGAGCCGACCGATCGTCTGAGGTCGCATCAGCGGCGTGTCGCCGGACAGCACGACGAGCGGCCCGTCCAACCCGGCGAGGGAGTCCTCGGCACACATCACGGCGTGCCCCGTGCCCAACTGCCGGTCCTGGCGGACGAAGCGTCCTCCTGGTAGCAGCGATTCGACGATCTCGGCCCCGTGTCCGGTGACGACGATGATGGGGTCGCATCCGGCTTGTCGAGCGCCATCGACGGCGAGCTCGATGAGCGGGACTCCGAGGATGCGGTGCGCGACCTTCGGGAGGTCCGATCGCATGCGGGTCCCCTCGCCGGCCGCGAGTATGAGTGCTGCCGCGCCCAACTGCGCTCCTATGCGGTAGGAGGACTGCCGCCTCCGGGGGCCGACCTGGCTGGGGCGGTAGGATTCGAACCTACGGATGGAGGATCCAAAGTCCTCTGCCTTGCCGCTTGGCTACGCCCCATCGACACGCGTCGCGACCGGCACGAACGCCGACCGTGACCGCGCGAAGTATAGCATACGGAAAGCGCGCCGCCCTCTCGGTCGGAGCGTCACGGCGAAGCTGGACGGGAGCCGGACTTCAGGACGGAGCGGGAGCCGCGTCCGCGGCGGCACTGAACGCCTCGACTCCGCCGTCCGCCTCGAACTGCGAGAGCACCGCCTGTTGGATCGCGGCGCGCGCGTCCGTGTTGATCGGATGGCACACGTCGCGGAACTCGCCGCTCGGCAGCTTGCGCGAGGGCATCGCGACGAAGAGCCCCTTGTCTCCGTTCACCACCCGCAGGTCGTGTATCACGAACTCGTCATCAATGACGATGCTCGCGATCGCGCAGACCTTGTTCATGGCGACGGGGCGCAGCGTGACCTTCGTGATGTCCATGGATCCCCCCGAAGAACAGAGCTCCGGCGCGCCCGGCGAACGCGTCGATCCTCTCCGCTCATCATCATCTTTCGACGCCCGCGGGTCAAACACCTTCCCCCGCAGCGTAAGACATCGCTAGACGAACCGATCGGCGGCGGTGCCCAGCATCCTTTCGGCGAGCACGACGTCGGCCGGCTTGTCGACATCCATGCCGAGCGCCGCCCGGTGCGTCACGATCGCGGCGCCGGTGCCTCCGAGCAGCTGACCGAGCTTCTTCTCGACCATCGCCGGGTCGAGACGACCCGTTGCGAGCTTGAAGAAGAACCGGACGCCGAGCACCTTCGCCATGGCGGCGGGGCTCTTGCGCGTGTCGAACATCCGCTGGCCGATCCCGCGGATCGCCGGGACGAGAGACGGGTTGACGAGCATCATGTTCCCGCCGGTGACCCTGCCCGTCGACAGCTTGACGAATGTGCGCTCGCCGCCCGGGAAGGCGGCGACCATGTCCTGCTCGGGGATGAGCGGATATGTGAAGTCCGCCCCGGTCGCAAGAGAGGCTCGCACGAAGTCGTCGACGTCTTCCCCCCGCAGGAGCGGAAGATCCCCGGTCACGACCAACACCGGCCGGTCCACGCGGAACGCGACGATGCCCGCGACGACGTTGTCCATGAAGGAGCGGTCGGAGACAACGACCTTGTCGACCTTGTCCGCCCAGCCGCCGAGGTCCTCCGCGGTGGGAACGACGACCGCGAGACCCTCCACCATCTCCGCTTCACGCATGGCGTCGACGACCCATTCGACCATCGGTCGACCGGCGACATTGACGAGTCCCTTGAAGCGGCATCCAGGGTCGATGACCGCGCCGTCGCCACCGGCGAGCACGATCGCGTCGACCCTCACTCGCCGCCCCCGTCCCCGTCACCGGTCACGACGGCACCGAGGGGGCTCGTACGAGTGACCCACGCTCTCCACCCGCGCACGGTGGCCCGATCGGCCACGGCTTTGGCGGCATCCTCGCTCTCGGCGATAGCGAAGACGCAGCTTCCCGACCCCGCCATCGCCGCCCCCAGAACGCCCGGCGAGCTGCCGAGCATGCCGAGAGCATCCGCGATGCTGGGAAGCAGTCCGCAGCTGGCGGCGGATAGGTCGTTGCGCAGGCGCGAGCCGATGAGCGCGAGATCGCCGGCCTGCAGCGCCTCGACCATCCCCGTGGCTTCTGTCACCTGTGAAGGCGCGACGTCCAACGCGGCGTAGACGGCCGCGGTCGAGACGGGCTCGCCGACGTCCACGACGACGATGTCGGCCTCGGGCGTCGGCATGCGGGCGACGAGTTCGTCCCCGCGAGACTTGTACAGCCCGGTGCCTCCGGTCAGGAAGAAGGGCACGTCGGCGCCGAGACGGGCCGCGACTGCCCGTACGACGGCGGAATGCGGGTCCACCTCCCAGAGGCTGCACAGTCCCAGGATCACCGCGGCGGCATCGGAACTCCCGCCGCCGAGGCCCCCGCCCACGGGAAGGCGCTTGACCACTCGCAGTGCGACGGCGAGCGGGCGCTCCAGACTCGAAGACAGCGCCACCGCCGCCGCGCACGCGAGATTGCGTTCGGGGAATACGGCGATCTCGGGCTCGCACACGAAGCTGAAGCCCGCTGCGGGAGTGACGGTGACCGTGTCGTGGAGCGAGAGCGCTGTGAGCACGGTGGACACGTCGTGGAAGCCGTCGTCGCGACGGCGGCCCACGGACAAGAAGAGGTTGACTTTGGCGGGCGCGGCGAGCTTCAAGCCCATCCCGGTCATCGGATCAGTTGAGCCAGGGGAAGACGCTCTCGCCGCTGTCCGGGTGCGTAAGCTCGACCGTGCCTGTGAGGATGTCCACGTAGCTGTACGACACGCGGGCGGTGCGCTCGCGCTTCTCCTCGACTTTGACCACGAATAGACTCGGGTGCGTCTGCTCGAGCACGCCCTCGCGCTCTACGATCTTGGACCGCCCCATGTTCGCCTTCAGGCGCATGCGGGCGCCCATCAACGACTGGAGGTCGCTTCGGATACGTCCGACGACCTCCGCCTGCTGTATAGCGTCCATGAACCCCTCCTCACAATAGAGGGATTATACACGACAGGGCCCTCGCCCTCAACCGAGAAGACCCGCGGTATGCAGCGCCTCCCCGAGCGCGACGAACTCCTCGACCTCGAGGGTCTCGGCGCGGCGCGCGGGCTCGATCCCGGCCGACTCGATAGCCGTGTCGACCGCCGCGACCGGGATTCCGAGCGAGGCGGCGACGCTGTTGCCGAGCCGCTTGCGGCGCTGGGCGAACCCCGCTGTGGCGGCCCGCGCGGCGCGGCCGAGGACCTCCGCCGGCTCGGGACGGGTCGCGCGCTCGAGCCGTAGGACAGCCGAATCGACCCTCGGCGGCGGCAGGAAGCACGTCCTCGCGACCGCGAACCTGCCGCTCGCCCGCGCGAGCAACCGCAACTTGACCGTGTACGCCCCGTATTCCTTCGTGCCGGGGACCGCGCACATCCGATCCGCCACCTCCGACTGGACCATCACCGTCGCGGTGCGCAGCCCTGGCAGACACTCCAAGAAGCGCAAGACGACAGTCGCGGCGACGGCATACGGAAGGTTCGCCACGAGGGCGGTGGGTGGTCCGAGCGCAGTGACGAGCCTATCGGGATCGACCGAGACCGCGTCAGCGTGCACGATCTCGAGGCCCGGACACCCCTCGGTCGTCCTCCGAAGGACGGGGATGAGCCGATCGTCGCGCTCGACGGCGACCACGGCGCCCGCATGGGAGCACAGGGGTATCGTCAGCGTCCCGATGCCCGGCCCGACCTCGAGGACGACGTCGGAGAGCGAGAGACCGGCGAGAGTCAGGATGCGCCCTATGACGTTGTCGTCGACGAGAAGGTGCTGCCCGTAGGCCTTCCGCGTGAACAGCCCGTTCTCGCGGAGCACGGCGATGGCGGCCGAAGGAGAGGCCAGGGGCGAGTGCGCCACAGGGAACCCTAGGGGAGTACGACGATGGTGACCGAACGCCGCCCCCAGGCGAGGGCCTCGCGGACCGTGTCGAAGCAGACGTCGATGCGATTCCCGCGGATGGCGGAGCCGGTGTCGGCCGCGACAGCGTACCCGTAGCCGGGGATGTACACGCGGGTCCCGAGAGGGATGACGTCGGGGTCGACCGCGACGATACCGTACCCGGCATGCGCTCCGGTCGCGGTGTGGTTGCCCGCTCCGCCGCCGGGTGCGTACGCAGTCGAATCGACGCGCAACCGCGTACCGCCCGACGGGGCCGCGGCGGCGGAGACGCGCGCGGGGACCCTGCTGGCGACCTGACGGCTGACAACGCGCTTCGTGCCCACGGCGACGACCTCGTCTATCGGCGCCTCGACGACGCGCTGCGCGCGAAGCCTGAGAGCGCCCTGACGGCCGTCGACCACGAGAGCCTGGAAGATTCGCAGCACCCTGCCCGCCACCCCGCGCACGACGACGCGGCGCGTGCCGATCGCGAGCTCGGGATCGTCGACCTTCACCGTCTTGAACGGCACGACCGCGGAGTGTTCGATGACGCGAAGGAAGACGTCGGTCGCCGTGATCGTCATGCCCGAGACGAGACGGGCGTCGATAGCGGGAGAGACGTGCAGGCCGCTGCCCGGGTCGAGCCCTGCGGCGACGAGCGCGTCGGCGACGGTCGTCCCGATCACCCTCAACGAGAAGCGCTTTCCCGCGGCCTCGAGGCGCACGGGCACGGCGTGGCGGACCACGACCTTCATCCCGTCGCGAAGACGCGTGGCGGGCACAGGGGAGACGATGTCGCCCTCGCGTGCGCGGACGCCGGTCTGCGAGAGCAGACCGGCCACGTCGCTTGCCTGGGTCTTGTGATAGGCCGCACGCCCGTCGACGACGAGCGTGACGCCCTTGTTGGCCCAAACGAATCCGGTGATGCAGAGTATGGCGACTGCTACGACGAAGGCTGCTGCTATGGCGTAATGGGTCTTCTGGAATCGTGCCGGGCCACCCGGCAGTCGTCCCATACGGCCCTTTCGTCCGCCCGATGTCACATGGAAATCCGTCACGCGCGTGCACGCCGGTGCGTTGCGACGGCCCCCCTCATGCGGGGTCGATTCTACCGCAACCCGTCGACGGCCCACAAACGAGCAGGTCGCCACGGAACGGTCACGCGGGCTCTCAGCCTGCGTCCCCCGAGAGTCGCGCGGCGGCCTCCTTCACGAGCGTCGCGCCCGTCTCGCGAGCTCGCGCCAGACCTTCAGGATGCCGTCCGAGGTCCGACGGGGAGTCGACGGGCTCGACCTCGACAGGCGGGAGGCAGTCGACGCCGAGCACGGCGAAGACGCTCTTCGTCGTGAGCTTCGCGGCCTCGAAACCGTACGGGTCGCCTCCGCCTCGCACCAGCAGCATCGCGCCCGGCCGCCGCCGGGGCGCGGGCTCGAGCAGGACATGCCGGCGCGCCCAGTAGGGCTGGCAGCGGTCGTAGATCGTCTTGAGCACGGCGGGCACCGTGGCGAAGTAGACCGGGCTGCCGACGACGATCGCGTCGGCGGCGTCGAGAAGCCGGTAGACTTCCCGCATCCCGTCTCTCACCACACACTCGCCGGTGAGCGAGCACGCGTTGCAGCCCCGGCATGGCAGGACGCCTGTCTGGCTCGCGACGACCTTCACGATCTCGCCGCCCACCTCCGCTGCGCTCGACAGGCACGCGTCGAGAAGCTGTTCGCTGTTGCCGTGACGGCGCGGGCTGCCGGCGATCCCGAGGACGACCGGGACACGCGGGGTCACGGCTTCGACTCCGGCGCGAGGGCGAACAGACGCCGGGCGTTCGCTAGCACGGCGCGAGCGAGATCCTCGGGATCTTCGCCGCGGACCTCGGCGAGACGGGCCGTCGTGAGAGCGACGTTCGCCGGCTCGTTCGGACGGCCTCTGAACGGGACGGGGGCGAGGAACGGGCAGTCCGTCTCGGCCAGCAGCTTCTCGATCGGCACCACGGCCGCGGCCTCGCGCACGCGATCGGCCTTGGCGAACGTGACTGGACCGGCGAACGACACGTGACAGCCGAGTTCGAGGAAACGCAGCGCGAGCTCCGGCCCTTCGGTGAAGCAGTGGATGACGCAACCGGCGGGAGGGACACCGACCTCCGAGAGGATCCGCAGCCCCTCCTCGTGGGCCTCGCGCAGGTGCACCACGATGGGGCGGGAGGCGCGGCGCGCGGCGACGAGATGATCGGCGAACATCGCCCGCTGCGCGTCCCGAGGCGAGTGGTCGTAGTGGAAATCGAGCCCGGCCTCGCCGACCGCGACGATGCGCCGGTCGGCGGCGAGAAGCTCGTCGAGACGGGCCGCGACGTCAGCGTCGTGCTTGCTCGCATCGTGGGGATGCACGCCGGCGACGATGCGCACCTCGGGTACCGAGAGGTCCTTCCGGCCGGCGTCGCGAAGGATGCGCGCCGCGTCCTCCCGCCAGCCGTCGAGCCCGCGCAGCGTGCGTTCGGGCTGCTCGGTGATGTCGACGACCGAGAGGACGAGCTCGAGACCCGCCAGCGCGGCCGCCGCCAGCGCGGCCGCGGGATCGTCGAGCATGTCGAGATGCGCGTGCGTGTCGGCAAGCGGGCCGATGCGCGGCAGGACTACCTGCTGTGGGACCATCCCGCTCACGCCTCGACGATGCGAGGGAAGAGCGATTCGCCCTTCGTGACGCGCAGTCCGGCGGGAAGACCGCCCCAAGCGGCCGCCGAGTCGAGGTCGCGCACGGCGGTCACGTCCGAGAGACCGAGCCGGCGCCACACCTCGGCGCTCGCGGAGGGCATGACCGGTTCGGTGAAGAGCGCGGCGATACGCACCGCTTCGAGAGCGTGCGCGAGCACCGCGCGAAGCCGAGGAAGGGTCTCCTCCTCCTTGGCGAGGTTCCACGGCGCACAGTCCTCGATGTAACGGTTGGTCCGCTTCACCAGGTCCCAGACCGCTTCGAGCGCACCGGCATAGTCGAGGTCCTCCATCGCCGCGCCGTAGCGCCCGGGCAGAGCCGCCGCGATCGCGACGAGTTCCTCGTCGTCGCCGGTCTCCGGCGTCGCCGGCTCGGGAGTCACGCCGTCGAGGTACTTCTCGGTCATGTTGAGCAACCGGGAGACGAGGTTTCCCCAGTCGTTGGCGAGATCGCCGTTGTAGCGCTGGACCATCCCCTCCATCGAGATCGAGCCGTCCGAGCCGAACTGCACGTCGCGAAGGAAGTAGTAGCGGTACGCGTCCACACCGAACCTCTCGACGAGGTCCGCGGGCGCCATGACGTTGCCCTTGCTCTTGCTCATCTTCTCGCCTTTTGCGAGGAGGAACCCGTGCGCGAATACCCGCTCGGGCAGCGGCAGGTCGGCGGCCATGAGCATCGCCGGCCATATCACGCAGTGGAAGCGGATGATGTCCTTCCCGACGAAGTGGACCTGCGCCGGCCAGCGACGCTCGAACGTCTCGGCCGCTTCCGGATCGCCGTAGCCGATCGCGGTGATGTAGTTGAGGAGTGCGTCGAACCAGACGTACATCACATGGTCCGGGTCGAACGGCAGCGGGATGCCCCAGGCGAACGCCGTGCGGGAGATCGACAGGTCCTTGAGCCCGCCGCGGACGAAGGAGACCACCTCGTTGCGGCGCGTCTCGGGCCGGACGAAGCCGGGATGCGACTCGTAGTGTTCGAGAAGGCGGTCCTCGTACGCGGAGAGGCGGAAGAACCAGTTGTCCTCCCGAACGAGCTGCACCTCGCGGCCGCAGTCGGGGCAGCGACCGTCTACGAGCTGCTCCTCCGTGAAGAACGTCTCGTCGGGGACGCAGTACCAGCCCTCGTAGTGACCGCGGTAGATGTCTCCCCGCTCGTGGAGCGCCGAGAGGAAGGCGCCGGCCCCGCGTTCGTGACGATGCTCCGTCGTGCGGATGAAGTCGTCGTTGCTGACGCCGAGGAGCTCCCACGTCTCGAGGAAGCTGGGCGCGATCGAGTCGCACCACTCCTGCGGGGTCATGCCGTGCTCCTCCGCGGCCTGCGCGACCTTCTGGCCGTGTTCGTCGAGACCGGTGAGGAAGCACACGTCGTCACCGAGGAGGCGACGGTAGCGCGCGAGCGCGTCGGCCGCCACGGTCGTGTACGCGGTACCCAGGTGCGGAACGGAGTTCACGTAGTATATCGGGGTGGTGATGTAGAAACTGCGGGCTGTCATCGCGTTACAAGGCCCCTTAGATGGGCAATCATGGAAATGACGGAGTACGGCACATACGATGGCACGGGTGGACCGGCGTGCACGCCCTATCGTCGGTCACGCGCATCGGGCACGTCAATCGAAAGGCGGTCGCGATGAGCGACACTGGCATCGTGCGTCGCGTGGACGACCTCGGCAGGATAGTGATCCCCATGGAGCTTCGCCGCACCCTCGGGATCAAGGTGAAGGATCCCATGGCGATCTTCGTCGAGGGCGAGCGGATCATCCTCACGAAGCACCACGACGCGTGCGTGATCTGCGGACGACAGGACGACGTCGCGAGCGTCAAGGGCCGTCCCGTGTGCGCGGAGTGCGTGCGCGAGATCAAGAACGGCTAGGGCGACGCTTCACGCCCTGTCCCGCGAGGTGACGATCGCGTAGAGCGCGTTCCGGCGCACCCCTCTCTCCTTCGCGACCGCGCGCACGGCCTCGGAACGGGACGTGCCGCCCGATACGAGCGCGTCCACCGCCGCGAGCAACGCCTCTTCTTCGAGCGGTTCGGCCGGTGCATCCCGCGAGGGCGGACCGACCAGAAGGACCACCTCGCCCTTCAACTCGCATCCGGCATACCGCTGGGCGAGATCCGCGACGTCGCCCCTCTCGACCTCCTCGAAGAGCTTGGTCAGCTCGCGCGCGAGCGCGGCGCGGCGGCCCGGCATGACCTGGGCCATGACGGCGAGTGAGGCGGCCGCCCGCCGAGGTGATTCGTAGAAGACCAGCGTCGCATCGAGCCCCCCTACCGCTTCGAGCGCCTTTCGGATCTCCCCGCGCTTGCGCGGGAGGAAGCCACCGAAATAGAAGGCGTGCGTCGGCAGGCCCGAGGCGACGAGCGCCGTGAGGATGGCCGAGGGGCCGGGGAGGACCTCGACCGGCAGCCCCGCCTCGAGACATGCGTCGACCAGGTGGGCGCCGGGGTCCGACACGCCTGGAGTCCCCGCATCGGAGACCAGAGCGACACGCTGTCCGGCCTCGACGCGCGCGACCACCTCCGGCGTCCTGCGGACCAGGTTGCGCGCGTGGTAGGGCTCGAGACGCGTGGTGATCCCGTGGCGCGCGAGCAGGCGGCGTGTCACCCGCGTGTCCTCGGCCTCGATGACGTCGGCGTCCCTGAGCGCGTCCAGCACGCGCAGCGTGACGTCGCCCAGGTTCCCGATGGGCGTCGCGCAGACGACGAGGAGACCGTCGCCCACGGGCGCTACCCTGCCGCGGCGGGCTGCTCGACGGCGGACACGAGGGCCTCCCGCCCCGTGAGCCGCCTGAAGAAGACCGTCCACGCGGCCGAGACGTACGTCCCGTAGACCGCCGAGAGCAGGAGCATGACGGCGATGAGGATGGCGCAGAGGACCGCGACCACCATCCAGGCGCTGGCGATGACGGCTACGACGACAGGGACGGCCAGTATGGCCGCGACGACCCCGACGGCGAGACCGAAAGCCATGCCCGTGACGAGCATCGTGAGCCACATGAGCACCACGTCCTTGAAGCGATGGCGCACGTCCCGCCATGCGGCTCCGAGCGCGTGTCCGACGGTCAGTCCGCCCAGGACCCCGTAGCGCAGGGCGAGCGGCTCCACGAGACCGATGAGGAACGCGAGCGCGGTGAACGCCACGACCGAGAGGGCCAGGACGCCGCAACCGCCGGCGAGAAGAGCGCCGGCGGCGGCCCTCGCTATGTCGCCGCTGCTCGAGAAGCCCGCGGCCGCGGCCCCCGCGATCGCGACGGCCACCACGGCGCCGACGACCAGCGCGAGGATGATGATCGGCAGCGCGACGACGAACTCGATGAGGAAGACTCGGCCCCACTTCGAGAAGCCCGCGTCCCACCCCGCGAGCGCGCGGACCGGACGGCCCTCCTCGGCTTCCTCTACGAGATGGACGAGCCCGCCTCTGGCCGCGACCCCGAGGATCCACAACACGAGCGAAAGGACGAGGAACGCGACGGCCACTCCGACGAGCAGCGCGACGTTGTCGCGGACGAACGCCTGGGCGCGCAAGGCGGCCGCCGAGCTTCCGGAGAAGTCCTCTTTCCCGAATCGGTATCCGGAGTTCCCTCCTCCGCCACCCATGCCCGACGCGCCGACGAAGACCCCGAAGATCCACAGCACCTTGTAGCGCCAGGTCACCCCGATCGCGCGCTTGACGATGTCGACGTAGTCCACGGGTCTCCTCCTGTCGAGTGTCGGTTCAGTCCACCGTGACAAGCTCGTACGCGCGCGAACCGAGACCGAGGGCCTCGGCGTGGCGCATGACCACGCTACCATCGACTCCGGAGATACCGGCGAACTTGTCCACACCGGAAGACATGCCCTCGGCGACCGAGCCGGGAAGACCCTCGGCGGCGGTGACGAGATCGTAGGCCGCCTGATCGATCGCGACGATGTCCGTCGCGGCGAGAACGCCGATGTCGGCGACGATGGGCGCGTCGCTGAAGTTCCAGCAGTCGCAGTCGGGAGAGATGTTCGTCACGAAGGTCAGGTAGACGACCTTGCCCTCCTTGCCCAGGAGCGCTCCGGCGGCGTGTTCGGCGACCTTCTCCTGAAGGGCGGACGCATCGGTGTGCCACTGCGTCGCGATCGCGCCGTACGGACAGGCGGCCACGCACTCCCCACAGCCGTAGCAGACGGCGAGGTCGACCACCGCTACACGATCGACGATCCCGATCGCGCTCACCGGGCAGGACCGCTCGCACCGGCGGCAGGCTGTGCATTTGTCGGCGGTGACCTCCGGGCGGAAGTCCGCGTGCATGCGCTGCTTCGCCGAACGGCAGCCGAGCCCCATGCCGACGTTCTTCAGCGCCCCGCCGAAACCGGCCGCCTCGTGTCCCTTGAAGTGCGTGACCACGACCATGGCGTCGGCATGGACCGCCGCGGCCCCGATGCGCACGCTCTCGAAATGCTTCCCGCCCTCGATGGGGACGTCGACCGCGTCGCGACCGTCGAGCCCATCGGCGATGACGATCGGCGCCTCGACCGTCGCGAAGGAGAACCCGTTGCGGACCGCGCACGCGATGTGGTCGACGGCGTTGCCGCGCGCGCCCCGGTAGAGCGTGTTCGCGTCGGTGAGGAACGGTCGCCCGCCTGCGGCGCGGACGAGACCGCACACCTCTCGCAGATGGATGGGGTGGACGAAACCGGTGTTGCCGGCTTCCCCGAAGTGCGTCTTCACCGCGACGAGGTCTCCCGTCGCGACGGCGTCGGACAGTCCCGCGCGCTCCAGCAGGACGCCCGCGCGAGTGACGAGCGAGCGCTTCATCCGCGAGCGCATGGGGGCGAAGTAGACGGGTGGGGGCGAACCGCTCACCTGTGCAGCCCTTCCCTGGTGTCGTGCTCGTCGAAAGCGAGGGCCGCCGCGCCGAGCACGCCGGCGTCGTTGCCCAACTCCGCCTGGACGAGGCGCACATCGCGCTTTCCGGCGAGCGCGGAATCGGCCACGACCTGCGCCGCACGCTCGACGAGGAACCCGCACGATTCGCCGATGCCGCCGCCGACGACGATGAGCTGGGGGTTGAGGAGGTTCACGATGCCGACGAGCGCCTCTCCGAGCACGACGCCCGCCTCCATGAGGATGCCCGTCGCGACCTCGTCCCCGGCGAGCGCCGCCTCGATGACGGTCTCGGCGCGCATGCGCTCCGGATCGCCTTCGACCATATCGCGCAGCGTCTGCCCCGCGTAGGACGCCGCGGCCTCGCGGCCCCTCGCGGCTATCGCCGGCCGCCCGAGGTAGGACTCGAGATGCCCGTGGCCGCCGCAGGGACATGGGAGGCCGTCGAGGCGGACGACCATGTGACCGATCTCGCCCCCGAGCCCACGCGAACCGCGATACGGCTCGCCGTCGACGAAGAGACACCCGCCGACGCCGGTGCCGAGCGTGATCATCACGAAGTCGCGCGCGCCCTTGGCGGCGCCGAACCGTGACTCGCCGATCGCAGCCGTGTGACCATCGTTGTCCAGGGTCACGAGGTGCTTGACCCGCGACATCACGAGAGAGCGGACATCGACGCCGGACAGCGGCAGGTTCGTGCAGAACTCCACGGACTGGCGCAAGAAGTCGATCTGCGCGGGGAGACCGACTCCGATCCCCGCGACCTCGCTGCGCTGCACGCCCGCGAGCACCTCGTCGGTAAGGTCGATCACCGCGTCGATGACGCCGAACGGGCCGGTCTTGGGCGTGAGCCGCTTCGACTCCTTGACGAGCCGCCCCTTGCGCTCGACGAGACCGGCGGCGATCCGAGTCCCACCGACGTCGACCCCGACAGCGTACGAAGTCCGCATCCGCCCCTCCAAGTCGACCGCGCCCGCCCCGGTCGGCCTCAGTAATCCCAGTAGATGCCGCGCTTCTTGAGCAGGCCCATGTCCTGCATCCGACCGACCATCTCGTCCTCGCTCACCCCGAAGAGCCCGGCGAGGTACCGGTAGTCATTGAACCACTTCCGAGCCTGGTCACGCACCAAGAACGCCGGGAGGACCCACTCGTCGGCCATGACGTCCGCATGATGGTGCTCGGGCTGCTCTCTCGGGAAACCCACATCGGGGTCGTCGAGCATGATGAAGACGTGCGCGATCATGTGCCCGAGGGCCTGGCGCTTCGCCTTCTCATCGCGCGCCTCGTTCAAGAGTATGACCGGAAGACCGTCTTCGTAGACGAGCGCACCCTTGAACCAGCCCGGAAGGCGCGCACCCCGGACCGGGACGCCGAGATGCGCGGCGAGGCTCCCGACATCCACCGGAGGCTCCTCGACCCCGGCTTCCCGCAGGGTGCGCTCGACCAGATCGCGATAGTAGGCGTCGCTTCGCAGCGGCACGGGCAGATACCCTTCGTGCGACGGCGCCGCCGTTCGGGCGGCTGCACTTGATATCGGACGTTGCGTCCGGCGGCTGTATTCCCGTTCGGGCGGATGCCGACGCGCGGAGCGTGACGGTGGACACACGACGACGGCGACATGTAAACGTCGCGGCGGCGTTCGCCGATGTAGACGGGTAGACTGTTCGATACCGCACGCGACCGTCGGGAGGTGGCTTGGAGGGTACCGCCCACAACCGTGCCGAGGAGGTCTTGCGCCGGCTCGCGGCCGCCGCGAGCGCGGTCCGCCTCTACCCGCCCGCGAGCGCGCTCCCGCGACAAGCCGTCGAGGGATTCGTGACGGCCGCCCATGCGGCCACCGCCTCCCTCGGCCCGCTGCGCTTCGTCGTCGACCCCGAAGCGATCCGCCTCGAGGACGACCCCGTCGCGACCGGTCAGCCTCAGGTGTCCAACCTGGCCGAATCGCTCTACGCGCTCCAGGTCGGTCAGCTCATCGTGGCGCCCGGCGTCACGTTCGAGGAATCCTCCGCTTTCCTCGCGGTGATCGGGGGCGACACCCGGGATGTCCGAGCCGCGGGAGGCGTCAGGACGGCGCTCGGCGCCGCGGGCGTGACTCACCTCGCCGTGATCGAGGTGTCGCTGAGGGCGGCTACCGAGGAGGGCATCGCAGGCCTCGACCTGACCGCGGCCCGGATCGACGACATCGCCGAACGCGTCGCGGGCGCCGCCGAGCGATGGGCGGCCGGCGCCGCCGAAGGCGCCGCGAACGACGATGTCGCGGCGACGCTCGCCGGTCTCGAGGACGCCGCTCGCGACCTCGCGCAGGCCCGCGTCGCCGAGGCGCTGCTGCGTCTGCCGGAGAGTGTGCGCGTCGCCGTCGTCGAGCAGGCGATGCGCGAGGACTCCGAGGGCGCGCGCATGGATGGCATGCTCGACGTCGTTGCGCGGATGGACCCCTCCACCCTTGCGCGACTGCTCGCCCTCGTCGCCGCCCGTGCAGACAAGGACACCGAGGACGTCGCGTCCGCCCTCACCCTGCCGCCCGAGATCGCGCGGGAGCTCGCGCTCCTGCTCTCTCCCCCTGTGACCGATGAGGAAGCGCGCGGGATCCCGGCCGACCCGGACGTGCTGGGGATGGCTGGAGCCGTCGCCGACCAGGAGGGCGACGCGGAGGAGATCGCGCGTCAGCTCACCGCGGCGTCTCCGAGCTCCGCGGCCTCACGGGCGCTCGTGGCCGCCGTCGAGGTCTGCCGCGCACGACCGGCCGAGGACACCGTCCTCGCGGTCGGCGACGCGATCGCCTCCGCCATGCGCGCCGGCGCGTTCGCGCCCCTGCAGGAGGCGATCGATCTCCTCGACGGGCTCGATGACGACCCCGCTCTCGGGGAGGCCCTCGCCCGCGCACGGACCGCGCTGGCCGACTCGAAGCTGCTGGCCAGCGTCTGTCGTCACGTGCGCGACGCCGACGACGCCCGGCTCGCGGCGGTCGTGTTGCGCGGCGCCGGACAGGTCGGCGCCGAGACCCTCCTCGACTGCCTGCTGGCGTGCGGCACCGCGGCCCGGGAACTGCTGCTCCCGATCGCAGGCCCGCTCACAGAGGGGATCCTGCTCGCGGCCGGACGCCGCATACGCGGTTCGGACCCCACCGGCGCGGCGGTCGTCGCGATCGTCGCCGAACTCGGCGGCAAGCGTGCCGTCCCCGCGCTGACCCAGGCACTGGAGCACGTGGACGCGGCCGTGCGGCGGGCCTCGGTCACGGCGCTGGCCGACCTCGGCACCGCCGAGGCAGCCGCCGCGCTCGCCAAGGCGCTCGGTCACTGGGACCCCGAGACGGCGCGGTTCGCCGCGCGCGAGGTCGGGCGGGTGCGCCTCTCCGCCGCCGTCCCCGCCCTCGTGAGACAGCTCGAGGAGGTCCGGATCTTCTCGCCCAACCACGAGGTCCGCAAGGAGATCATCAAGAGCCTCGAAGCCATCGCGTCCCCGAACGCATTGCCCGCGCTGTGCCGCATCGCGGGCCGGCGGATTGTCCTCGGACGCCAGCGCAAGGAACTGCAGTTCCTCGCGCGACGGGCCGTGGCTGCGATACCCTCAGCATAGGAGCGACACCCCGAGGAGGGAACGACGTGAGCGACGAGCCGCGTGACGACGAGAGCGACCTGGAGAGCCCGGAGGAGATAGCCGATGCCGCGGCCGACTCGCGCCGCGGACCGTTCACGTCCGTGCGCAAGCTCGAGCGAGCGCGCGAACTCGCACGCTCACTCGCGGTAGCGCAGACGAACGCGGGCCTGTACCCGCTCACCCATCCGGCGGTCGGGCAGGCGCTCGAAGACCTCGTCGCGGCCGTGCGTGGCCTCGCCGACCTCGGCTTCGCCGTCGTGACCGTGAACGTCTACAAGAACACGCTCTTCATCGAGGACCACGTGCTGCCCGAGGAAAGCGTCACGTACCGGAAGCTCATAGACGAGCTGCTCGCGCGCGGCATCTCGGCGCTGTCCATCGCGAAGGACTTCGACCCCTCGGACGCCGCGGCGCTGGTCGACCTTCTCGCCGCCGACGTCACAGACGCCGCGAGGGCGCGCGAGTTCCTCGAGGACCGCGGGGTCACGCGGGTCACGGTCGCCGAGAGCACCACCCTCGACGAGACCGCCCGCGAAGCCGAGGGCCGCGAGAACAAGGCGCGCGCTCGCCAGGTCTACGACCAAGGCCTCGAGGCGATGCGCGACATCGAGACCCGGGTGAAGCTCGGCAAGGTCTTCGAGGTCGAACCGCTCCAGAAGGTCGTCTCCTCGCTTCTCGACAGCCTCTTCCGCGATCCGGCGGCGGTCCTCGGGCTGACCGCGATCAAGAGCCACGACGAATACACGCTCAACCACTCGATCAACGTGTGCATCCTGTCGCTCTCGCTCGGCGCGAGCCTGGGACTCGACACGGGGGGGCTGCGTTCGCTGGGGCTCTCGGCGCTCCTCTACGACCTCGGCAAGGTGCGCATCCCCGAGGACATCCTCAACAAGGAAGGCCCTCTCACGGCCGACGAGTGGCAGATCGTGAAGAGCCACGCGACCGAGGGCGCCGACCTGCTCAAGCGCATCCAGCTCGTCGACCAGATGCCGATGGTCGTCGCTTACGAGCATCACCAGCGGCACGACCTCCAAGGCTACCCCCTCCCGAAGGAGCACCAGGAGCAGCACCTGTTCAGCAAGGTGGTCGCGTTGTGCGACGCCTACGACGCGATGACGACGCGCCGCCCGTTCCGACGCGAGATCCGGCCGGACAAGGCGCTCGCCGTGCTCATGCAGGGTCGCGGGAAGGCGTACGACCCTTCGGTGACCAAGGCGCTCGTCGCGATGCTCGGCATCTACCCGATGGGAGCTGTCGTCCGCCTCGAGGACGCATCCACCGGCGTCGTCTTCCGCGTGAACCGCGACGACCTGCTCCGTCCGCGCGTGAAGGTGCTCATCGACGCCGAAGGGCGCTGGCTGGAGGCCCCGGTCGTCATCGACCTGCGCATCGTCGACGCGGCGTCGGGCAGGTTCGAGCGCGAGATCGCCGAGTGCATCCCCGCGGTCGAGGCCGGCATCGGCGACGTCTGGCAGTATCTGTAGATTCGGGTACATACCTCTTGACGACCGGTCGTCGACGAGGAGCCAGCGAATGCATGCACGCCACGCCACGCGCGTCTTCGCGATCGCGACCTTCCTTCTCGCGGCCGTCCTTCTCGCTGGATGCTCCCCGTCGCCCAAACCGCCGCGCACGCCACCGCATCCCGCTCTCGAGGGCAAGCTTTGCGCGGCCTGCCACAAGTTCGCGCACAAGGTCCCCTACACGGGCGCGTGCGGACTCTGCCACGTACTGACTTCGTGGCGGATGATCTCCTACGAGCACACCGTCACCGCGATGGACTCGGGCTTCCACGCGGTCGTGGGGTGCCGCGCGTGCCACACGGAAGGGAAACCGGCACCCTCGCCCGCCTGCGAAGGATGCCACGACAGCTCGCCCCATGGTGGATCCAAGCGGTGCGCGTGGTGTCACATGCCGGTCTCCTGGAGGGTGAACCTACCGACGCCGGCCGGCCACTTCCCGCTCACCGGGAAGCACGTCGGGCTCGGCTGTCTCGCATGTCACCGCACCGGGAACGAGCGGCCCGTCGCGCGCTGCTCCGCCTGTCACGGCACGAAGCACGGAGGTCTCACCGACTGCGCCCGCTGCCACGTGCCGACGGGATTCCTGCCGGCGCGCTTCGAGCACTCGTCGGTCTTCGCGCTCACCGGGCGTCACGCCTCGCTCGCGTGCTCGAGATGCCATGCGGGAAATCTGTACGCCCGGGTCGCCGGACGACGCTGCGTCGACTGCCACGGCAGCAGGCACGGCGGACTCACCGACTGCTCCCGCTGCCACTCCACCAGCGGATTCTCTCCGGCGCGCTTCCGCCACTCCTCGGTCTTCGCGCTCACCGGGAGGCACGCTCGCCTAGCGTGCACCGCCTGCCACCCGCACCGCCGCTATGCGCACGTGTCGGGGACTCACTGCGTCGACTGCCACGGCGTCCGGCACGGAGGCCTCACGCAGTGCGGTTCGTGCCACTCGACGAGCGGGTTCCTCCCGGCACGGTTCAGTCACCCGTCGAGCTTCCCGCTCACCGGCCGTCACGCCGCGCTCGCGTGCACGCGCTGCCACCCGTCGTCGGACTTCTCGCGCGTCGCCGGCACCCGTTGCGTCGACTGCCACGGCGTCCACCACTCGGACCAGCGGAGCTGCGCGCGATGCCACACCACGGCGGGCTTCACGCCGATCGTCTCGAGCTTCCGGCACACCACGAGATTCCCGCTGCTCGGGCGCCATGCGCAGATCACGTGCCGCGCATGCCACACGGGGCTCGTCTTCCCGCGCGCCTCGACGGCGTGCTCGTCGTGCCACACCGCGCCGCACGTCGGGCCGGCCGACTGCGGAAGGTGCCACGCGCCGGCCGCACCCTGGACGACCGCCACGTTCACGCACCCCGCGATGCCGGCCGCCCATGCCGGGCAAGACATCGACGACGCGTGCACGGCCTGCCACACGGGCGGCAACTACACGGTGGTCAGTTGTCTGCGCTGCCACCCGACGTTCGGGTTGTGATAAGAAGGCGTGACACTTGGAACTGTAGTCCGCCTCGCGAGGTAGCCCATGACCGAATCCGTCGCTAAGAAACTCGGCTTCCTCGACCGCTACCTCACGCTGTGGATCTTCCTCGCGATGGCGGTCGGCGTCGGCGCGGGCGCGATGTTCGAGGCGGTCCCGGACTTCATCGGCAGGTTCACGGTGGGGACGACGAACATCCCCATCGCCATCGGCCTGATCGCGATGATGTACCCGGCGCTGGCGAAGGTCCGCTACGAGGAGCTTCCCGACGCGATGCGCGACAAGAAGGCGCTGGGGCTCGCGATGGTGATGAACTGGATCGTGGCGCCGAGCGTGATGTTCCTGCTCGCCGTCACCACGATGCGGGCGTTCCCCGAGTACATGGTCGGGCTCATCATCATCGGCATCGCGCCGTGTATCGCTATGGTGATCGTCTGGAACGGGCTCGCCGGAGGCGACAGGGAGTTCGCGGCGGGACTGGTCGCCGTCAACAGCGTCATGCAGGTGCTGTTCTTCAGCGTCTACGCATGGCTCTTCGTCACCGTGCTGCCGCCGCTGCTGGGTGTGCGCGGCGCCATCGTCGACATCTCGATGGCGAGGATCGCGACGACCGTCGCCATCTACCTGGGCATCCCGTTCGCAGCGGGAGTCGCCTCCCGGTTCGGGCTCATCCGGCTCAAGGGCGTCGAGTGGTACGAGGGCGTGTTCGTGCGCCGCGTGGGGCCGGTCACGCTGGTGGCGCTGCTCTTCACGATCTTCACGATGTTCTCGCTCAAGGGGAAGCTGATCCTGAGCATCCCGCTCGACGTGGTGCGGGTGGCCGCGCCGATGCTCGCCTACTTCGCGATCATGTTCTTCCTGACGTTCTTCGTCGCGAAGGCGATCGGCCTGCGCTACGCGAAGACGACGACGCTGGCCTTCACGGCGGCGTCGAACAACTTCGAGCTCGCCATCGCGGTGTGCGTGGCCGTCTTCGGCATCGACAGCGGGGCGGCGTTCGCGGCCGTCATCGGGCCGCTGGTGGAGGTGCCGGTGCTGATCGGCCTCGTCAACGTCGCGCTGGCGTTCGAGCGGCGGTACTTCGCGGAGGAAAGCGGGGGGTGACGAGAGAAGCCGCCCCGGCGGGACGGCTCCTCCTCGATACCTATGGTGGCCAGAGACGGACTTGAACGGTCGCATCGACTGAGTACGAAACTCTCCCATCAAGGGGGACGTATCTAGACCGCCGCCCTCTGTTCTGGCCACGTTTCGAGGCCAGCAAGCCAGTCACGAAAGACGGCGCACTCAGCCCTGATAGCGTCGAGGCCAATACTCTCGACGGCAAAGCTGCCATGCAATGGCTTCTGATAGTCGCCGATGAGCGCAAGCACCCGTTTCGATGGCGCAGTGTCTGGTGAGTCGTTGATCTCCTCAGGGCTGCCCGCCTGGTTGCGTATCGCCTGGAGTGCCAACACCAGATCAGGACGTCCGATCCCTTCGGCGAAAGCTACACAGTCGCTGAACAGCAGGCCTTCGAACTCATGCATCATCACGTAGGGACGGAACCGGTTGGAGTCATACCGTGGCTCGAGGAGCGCCGCCACATCTGCATGGAGCGCCGCATGGACCGTCATCGCCTTCTGTTCAAAGGGCAAAATGGACGCATTGGCGCGACCAGGCCAGCCATTCTCGCGATTCTGCGGCAAGGCGTAGTAGTCAACCATGGTGGTCGCCAACGCCTCGGGGTCTTCCTTCAGATGACTGAGGATGTCCTTGCGAGCATTTGGCCAACTGCAGATGCCACCCCGCCTGTCACGCTGACGGTGGTTACCGAGGAGGCGAGCACTAACCTTCTCGTAGCCATGCCCGTAAAGGTGGGGCGCAAGGATCTGGTTGATGAAACGCTCTTCCGTCTCGCCCTCAACATGAACGAGTAGACGTGGCACGTCAGACCGCTCCCGGTCGTCCGCCGAACTCGTTCTTCTCCCACAACTGGCCGAGACTGTAGTCCTTCAGCCAGTGCTCAAGCTTTCCGGACTCAAGTCTTCTGAGTTGTGTAGCATCATCGATCAGGTCCGCCACCAGCACGTCCTCGGGCTGGAAGTTGTCTAGCAGCAGCGGGGACTGAGTGGACACGATGACTTGAGTCGTCAGTGAAGCCTGCTTGATGAGGGCTGCGAGCATGGTGATGGCGGATGGATGTAGTCCCAGCTCAGGCTCATCGACCAGGATCACCGACGGCCTGTAGGTTTCCGGTTGGAAGAAGAGCGTGGCCAATGCGATGAAGCGCAGTGTGCCATCGGACAATGACGCTGCACCGAAATACGCATCCGAGTGTCGGTGTCGCCACTCGAGCCGTATCTTCTCCTGGTTTAGACTCTGCGGTTCGAGAGCGAAATCGTCGAAGAACGGAGCGACACGCTGGATCGATCGTCGTATCAGATGATACGACGACTCGTGCTTGAGTCTCAGGAAGTACAAGAACGCGGCCAAGTTAGAGCCGTCAGGACGAAGGAAGCGGTTGTCCTCCACGTCCTGAGTTCTCTTCATCGGTGATGCAGCGCTGGTGTCATGGAAGTGGTACGCACGCCAGCTGTTCAGGTGCGCACGGACGTACTGGGCAACTCGACCACTGTCCCCCGCGCTGATGCCAGCCTCGCCACCGCTCGGATACAGGATGGTCTCGTACGGCCCCCTGTCCGGGTACTTCGCCTTGTTCCAGAAACCGGCTGTCTCAGACGTCGGGAAGAGTTGATCCGCACCACCGGGGGTGAGCACCACAGTGTATTGGTTTACCCCGCTTTGAAAGGACAAATGGAACGCCATCTGTTCGGTGACCTTGGAACCGAAGTACAGAAGTGCATCTGCCCCGCCCGAGCGAACAACGTGCTCCTGCAGCCGTCCCTCGCGCAAGGCGTGCAGGAACGAGAACGCCCCGATGAAGTTCGACTTGCCCGAACCGTTCGGTCCGATTACCACGTTGATGGGTCGCAGGTCAACATCGATCAACGCGATGCTCTTGAAGCCCTTGATGGTTATGGAGTCCAGCTCGGGCACGTCTCTCCCCTTCAGGATATCGCTGCGGTGATGGCGACTGGCGTCTGCCGCTAGACAACACTCTAGCCGTCCATCACCTCCGCGTCTCGAATGCATCGCACGCCACGATAACGAAGAGGCCCAACCAGATTCTTGCCGGTGGCTTACGGGATTCGGCTTCACGACGCGTCTCGCGAGACTCGCGCACCGACCCTGGGTGTCTGTAGCTCGGTTGGTAGAGGGCAAGCAATCGGCGGTCTTGCGGTTGCGAAGCGGAGCCGAAGACGTAGCGGGGACTGAACCCGCAGTTCATCAATACAATCTTCGCGAAATCCCGGCTGCGGTTAAATTCGCCTCGCTGGAGCCGCTGCTTGGCCCGCTATCCGGCCTAGAGGTCAACGGCCTCGATTGGGTAATCGTGGGCGGCGAGTCGGGGCCAGGAGCCCGGCCAATGGACGCGGAGTGGGTACGAAGCGCAAAGGACAAATGCGTGGCGGCCGAGGTGCCATTCTTCTTCAAGCAGTGGGGCGGCCCTCGCCGCACGATGAGAGGACGCGAACTGGACGGCCGAGTCTGGGATGAGAAACCAGCGCAGCTCTAGCTCCTGTCGCCACAATCAAGACCGCCTACTCGGAGCCCGCCTTGCACCTCTTGCGCGCCGCCTCGTAGGCGTTCACCGCGGCTCGCGCGCCCTCCGCGGGCCACGGCTCCCACGCATGCAACACGTAGAACGACAGCGTCTTCTTGCTGTTGACGTCCCTGCGCTTCTTGGCCTGGATGTCCCAGCCCATGATGAAGCGCAGCTCCCGCGCCCGTTTCTTGTAGTCGCCTTGGTTTTCCTCGCGAGCAACGAAGAAGAGCAGGTAGTCGGGCACTTCCTGCCCCTGAAGCGCCTTGAGTAGTTCGCCGATGCGCGTCCAGGGATCGTCATGCCTAATGGCTGCTGCGATAGCTTCACCCTCGGCGTCGTAGTTCGCGAACAGTGCCTTCTTGCCGAGATTGCAGTACTCGCACAGGGGCCAGAGGTTCTCTTCGTCGGTCGGATGCCCGCCCCAGTCCTTCGGAATCTTGTGGTCGATGTGCAGCACCACGCCATGTTCCGTCGGATTCCGCCCGCACATCGCACAGCGCTCGTGATAGTCGTGCAGCACCTTGGCTCGCGTGGCGAGGTCGATCTGGCTACCGGGAGTGAAATCCGGACGGTAGCCAGCAAGGCGATAGACCTCGTCCCTCTTTCCGGGAACACGCTCGCCGCGTACATCGAAGCCGTAATCCGTCTTCAGGGCGCGCCGCCGTCGCTGCGTCTGGGAGTGGCGGACGCCGTACTCCCGGGCGACGAACTCGTCGATCTCTGCCTGAGTTGGCGGATCGTCTCGCCGCTCGTACAAGTAGCCGTAGATGACCCGCGACTCGCGGCTGTTGACGAGTTTCTTGAGCTCCTCGCTGTCCGGCTTGGGGAGTTCCGGTTCCATTCGGCGCAATCCTCGCTGTTGTCCGCCTTCTGAGAGCATGACAGCACCGCGAGACCGACGCCAACAAGAGGCTACACTCAAAGCATGGACAAGATCAGCTCGAAACGCCGCAGCTGGAACATGAGCCGGATTCGTGCGGGGAACACGCGAATCGAGATTCTTCTGCGCCAAGCACTCTGGGCCGACGGCATGCGCGGCTACCGGCTTCACCCGAAGAACGTGACGGGAAAGCCTGATCTCACGTACGGCCGGTGGAAGGTCGCTGTTTTCGTCGACGGGTGCTTCTGGCATGCGTGTGCGGAGTGCTATCGGGAGCCGAGCACCAATCGCGACTACTGGCTGCCGAAAATCGAGCGGAACCGCCAGCGCGATCGTGAAGTCACAGAGAAACTCGCGGAAAAAGGCTGGGCGGTCGTGCGCCTGTGGGAGCACCAGGTCGAGAAGGACATCGGGCCCTGCGTGAGGCGGATAGAACAGGCACTGGCCTCAGCGGGCCGGAGTACGCATTAGACCTCGTTCTTGAGCGCCTCGCGTATCTTCAGAGCCACAGCCTTCGCAACCGGCGGGGGGAAGGCATTGCCTACCTGACGGTAGGCAGCCGTCTTGCCACCCACGAACTCCCACTTCTCGGGGAAGCCCTGAAGAACAGCGGCCATCGGGACGGTTAGCCGCGGCATCCCGATAAAGCCGGGCATCGGAGCAGCATTCGCTAGGCCGAGGCCGTCGACGCCGAGCTCAGCCCACTGCCGCTTCGCCCTTGTCGGCCCGAGATCCGGCCCGCCATGCTTCTTCGACCCGCCAACGAGGGTGGGAGCAATGCGATCTGCCTTCTTGGCCCATTCCGCAGCGCCTTCCCATCCGTTGGCTGCCATCAGGAGCAGAAGCTTCTTCCCGACTGTCAGCGCATTTCCGTTCGGCGTGATGGGCTCCGGCCACGAGAACAGCGGAAAGAGATCCTTCTTGAGAGCTACACAAACGACGCGTGGTCTCAACTGCGGCACGCCGAACTCTGACGCATTGAGAAGCCGCCACTCGCTCTTGTAGCCCATACGGCGAAATCGAGCATCGATATGCCGCCGGTAGTCCTCAAAGCTGCCGTCGAGAAGACCCCGGACATTCTCGAGCATCACCGCACGTGGACTAAGCTCTTTGACCAGGTTAAGCGCCACCGGGAACATGTCCCGCTCATCTTCACGGCCCCTCTTGTGTCCGGCCACACTGAATGGCGGGCACGGAACACCACCGGCGAGCAGATCCACTTGGCCTGTATAGGCGGACGCATGCTTCTCGAGGAAGACCCTCAAATCCTCCTCAAATACGCTCCACTTCGGGCGGTTCCGTTGAAGGGTCGCACATGCGAAGGTGTCGTTGTCGACCAGTGCGATGTGGCGGAAACCTGCCTGCTCAAGCCCGATAGCCTGGCCACCGCCGCCCGCGCAAATCTCAACCGAAGTTAGTTTCTTTGGCACTCTGCACTCCCGTTTGGTCCGGCGCTTCCGATTATAGGGGCTCGCACCGTCATGGCTGCACATCGGCGGGGCGTCTACACCACCCACCTTATCCTGGGTTCCGCAGCTAACTCCCGCGAATAGTCCGCGTTTGATGGGTCTAAGCTGCGAAGACGAGCGATCATGCGCAGAAACGGCGTGTATCTAGGCGTCCGTATTCCCGCTGGTCAGAAGCTTG
>Ga0265292_1000308_pt1 | contig 80186 bp, 54 predicted proteins | sample Munlanlewell296A_FD_189080 | JGI IMG/M metagenome (GOLD analysis project Ga0265292, IMG submission 189080) | Leachate microbial communities from a municipal landfill in Southern Ontario, Canada - Leachate well 296A | ecosystem: Engineered > Solid waste > Landfill > Unclassified | place: Canada...
CATGTTCTACCTGAAGCGTCAGAAAGAGAACGCTAACGGTGAAGTACCCATCTATATGAGGGTAACGGTTAACGGCATTCGGGCTGAGGTTGCCATTCAGCGAATGATCCGTCCGAAACTGAACTTGATCACGGATTATACGTTTAAGGTTGACCGGCTGCAACAGGTGGCTGATGGATCGTGGCAGGTATCGAAGAAGAGAAAGAAAACAAAACGACAACTCTCGATACCACTACTGAAACCCGCCCAATCGCTTGTGGAAAAATACCAAAAACACCCGTGTCGGAAACTGAACCGCATATTTCCGGTGCTGTCGAATCAAAAGATGAATGCTTACCTGAAGGAAGTGGGTGACCTGTGCGGGATAACGAAGGAAATTTCCTCGCACCTTGCCCGCCATACTTTTGCTACTACTGTTGCGTTGGCAAATAATATGCCGATTGAGGTGCTGTCGCACTTACTCGGTCATAGCACCATACCCATGACACAGCTTTATGCCCGGATGAATACATCACGGCTGACCGCTGAAATGAAAAAACTCGATCTGGTATTGGACGGGTCTAAAGAAATTGATCCCGAACCGATGAAAGCCCTGCTGAATTTTAATCTGAACTGATTACCCTGTATAGGGTGCAGATCAGCGGGACACGTAATATATATATGGTATCTATTTTCAAGTTGGATACCCGGCGGCAGGCTGAAGGATTACCCTATCGGAAATGCATTTGTTAAATATTTGTTAAAATTATAAGGCTTTGCTACTCCTTGCATCAATGTGCGCTAATATGCGTTAACAATAAGAAAATCAGATAATTACCTATTTATTAAGGCTTATTTTTGTATTAACTTTGCCTGAAATTGAATATATCATGACAGGTAAAGACCCTTTTTCAGGACAAGCGTTTACCAAAAAAAGTGAGACGCAACGATTTTCCAACCGGGAGAATCAGATAAAGTACAACAATCGCAAAGTTACCGAGCGAAGGCGAACCCTATCAGCCTACTTGAAAATTCTCAACCGGAACAGGGAAACCCTGCAAACGGTATTAGGAGAAAAGGTCGAACGGGTTGTTAGTCGGGATTTCCTTGATGGCACTGGTTACAACATAGAGTATCACACCCATTCAGGGCTAAAAGATAAGGTGGTGGGTGTTTTTGAATACGGGCTTACACCCCTAACCGGAAGCCGGTACAAAATATTCCGCAACCGCCCTGTTCTTGACGAAGAAACCCCAAATCCCACAAAATCATGAATATACTGTTATTGACTGATTCAACAGATTCCAATGCAACTATGATACTGGATCGTGCTTTTGAAAGCCGGGGACACACCGTTACGAAAGTTCGACCATCCGATCTTTCTCTTCTTGTTTCCAATAATGCGTCGGGGTTCGACCGGGTGTACCTGGAAAGGAAGGGGATAGTCAGTCGGATTCTATCAAAAGAGTTTGATTTGGTCTATCCCCGGATCAGCGGAAACTTGCGGTATGGAGTAGCCGCGCTTGATCACTTGAAAAACAATGTCGGTATTCACTGCCCGATACCTACGGTAGGATTGCTCTGTGCCAGCGACAAATTCTTTACGACCCAGCGGGTGAGTCAGGCTGGCATTCGTACCCCTCTCACTTTATTATTCAGCGGAAGTGGTTCGGTCGAACTTTTGATTGACAAAGTCGGAGGTGTTCCGGTTGTCGTAAAGCAGTTGACAGGCTCGCAAGGCGATGGGGTGTCCATTCTGGACTCAAAGCGGGCGGTCAAGTCAACGCTGGAAAGTTTCGCAAAAAGCGGCATCCGGGTTTTATTGCAGGAATACATCGAATCGGCTGGACGGGATTTCCGGGTATTTGTGGTCGGGAATCGGGTTGTTGCTGCTTATCAGCGCATTGCACCACGAGAAGACTTCCGGGCGAATATTAGTGGCGGTGGTAAAGGTGTTCCGGCGAAGATTACGAAGGAGGAGGAGTTCATGTGCCTTTTAGCGGCTCAGGCTGTCGGACTTCCGGTTGCCGGGGTCGATTTCATACGGTCAAAAAATGGAGAACCATACCTGATAGAGGTCAACGGGAATCCGGGACTTCACGTACAAAAAGTTACGGGAATCGATGTGGCTCAGGCGATTGTCAGTTTGGTAGAACAGGATTTTGCCAAGCATCAAAAAGATCGCCCCCGGCATCAGCAGGAGCGATGGGGAACACAGGAACTCATGAATGACCTTACAGTTCAGGCAAAAAAAGTAAGCCGCATGCTTGATCCGGTTGTGAAAGACGAATACCTGAAAAGCATACTGGCTCACTACCGGGGTCAGACATTGGACTATGTTGATTGTAACGGGCAAACCCGGCAAAGAAAGCTGAACACACTGACCGATCTGATCACCGTAATGTCGCAAACCTTCAAAATCGAGTAATTATGGAAGCATTCCATTGTGATACACCAACCATAACCAGTAAAGCCGGCAATAGCAGCGTCTGGGAAATTCTGGCAGCACTCGCATTGATACTGCCTCTGATTTACATTCTAAAAACTGAAGTTGAATTAAACCATAAGGATGACAAAAATGCATAACGACAAACCGAGGGCGTACTTCGCTCATTCCACACATTCCTTTGGTACTGATACGGAAACCCGCATCCTGAAGGTACTTCGAGAAAAGTATCGGGTCATTTGCCCAAACTTCGATATTGGCAGGCTGGTGGAGTTTAAAAAGTACCTGAACATTGTTGGCTGGGCTGATATGGTATTCGTATGGGAATATGAGAATTACATTACGATGGGCGTGTACGTTGAGGTACTTCATGCCCTTAAACTGGGGATACCGGTCTGGGTAGTGAAAGAAACGTCGGATGGATTCACTTTTGAAGGAGTGGAGCGGATCGAATACCAGCAAGATAGAACCAGCAGGAATCATTACGGAAAACTAATAACTCAACAATGTGGTAGCATTGTACAGTAGGGTCTCGACAGATAAGCAACAAACAGAAAATCAGAATATTAGACTGGTGGAATATGCCAAGAACAAAGGCTTAGAGTATCACCTTTTCGAGGAAGTTGAATCGACTCGGAAAACCAGGCCGGTTAAACAACTGATGATTGAAAAAGCAAGGGCGGGAGAATATGATACCATCATCGTGTATAAACTTGACCGTTTTGCCCGATCATCAAAAGAGTTGATCCTTATCATTTCGGAACTGACGAATAAAGGGATAGGCTTTATCTCGTTGACCGAAAATCTTGATTTTACCACAGCCTCCGGTAAACTTCATTTCCATATTCTTACTGCTTTTGCCGAATTTGAACGGGAACTGATCCGGGAACGAACCAGGGAGGGAATACGAAGGGCAAAGCTGAAGGGTAAAAGCCTCGGCCGGCCTGCTGGAAGTAAAGATGCCAAACCCCGCAGAAAGAGCGGCTATATCCTGAAAGAAGCGAGAAAACGGCAAGCGGTAGATCAAGGAAATGGGGCATTTAAGCCGATTGAGGGCTACATTGACCGGGAATAATAATTAATGTCCAATCATTGACTATGAATAGAAACTTAGCCGAAATCTGCAATTATGACGACGGAAACATACTTGTCACTGGCTGATGAAAACCTGTTTTTTAAGCCATCCAATATCCTTGCTGCTGTGATCAGTTGATTGAAACCCGATGAATGAGTATATTTAACTTCTACTTTCAAAGATATGGAACTTAATCCCCAACAGAACAAAGCTGCGAAATTCTCAGGATTTTTGAGGCTTATGAGGATCGGAAAAAGGTACGTAGCTACATTGATTTTGATGATATTCTGTTTATTTTCCTGGATATACTGATTAAGAATCCATCCCTGCAAAAGAAATTACAGGGACTTTTCTCTCACATCCTGGTAGATGAGATGCAGGACACCAATCCGCTGCAATGGGGAATACTGGAGAAACTGGCCAACCCGGCAGAACTGTTTTGTGTAGGTGATGATGCACAAAGCATTTACGGCTTCCGGGGTGCAGATTTTCGGAATGTCCATTCATTTAGTGAGCGGATGCCAAATTCCGAAACGATTCAGTTGGAGCAGAATTACCGCAGCACTCAGGAGATTCTAGATCTGGCAAACTGGCTCCTGAAATTATCCCCACTTGCATACAACCGAAACCTTCATGCAATTCGCGGTCCCGGCTTAAAACCGAATCTGATCGACTTTCAGAATACCTTCGAGGAAGCCAAATGGTATGGTGATGAAATTCTCCGGCGCTACGAAGAAGGAAGAAAATATTCCGATTTCATGGTACTGGTTCGTACTGCCTTTCTGGCGAGACGTATCGAAGCAGTTTTTGTTGAGATGAAAATCCCCTATCAGTTCATCGGTGGAACCGCTTTATTACAATCTGCCCATGTGCGTGACCTTTTCAGCTTATTGCGGGCAGCCATCAATTATAAGGATGAACTTGCCTGGATGAGGTATTTAAAGCTGTGGCCTAAGGTTGGTGATGTAACTTCTTCAAAAGCAATTGAAATTATCATCCAGGGCCGGGATGAGAAAGAATCCTACGAAGCTCTGCTCAACTTTTTCAAATGGGAACCCAAAATCCCTCTGGTAATACAGGAAATCCGGCTGAATATCCGCAATCCAAAAAGGGCGATTGCAACAGCCATAAAATTTCTTGATCCTTTGCTCTCTAATAAATATGACCATTGGCCATCCAGGTCCAAAGATCTGGATATGCTTCAACGGTTATCTGAGAGGTTCTCCAGATTGGCAGAGTTTCTCGAAACCTATACCCTTGATCCGGTTTATAATAAAGAGGTAAGCGATTCCGATGTTGTTGATGATATTGTAACAATTATTACCATTCATAGTGCCAAGGGCACAGAAGCCCCGATTTGCATGATTCCCCAGGCCATACCTGGAGTTTATCCCCACCAGCGATCGATCGGCAGTGATGATGAAATAGAGGAAGAAAGACGGGTTCTTTACGTAGCCCTGACTCGTGCCCAGAATGAATTGTTTATCACCAGGGCAGAAAGATCTGGCGTAATGGTGTTGATGGGAGGATCCGGAATCGACACCACACCAGATCATGTCCACTATTTTCTATCCGATCTGCCGCAAGAACTGACGGATTTCCAGTTTATCGATAAAGGTGGCCACAATTCATTTCTGGATGATTTGGCTGGGTTTGATGAGGAGTGACCTACCCCCGAAAATCTGTACATTGATATTTACCGATGAAACGGATAAGTCAAAATCTGTTGATTATATTTTGCTTAAGGAGAAGGTGTTCCGATAGGTTTATCTGTTGAGGAGCTGTGAAGATTTTTTTGGTCAGCACAATAAAAAGGTGTAACATAGCTTTGTGTTTTAACGTAACAGTATTTTAGCTAAGTTTTTTAGCGCAACCAATTAACCGATAATTCCGTAAATTAATCATAACAAACACTATGAAAACTGCCATTTTTTTATGAAAAAAGGAATGCCTCTGCTTTGTTCCCTGATGGTTGGACTCTTTGCTATTCAGAGTGGCTATGCACAAAAATATGCCAAGATGAAAGTTGCAATGAACCAAGGTGTTACTATAGAGGGTAAGAAAGGGATCATAAGTCCGGAATCAGTAACCATGCTGGTTGAGGGACAGCAGCAATCGTATCCGCTGACGGATGTTCAATCCATCATGGCAAAGAAAGGGGCAGCCGGCAAGTGGGCGCTTGGATTCGGCGGCGGCTGTTTAGCCATCGGATTAGCAACCACAGCGGTTAATCCAAACAATGATGATGTCGGATCCTTATTGCTTGGCAGCGTTCTTTGGGCCGGAATCTTTGCCAGTATCGGAGGCCTTGTCGGGCTGGCTGTAGATCCCTGGCAAAATGTTTATCTGGCCAAGCGGACTGCAGTTTTAAGAAACTTCAGTCTCGAACTCGATTCGGATCAAAGAGGGAGTATCCTCCTGGGACTCTCCTATAGGTTTTAAGTTTATAGAGACATTCCAAAAATGAGATGGCGCTAGAGTTAATCATTTCTATTACAGTTATTTGTTTATCGGGACTAACCAAAGTAAACGCTCAGGAACTGGGGGCGGTTATTGAGTTTGCCGACAGCGAATACCTGTCGGGCAATTACGAAACTGCCGTCATGGAATATCAGCGTGCCCTGTTTTTTTGTAAAGATTCTTCGCAGCCTTACCTTCAAAAGCAAATCGGCTTGTGTTTCTTCTCCTTAAATGATTTCGAAAGGGCCGGGCAATTCTTACGTGATGCATCCGATAATTATCCGGATGACAGCATTAAGCTTGAATGTAAGTTCGGCGTAATATCCTGCAGTATTCAGCAAAGAAGGTTCTTTACGGCACTGGATGAGCTCTCTCTGATCCCTGAAACGAAGCAGGATTATTTTAACAGAAAGAAATTTTTCTATTCCGGCGTTTGCCACTGGGGCACCGATCGTTATGATGCTGCATTTGACAGCTTTAACAAATGCGTGCCTGAAAATGACCCGAATAAGCTGCAAAGGCTTCAGGCATTGGAAACAGTATTTCGAAAACCCGCCTGTCCCAACCCCCACCTGGCTTTCATTTTAAGTATCCTGCCAGGAATCGGTCAGATTTATGCCGGAGATGTTCAGAGCGGCATCTTCTCCATGTTGTTCTGCAGCTTCCTTCTCACCACCGGATATTTTTCTGTTCTGGCTCTTAAGAGCAACATCATTTTATTGTATCTGATACCCTGGATCCAGAGGTACTATGTAGGAGGGATGATCTATGCACGGGAAATCGCCGAACAGCGCATTTCAGACAGAAACAGTATGATCTATCTGGAAATTCTGGATATTTTGACTCAAAGAGAAAATTAAATAAAAGAATACACCACTAACCTGAATAATTCATAAACCGCAAAATAGCGAATCCTGACATTTTTCAGCCGTGCATTTTAGGAATCTTCATGCTGACGCGACCGATTTTTTTCTTCTTGGATTGGGAACGCGGCTTACCGGCTGATTCTCAGGCCTGTTTTGTGCCAAAAAATCGCTTTTAGCATGCAATAAAGCACATTTTTCCCATCCCATGCTTCATAAGGTCTTGATTTGCAGTGATTAATTACGATGATTTCTGTAATGTTAACACCGTAGCTGCCCGATGTCCAGAAAATAGTTTTCCAGCAATTCTGTTTGCGGGCATGATGCTGGAAATTCCACCTTACTTTTGGTTTTCAGTTCCGTGACCTGCGCAGCAATTTTAATAATCCTTTCACGGAATGTTTTCATGGTGACCGATCCCAAGCCTTTTGTTTTCAGCATTTTTCCTTGCAAGGTGTGCATCAGTACGTATGCAGCAGAGTGTAAAAACAAGCGGAATTGATTGGCATGAAAGCTGTTGCACGACATGCGGCCTGATTGAAGGTAGGTTTTATGGTCTTTGATATTGTTATGTAAAGCTTTACATAAGCTGTTCCGGGAAATGAAAAGTATCCTCAATACCCGACCGGTCTACCATAAAACAGATGATGCGATCCAGGGTCACGTGTTCTGCAGCTTTCTGGCATTGGTTCTCAAGAAAGAACTCAACGACCGCCTGGAAAAGATGAACCTGGACCTGGAATGGTACGATATCAAACAAGATCTGGATACCCTGCAGGAAATATCGCTGAAAGAAGAGGATCGGGAATACCTCGTGCGAACAGAATGTAAAGGAACCTGCTCGTCCGTGTTCAAAGCGGTGGGGGTGGCTTTACCCCCGACCATCCGGTTGATGCCGACTGAATAACTGAATGGTGGTTTGCCGGTGTGAGAGTTTGGCACTGTGGTGCCAAAGAAAAATAAATTTAATTTAGTCTGTTGTTAATCAATCAGTTGTAAATATTAACTGTCGAAGATCAGTCAAGGTTGATATAAACACCTGGGAAGGCATAGACAAGGAACTTGCTGATACTGTTATTGTCACCTATGCTTGGTGTATTCAAACGGTTGTACCGGGTATAACCGGCTGATGTTTCCAGTTTCAGTTTCTTAATCAGATTCAGGTTTGATCCGATATTTGCTGACGTTTGATCGAAACCGCTATTCGAAAGAATCGCTGCGTTATCCGAACGGTTCAGCGAAACCCTTACACTTCCGTAATCACCTGCCGAAGAAAAAGCCACGTTGTGTGATGTGGTATTTCCTGTACGGAAAAACGATTTATTGGCATCGGGTGTAGGAGAATACGGTCTGGTTACACCATCCCACCAGACAGAGCTGCTGCGGTAGGTCCTTTCAAAATGTTAACATCTTCCAATAATTATCAGCAGCTGGTTATTGCCCGGCAAACTGTTGTTACCAGGAATAATAATACGTTGTGAGCCGCCTTAAACACCATTTGGCTGGGTAACATTGACTCCGACAACTTTGTCATCAGGCCAACACCTATACTTGGTGCAGCGACCTTAGTAAGTTCAGCGGCAGAAACCAGTTAAACATTTGCTGATTCATTCAGTTGCCGCATCACCGTTTCCCGATCGGGTTACTGCTCGCTGAGTTTACTAAGTGCCGGGTTCACTCATATAACTCATGGCACCCTTTGATCTTTAGATGGTTAATCGTTATTCTTCTTAATTACAATCAAATAACCTTTCTGCCCGGGAATGGTCATTTTATTCAACGATACGGATGTTTGTTTTGCCTGGAATTCATTTAACTCAGGAATAAAAATTTCTGATTTTCCGGCATTAAAACCAATTTTGGCCCAATCTATTGTCAAAGAGGCCACTTCGTCTTTGTCACTCCAATTGGCCACAGAGATAATAGATTCATCAGTGCCTTTATAGACGGAAGCTTTCACCATCGGATTATTACAGGTTACCGGATTATTTTTATCCCAATAGCCAAACATATCTTTGTTTACGAACTTATTATTATCCCAGAATTTCCAGATATCAGTAGGAGGAATTCCAGTATATCCGGCTCGCGTTGTGATGCCATAAACCATTCCTCTCCATTGGTTTCCGCCACCCTCAAGCATTTGTCCCGTAAGACCAAAGGGAATACCCGAAACTTCGATCAGCCAATGGTCAGGGGCACGATCGTAATCCCGTCCTTCTCCAATCCAAACCAGGTCAAAATAGGGCAATAAATCCATATAGAGATTCAAACAGTTGGTAAATCCGGCCCATTTATTAAAATGATTCCAGCTGTGCAAATCCATTCTGCCTTCAGGGCGGTAACGGTCGATTAATTTCCTTGCCCGCTGAAGGGTATATCGGTCGAGGGCCGCATCGTCGATATACACCCCGTCAATACCCATATTTTGAACCATCCAGTCAAGCCCTGCAATATAGAAATTGTTGAGACGGCTGTCAGGAGTGGTAATAACCGAAAGGTCGGTGTCGCCTTTGAATTTGCCATCACTGATTTTATTATACCAGGCCGGTATATAATTCTCCCTCATATTTTTTATTAACCATTCATTCGGTCCTTTGGGATGAAGAGCCTCCGTGCGGGTTGCGTTTCCCGGTCCGGGAAATATTACCTCACCGTTGAGACTATTAAACGCCCAGAATTCAGGCAGGTTCTTTGTCAGTTCCCTTGTCGTGTAATAGAACTTCATACGCATACCTTCCTTGTGAGCATCAGCAACAAGCTGGGTCAGTTCCGCCGTGTTCTCATCCAGATAGGGATAGTTAATAAAGGGATAAATATCTTCGGCATGATGAATGTTGATGATATTGGCCCCTGCCTTTTTAGCATTTTCGATTTTCACAGAGGTGTTGTGGCCTCCGCCGTGATAGTACCTGTCGCCAAATTTATTTTGCCTGTCGATAACCCTGAAAGGTGTGATCAGCAGTTCAAAATCGAAGTTGAGCTTTTCCCCGGGTTTCATTTCACGGTTACCCGAATAAGCGTTAATCACCACCTCGCTGTTTTTCTGCCCGACATTAACACCGCCTTTGCCTTCATTGCCCCAGGAAGGTGGCAAATTCAGCGGACCAAACTCATAATAGATATTGATCAATGGACGGACATAATTCTCTGCCTTCCACTTGACCCGCAGACCACCGTTAACCGAGCCAACCCAAAGCATATCCTGGTTTTTCGACAGATCCCATTTCCACTTCCAGTCGGGGGTACGGTAACCTCCTTCATGGCCCAACCCCATCATATAATCGGCCTTTTCTTTTACAACGGGTATTTCGAGACGGATGTTTCTCACCTTTAAGGGTACCTTTGCTGTAAGCTTCAAGTGATAATCAACAAAACCATCAAACTCCATTTGCCCGGTACATTCCAGATCGCATTCATCCGAAGTGTTTTGAACTTTCCAGACAATCTTCGAAGGGGTCTGCCCGGAAAATTCCAATGCCCCGGGTTGTAAGCGAATGATTTTACCATCTTCTTTTTCAATAATGAACCGTAAAGGGCTATTGACAACCGGTTCGCCCTGATCTGCAAGCGACTGGTTGGAAGCGGTGAAATAACTGATAATGGAGGCAGGAAGGCCGTTCTCAGCGATAGTTAGCGTACGGCCCAAAATGGATATCCTGTTTTCTTCAACTTTAACAGGCGGGTACCCTTTTGTAACCTCCTCGTCAATTCCCACGGTCGAATTGAGCCAGTTCAGCCGCGACAAACGTTTACCCTCGTTGTAGCCATGATTGGGAACCGCTTCACCGGTTACATTCAGCCGAATCGGAACCGTTTGCTTTTCCCCTCCGGCAACGACAGAAACCGACCCGGTGTAAGTACCTTCGCCAGCATCCTCCAGATTAATCCCCATCCATAAAGCCTGGATACGCCCAGCCTGAACATTTACTTTTTTGGTAAACGCATTTCCCCTGAAATCTATCCCGCCTTTGTTGAAGCAGGTCATATCTCCGGCCGGAATCAATTTGTTACCGTTCTCTTTTTTGAAATCAGAAAATTCAATCTGAATATCCTCCAGATCTGATTTAAGAGCCCATACACCAACCTGGTATACGAAAAATTCGCCGGGTTGGGCCGACATCTTAAAATCGGACGGACGAAAAGCTCCCTTAAGTTTTCCTTCCGGGATGGAATCAAACCATTTAATTGGTTCTTCCCGGAATTCGGGGAAGATTAAAAATGACTGGTTTTTCAGCGACTGATCATATTTCTCCAACGCCGAGCCGGTTGAAAGATAACTTTCGGATTTCTTTGCGCAACTTGTAATCAACAAGGTGGTAAACACAATTACCGCAATCTTTAAATTGTTCATGATTTGGTTTTTCATTTTTACTATTTCCCAACTTTTTCCGGATTCCCAACTGATTTAAACTCAAGCTCAAGTTTTGGCGGATTATGTCCGCTGAATTCGCCCGTGACCATGATTTCAATATCTCCGCTTTCGCAAACCGGGACTTTATCGGTACTGATCACGCTGAGTTTGTTCCAAGTATTATCGCATAAGTAAACCTTTTGCCCATCGCAGCATACACGGTCGCCAGCTTTCAACGGAACACTCAGATTTAAGCTCTGATAGTTGTTGATTTTGAATTGAATTTTCGAAACACCAGCAGTAAGGTTTTTATCCGACTCGCGAACCGTTATGTAAAATTGTAAAGGCTGGTCATGGTATGGATTATTAACCACAAATTTGGTGGCTGCGGGTTCTCCGGTTTGTACCTCTCTGAATTTATGCTCGAAACCACGGCTGAGCTTCACAGGGTATAGCTTCCAGGTATTTTCGCCAGCTTTTTCAAGGTGGAATTCATTCTTTGGATCTTTCATGCGTTCTCTTTGTTCCGGAGTAAAAGCATTGGCTCTTCGTGCTTTCTGCCATTCCCTGATCGCCTCAAAAAGCAGATCTTTATACCCGTTTTTTTCAATTCTTTCGTCCACACGCAACAGGTACCCGGCATTAAAAGCAGCGCTTCTTGTTTGAATCCATTCTATCTCCTCCGGACGGAACTCCGGATTCAATGTGAACCACCCCAGCATACCGGGCATCAGGTTCCTGTCAAAATATCTCTGGTTCTCAATTCTATAATTCACCTGGCTCTCTCTGAGTGCGTTATACCAGGGTTCACCCCAATTCATGAATGCATAAATGTGCCAATAATAATGAAAGGTGCCTGCCCCGCAGGTAAGCCGGTACCGGTCGATGTTTTTGTACCATAAATCAATAAAGCGTGCAGCACCATAACTACCATGTCCGGTTGGCGATCCGCCTCCATAACCATCAAAATCCATCAGGTCAACCCCGGTTTCGTTGCATACCTCAGCTAATCTTTTGGCATAGGCATCCTGAAGGTTGATGTCCGGGAAAAACCCGCTGTAACTATCATTAGTTAGTTTATCAATGGCCGTTCCCGAATTATGGGAATTTGCAGCTGTACCGTATTGCCCTCTCTTGCAATCCATAAGCCGCCAGGGTTCATCTTCCGAAACCTTACGATAATTCACCAATTCCTTACCGATCTTAACCGTATGGGTATACCCTGAATTTTTAAAATAGACCGGGTCTTTTATATAGATTATATCATCTTCCTGGCCAATATCTTTTGTTAAAACTGAGCTACCGGTTTTACACAAACCATCGCTGGGAACAGGAGTAACGTAAAGATCATTTTTTGTGGTGAACATCGTAAGCGTATGAACACCAAGTGATATTCCTTCAATTCTTGCAGCCTCAGTGGCTTTACGAATATCTTCGGCCCCTTTTGGAAACCTCTTGGTTGAGAGGCCAAAATGGCCCCAACTTTGAAAAAAATCGCCGATATGGATCAATTTGAATCCACACTCCTTCGCATATTTTATGCTTTTTGCCGGGTCGCCTTCATTTAACAGATATGCCTCACCCGGGAATTTTGACCTTTTAAGCCATACCCCGTTCAGCATGGGATGAGGAAGGCCTTCTCCAAGTTCGATCTTTTCGATTATATCAAGAGTTAAAGGTTCGGGGCATCCAAACATGGCAATAGCTGAGCCGACAAAATCGACATCTATCGGTTCAACATATTGTAAAGAACTGCTTTTCCCCTGCCAGCTCTGAACCGTCCTGGGGATTCTCCGGTCTCTGGCAAACAGGCGTAATTCACTTCCATAAGGTTTTTTGACTGCCGCGCTGCCACGGTATAATCTGACGAATTCGGGCATATCTCCTGTAACATTCACATCCACTTCAACTTTCTGACCTATTCTATCTCTAAGCGAATCAGGCAATTGCTGACCCGGAAGAGGCTCAATCACACCTCCACCCCCCGCATCGTCGTCACTCTCAGGAACCCCTTCAATGGTATTGATATTTAACGCCTGCAACCCGATTGAAAATTTTTGATCACGCACGACACAAATCGTTTCACCGATTTTTTCATTAATAACAGTAGGGTAAGGACCCCAAACAATGGCTTCAACACCATTCCGAGGCTCAAGGGATAACAATTCGAACCTTAGATAATCGTTCTTACTATCTACGCCAATGATGGCCAATGAACCATTCGGGTATTTTAATGTGATTTTCTTTTCGGGAAGGCTGTATTCAACCGAGGACGGTTTAACGTAGGAGGAGTCTTTAAAGAGAGTGAGTAACGGTGCTGATTCCCCTTTCGGAAGATACTCTTCAGATGTTTTTTTGTCAGCAAAACTGGTGACAAATCCCTTATTATCTATTCCGACTTTAAAATAAGTTGTTTCAAATTTTGCTTTTTCTTTATTACATGAGGTGAAAACACACATCAGTGCAGGAACAAAGCAAATAATCATCAATCTTTTCATGAGGCTTTACATTAAATAAATAGCAACTGTTTAGCTGTTGTTCAAAGATAACATTTATAATAGCCTTTCTTCCGCTTTTGTATTGCTTTTTATGACCAAATAGTATCTTTATAGACAGACATATTTAGGTTTAAAATGAAACAAAAACGGCTATCTGGACATTTGTTTATTTTATGGTTAAGCACACTTACATATTTTATTCTTCCAGGACAAAAATCTTATAGCCATACCTATATTGGTAAGGAACTAACATGGGATGAACTGGCTTTACAATATAAATGCCCGGAGTGGTTAAGAGAGGCTTTAATCAAAATTTTTCTATTGTTATGAAGGTAACGAATTGATCATGAAATAGATAAAACATGTAAACAGTAATAAAATAATAGATACAGAAATGAAAATTTTTCACAGTTGTATTATTGCTATTGTATTATCATCAGCAATTAATCTGTTTGGGCAAGGTATTGGAGAAAATAGTGACCCAAAACAGAAAAACGTAGGTGATAAACCTTACGAGATGAAAGACAGAAAAGAAATCAGAGAACCGTTCATTACATTCGATGATTGTGCCCTGTGGCAGGTGAAGGTTCAAAAAGGAGAAGCCAAATTGTACCGAACTCAGGAACAGCGTGTAATTAGTGAGTTTAGCGGTAAAGTCGAATACAAACCGGATACCAGTAAAGTGATGCATTTCCGGGTGGAATTGGTAAACCCGCAGAAATTGAAAAAGGAATGGGATTGTATCAATTTTTGGAATTTCGGTCCCAAGTGGCTATGGGAAGGTGGTCCGACAATGACACATTCTTTATTAATCCTTGATGCTAAAGGCAAGGAGCAAAAAATACCTTTTGTACAAGAATGGCTTTGGCCTGATATGTGCTATAAATATTGGTATTTAGATCATATTAAACTTAGCGATACAATTTCAAAGCCCGTTACTTTAGTGGGAATGGAGTTTATTGGCAGAGGAAATCCCAAAGACTATACCAATATTTTTCTGGGTCCGGTTTATGCTTACAAAGAAGAATTAAACCCATTGGTATTTAAGCCTTTCCCGGAAAAACTTCCTTTTCCGCTCAGGAAACAAACAATATTACCCACGAATAAAATTAAAGAGTACACCAACGGTATAATTAAAAATTCGGATGTTTATCAATTCAAATACATTGCTGCAGATGCTACTCTTACCTATGAAGTAAACATCTTAAAACCTATCGGAGGTATATCTGTTTTATACAAGGGAGAAAAGAAATCCATTGATTCGAATGCCGAAATAGTTTTTGAAAATAAGGTGCCGGTAAAATGGCGAATTATCAAGAAAAACCTGCTAAACGATACCCTCTTTATACAATATGAAGCAAAAGGCGGGAAAATCTCGGTAATCTTCGACTGTTTCTATACCATCCTGCAAAAGTCATTAATATGGGGTATTGAAGAGAAATCCAACACCGGACGTGTTGAAGAGATCAGGCTGGGAAAAACCGGAAACATTACGGATGGGAAACTCGTACCGATTCCGATTTTATGTTACAATCCTTTTTCAAATAATTCTTATACTCCCGACAGGCCATACTTACTGTATGCGGATGGCCTGTTTTACTTTACCATGTTTGATTGGTATTATACAGATGCCTCTATGTTTTTTGGTGGAAATAAAGAAATTAAAGATGGATTTGCAACTTACAATGGAGGAGTCAGATACATACCACTAATCAATAAGGTAAGGAACCCTCTTCGCGAACGTTTATTCATCAATGTTTCACCTGACGTGCAGGAAGTATTTCCAACAATTGATAACCCAAAATCTCCAATGCGTTCCAATCAGGCAAACAGGTTCTGGGCCATTAATGGAGGTAGTGATTTGGATCAACTTGGAAAATTTGTTACCGGATTACGATCAAAAGGGGTTGAAAAAGTAAGCATCCGCTACCATGAAGATTTTTGGCGGGAGGGTGGTGAGAGCTTCACATTCCGCTTAGAGCCTAATCCCAAACTGGGCCGTGAAAAAATTAAAGATTATGTTCGTTTTGTTCAATCTAACGACTGGCGTGTGGGATTATACAGCAATTACATGGATTTTGCACCCGTTAATGCACTTTGGAATGAAGATTGGGTAAGACGCAGTTATTTAGGCGGATGGGGTCCGGCCTGGAGTCGCTGTTATGCTCCAAAAGTTTCAATAGGTTGGGAACAAGAGGCAATTTTAGCTCCACAAATACAAAAAATTTATGGAACGAATTTTTCCTATTGCGATGTAGAAACCTGCATTTCTCCAATGGATCGGGTTGACTATGACTATCGTGCTCCGGGTGCAGGAAAATTCCGCTCCGTATTTGAATATGTTGGACTTACGGTGATGAATGAGCGAAGAGCCTATCAGGGTCCCGTGTATTCTGAAGGTGGTACTCATTGGTTTTATGCCGGTCTTGTGGATGGGAATTATGCCTATATGGATAATAAGTTACCTGTATTTCCGGATTTTCAACTATTAAAAATTCATCCTTTGGAGATGGATGGAATGGCGAATGTTTCAGGAGATGAATACATTCCTTATGCGTTAGCTTTCGGTACAATTGGAATTCTCTCCGAAGGCCGGGATGCTATTAGAAGATATGCCTTTCTGCAGCCCTTGCAAAATAGCTATTCGATGATTCCTGTCACCGAAATATCTTATTTCGACGGAAATTCTCTTGTCTCAAGTTCCGAAGCGGTCAGGAAAGATTTAATAGCAGCCCCTAAAATTCACATTAAGTATCAATCAGGCTTGCAGGTTTTCTCTAATTTATCCAAAGATTCCTGGTCTGTTGAAGCAAATGGTGTGACATACACGCTTCCAAAAAATGGGGTCTTGTCGTATTTGCCTGAAAATAATTTACTTGCCTATTCAGTAGAAAATAAAAACTCAGCAACCAATAAGCGTCTGGATAGGGTATTCTCCGATGATTTGTACTACCTTGATACCTATGGAGAAGAAGTAACCGGTAATCTAGCCGGAAATGGTTCGTATATGATCAAGAAAGAAAAGTTCGGGTGGGAAATTATTCCGGTTGAAAATACCAAAACTATCGATTTTGATTTATCCCTGATTGGCTTGAAAGATTTAGGAGTTGACATTAAGGCAGTTGACGAGAATGGTAATACGATAAAAATCATTAACGAGAACCCTATGTCAGGTAAAGTATATTTTGAGCATAATCCGGATTATTATAAATACCAGATCTGTCCGGTTGTATCTTACTAATAGGCAATTCAGCGGACCGAACTCATATTAGATATTGACCAAAGGGCAACCAGGGGTAGCAACCAAAATTTCATCCTGGTTAAATTTTTCGATTATTTTACCCGCTTTCCTAATTCTGCAAGCGAAACGGTAATCATTTTGCCTGCAGGTTTCCCATCTCTATAAGTAATGACACGGAATGTATCAGCATCTTTCGGTATCGTCAGCTTTTCTCCATTCATATACATTGGACTATGATGGTCGGGATAGGTGTTATCGAAGGTGTAATACAATTTCAGCCCTTCAATTTCGGTACTCAGCTGTATGAATAAATTTCCCTTCCCATCTTTTGATGGTGCGATGATTGCATCATAAAAGCTGGTGGCATAGTTGATATCCGCCTGGGATAACCTTTGCAAATGGACTTCGGTGCGACGAATAAACTCAGTCCAATTCCTGAATGATTTTGGAGACCATAGAACTTCTGCCAAGGCAAATGAGCGAGGCCAGAACATATACTCTGCCTGACGGAATGTGGGTACACTTTCTGTCCAGAGGTTTCCTTGCCCTCCCAGGATAAGCGAGGGATCCACACCTTCGGGAACAGGTTCGAAAGCATATACTTTATTCAAACGCAACATGCTATATGTCGGTGGCTCAATGGCAGGATCGCCCTGATACAAGTCGAGGTAAGCATAGTCGTTGGGGCTCATCACCACATGATGGTTTGCTTTAGCGGCTGCAATACCTCCTTTCATTCCACGCCAGCTCATTACGGAAGCATTAGGTGCTAAACCCCCTTCCAAAATCTCATCCCAGCCCATCAATTTCTTTCCATTTTCCTGCAACATGGTCTCCAGACGATTTATGAAATAACTTTGTAATTCATTCACATCCTTCAACCCATTATCTTTCATTCGTTTTTGGCAATCCTTACATTTTTTCCAAAAGCCTTTATAACATTCGTCGCCTCCAATATGAATGTATTCAAAAGGAAATAATTCGGCCACTTCGGTAAAGACGGTATTCAAAAACTCAAAAGTAGAGTCGTTCCCGGCACAAAGCGAGTTATCATCAATTCCATAGAACTTACTGCCCGGATTTACCTGATAAATCAATTTCGAAGAAGACAAATAGGGATAAGCAGCTATAGCGGCTAAAGAGTGTCCGGGAACATCTATTTCAGGTAGAATATTCACATAACGTTTTGCAGCATATTTGACAAGGTCTTTGATATCTTCCTGCGTGTAAAAACCACTATACGTAGCTTCTTCTCCTTCCTGGGGGCGTTCCCTTTCCCACCATAATCCTGTACGCGGCACTCTCCATGCTCCTACCTTAGTGAGTTCGGGCAGCTTTTTAATTTCTAACCTCCAACCCTGATCGTCGGTTAAATGCAGATGCAGGAGGTTAAATTTATATATCACCATCTGGTCAATAAGGCGCTTTACCTCATCAATAGTAAAGAAATGTCTGCTGACATCAAGCATCAATCCACGCCATGGAAAGCGGGGTTCATCTTTAATAATAAGGGATGGCACTTTTCTATCATCATTTATTGGAATAAGTTGAATCAAACTTTGTACCCCATAGAACATGCCTTGGGAAGTGATGGCCCTGATACTTATTTCTTTCGGCGAAACGCTTAAAAGATATCCTTCCTTTGCTGTGTTTACCGTTGAATCAAGTATTAAATTGATTGATTTTGCGGTTAATTTAATTCCACTTTGGATCTTTGCCTGCAATTGTAATTTATTCAGTGATTCTATAGTCGACGCAGTGTAATCGGCAAGAAATTTTAATTTCTGATCATTATAACAAATTGGAGTTGACTCGTTTAAAATAAAATTTCCTTCTTTCATTTCAACCTTTTGGGGTTGAGGAATGATGCTAATGCTTTGGGCTGACAAAACCGCACCCAGGCAAAGCAGGGAAACTGATAATGACAATTTTTTGGAGTTCATAATTAATTCTGATTTTTTACATAATTAAACGGCAAATTATTGTATGCACGAGTCAGAACAGCGATATTCCGTTCATCCCCTTTTAAACTATCAACAGGTCTGGAAAGATAATAATCAACCGGCGGCATCAAAGAACCGATAACGGGTTTGGTAAAACCATAAAGCCCTACTTTTTCTTTAATGGCTGCAGGAATAACTTTGGCCGGATCTTGTCCATTCCAATTGGCCAGGCAGGTTACCAAACGGGTATGTTTGCCTAACATGGTACGCACGGATTCGGTGGTAGCAATATCGCCGGCTTCATTCAGCACCCAATCCACTTCCTTCAGCATATCCGATCCTGCAATATCCTTGCTGGTCAGTTGACAGGATGTTAACCAGATAATGCAATCAGGTTTTGTTTTCTTCACCGTTTCCCTGATCCTCTTCCAGCATCTGTCAATGGCTTTACGACGGAACTGGAGCTCAATTTCAGGAGTAATATTATCCTTTCCCGGGAATGGTTCATTCATCAATTCACTGAACATTATCTGTTCGCAATCCATCCATTTTAAAGGCGGATATGGCTCCATGGTTGCACCGGGATTCCATAGCCAATCTACAAAAACACCATCCATACCGGTCTTTTTTATGGCATCTTCCATGGCAGCACAAAGGTAATCAAGATACGGTTTAGTGTAAGGAATATGTGGGTTTGCAGGAAATCCATAGCTCAGATCGGGATGTTCCTGCCCCCATTTCGTGTTAGAGCCGGCACAAAAATAGCCAAACACTTTCATGTTTTTTTTATGCGCCAGTTTTACCTGTTCCGTCAGGAAATCATACTTGAGCCCGGGTTGCTCCGGAACAATACCGTTTTTATACCAGGCATAACCGTTGCATGATACGGCAAATGACTGAATGACGTTGCAACCAAGAGCTGCGTACCAGTTTACGTGATCAACGGGATTTGCATCGGACCATAAACCCGGTTGGGCAAAACCGTTCGGACCTCCTTCTCCCCAATTAAAATCAACGCAGTAAGCTTTTATTAAACCTTCCTGTGTTTTTTTCGAATCACTTTTACAACTGCTAAAAAGTGCGATAAAAATTACTGCTATTATTATCCTGTTATTTTTCATTTTTGAAAGTTTTGAATTTGACTGTCTCTTTCATTTCACACCTGCTGACCTGATTAAGATTTGTTTTCCCTGAATCAGGCATTACCTGCTGATTATCAGTATTAATCCTTTTGAGGCCGGGATACTCAATTGTTTCACATTTGCCTCTCCGGCTGTTTGAAGATCGTCGATATTCGGGATTTCAACTTTTGCAGATGCAGGATTCATCCCCAGTTTCTTCCAATCTACATCTAAACTTATGACCTGGTGGGTATCCGACCAGTTGCCTATGGCTATCATTGCTTTATCTTTTTTGAGATAAACACTTGCCAGCAAATCATTATTACCGGTTTTTATAGGATTGGCATCATCCCAATAACCAATGTATTCTGAACCCGACATTCCAAAGTAATTCCATAATTTCCACATGTTCATGGGTTTGCAACCGCTATAATACCGGGTCGACATCCCATAGACCATGCCACGGTAAGGGTTGCCGCAGCCATCAAGCATTTCTCCGTATAAGCCTAAAGGAATTCCGGATATTTCAACTATCCAGTAATCCGGTTTCGTTGTTTTATAATCATACATTTCGCCCAGCCATAAGCTATTAACATAAGGAAAAACTTCCATGCAATCATTGGCAGGACTATTTAATCCATAAGCTGGCTGAAAGGCATTACCAGAGTGAAAATCCATCAAACAGCTATCTGCGGCTCTATCCATAGTCTTGCGCATGCGTTTCATTATTTCCCTGTCGTAACCTACTCCATCTAAATATAATCCACGTACGCCATAATTTCTTATCAGGAAGTTTAACCCTTCAATGTAATAATTATGCCAACGTGATAAGCCTTGCGTCCTTATTGACATATCCCAGTCAGGACCAACACTACGATCATGCCATGCAGGATCATAATTCGTACGAAGGTGTTCAAACAACCAGGAATGTCCCGTCATTCCATATATGCTGTTAGGATCTCTTTTTTCATGTGTATCAGCCAGGACTAACACATTAGTACGGGAATATATCTCGTCATCAAGATGCCGCATTGCCCATAATTCACAGGCATTTGTGGACAATTCCCTGACTGTATAATACAATTTTGTCCTGATGTTAAGTATTTTTCCTTTATCAATTATCGATTTTAATGTATCTCCTGACAGAAACGGATAATTGATATAAGGATTATAAACATTCGCATGATGAATATTCATTATGGTTGCTCCATTTTTAGCAGCTGTTACAGGATTATTATCAGCGTGGTAATATTTTTCGTTCCAATGCTTATCATCCAAGGTCTTAAAAGGGGTAATGAGAAGGCCAAAGTTTAAAACCATTACATCATCTTTTTTCATTGACTTGGCTCCCACATAGGCGGTAACAATTACTTCTTTTTCTGTGGAAGCAACATTGCAGCCTCCTTTCCCTTCATTGCTCCAATCCCTGTAGGGACCAACCTTTTCAAACGAAGCCAGCTTCCAATCAGGAATCAGATGTTTTAATTTTACCTGCAAGCCCGCATTCACATCTCCCAGCCAGATCATATTATTGGCATATTCCTGATTCCATTTCCACTCCAGCTTTTCAGGAGTATAACCTCCCTGTTTCCCCATCCCCATCAGGTATTTTGCCGTTGATTTTTCGTAGGGTAGCACCAGTTGGACGTCATCTAAATTGATATCTTTTTTTGCTTTTATTTTCGTTTCATAATTAATATATCCATCACATTCCATCTTAGCTTTTATGGTAATTTCGATATCTTCCGAACTTAAAACTGTTTGCCATACAACCGCACCACTTTTTTGCAGGATTATTTCCGGTTCTTTAGACGAAAATTTAATTAATTTTCCTTTTTGCAAAAGGTCGAGGTGAATTGATCCGGATAGGATATTCTTATCAGGCCCATCAATGGAATGATTGCTGCCTGTAAAGGAGGTGGTTATTTTTTCAGGAAACCCCGATTTATTGAAACTTAATTTCCGCCCGAAGATGGATATATTTCTTCCGCTTAATTTTACCGGAGTGTAGGGCGCAACAACTTCATTGTCGATGCCGATATTCGAATCTAACCAATTCAACCGCGACTGATTTTGCGGTGTATTATAACCTCTGTTTTCCGCAATTTTATTTTCTATTTGTAGTTTTACATCTATGACATAGCTCTTTGTACCTTTAGCTGATACTGCTACTTTCCCAAGATAAACTCCAGGAGCCTGATTTGCTTTTATATCAGATACTATCCACATGGACCGGACTTCACCTTTAGGGACTTTCACATTTTTTACAAACTTGTTACCTAAATGGTCATTCCCTCCCATATTAATACATTTGAATGATTTAGAAGATAATATATCTCCTTTTTCAGATTTTAAATCGTAAAACGTTAATTTTAAATTATCTAATTCTTTGAACGGTGCAAAGATCCCCAATTGCCAGGAGTAGGATTCGTCCTTCATTGCACTTCCTTCAAATGCATTATTCGCCCCTTTTTTGAACCAGCGATAGGGTATGGTCTCTACCATTCGTGCAGGAAAATTCCTGTTCTCCGGGAAAATCAAAAACTCTTTATCCTGATTCTTATTCAATAATTCTTTCAATTCATTTTGAGTAACAGGTATTTCCATTGGATAAAAACTATGGTAATCGCTTTTACTTTCAAAAGAAATGATTTTTGCCAACTGACTGTCAATTTTATTGGCAGTACTGTTTTTCCAGGCAGGATCATACGTATCTGCCGGCTTCTCATAAGTGGCATCTGGGAACCACGACTTTCCGGTATTTCGTCCGGGCATATAATACAAATAGTAGTTGCCTTCGCCCGAAATCGGTTGAAATACTATCTCGCCAAATTCATTATTCTTTTGTGTGGAATAGATATTTTTTACCCGCAGATTGGTTAAGGCATCGATGAGAATCAGGTTTTTATCATCAACATTATCCAACCTGCGCCACGGAACAACTACTTTGACCGCATCTGAAGACTTTTCGACATAAATGACAGCACGATGATTTCCAAGTCCTTCGGGATTCCATTGTCCGGTTCCATAACTAATATCCTGTCCATAAAACTGAAATAAGCTTAAAATAAGTGCCGTACTTATTAAAATAATTGTTTTCATAAGTAGTTCAATTTTTATTATTGCTAAATATATTTTTTAACATTAAAATGCGAGCACAATTTACGTAAATTTTGACAAAACAGAGGATTTTTCGTTTACTTATTGATGACTTCAATACCTTTTAGCTTTACGGTTCCCTTAATGACCGGTTCATCTTCACCGATATTTCCATTCTATCCGAAGTCCAACTATCTAAGAACACTTGCACATCTTGTTGATCAATGGAGGATGAAAATTCGAATTTTATGATTTTCTTATCTCCAGGCATCAGGGTAACGTAATTATCCGAATAGTGAACCGGAAGAATTCGTTTTCCGGTCCGCTTATCGAAAACTTTAACCCGGTTAAAAAAAGAGATGTTATCAAAAGCTGCCAGTTCTAAGGTACCGGTGTAGTTACCACCTTCTTTGTTCAATTGTAAAGATGTTTTTGGTTTTGTTGCTGGAAGCTGCTCCAATTGAGAGTAATCTTTATCCTTGGTGGTCAGCCAGTAAATATTATCCGTTAACTGCACATTTTTATTAAACAAGGTCAGCTTTAAAAAATAGGCCCCATAAATGCCGGTTGGTTTTACTATTTCAAACATCGGACTTACAGTGTTCGAAAGTGCATCGCATTTATCGGACTTTTCCCAAATTATTTTCCCGTTCAAATTATATAGTTGAGCTTTAACTGTTAAGCCACTGTAGGATATGAGTGACGAGTTGAGCAGTTCAACTCGTTTGCTTATTAAGTTATACATAGGGTGCAGTGGTTCGCAGCCCTTTTTAGTTCCGTAAAGAGTGGCGTTGACTTCAATAGGAGCAGAGGTAAGTATATTCCCATCAACTTTGATCTCACTGGCACGCCTGGCCACCCAATTCTAGTGAAGCAATGTTTTTTCGCCGATTGCCGGGAGCAACAGGGGCTCAATATTTTGTGCAAATAATGAACAGGTATTACACATAATCAAGCATAGAACCCAAAAAATTGATTGTTTTTTTAATCTCATTACGATGGGTTTACCGTATTTAGTAAAATTGTTCCAAAACAAAACAGGCTGTTCTTTTTGAAAGCTACCTTGTTTGCAAGACAACTTCGTTCGTATCGGATTGTAAGGAATTCAATATGTTGAGCATCCGGAATACAACCGGCCAGGATGACTTTTCGAACAATCTGTTCCGGGCAACCGATTACAGGTATTCCTTCGGGAATTTCCAGGGTGAGCGATATTCCGGTACAACAAGGTCCGAAGCTTCTTTGTCGCCGATAATTTGTTCTTTATCAGGATCGAACCGGATCGAACGTCCAAGTTTCAGGGAAAGTGTACTGAGTATAATAGGAACATCAATCAGGACGTGGTAGGCAGGATTGCATGATGGCTGATTACGCGACTTAATACATTCGAGCCATTCGAGTTCATGACCGGGCGAAGGCGGAATGGATTTCGGAGGCGTTTGCATCCCTTTCATCCTGTCACCTTCCGGTAAAATTACGTGATTGTCGTAATCGGTATGTAATGTACCGTTAACACCGTGGAAGTATATTCCCAACCTGCGCCTGCTCACCTGACCGCGCAAAAAGTCGAAGCCATAGCTGTTGGTCAGGGAACTCATCCAGGTCAGGGCAAGATTAGGATAGCGCATGATAACCTCGTGATTATCGTAAGCATCACCGTCATCCTTGATGATGAAACGTCCGCCTGTGGCACTGACCTCAGTGGGGTAGCCCAGACCAAGCGCCCATACGGGCAGGTCGATGATGTGCGGTGCCATGCCAGGGGTCCATCCACCGCTGAAATCCATCCAGAAACCATGATAGAAGGCGCCCTTCACCAGATTAGGGTTGAAGGGCTGCATCCGTGCCGGACCAACCCACATATCCCAGTCCATTCCTTTGGGTATGATATTCGTATTATTGCCTGATCCAATACCGTTCGGGGCTTCGTTCATCACGAAGAAAGTGCGCACGGTTCCAATTTCACCGAGGTTGCCGGAACGAATGATCTCAACCACACGACGGTAGTTTTCGCTGGCGTGAATCTGGGTACCGATCTGGCAGATGATCTTGTGTTTTTTTACCGCATTGCGCACCGCCAGGCTTTCTCCAACATGCATCGTCATCGGTTTCTGCAGGTATATATCCTTGCCTGCCTCGCAAGCGGCGATGGCTATGATGGCATGCCAATGTGCGGGTGTGGCAATAATGACTGCATCGAGATCCTTATGCCGTAGCATTTCCCTGAAATCGGTATAGCCGGTGCAAGTACCTTTGAATTTTTCAACGACGGGATCTAACCTTTCTTTCCAGACATCGCAAGCGGCGGTCACTACAACATTGGGCTGTGCGGCACAGATGTTCAGACTCGCATTACCTAAACCGCCACATCCGATAACCCCGAGATTAATACGATCGCTGGGTGGGTTGCCTTGTCCGTTAAGGATGGAAGATTGCAGAATTATGGGTGCTGCAATAGCTGCGTTGCCGGTAGTTTTTATGAACTGGCGGCGGGTTAAGAGTGGATTGGTATTATTCATTTGTAAAATCATGATGTTTCAGAATATGATCTATTTCCAAAATTAGTTTTATTTGACGTTTTTGCCCCACGAAAATCCCTTAATTGATGATTAGTTCACTGGATACTCCTAAATCCATAATATCCAAAACATAAAGAAATCCCATCATAAAACCTTCTGCCGGATAGGAACTTTCAATTCTGTTGTCAAATATCTTTGCCGGTATGGATTGCCAGATACGCTCTCCATTAATGTTAATTGTATCGTTAGAATAATAGAAATTCGCTTTCTTAAGCGTGGCTTTACTCTCATAGCTAAATTTTATTATCGAATCCCGTTTTTCAATACCTGTTATTTTTGCCAATGGAATGCCATCTTTAAAGATTGAGTTAAAAAAAACAGCAATTTCACGGGGTCTCCATCCATCAGGATGATCATGTCCCATATTGGGTGTAATTCTCAGATATCTGTTTTTCTCCGGAATCAGTCTGGTTGTTTTATCGAAAGGAACAATATCAAAACAGCCATCTTTATTACCATTGATAAAAAGAGTCGGGCACTGTGAAAAAATCAGATAGTTCTTCGGGTCGATTTTGCTCATCCAAAGTGCTTTATCCTCTTTTGTCATATTATTGAAATATTTTTTAAAAATGATTTCATCGTGAAATGCACAGCCATATACCGGAGCTGCAGCTTTAAAACGATTATCAATTCCTGATACAATGCATGTTTGAAAACCGCCCCAGCTGATGCCCGTCACAGCAGTCTTATTTTTTTCAACCTCCGGGAAACTAAGCAACAGGGAATGAGCTAACATGGCAATCGCTGCGGTTCGATAGCCCCGAACTGCTTTTGGCCCATACTTTATAGAATCGTAAATGTACCCTAAAGATGAGGAGGGGCCACCTTCGTGTAATTTTCTGTTATTCCCATAATCACACGTAATAGCTGCATATCCTTCATGAGCCCAACGTTCAACCCAATCACTCATGGCATCCTGATCCCCTCCTGAGATCAAAACGACTCCCGGGAACTTATTACCTTGATTAACACCGGTCTTCAAAATATCAGGATTGGAGTAATAGGCAAATACTTTAGTTGCTTTACCCAGATGATCGGGCCCTTTAAAAAGAATCTCTCTGACCCTGGATGTACTGTCGAGATACTCAAATTCCGGTGTCTGCTGGAGAAGATCTAAATCCCAGATTAAATCAGGCACATTGATTACGGATTGATCAATTCGTGGCAGGTCCGGATTTTCTTGTCTTGAGCAGGATACCAAAGTCAATATGCAAGCAAGTAATAGTATAATTTTACGCATGATGATCTGCTTTCTTTGCTATGATAATAAGGGACTTATCTAATACTATTTTGCCAATTACAATTCTGGAAATGAAAAAGTTGGTTGAGTCGAATCTTCAGCATTAAAGGAACCCCACAACCTTGAGGCCTGATTGCCGTCGGGTTTGACCCCGGCATGAATGAAAAGCCGGTAACGCAGAACCAGTGGCTTACCCCGAACCAATTTGTAACATGTGCCTGAAGCCGGAAAAGTCGGCTGAACCCAGGATAGTTTGGGATACTGAACCCAATCGCCCGGATAGTCAGGATTGTTTTTATGCTGAAAAACCATCATCCCGGACGTTGTATCAGCTCCGGCAAAAAATCCGCTCAAGTCAGACCAAACGCGCCTGGGGACCATTTCAGCCGAATCAGTAAACATGGTAATTTCCTGTTGTTTAGGTGTTTGCATACGAACATTCAAACCTCCGTATAAAGATGTTCCACGACGGGCAATGGTAATGCTATCCTTCAGGGCAACAAACCAGAATGCCAGATCGATGATTCTGCCCTGCGCCGTTGAGCGATAGGCTCTGATGAGTGCCACTTCGCGCACGATCGGTACACTATCTTCCCACATCCACAGGTTTTCGGCTTCGATCTGGGCAAATTCTGATCCGTTTTGAAGTTCTATTTTACCGGTTGGACGTGCGAACACAATCTGCAATGCATGAAGGTCGCCGCGTTTGCTGCCGAAATCCACTTCGGGCCAGGCCCAATAAATTCCACGATGATGTGGATGATCTTTCGACCAGTCACGAGTCAAAACCTCTCCACCCGGTCCGTAAACGGGATGGATGTAGTTGCTGCGCGGAACGGCATATATACTTGGATTCGCCATAAATGTGTCGGTCGGCGTAACAATGTATTGGTTAGCAGGTAACGTATCAATCGCGTCTTTCTCGTAAACTGTTTTGTAATTGTATTGAAGCACCGGTTTGCCATCATCTGACAGAATGATCTGCCCGCTTACAGGGTCTTCGATAGCCTGCATATCAGTCCCAAGCTTAGATTTACATGACACAAAAACGGCCACACCTGACAGGAGGATGTAAACAATTGATTTTTTCATAGGTGTTATTGTTTTTCAAAGTTTAATTTCCATTTTACGATTTGATTCTCCCTGGTTTTGATTAGAATTCTAAGCCAGCCCTGTTCTTTTTGGGGCAAAACCTCAATTGTGGCATCATATTGATTTTCAATAATCTCTGCGCTGGCAATTTTCCATTCAGCCCCATCATTCATTCCTCCTATGCGCAGTTCATAATTATCGCCGCCTATTATTTTGCTTGTTCCGGACAAGGATCCCCTCTGCCATTCTTCAGCAAGTAAATCGATCATGCCTTGGGTAACATGCTGGGATGTTGCAACAACAACCGGATGATTCTCCAGGGAACGGACAGCCAAAATACGGCAAGATTCAGATGGAAGTTCCCAGGCAAATGACCCTGTGATATTGGGAATAGTTTTATTCTCCCAAAAATCGAACGCGTGGTAGGTGGTATTGTCGTTTAATCCTGCCCAACTCATTGAACAGCCAATCTTCTGAGAAGTTGTGTCCCAATTAAACAGGCCGATTACATTACGCTGAGTGCCTGTATGATGATCAGTAGCAAGCCAGATTGATGGAAGCGTTTTGTCGAAAGCATCAACTGGCCTGGCAGTGCCGTTGTGGGAGGCCATGCAGCGTTTCATTATTTCAATCCGATCGTTGGGCAGATCTGGAAGCCAGTCACTGCTGAGGAAAAATTGACCTGAAACAGCTACAAAAGAGGGTAGTAACCGGGCCCTGGTCAGTCCACCAATTCCGGAACTTGCAGGATCCGCTGTTGATTTGCCGCTTTCCCTTATCATTGAGGGGTCAGGATCGTTCCACCAAACCCTGCCGTTTAAAAAATAGAGCCGCGAAGCGCGGATTGCACCCGTGCGGATACTTTGGCCATCGTGGTTGAAATCAGGGCCAATCCGCATCGAATTGACCAATCCGAAAGAAGCACCGAACGACCGCATATTCTGACTTACACAACATCCCGAAAAAAACACCTCTTGCCCAACCGCATTTCGTAAAATTTTCAATCCATCCCTAAATGCTTCTATCTGAGTTTTAAATGGGTTGAAGAGTGGTCGACAGTTACCCATACTGTCGTTTTTATAACCATCATTGATGTAAACCTGCTCAGTAACAGTACCGGTCCATAAACCATCCATCTTGAAATAATTGAAACCCCAATTGCGCATTGTCCTGGCAATAGTAGCAATATGATTTTGAACTTCGGGATGGGTAAGATCGAGGGAAGTTCCGCCCCAGGTGGTTTCAAAAGGCTTTCCATCAGGGCGGTAGGCAAACCAATGCTGACGGTTGCTGTATTCAGGATCCTGATGATTTCGGGCAAATGGCATCCACCAGATTCCGGCGGTTAATCCTTCTTTTATTATCGCATTTGCTGTCGTTGACATACCATCAGGATAACCACCTTTGGGATCGGTACGATCGAAACCCCGGCGGGGTCCGTTGTATTGTCCTCCTGCCTGCCACTGATCGTCAATCTGGAGTACTCCCAGTCCGTAAGATTTAAGTCTGGAGGATATAAATTTCGCCAGTTCAATGGAAGATGATTCGCTTCCAGCCCCTCCGTTTTTTTCGTCGTACCAGGTACAATAAACCGCGCTGCGGGGTTTTAGCTTTATGTTTTGCTGTCTGGCAATTGCATCGGCAAATTGCTCTTCACCTAAACGGGCATCGTCGAAATACCCGATAAGCAGAGTTTCAGAAGCTTCGGTTTTCCCGGCAGGCAAACGAAAATGACCATAGTCTATCTGAGTATTTATTTCAATCAAATTGTCTTTAATGCTTGAAAACACAACGCCGCTGCCTTTTTCATTTGTTAACCAGCCTGTTACCACACCGTTTCGGGTAGCCGGATCAACAGTTGTCAGAAATACATAACTGCCCGGATTTTTGTCGGGAGCAAGCAAACTTCCGGTACCCAGTGTTTTTAATCCAGCTGCCGGTTTTTCAAGGTCAATTAAAAAAGAAACCGGATTAAGCTTCTGAATATTAATATCTTCAGTCTGTGAATTATCAACGGTCTGGTTAATAAAGAGAAACGGTTGCATCGGATAAAGAGCGAACGAAATTGAACCTCCATGAACAGACGTGATAACCAGGGAGCTCCCTTCCCCAAAAACCGGACTAAAAGTTTTCTCCTTCATGAAAGTTCCGGTTGCACCATTGGGAATCAGGTTTTTCAGGAAGGTTTTTTGAGTGGATCTGGCGGTTACTTCCAAGGTTTTCGCACCTGTGTTGAAGGTTACAACCAGGAACGAATTACTGATGCTGTTTCGTTTGTTTTGGCTTTTAACGGAACTATCCCCGGTCAGGTTATTTATTTCATCAGGAGCAGAGATAAAATTATCAGCACGGGCATATTCAGTCACATGATAATCTTTAATTATCTGTTGTGATTGTGAACTGAGAACAAATAGGACGGCAAGGAGGGAGAATAGTTTTTTTTTCATACAGGAGGTTTTTGACTTCGTAGCACTATTAAATTATTCTCTGATAACGACTGTTTGATTGATTTCCGGTGCAGTGGCAGGCCATTTCATTTTTGTTCCACCCGAGGTTTCTGAAACAATCTGGTATTCGAAGTCATCGTCAGGGGCGGGGAGTGTGGCGTTCCAAACAGCACGGGCAATATGTTTCGCTTCAATGGTTTCCCATTTTCCACCTCCAAGGGTACGGAACTTTACCAGGACAGACTTTACGGGTTGTTTGTCGAGGGCAATAATCCTGAGAAGGAGAGCTTCACCCCGCTTTTGTGTTGTGCGGACAACGAGGTTCACCAGGAGGGGAGTGCCGCTGTATTCTTTCCGGGGCCTGGCCTCTGCGGGTAAAGGAGCTCCTGCCAGTTTTTCCAGAGTTTCATCCTGAGCAGTAAGGAGTTTACAACGAAGAAGGGATTGGAGCTCGATGTTGGCAATCGTTCCCAGCTCGCTTGAGTTGTTGAGGGTTGCAATCATATGCTCATACATCGTTCCCAGGAGATTAGTCATTTTCAGCCGGATCGGGAGAACTTCGCTGATGGCTGATTTGCGCTGGGCGGCAGGGTCCTTGATTTGTTCGATACCTGCCAATGCCGCATCGAGTTCACCTCTGGCACATGCGAACATAGCCATGGATTTCATGAATTGAAACTCGTGATTCCACCAATCGAAACGGGCAAGATTACCCGAACCGCGAACACGCGGACGTAAGGACTCCATCTCCTCTGCAAAAGCATATTGGTTTTTCACCTCCTGCCAGGACTGTTTATTTATATTGATGACACCCGGTCCACGGTTCCAGGTGGATGTCCGGGGATAATTCCCGTCCAGTTTTGTGAAGATCGCCGCGATTTCTTTGGCTACTGCAGGACCGAATTGTGCAGCCGTCCAATCCAGATAAAAATCGTCTGAAGCAAGATTGCGCGGTAAAGAATCTTTATTGACGGCATCGGAGGAGCGGCCCCAATCACCGAGCTCCCATCCGGCCTGTGCCAGTGCACTGATGTTCGGGTTAATGACACGGGTTCGCCAGTGCAGGCAGAACAAACCATCGCAACCATAGGTTTGTGCGTCCACTGCATCGCGGCGCATACGACCCACCAGCAGTTGAAAGGCTGTTAAATTGCCATCGTCCTCGGCCCATGGAATGGCGAACTTGACACGGCCTTCGAGCCCGGCGAAATTCGGAGATACAGGAGTATTACCCACATTGTGACTGATGGAACTGAAAAAAACATCTTTAGGAAGTGTCTTGTCGAACTGGGGAAAGTGTCCTGCCGTCCAACCCCAGCCGCATAAACCGAGAGAAAAAGGGGCTTCTACGCTTCTGAGGGCAGAGCGGGCAGAATTGATATTTGTGATAAAACGATTTTCATCGATTTCACCTTCATGTCCCCAGATCCAATAGTAATCTACCGGATAGGTGCGCTTGATGCGAAGGAACATGCCTTCGTAGAGTTTTTCCAGGGTGGCGGGATCATCTGGGTTGAGCCCCCTGGATTTAAGTTGTTCGGCGATGGCATCCGGAATGTCGAGTGGCGACTCCGTCCCAACCGCAGTTTTAATGCCGAGTTCCCGGGCATCGGTAAATACCTCATTCAACATCTTACCGGATCGGTTCGCCATGTCCACGCAGGCTTCAGGCGTTGGAGGAAATGGGAAGTCATCGGGTCCGTTGATCTCGGGTCCGTAGTCATCCGCCGGGAAAAGCTGATCGGCGCCAAAACTGAATGTCCCGGTTTCCCCGGGGGCATAACATCCGTAAGGAATGAATTTGGCAGTGGTGTACCAGGAGGATTTATCGGCGACTTTTACCGTACCATCGGCATTCACGTCTTCCGGCAAACCGATCCAGACGGTTGGCTCGGGACCGAGATCCTTGTTTTTGAAAGGGTACGTGTGCAAGCCGATGAAATTCATTCGCATTTTAGCAACCTGTCCGGAAATGACTTTCCAGTCGTCCGTTGTCCACCAATCCGGTCCTTCGGGAAAATCATGAAACGGCTGGATACCACGCAGCCTGAACACCGGTTTATGGGTTTCATCGAGTCCTGGCAAGGAAAAAGGGATCTGTGCATCCGGGATCACATCGCCATCCAGCTGGAACCGCACACCGAGCTTTTCCGCGAAAGCATAGGCACCATAGAGCACCGCGACATCGCTGCCGCCCGCGATAACCATCGATTTACCATCGGACTTCAATCGGAATTGCTGTTCCTCAAGTGTATTGTCTATTCTGAATGAGATGACGTCGCCGGCTGCATCTTCAGCAATTGGTAAAAGCGTGGCAGTGCGCAGATAGAGGTATCGGCGTACCTCCCTGGCCGCCAGCTTTATATTTGCCGGTGAACTGGCCGGACAGATAATCGTGACAGTATTGCTGCTGCTATGACCAGCCAACAGGCTATTTGGTTTATTTAATGCATTTTGGGTATTTAGTGTACCACTGGCGAAAAGCAGGAAAAAGTTTAGATATACTATTTTTTTCATTGATTTTTTTTAGTGAATTCGTATCCCGGTTGAAGCTATCAGATTTATTCTAAATAATTGATCTACAATTCATTTTATTTTAGGTGCATCAACTTTATATAATTCATATTCATTTTTAAGGTTTTCTTCCCGTCGTCTGTCAAATTCATGGAGGAATGTTTTTAACACAAAGTCAAAGCTTAACAGATCTGTCTGATTTTTCTTCTCACTATCCAGGAGAAAAGGCTGATGCTGCTTAACTATTTGAAATCCTTTACTATCAACGCCTTCAAAAGAGTTACTGCTTCTGTATGCTGTAAGCAAATCTTCAAAGAGCCCTTTTCCTGCATTGGGCTTATCCTTCCAGGTTATCATGATGGTTTTAGCATCCGGACTCACAGTGATGCAATCACCCTCCAATTTTGAGACTTTAGCATCGGATTCAAATTTTACCAATTCTTTAAAATAGGGTATTCTAACCTTGAAAAAACGCGGTTGTTCATTGAAAGAAGGTGTAATGGTTACCGAAGCACCGTTCACGGTAAAAGTCATGCGTGCCGAAATACTTCCAAATTCAGTGGGGGCATTATTGATAGCTATATGTTTGTCTTTTTCAACCCATGCAGGTGAAATGGTCGGGAACAGATAAATATCACGTTTCCCCTTTTCTATGCCTGCTTTTCCTCCGAATTCATAAATGAGTAAATTTCTGATGATTGTGGCAATTTTTGCAGCGCCCCAGGCATGCGGAGGCGGACAAAATTCCACTTGCCTGTCGGTCCAGGGACGTACTAAATTTTCAAACCCTTCATAAGTAGAACCACTATGCAATAAGAGATGATAAAAATCGATCAATGCCTGTTTACTTTCTCCCATTACCATGTATTGCTCAATCAAATTGGCTGTTATATACTGATGAAGGTGCTGTCCGTGCCGGTAGGTCATAATACCTTCGGCATAACCTTTTCTTACACGATCAACAGTCCCTTTCACATATCTGTTGCCGGGCATCAAAGTTTCTGAAGGAAAAGCAAGTAACATATTCTCCCAGTCGGAATGTGTCTGATACTCATAAAAACCCCGGCGGGCAGCTTTGCCGGTTAAATAGTGATAAAGCCCGGGCGGAACATAGCCGTCTTCCTTGACTGATGCCTCAATACCTTTAATAATGCTTGCACTGTATTGTTTTTCCAATGCTTCCCAATCTTGTACATCATTAGTTTCACCCATCTCTCTGGCTAACCTTATAGCAAATCTGAGTCCGCACAAAGCCCAAAGATTGTTAGTAGTATAATGCCCGTCGATCATCTCGGCATCATAAGGCATAGCAGGCGGCAGCAGGCCATATTGGTTCTTTTTTGTTTCCGTAGATATATACCCGATCGCTTTTTTGATATTAGGATATATCTCGTTAATAGTTTCCAGATCGTGGGTAAACAGGCTATAGGCACATAGGGAAAACAAGACAATGCCATGTGAAGCAGGCGGTTCTCCATTTCCCTGTTCTAATGCCATATCTGCAAATCTTCCATTCGACTGTTGTTTCTTTACTGCGTTCAATGATAAGATTTTAGCATACGATGGAAGCCCCATATACAGGTAAGCCAATGTCATTTCGGGTGTAGAATAAAGAAAAAAACTCTGGTACGGCAAACCATCGGTCTGCACTATTTTGCCATCAACTGTTCTAGTTGCCAAAAGCAGGTGAACGGCAGATGCTTTTTGTGCATTCTGAACACATAATTCGGGAACTTCATAAGTTACTTTTTCTTCCAATGTTTGTTCCCAATATTTTATGGTCTTTTCTCTGTAATAATTATAATCTGCTTGATTGATCTTTTCTATAAACTTGAAATCACTTTTAGCTACCGGTGTTTTTGGCATTTTAAAAACTAACTCGGTACTTTGATTGGGTTTTAGTTTCAGTTGATAACGGGACAGGGCCACCGCTGTTTCCTTTTTTACATTATAATCCTTCCCGAGGAATGGTTTTATATATTCCACTCCGCATACCGCCTCATTTTTGTTTGGTTTTGGAAAGGTATAAATCAGCTTATCCTCACGGAGTACCGATGAATTGGTTATTTCATATTGGTTATCGGGAGAAAATCCAACCAAATCTCCTTCCCGGCAATCGGGATATTTGCCTCTCGCTACTGTTGTAAAATAAGCATCTTGTACAGACTTTGCTGTATTTGTCATTTTCACTTTCACCAAATTCAGCGTATTTTCTTCAGTATAGCCATCCACTATGGTTGCAAGCATTTCTATATCGTAGCGTATTCCTTCGTGGTTCCATGAATATTCCACTATCGGGATCCATCCCTTATAAAATGTCTTTTGCCGCGCCATTAATGGAATATCATTTTTACCATAAAAGAATCCAAGCTCAGCGTTATTGGTAAATAAGGAACCGTCATAAGTTACCTGAGTAACTGCCCCATAAGTATAGATGGCTGTTTCCGGAGTTCCGGAAGTATATCCCGATTGGTGCGGCACTCCAATTACGGTGGTGGATTTGGCCAGATAACACCAGGGTTTGGCTGGGTCGTCGATGCCTGGATCAATCATTTTTTTATAAGAGCCAAAGGCTTGGGAAAATACATTCAGATTGATTAATAACAACGCAATAAGAAATAATACTGTTTTCATGGAATTCCAGGTATTTAGCATGATAATTATTTAGCGGAATTTATTCAATTCCCAGGCTTTTAATGATGTAGGGTGTTACCAAAGTTTTCCAGGCCAATCCCTCGGGATGTATGCCATCGGGAACGTATTTCAGGTAATTGGATTCACCTTATTCTAAAATTGGTTTCCAGTAAGTACAGTGATCTATCAGAAAGAGATTTCTCTTTTTTGCGACTTTTCGGTAGATATCATAATAAGATTCAATATCCGGACGAGCTTCTAAGTGCACTCCGATAGGCAAATTCATTATTTGCAGTACGACATCGCACATTGGATTATGCTCTAAAACCCTGTCAATCAGATACTCAAGATTGATCTGGCATACCTTGAGTGATGTTTTATAGGGCAGATAGGCATCGTTTATAGCAAACTCAATCAGAAATAAATCAGGATTTTTGGATAATACCCTTTCATCCAGATTTTGCACTCCCCAGGTAGACCACATCGCACCCTGTGCCATATTCTCAACCTTTACCAGTGATGGATAGCGCTTATCTATCTCATTTTCAAGCATAGCGGGCCAACCTTTTGGGTTTGCCGATAAACTGGTACCGTATACCACAATTGTTTGGTGTTTGCCTGACTTCAGATTTTGCAGAAAATTGCTTTGAGCAGGTGTTTTTTTTACTATTGCCGTTAGGCTTGTTGCCAATAACAGGAAGATCAAATTTTTTTTCATAATGTGTTTATCCTATCAATTAATCAGTAATCATGATTTTCTATTGTGGCATTTGCCAACCAGTCGGAAGAATTACATCTTTTAGGCTGGTTGTGGTCTGTTACCTGCCATACCAGAAGCAGGCCAAAGCATAATTCACAGGGCCTCCGTACATTTGCCATGATTCCATATCGAGTTTAAGAGAAGTTTTAAATGGTATGGCATCGAGGCTGCGAACCCGGGAGTTTACCGAATTGCCTCCAATCGTACCCATATTTGCATTTCCGATCGGTTGACCAACAAAAATATTGCTAAAGGTTTCCGGATGACCCCAGGCGTACCCATAATAATCTTCGGAACCCGTGCCGAAATGATCAGGGAATTTGCTCCCATCAATGTAAACCTTTTCATCGCCTTCGCCCCACCAGCCCCGAAAGGTTTTAAAAGCCTGCAGAATATCCCCGGCATAAACTCCGGCCTGGTCTTTCAGATCAATATAGTTGAAGTCTTTAGTAATCTTTGCCGGCATCTCATCCAGCCTTTTGAAATTGGTATGGAAATACATCGACCGGTTGTTCCATTGCCAGTCACCAATAGCCACTTCAATGGACCCCGAAATGGGTTTATTTCCCTTGTTTTGCAAGCGAATGATCGCATTTTTCTGGTAAGGCATCACCCAAAAGCCCGCCATATTACCATCCATATCAATCTTCCGATACCAATCTTTTGCTGTAACTAACTGATCACCACATCCAAAGAAGAACCCAACTGGAACATCGATGGTTATTATACCATCAAATTCGATCTGTAGCCATGTATTCTTCACCGCTTCATCCATATCTTCCGCCTTCAGCGAGATACGTAATCGTTTTATAGCCCCCTGTTCTTTAATGTCCAAGGTTTTCGAATCATTGGAGTTTAAAGAAAAGGTTGATTCTTTTGCCTTTCTCTCTCCTGGTACACGGGCGGATAACGGGGGTAAACCCATAAATTCACTCAATTGTTTATTGGTATTCTTCAGGATTTCAGCGTATCGGGCCGGAGTCTCTTTTGAAAAGCTTTCCACTTCTGCCTTTCCATCATAAAGGCGGTAGTTGATATTGTACCAGAAACCGGTCCCGGCATCTCCCTTGGGTACATCACTCGTGATTTTTATTCGTTTGGCAAAAGGTATGGGGGCGTACAAATTATGGCCGGGCTGCGCTCCTTTGTTGATATTCAGCGAATCCTGGTCGACCGATCGCTGTGAAAGAGGAATGCCTATGGATTTATTCTGACCGATCAGAGCTCCCGTGTGGTCAGCCTCCCAGAAAGGCGTATCCTGCCCATCGATATAAAAACGGAGGTTATTTTTCTGATTCGGATGGCCGCCGGTCCAGAACCGGGTAATCGCTCCGGGACCTTCAACATCCATCAGCACATATTCCTCCCTTCCCTGGTTGATCTCTTTTCGCACATAATTGCTCCAGTCTTCATTGGCAAACCAGCCTTCTTTGTCCTTTTCGGTTGATCTGCGGTCATAACTGCTGGCCTGTAAAAGGCGGAACTCCGGAGCAGGCCATTGGGCAATACCTGACCGGTCGGTCAATTCCTGCAAAAGGGATTCAAACGTTATACCGCCTGTCGTCATTGCCATCGCAACAAGCACAATGAGAAATCTGTTCATTGTTTTTTTATCTCCCGTAGCAAGAAAGGTCTCTGATTAATGGCGTCCCTTCAGATTTCGTAACTTCAAGCCTGACCGCCGAGAAAACTCCTTCTTTGATGATTTCAATTCTTTTGTGGCCGATACAGGTCCCGCTGCTCAACTGCTGCCATTTTCCATCTGCCATTCCGGAGAGTTTGTATTCAAGAACCCGTTCCCCTCCCTTAATATCTTCCATGATAACAACATAGGCAACAGGGTTCGGAGCTTTAAATTTTACGGTAAATTCATTGCCCGGGCCGGCAGTTTTCCCCAGCAGATCCGAAAAGTTCTTTTTGATCAGTTGTCCGAAATCTTTTAATCGCTGAACATCCGCATCGGGCACCAATCCCCTGTTATCCACAACAAGCCCCAGCAGCATATTGGTGTTTCTGCCAACACTTTTGCAGTACTTATTCATCAGTTCGTCGAGACTGCGGAGTTTATTATCCTGATCTTTATGCCAGAACCAGCCTCCCTGAAAAGAAGAATTCAGGCGGAGGGGAAAATCGGACTCACCCGGGCACCAGAATAATCCGTTTGGATTCCCATTCAGGCCTTTAATTTCGATCACTCCGGAAGCCGAAGTTGTGGAATCAGCCCTCGACCAGCAGGGGTAGGGAGCTACACCTTCTTCATTGCCAACCCATCGAATGTTGTTTTCATACCCGTAAGGACCCTGAAAAGCAATCGCTTCCGGTTGGTATTTCCTCAACATCCCCAGTACATCGAACCCGCCTTTTTCAGGGGGCAATACTCCTCCGTCGAACCACACTTCAAACAGATCGCCATATTCCGACCACAGCTCGGTCAGCTGCATTTCAACGATTTCGTTGTATTTTTTCTGTTCCGCAGGATCCCCCGAAACTACCTTTCCCGGATTGTCCACTTTCAGATATCCATTAGCTGTTGTACTGGCATAAATACCGGGTTTTAACCCGTATTTTTTACAGGAAGCAACGAAATCCTTAACAATATCGCCTTGTCCGTTCCGCCACGGTGTGTTTTTTACACTGTAAGGATGTGCTTTCGTTGGCCATAAACTGAAACCGCTGCAATGCTTTGCCACCAGAACTGCATAAGTCGCCCCTGCAGTTCTGGCAGCCTCTATCCACTGATCGGTATTCAGTTCCTTTGGATTAAAAATGGAAAGATCGGGGTGATAATTCCAGTCTTTTCTAAAGTTGTACCCGGGTTCAAAAACCGGCATATCGAAATGAATCAGCACACCAATCTCCGAATCAGCCCATTTTAACTGGGCTTTTGATGGCAGGTCCGGTTGGGCATACTGTGCAACAGAAATCACAGATAGAGCATAGACCAATAAAAAAGTACCGATAGTTCTTTTCATAATAGTAGCATCCATTTCTTAAGATAATTTATTCAATTACTAACCAGGTATAGCCACCGGCTTTCACCGTTACGGGCACAACCGCTTCATAATCATGATTTAAAGTATACTCACCCGACATTCCTTCCTGTTCCCTGATCCTGACTGAGTTGCGGATGCCGGTATAGTAAAGAGGAATTTTGAAATCCCTTTGAATATCTTGTTCTGTAGGATTAAAGATGATGAGCATACCCTTGTTTTTCAGCTGCGGATTAACGTGAAATATCGCATCCAGATCCCTGCCGGTGGGACGGGAAATGTGTATAATATCAGAAGTCAAAATATCCCGGTATTTCTTGAACCAATCGATCCACTTTTTCACCACTGCTTTTGTTGCCGGCGTATCGTACAACCGGTTGCCCCTGACTGAAAATTGGCAGCCGCTGGCCAGATACTGAAACAACCCGATCTCATACCGGTCGATGTTTTCCGATAAAGGCTCCAGACCTATTCGTGGGTCATTACTGTAAAAACCGACCAGCTGTAAACCTATCCAACCCATGGAAGGCGCTTTGTGCCAGGTGCCATCATAAATGTATTGACGGCTCAGCAATAATTGTTGCTGCGGGGTCAGGTTGGCACTGGCCTCCCGGTACCCCATGCCGGTTGATGCCTGCCCGTTCAGGAAGTACCAGTCTGGCATCGGAGCGTACATGTTTCGTTGCTGCACCTCATGGATCACGCTAACCTGAAACTTCCATTGCTCCCATTGCGAATCGTAATAACCATTATGGTGCGGATGAATGGTTGAAGCGCAGGCATCACCGTGGTAAGGGCCATCAACGTTCAGCGACATCAATCCGGTTTTATCAAAGAATTGCCACATTTTCGGGTAATAAACATCCTGCCATTTACTGGCAATACAAACGCTTTGTCCAAAGAAGCTGCCGGGCTTTCCGGTTTTAACTTCTATGCAATCATACTCGGCGCCTCTCCCTCTTGAGGCAACCTGAAGTTCGTAACCTCCTGTAATAATGTTCTTTGCTTTAGCATAACCTGCGATATCTTTCCACAGGGTAATATTTTTATCACTTAAATCATCATGACTGATACCGGGCCAGGCCTGAATGTCTAATCTTTCAAAGCCCAATTCATACATCTGATCAATAAATGATTTAAGTTTTTCAGGATCATGCGAAGTGATGCCACCTGTAATCAGTGATTCCGTTACCTGCGGTGCCAGTTTGCGGTAAAATTTGCGATGTCCCAATGTCTGACGTTCCCGGTCATCGTTATCAAACAACAACTCGAAGGTGCTGAATGATTCGAATAAAGAATCGGAAGAAACATGAGCCGACGGCCCGAAAAGCAATGTGCTTTTCAGCAAGCATAAATGCGGGAATTTCAAATAATAATCCTCTGCCATATTGTGAGTAGCCCAGGTGGAATATTCAGGATCTGTTTCCCACTGGGTGGTTGTTTGACCAAAACGGGCCGGAGTTGGCGCCTCTCCTGCAGGATAGAGTGTATTACTGCTCGACTCAATAGCATTATTCACCATTGCGAAAGAATAATCGCTTTCGATTTGCATTCGGCTTTTTTGATCCTGGGCCACAGCCAACACTTCACACTCCATTTTATTGACCACAATCTCTCTCCCGCTGCTATTCCTTAGAGTGATCCACTTGCGGATAGCGGGCAAACCTTCATACATTTCATAATGCACATCGACCAAAATTCCGGGGGCACTTACCGGGGGCTGATAGTGCATGATCAAATGCAAACCCTTGGGCGGCCAATCTGTGTTTACGGCGTTGAATTTTACCTGCCAGGGGTATCGGGCCTTCGGCTGTTCCATATCCATCCCCGAAAAAAGAAATGATCCGGGGTTTGCAGTCAAATCTTTACACCAGCTTTCTAAAAAATAGGCTTTCTCGGGTTGCCCGGATAATCCACCGACATCATACCAAACGCTGTCCAACATTAATTTTGCTTCGGGTTTAACTGCACGGATATATTCTGAATCATTAGACAGATTTTTAAAACTGATACACGTGAGATTATCAGCAAGATAAAAAGTGCGGCTCGCTAAACCATTTGTCAGCAATAATTTACAAGTTTCACCATTGTTTCCGGTTTGTAAAAACAATTGAACTTTTTGTCTCACCGGTGTAATCAGCCAATCTTCTTTTACGGCATCGGCCTTCAATTCGTTGACCGCAGTTATTCCGGATAATTTTGACAGAGTAGCAATTAATTGTATCTGTTTATCTGTAACCGCTTTACGTGCCTTAGTCAACTCCTCAACATTAAGCAATAAATTTTTACCGGGATTAAACTTTGCCGAACCGTAGTTGCTTAACCTGACTTCGTAAACCATCCCTTTGAAATAACCGTTTTTCCCGTTGAAGCCAACGGAAAAGTTGGGTGCAATCTCTTTTGCTAATTCAAATGGGTCTCTTTTCTCGCCGTTAATGTAAACGGTTCCCTGCCTGCCATCACTGATCAAAGCGATATGAATCCAATCGTTGGCAGAAACCTTGGCAATTGGTTTGGTCACCACCTTGCCATCAATGACCAGGATCCAATCTTCCGCCCGCTGCGCAATGAGGTAACCCTTATTATTATCTCCAAAAGCTAAAGCGGTACTGTACCGGTTCGGGCGATCAGGATCAGGATTAATGGAACTGGCATTGAGCCAGGTCTCCAAAATGAATTTTTCAGATGGGTGGCCTAATGTTTTGTTTAGGCTGTAACCTCCGGCATCTTTAAACAGTATGGAACCTTCACCTTCTAATTTTTTATCAGCGGGAGCATCTGCAAAAAATTGGGGGCTCCCGCTTCTTGTCAGGTCATTCCCCTGTCCGCTCAGGTCTTTTAATACATCCGGAGCAGCCGCAAAAGTGACGGAACCTGCTTTCCCGGTATTAAAATATGCTTTGATGACTTGCTGCGATTGCGCGCCGGTATAAATCAAGATAGCTGACAGGAAGGTAAAAACTGTTTTTAAAGTTGATGTATTTGCCTTCATAATTTCTGCTTTTTTGGATAAGTAAGTCTAGAAAAATTCACTGAAGGGACGATTTTCAACAATAGCAGTAAGTCCCATCATGGGAACTGCAATTGCTGCCAGAAAACCTACAGCACCTCCTCCGGTGCCATCTGCAGAAATGTATTCCCGGAATTCATATTTTACCAGATTGTCGACCAAATCTTGAGCAATTTCCAACGCGAACCCTGGATTCTGGCCGGCAATGGCAGGCAAAACCCAGCCGGTACCAACCGACCAGAAACCACCGTTCGTATAGCTGCCAACTGTTGAAGGGAAAAAGTGTCGTTGCCATCCGTCCGGTTCTGCAATCTGACGGGTAAATCCATTCAGAAAAATCGCTTTTCGATTCCGGTAATAATATTCTGCAATGGTCTTTTGAACATCTGGTTTAACCAGCCAGTAGGCGAGTCCATTGGCCCAAACATTTATTTGACGGCAATCTTTGGAGCCGGCGAAAAAGGCTCCCTGTTCCTTATCGAATAGCCGGTAGAGATTATTTAATATCCCTTCCGACAAACGGGTCCACCTATTTATCTCTGATTCCTCAATATGGCCCTTAAATAAACGCGCAGCCCGCTTTAGCCCAAAATGAAGAACCAGAGAGCTCATCAATTCAAATCCCGTAATTGCTTCCGGGTCATGAAACCCAAAGCCAACCCTGGGGCTTTGAGGATCGACATAGGCCAATCCGCAGGAGAATGGCACAATATCAATGCTGCGTTTAAAAACCCTGGCCCAGTCATCCTTTCTGGGAATCGTTGCACCCATTTTTTCGAGATTATCCAGGAGCCGAACCCAGGCAGCAGGCAGGTGAAGCGGCATAACCCGTGCATGTGGCCGTGATAGGCCGCCCGGTTGCATAACAGGCATTCCATCAGCTTCTACCCGATCCGGGAAACATTCCAGGTCAACGATGCTGTTTGTCAGGAACCCGGCAATCTGAGTGAGCTTTTCACTATCGTAAAAACCCGGTTGCACAAGCAAGGGGTATAGAAAATCATCCGGCCATATCCCGCGATAGGTTTCACTGATACAGGGGGAATGCAATAAAAGATCAGTATCAAATACCACCTTCGACCGTTCAAATGATTCAACCAATTGCTTCCTCAGGATCTCCAGTAAAGCAACAAATTGCTTTTTTTCATCTGCGTAGCCGGCAAGCAAGTCAATTGGTGACAGGGTATATAGGGCTCCTGCCGCACCTGAAACGGTTAAAAAGGTTCGTCTATCCATTCCCCTTTTCGATAATTCGTCAGCATTTTTCATTGTTATAAATTTAAATACTTAGGCAAATCTCCTTGTCGATTATTTCAGGATATAATACTGATAGCCTTTTGCCGGGATAGTTACCGTTAAGATAATTTCATAATCCCGATTGATGGAATATGTTTTTGCCTGTCCCTCCTGTTGGGCAACCTGTACTTTATCGCTTAGTCCGGTATAATAAACCGGGATTTTTAATTCACGGGTAATCGGTTCTTCGAGTGGATTGTAGAGCATCAACAATCCATTTTCAGTTCCCGATGGGTTTACGTGGAGAAGCCCGTCCCAATCCCTTCCGTCCGCTCTGCGCAGGTGAATAATATCAGAATCAAGTATTTGCCGGTGTTTTTTGTAGAAACTGACCCATTTTTTTACAACTGCTTTTGTTGAATCCGTGTCGTAAAGTCTGGGTCCGCGGTAACATGCCTGCACTCCGGCGCCGAATAAATTTGCCAAACGCTGGCCATAATGCTCCAGATGCTCATTCAGCGGCTCGATCGTAGCAGCTGCGCCACCTCCCTGATATTCCGTCAGCGGAACAAACATCCATCCCATGCTGGGCGTTTTGGTCCAGGTGCCGTCATAAATGTTTTGCCTTTCGATGATCTCCTGCTGAGCCCGTGGCAGCGACCAGTTCACTTCACGGTAGCCCATTGCACACTTGGATGAACCATTCAGGTAATACCAGTCCGGAACATTCAGGTAAATCCTCTCCGAACGGCACCACTGATAAAATTCGGCTATCGTACGGAACTGGCTCCATTGTGAATCTTCCAGTCCTTTATGGCCGGGATGTACGGTTGAACCGCAAATATCGCCGGGATAGGAGCCATCATGTTCAATGATATCGAGACCGGTGGCTTCATACATCTCTTTGATCTTCCGGAAATAATTGATACCCCATTCGCTTCCCAGGCATGGAGAGTTTCCATAGTAGGCTATACCTCCGGGCTTTCCGGTTGCAGGATTTATAATATCGTCTTTAGTACCAACCGAGCGGCTGGCCAACAAAGAATATCCTCCTAAGGCAATCCCTTTACTATGCGCATAATCAGCCAGTTCCTTTATTTTCCGGTAATATGCTGTATCTCCGCTTTCCATCGTAAATCCGCTGCCAAAAGTCATGATCACCATCTCGAAACCTACTTCGGCACATTGATCGACTGCAAGTTTAACTGCATCCGGGTTGGCACTGCGAACATGCATGAGCACCGGGTTTTCGGTTACCCAGGGAGCTATCGTCCGGTACATCTTCCGGGCAGTCAGCCCTTTTCGTTCCTTGTCAGATGAATCGAAATACAATTCCCATGCGCGAAAGGTTTCAAAATCCTGTCCGGGCTTAATCTCCCATTCCGGTCCGATAGGCGGACGGACCTCCAATAAACAAGGGGTTTTCAGTGCGTAGTTTACCTGCGAGGTGTAAGTCGAATCGGTCATCCAGTGAACGGCAGCATTGTTTGCTTTCCGGTTACTCATCGACGAGAAGGCATAATCGGTCTCCACATGCATATTCGGCAATTGCCAGTCTGTTTCGCCTTCCACACTCGATTCACCCTCAACGGCAGCCAGAATTTCACTGACGAAACGGTTAAGTACAAAGCTCTTTCCGGAATGATTATGAACCGTGATCCATTTGCTGATCAAGGGTAACCCGTCATATATTTCATAATGAACCTTCACCACAAGTCCTTTCACCATGGAAGGCTCAGCCTGGTTAAGTTTAGGCTTGCCCAAGAAGGAAAAATATTTAATATGGCAGCGTTCGATATTTCCGGGATTTCGGGAATCAGAATTATTCCCGCCACGATCCATTTTACCGATTCTCACTGATAAAGGTACTTCAGCGCAATAGATTTTTGTCAGCTCGCTCCAGGTTTTCCCATCTTCGGATACTTCACAAAGAATATTATTGCTGAAAAATTTCATTCTCAAATGATAGGATTGACCATCTGTCAGCTTGCCAAATTCCTGTTCACGGTTGCCATCCCATATTCCAAAACAGCCTTTTCCGGGTTTCAGGTTGAATTTTATTATTTTATCACTGAAAACCAATGCCACGCCCGGTCCCCAGGTGGAACTTTTATCGGTTCCGGGGCTAACAAAGCACTCCACTCCGGTTGCATCTTCCGGAAAAACACGTTCAGCATAAACTGAAGCATTTTCATTGGCCATGATTTCTCCGGGTTTGCCTTCATTGATAAATGAGTTTCGCTCATTTGCCGGACTGGCATAAATTTTCCAGACAGGGTCCATCTTTACGAAATTATCGGAATAGAGAATTTCCCGCGGTGCCTCCTTTACTTTAAATTCAGGTGCTTTAAACTCAACAATCAGTTCTTTACCGGAGGCCGGCCATTTGGGATCGCCGGAAATCCAATCCTTACGGATTTTCCAGTCGAAACGCGGTTTAAGATTTTCAACGGTGTACCTGACAAACTGAAACGATTCATCGTCATTCGTAAGCTTGTCGATCCATTGCTTGAGCAAATAGTTCTGGACAGGTTGCCCCGAAAGCCCTCCAATATTGAACTTCTGACCGTTAACGGTTATTTCTGCCTCCGGACGTACTGATCTTAGATAATTCTGTCCCGAAACGAGATTTTCAATGCCTGTGGTAGCAAAATTTGGGGTAATCCGAAAGCTTCGTACAATTAGACCGTTCGTTATCACCAAATCTTTCCCGTCTGATGACGGAACTATTTTAGAGATGTATTTCTCCCCGTTGATGAGCCAGTCATTTTGCTGACTGGTACTTTCTTTCTGACTAATGCATTCACTGGTAAATGCATTGATAATCAGAAGGAGAAACAAAACTGATAATTTATGATTCATTTTCAAAACGATTATGATTAATGGAATAAATGTGTACCCTTAACACTCTTTTTCAGCCACATCTCCCGGCCTTCGACCATATACTGCCAGACACCATCATCCCAGGTCGCCAGCCGCTGGCGTTCCAGGTCATTCGAAGCCATATCACGGGCTTTCTCCATCAGTGATCGAAGTTCCGTCATAACATCCTCCGTTCCAAGGTATTTCCAGGCCATCTCTTCAGTCTGATGAAACTGGTCATCCTGGGTTGCCACGGATTCCGGATACCGGGAGGTGTCCCAGAAAATGGTTTCGGTCCGATCGAAGAAGGCCTTCATCGGTAAAGCCGATGCGCCAAAGTATAGCTCGAAAAACTCGTCAATCAATGCATCTGAATTCAATGTTGGATCATCGTACATTTTCAAGGTGAGATAGTAATCGAGTTGTTCGCCGATACCGCAAAGAAAAACGCCCCGGACACTGTCGGCATAATACATCCGTATTATTTCAGAAAGATGGCGTGCACTGGATCCGGGGAAGCAGTGCCAACCCTGCATGTTGGCAGCTTCCGTAGGGAAGCAGTAATAATTCCACAGGTAAATGGGGCGATCGTGTGGCTCGACCCACTGCTTATACCATACCATCTCCGCCTGACGGATGCGCGGTGCCCAGTAGTTCCGGGGCTGAAGACAGGGAGCCACTGAAACGTTAGGTTCAAGTTTAAAACCTTCAGGCGGCCATGCATAAACATGGTAGGCCAGTGTAGCAATGCGTTTTGTGGGATGGGTTTTTGCTACCTCCTTAGCAACTGCATTCACAAAACCGAAAAGGTAACGCGAGGCCGTTCCGGAGTTGAAGTGCCCGCCCACATGGTTGTCCTTATCTAAAGCAAGGGTTGCCTGACATTGGTCACACAAACACCAGGCGCTGTTGTCGTTTGGAACAATAGCAAAGTAATCGCCCATTGCGATTTGATAACCCTTGATTCCCTTGCCGTCGAAATAGTCGCATGCATCTCTGGCCATCTGTTTAATCAGACCCTCATTGGAATAACAAAACTGCAGGTTTCCCGAGGTGCCACTTCGTCCTTTTGCGAAAAACTCAGGATGCTCGCCTTCCCATAGTTCAGGGGCCTCGGGGTTCTTTTTTAGAAATCGGTCGTAATAGGTGCGAATCGAATGATTGCCCCCCCATTTTTCCCCTCCTAACCGCAAGCGGCGCTGATAGAGATTGATTTGATCGGGGGTAGGGTCGTTCCATTGTTTTCCGAGAATCGGACCACCATTCCCGCCTGTTGCATCGCGATATTTGAACGCTGGAGAGCGTCGGATATCCTTCCCATCGACAACTACCTCAGTCATTTTTCGGGTAATGGTGGTCAAGGGTGTTGGGCCGAAAAACCGTACGCCCAGGAAACGTTCAAGGAAGTCGTAAGCTGCGTATAAAGTTGACTGGTCGTCAAATGGACCGGGAAGCTCGAGGGCGGTTGATGCATCAGGTGAATCGCTGGCTGCCGCCAGGGCATAGTTGATTACCAGCCGGGTTTCGGCGAGGGAGGATTCCCAATTTGTACCGCGACCTGCCTCAGCGCGATTCTCAGGTGTATCGGACCAATCGCGGCCAATCAAAATAATCGTGTTGGGACGAAATGCGATAGCGTATTCCTGAGGTTGAAAATCATCAGCCCGGAAACCAAGCTTGCGGGTTGCGGAGCTTTCCCCGACAAGTATTCGTGACTGGCCTTTCGGGACCTTGATGGCATCATTCGAAATGGTGAGCCTTACACCGGTGATGCGCTCAACAAGGGTTTGTATTTCCAAAGCTGCCAGTTGGACCGAAGGGGTCGGCTTCTCCGCCGTCACAATAACGCCAGGTGCTTCATTTGAACGAACCAGCACGACAGGGATGGATGATTCTGTCGTCGAATGGGTCTGACTTCTGTTGCAAGAGACAACAAAAGTGATTATGATCAGCAGAATCAAACGCAACAGGTAATTTTTAAATATGTTCAGCATAACAGTTTCCTTTTTACGCCCGCAAAGGAATGCGAGGTATTTAATTTAGTATTCATTTAATTGGTCAACAGCTCATTCAGCCGTTGACCAGCTTCGGCTTCGGAAAGTACACCTTTTTCGGATAAAAGTCTGACCGCCAGTTTCGATACTTCAGCAGGGTTCCTGATGTTACATGAGCACCAGTCGCGCAATTGAGTAACCTGTGAACTGTGGACATAACTCCAGCCGAATGGTTCCTCACCACTGCCATTGTTCACGTAACGATGAACCTTCCACCAATTTACCAGAGAGGTAATCCCGGCGGTCACACCCTCAGCAGCCTGTTTGTCGGAGACCGCGGGTTTTGAAATAGCATGGAGTAACCCGATACGGCTTTCGGTTTGTTGTGCCAGGATTTCAAGGTACCGCTCCGGCCCGCCAGGGATAAAAGTCGCCGGCTCAGCGGTCAGCTTGGCAATACGCAGGCGCCGGGGGAGGTCAGAGGGCAGCGCATCAAGACCGCGTTGAAAGCAATCCCATGCAGGTACCAGCAATTCCGAAGGTCCTCCGAGAAAGACGGCAAAGTCCTTCAGGATTTGTTCGTCTGTTTTATTCAGATAAGAAAGATCGATTGATCCGCGGGAGAAAAAATAGATATTCGGCAAAACCATAATGGGTTGTTGGGCATTGCCGAAAACACCCTTGGCCGACCCGGCGTATTTTGATTCTTCCTTAAGTATGCGACGTATGTGGTCGAACTGCAGGAAGGCAGCCGGTGGAGTTGGTTCGAACTCGATAGCCTCGTAACAAAAAATCGTCGAACGATTCATCAGACCCAGCGAGTCGGCCAGTTCGATGTTGACACGACCGTTGGCCCAGTTGTCGCGATTCGATCTCCCGGGAAGCATTTCCCATGGTTCCGGCATTGCGGTTTTTAACAGCTCCATGGAAGCTTTCGTGTATGTCTCTATCAGGGATGGCGGATTGTTGGGGTTGCCGCCCCACACGCTTTTTATACCCCAGCTGCACCATATCCACGGAATGAGGCGCTGCCCCGATGGATTGGTTCCGTGGCGATCGAGCGCAGCGCGGTCGGACAAGAAAACTTTTAACCAGTCTTCGGGCTTGGCTCCCTCGTATCCCCCCGGATCACCATCGATGGTTACGTAGGCATCTGCATTATTCAAAATGGCCATCATAGCGGTGCGATGTGCCAGGTAAGGCCCGGCTTGTGCAGGATCATCCAGACGCACATTCCTCCATACCGGGTAAGGATTTCGCTGCTGCCAGGGCTTCGCTGTAATCGACGGATCCGGTGTGAGGTTGGGGCACTGCATGATCCAACACTCCAGCGGAGTGGAATGCGCATCTTCGATCGTGAGGCGGAACTCTTTCAGCGCCAGTGAATCAACCTTGCTCAGCGGCATGGGAATAGCCTCCAGCATGGGCCAGATACCTACCTGATCGTATCCCATCCTGCGAAGCAAGTGGAACATGTTGGAGAAATCCTCCCGCTGCCAGGTGCGAACCGAAAACGGGTAATTGAAGAACCAGCCTTCGTGCAGATAAAACCCGCGGTGCCTGAATGCGGGCTCTTCAGCACCAACAGATACGGATAGCAACACGAATAAGACAAAAAAAATCGTATGTTTCAAAAACTTCATGTTTTGCCAATTCCTTACTATTTACTTAGCTGCGGGGGCTTTCACCGGTTCACCGTTACCAATGGATTTCATCTCGATTTTAATATTTGATGGACCTTCACCGTTGAATACCGCATCGAAAATGATTTTGTTGCTGCCTTTCACCAAATTGGGTAATTTTTCCTTCAGGTCAATGACTTTCAATACTTTCCAGTTTCTGTCATATACCTGTAGCTTTCCTGTTTCATCTAATTTCAGATTTTGGAACGATTCCAGATTAACCGGTATTTCTATCTTGTTGTGGTTATTCACTTCAAGAGAAATTGTTTCCACTGTTGATACACTGGCTTTATCAACCGGAAGCAGGGTCAGTATGAACCTCATCGGCTGATCATTATAGGGATTTTCGAATTCGAAGGAACTGAAAACAGGTTCTCCGGGTTGCCTGACTTTTTGCTCATGAACAAAGCGTTTAACCTGATAAGGATAAAGGGTCCATTCTCCCGTTCCTGCTGATTCGAGGTGATATTCGTTGCTGATATCTTCCATCCTCAGTTTTTGTTCAGGGGTAAAGGCTCCTGCCATTCTTGCTGTTTCCCAGGTATTCATGGCTTTAAAAATGGCTTCGCTTTGTCCGTTTCTTTCTACATTTCTGTAGCTCAGATTGAAAGCAAAGCCCGCATCAAAGCCGGCAGCCCGTGCAAGCAGCCATTCGGTATCTTCAACGCTGGTTTCGCCCGACATGCTAAACCACCCTAACATGGATGGTAAAAAATTGCGACGGTAAAAATCCTGGTTCATCAGCCGGTAGTTGGTCTGGCTTTCGCGAAATCCGGCATACCAGGGTTCACCCCAGTTATAGCGGGTATTGATGTGCCAGTTGAAATGCGATGGATTACTGGCATCGTTGATTACCTTTCCCTGCAGTTCGGGTTTCAGATTATCGTACCACGTTTTGGTAAACAAACTCCTGGCATACTGTCCCATACCGGTCGACCATACTCCCTCTAATCCGTCGAATGAGACTTGCATGAGTCCTGTTTCATTGAAAAGCCTGGCGATATTTTTAGCAATTTCCTCGGACAAGCTGGCATCGCTTAAAAAAACCTTATAACCATGATCCATTAACTTCCCGATGACATCGCCCTTTTGATGAGCCGAGGTTTTCGTGTTAAATGCACCGCGAATGCACCCCGTTAGTTTCCAGGGCTCGCTCGCTGATACTTCTTTGTAGCGAATAATCTCATCACCGATTACTACGGAACTGAGCGTATTGTTTTTCATTTGATTGAAAAATTGGGGGGAGCTTATGGAAACCTCATCCGATTTTTCATCAATGTCGGCGGTAATAGTACCTTCTCCCACTTTTGCCAACCGTTTATCCGGCACGGGCGTTACATAAGCATCGTTGGTGGTGATAAAGTTCGTCAGGGTGTGAGCACCCAGTTTTATGCCCTGTTCATTGGCCCTGTCGACATATTTTTTCATACTGGTCCAATTCTCCGGATACGACCTTTCATTTAAAACAAAGTGTCCCCAGGTTGTAAACGGACCACCATCGTACAGATATTTCAATCCGGCTTTTTTAGTCAGTTCCAGTGCCTGGTCGAGGTTATCTTCATTGAACCCGATGATAAGATAGGAGGCTGTTGCCGAACGGGCTGTTTTTGCCCATTCACCATCAATTGTAGGATGGGGAAGTCCTTCCTCAAGTTCAATCTGTCCGATAATTTCCAGGACCTTTTCGGCAGGGCAACCAAAAAGTGCAATTTTTGAGCCGATAACCCCCCCGTCATTAAAAGCAGGAGCAACGTAGAATTCATGAGCCCAATTGGCAATAATACGCTCCTTGTTCCTGTTTCTGCAATAGGCCTGGAGAACGCTGCCAAAATCCTGAACCCTGGCGGTTTGCCCCCGGTATGCTTTCTTATTTTTCCACTCGGCACCTACATCGACAATACTACCCGATGAAAAAATATCATAAGAGGGCTCAATATCGTTCTCTTCGCTGGGATAACCTCCCATGGTTTTTACAGTAAGCGACTGAATACCGATGGCAAACTCTTTGTTTCGAACCACTCCGACACATTCACCGATTGTTTCGTGTATGGTTGTAGGGTAGGGGCCCCAAATCACCAGTTCAATGATTTCCGGCTTGGATATTCCGGTGAGTTCAAAGGAGATGTATCCGGATTTAGTGATGGCTTTTACCTGTACCTCCACTTTATTGGCGGTAAAAGAAAGTGTCAGAATGTTATTCTTCTGTTTGAGCAGGGAGGGGTGTTCAATGACGTTGTTCACACGAATACTTATTAGCGGAGCAATCTGAGCTCCGGAAAGATATTCCGTATTCTTCAGCTTGTCGAAAATGCTGACGATGTTACCGTTTTCATCAATATCCAATTTGAAATCAGCCGTTTCATACGTAATATTTCTGGCATAAAGATTCAGTATCATAATAAAGCCAGTAATAAAAAGCAGTGTAAATTTTTTCATTTCTTTATTTTTTTCAGGTCAATCAGTACAATCTTCCGTGAGTAATCAATCCTCTTTTCTCAAGTTCCTGGTGAATGATTAATCCGTTGCGGATATCATAATCTGCTTCAAGGTGATATGCGATTTGCAGCGGACCACCCTGGTTTTCCGACAAGGTCTTGTCGAGCCAGCTGATTGCCTCTGATTGCGGGACTCCATCAAGTAATACATCAATCGGAGGAAACACATTAATCTCAAAATCTTTGCCCATAGATTCACGAATCTTCAGAATGGATGTTCCTGAACCGGTATCAATGATTTTCAGATTGTGAATGACAGAAGCGGGTTCGATCAGATGGTTCGAGATACCGCAGGAATGGAGGCGAACAGCACCTAATCTGTCCCCCAGCTGACTGATATAGGGAACCACAAACTCTTCATACAATTCTGAGGAGATCATAGTCCCGGCACACTCTCCAACGTGCACCGACGTAACAGGCAGGTTCCCTAAAGCTGCAAAATGCTGTATCAGTATCACATAGGCATCAACGATCCATTGATGGATGGCGTGGGCAAGATCCGGATCTGACATCATGATCATCATGATGTTGTCGCCGGTTAATTTCAGCGAAGTCGTAATCACTCCATGAATCGTGGCACGACCTGATTCATCCCAGAAAAATGGCGGGATAATCCGCAATTCGGGATGGCTTTCCCGGATCTCCTGCATCTGCTTTTCCATCTCTTTGATCAGAGAATGTTCCAGTATTGCATCCAACGAAGGCAACTCCTGAATATTGGATATGTGCTCCAATGGCTTACCCAATACATCCGAGTCTGTATCTTCGAAAAAGGAAAACCGGGCTCCCAACAGGGCAGCCAGGATCATATTCGGTTGAATAGCACCGACAAGAACTTGATTTTCTTTTACATAATCCGCCTGAACAAGATTGGCTTCCATGTTGTAAATGGCAAATTCGGGGAACTGTTCCCTGACAAAGCGGTTTATTTTTTTATCCTGTTCCCACCGGAATGTCGGATCAAGGTAATATTGGTCGGGAAAAACAAAACCCCCATGCTTGTTTAGCCATCCTTTGGAAACGCTGGCCTGAATTTTTATCATAACTATAATTTTGTTTGGATTAAATGGTTTTATCCAAGGCAAAATAGGGTTTATTGGTTTGCCATTTACCCTTTGTAAAATCAGGGAAGGGGATTGGTGCATTTTTTGCAATTGAAATACCGGAAAGTTCGACAATCGCCGTCATCACTGCTGAATCATATACGTCAATTGGTGTCGGCCCCTTCGCTTTTACTGCATTTAATAATTGGCACAACATAACATAGTCGGTTCCACCGTGTCCTTCGGCTGAAAAATCGCTATGCCACCATTTATGATTAAACTTCTCCTCGTAAGGTTTCCAAGGCTCCCATATGTGGTATTCAGGACTTCTCCCCTCTAAATAAATTGAACTCTTTTCTTCATCATATACTCCCAATGTTCCTTCAAGCATCCAGCGGTTGGAATAAGGCCGGGGCAATTGCATATCATAATTGATGACCAGTGTTTTCCCCATTTTTGTCTTAAGAAGGGAAGTCACAATGTCTCCCTGGCGATAATTCAAATTTACATTTGGGTGATCGTTGCCAAACTTTCTCTTAAAGTAGGCATTAATGCCTTTCGACGCTGAGGCTGTAGAATAGATCTCCGTAAAGATATCTCCGCGGTTTATATCCATCCAACTGATAATTGGCCCCACGCTATGGGTAGGATATTGATCCCTATTGTATTTAAGCAGGTACTCGGCAGGCCATTTTTGTGCACCTGTTTTATTGTCGAAGAACCAGTGATCAATGCAATCGTGCGAATGAGCGCAATGGCAATGAACAATTTCACCAAACATCCCAAGACGTTTCATATTTAGTGCGGCCAGATTGTCCTGGCGAAAGCTCCAGTTCTCAAGCATCATACAAGGGATCCCGGTTTTCTCTGACATTTCTACTAATTGCCATGTGTCATCAACCGTTAAGGCAGCAGGCACCTCAATACCCGGATACACGCCATTTTTCATAGCATAAAGTGCAATGGCAGTATGTGAATCCCAATAAGTTGCAATAATGACGCAATCCAATTTTTCTTTGTCCAACAATTCCTTCCAGGTGTTTTCATCCTTGCAATATATCCTGGGGCGGTTTTTCCCGGCCTTCTGGCAAAGATCAGCAGCATTCTCTGCCTTGGATTGTATCAGGTCGCATACTGCAACAATCTCAGTACCCTCAATACCTAACAAGGTATTTATATGGCCTGTTCCACGCCCTCCTGTACCAATTATTCCAATTTTCACCGTTTTTTGAATCTCGTTCTTTGCTCTAAGAGAAATTGGTAAAACACTCATCCCCAGAGTGGCAATGGTTCCTTTCTCAAGGAAACCTCTTCTTGATATGTTTTTCATATTAGATAATTTTGAATTATTTGCTTTAAAATAGCTTCAAGCTTTTATGTAATTGGAAAAATCAAGTTAATATATCGCTTTCAAAGTTACAAACCCATTGGCAGGGACAGTTACTTCGTTGTTGACTTTCCTGCCTGACACCTCTTCAACATCACAGATATTCAATGACCTGGGATTCTCGGCCGGCCATAACAATTTGATCTTTTCGTCCTTATCCGATACCGAGCGTAAGCGCATGATTACCGTTTTGCCTTCCTCTGTGGATTTTAAAACCGACACGGTTATTGCCGGTGAACCTTCCAAACCGACCATCGGTTTAGAAATTGCATTGGAGTTGGCCGCGACATGCACCAAAGGTTGTGCCTGTTCCAGACCAAAACGATTGGCAGTGGCAGCATTATACGGACCGTGCGGCAGGATACGGTAACGGAAGGTGACGGGTCCGTCCTGCGTCAGCGGAAAGTTGGTGAACCAGTGATTGTTCATCACCCACGAGTATATGGCGGAGCTGGGTTCGAGCTTTTTGAGCCAGGGTTTCCGTTCCCCGCTCCAGCTGCCGGTCTGGTTTGCCGTCATGCCTCCGTATTCAAACAGCGCGGCATCGAGCGAGCACCAGGTGATGCCAACCTTGTCGTTGGAGATGTCGAGCCAGCGCTGCATAGTGAGCCAGTTGCGGTTTCCGGCGGCCCATTGATCGTCCTCCACGCGCATCACGCCCCACGGGATGTCCACGCGGGTCGTGGCTTGCGGAATGTCGAACCCGAATCCGAAGTGGATTCCGTCTTTGGCTGGTAGCGGCAGTTTGTCCACGACGTTGGCAATGTCAACCCAGAGCTGGCCATAAACCAGGCGCACTGAGCGGGTGACGGTTCGACAGCCGGTCGCTTTGGAGGCGACGCGCAATTCCACGACCAGCGGCCCGGATTCGACGGTAGATATGGAGATAACGGTATCAGGCCGGGCGTTATCGCTGTCGCCGGGCATCCAGCGGAATGCGTTTAGTCCGCCGTTGACCTTTGCATCCACGAAATTGCGTCCGGTAGTAAGATTGACGAGGTGAGTGATGTTGCCTGTAGCCGGGTCAATCGTCACACGCACCTGTTGGTTGCCCAGCGTCGTGCCATCCAGTCTGCAACCATTGGTCAGCGGGCATTTGCCAGCGACAACGCGGTAATGGCGTGAGCCGAATGCCGGTACATCGGAAGCCAGAAACGCCAGTTCTCCCGTCGAGAGCCTCTGCGCCGGTACATCATCGCCCCGGTCGTCGGTAACACGATCGCCGCGCAAGCTTTCAGCTTTCGATAGCGTTACCAGTCCGCCGTGGGACCAGGATTGGGTGTTGAAAACTGACACGCCACCATTGGCGGGACCGTCTGCCGGCCCGAGCGCTCCGGAGGATTTGTCGGTCGCGGGCGCCAAGGCGTTATCGAACAGGGTCTGCGTGCGGTCGTCGGCTTCGCGGAAGTAGCTCTGCTTGACCTTCCAAATCGCATCCTGGAAGAACGGTTCGGTGGGATTCTCAGCGCACCAGGTGTGTTCTGTGCCGAGAGCGATGTATCGCCAGGCTTCGTTAAACTCCGCTTGCGGCGCAGGTTGTCCCGGATGCAGCATGGTCCACAATGTTTCGGCCTGCACAAGCCGCTCTTTGGCATTGCGGTTGATGGCGGTCAGGCGAGCCGCAGTGCCCAAACCGTCAGTCCAGTATTCGGTGAAATCGCCTTTGACGGTTGGGAGCTTGTCGCCATATTTCGTCTCGATCATCTGCATGATCTCTTGAGCACCGGCGATTACCAGATGCGGATAAGCATATTCATCATTCCAGGCTTTGACCGCGCCAGGCAAATCCGCATCCAGCGGCGTGTTATCCCACAGCGACCAAGAAACGACATAGAAATCGTATGGATTTTGCGGGTGCTCACGCGCCGACAAAGCACCCAGGAAATTCACATCCGCGCTACCAGTTTTGATGACGGATGGAACCTTGTCGGGGTCGCGCTGGCCGAACCATGGGCGGCCGATGGCCCCCCCCTTACTCATGCTGCCGCTGTTGGCATAACCGCCGGGTTGGAAGAAAAGGATTTTGGATTTGCCGTCCGGACCCACCCACCAAAAAGGTTTTTCATCAAGACTGCGGCCATTGCCGGCACGGCAGGAGTTTGGCCACGACATGATATAACGCACGCCCTGCTGCGCCATAACCGGCACCAGACCCCATGACATGCCGGGAATATCCATCTGCTGAAAGGTGTTCATCGGCACTCCGGTCAGTTTCTGCATCTCGCGGCTGAAACGAAACACCTGAAACAGTTCTTCGTCGGAGCAACTGCTGGTGTTGAGATTCAAATAACCGGCATCAATGCATAGATAGCCACTCTGAATGGCCTTAACAACACACTCTTTTTGCTCTGGTGTCGCCGTATGCCAGTAGCGTTCCAGCGGCCAGGTGACTTCGGGATTCCATCGGTAACGAGCGCCAGCCGGGTAATCCTTCGTCGCTTCGGCGAGTTTGATGCCCTCGTCAATATTGCGTTTGTGGAGGATTTCGACATTCGCCTGAGTGTTGGTGTAGCCGATATCCACATGAGAATGTGGATAGACGTAGACCGTCCAATGGCGCAGAGCCGTTACCGTGATGGTCTGCTTCAATTCCTTGGTGCCTTGACGCAGCGTCAGGCTGACTTTCGATTCCTGTTTCACCCCGACATTGGCCGGCAACAGTATGCGGCAGACAGAACGACCGTTCACCATAGGCGACACCTCGGTGATTTCCGTCAGTCCATCCACCGTTACGTACACCTGCGCCTTGCTGAGAAGCTTTTCGCCTTTGAGATTGAGAGTGATTTCGCGACCCGGCTTGCCGTCAGCACGGCGGCGATATACCGGTTGCGGCACACACTCGATATCGCTGGGGAACGGCAAATACGCTTCCGCCACTTCGCGGCGGACAACATTTTGATTTACAGATTTAGGATTGGATTGCTTATTTTGCCCAAATGCTGCTACCATAAACAGCAGTAAGAAAATTAGGTTGATTTCTTTCATAATTTTTGATTTGAGATTAAGGAATGCCGCTTACATTGACCACCCTCCGCCGATTGAAGTTGACCACCTCTCGCCGAAGTAGTTGACCACCTCGTTTTGTTATCCTTTAAAAAGCTCATTTACGCAACTGTTTAGCAAATCTTAAAGCTAACCATTTAGTTAGTCTGGTTCAATAAGTTCACGTCGTTTGCCAAAAAACATTTTCTGCAATGATTCTCCTTGTAATTCAATACCGCGATTTACAACCGAAATCCTCTGTAGCAAGCTTGTACACCTGACCCGTAATATTGAACCATTAACTGCTCATAATCTTTCAAATGTTTAGAAAGTGGCTCTAATGTAGCATCTTCAAGACCTCCTCCATAAGCGGTTAGTGGAATAAATTCCCAGTTCATTGAAGGAGTTTTCTCCCATAACGCATCGAAGATATTTTGTCGATTAAGTATCTTTTGTTGTTCTCTTGACAACATGAAATTTTAAATGGCTCTCTTCTAACAGCATGTCATTGGGCTAAGCGGAACGAGTCGGCCGTCCACTCAATGGGCGAGAACTTGAGCCTAAACTGCCCGTCGCGGCCCACCATGCCTGTCAGGTACCACTGGCCGGAAAACTCCATAACCTCGTGGGCAAAGCCAGCGCCATCATAATCGGCCTGACAGTTGGTTCCGTCGCCCCAGGTGCCGCTGGCAGGTACGCCAGCGGCGGGTCCGTGTCAGCCCGACTTGAACGAATACGGTTGGATAGGTGGAAACTGGAGTGGACTGTCCGACACTGAATGCCCGCCGTTGAGGAAGATCATCCACTTCCCGGATTGCGGATGCTTCATCACAAACGGGCTTTCCGCTGGGTTGCCCGAACTTGTGGCGCCGTTCATGTCAGCCGCCCTGAGCGCGATGCCACCCATCGTCTTGTCAAAGTAGCCCTCGCGTCCGCTGGCCGCAACGGCCGTGCCCAGTGGTGCGAAGAGGTGAAACTTCTGATTCTTCAGCACAAAACAATGGTCTTTCATGTACCGTCCCCGTGGTGCATATCGGACCGCGGCAATGTCTCTTTTCCTATCACGTGTATTTCCGGCGTTCTTTGCAATGTTCTGATTTTTAAAGCTTGCCAGGTAACCGGCAAATATTATAACCAGAATAAGGTATTTAGCTGCTCTCATGATTTTGATTACTTATTATGTTGATCTTGTAAAACAGTGTCATTCAATAACTACGATGGAATATATGTCCAATTTCGGAACGGTAATGGAAATTGCACCGTTATCCAATGTATTCCAGGTTAAAACCTGATTTTCAGGCATCAATTTAACCGAAGAAGGCGGCGTATTCACTTTAACCTTCACCCCAATATTGAAAATGGGAATGATATTTTCCGTATATGCAATGGTGTTATTAAAAGACCTTTCCCCATTATGATTTATCAAATGGACAAGAGTTCTATTTTCCTGCTTTTTTAATACAACTTCAACATTATCGGGAGCATCAATACTGATCAGTGTCTCCGGCAGTGCCATATCAACCAGATTCCTGAACATATTTTTGAGATTCCAATTATTTCGCTCCGTATAGGCGCCAAAAATATCCCCGGATATGTAGACAGCTTTTCCTTTCCCATACCGGTTAACTGTTATGGAGGGATATCCGGTATTTTTTCCTACAGGGGATGAACCGCTCTGATAATATTCTCCATCCCTTCGGATATAGACATCCCATAAATCAGCCAGTTTCCCGGCAGTTGTGGGCTGAACATACGTGAATTCCCCCCATACCTGATGGGGCATATCCAGAACCTTGTCTTTCAGCCGTTTATCATTTAGAACAATATACCCATTCGTATAAGGATAGTTACCGGTTAATTTCACTCCTAAAACATCTTCCAAAATAAATTTCCCAGTCGGTTTATAAGCTTCATCCTGGGATCCTGTGAGAACGCTTGCGATTACTCCCCCGCCATTGCGAACAAATTTTTCCAGCGCATCGGCAAGTTCCTCACTGATATACCTTTGATCGGGAAGAATAACTACTTTGTAATCGCTAAGATTTTCAAGCAACGTTTTCTCATTAAGGATATTATAGTGAAATCCACCCTGCATAAGCATTTTATGAACGCTGTAAAGTGTTTTTTCGTCAAGACGCTGTGTGGGCTCTTTTGTATAGAGTTGATGAGTGGAATGCAGCACCGCTATATAAGGTACCGGTTCTGAATTACGGCAGAATTCTTCCCGTTCTTTCACAAACTTCATCGTTTTACCCAGTTCCTCCATAACAGCAGGTTCTACCCCAAATTGTGCAGGCATCATATAACCAAGCCATGTCTTTCCGCCATTAGCAATGATTGTCGCACATTCCTGTTGCATTGCCGCTGCCGGTTTGCACCCCCAATCTCCCCACCAGCGAAGAAACGCCGAGTTCATTATGTCAAAAGATCTTCCGAGTGTTGCCCAGTATTTGCCCAGATAGCTCCCTGAAAACAACTGGTCATCAGGAAAGATATCGCAGGTTAAAAATCCAACATCATCAGGCACTATTTCAGGCTGGCGGGGTGTGTACGACCAGTTGAAGGAAACCAGTACTTCCGGCTTTTCATCATGAACCGCATCCATTATCTTTTGGCGGAGTTCGCTCGATTCTTTATTCAGCCATTTTACATGATCAAGCCATTGCGGGCTATCTTTGGATAAAGGAATATCAAACCCTGTATCGTTCTGAAATCCTTTGCGACAGTCATTACAATAGCACATTCCGATATTCGTACCATCAAAAAAGATTCCGTCAATATCATAATTACGCACAATTTCCCTGATTTGGGGCAGTATGTGTTCTTCCAAAAGAGGGGTTTTCATACAAAGTCCTCTGGGTTCATTTTTTGAGTTCTTCCCCATCCATTCAGGATGAAGCTCCTCGAGTTTTTTGCTACCGAATGTATGATAATAGGCAATAGCCTTTATCCCTCTTTTATGGCAGGCATTAACCACATTACCAAGCATATCCAGACCGGGCGGCATTTCAGGATGAACCCAACCCACGTCTCCTTTCAGATAATACCGCCATCCCTGAGCACACTTTGCAAATACCGATACGCCTTCAACATCCGCTGCCTGCAGTTGTTCTGCCCATTTCTCAGCGTCGAAATTTTCTGCAAGGCCCCAATTATCCATGTGATTATGATAATCGAAAAACAGTTTTCTGAAAATCTGGTTGTGCCAGTTATCATACTTTTCCTTAACAGTCTGAGCTTTCACAGACGATTGACTTCCCAGTGATGAAGTGAATAAAATGATTAGTATAAGGAATGGGATCTTATTGAGATTTATCGTTTTTTTCATTATATGTATTGATAAGAAAAACATGAATAACCATTACGGATATTAATATTCTTTTACCCGTTTCCCGACTTTGTGGCCCAGAGCGGCATAGTATAAAATAAAAAGGTAACAAGGGATAACAATGATATAGGCCTGTTGCGGATTAACAATGTCGGCCAGGCGACCGTAGAGAAGCGGCAACAGTGCCCCGCCCAAATTACCCATAATAAGCAGAGAGGATCCGATGCGTGTAAACCGGCCTAGTCCCTCTAAAGCTAAAGGCCATACGGATGGCCATATCAATGCATTGGCCATTCCAAGTAACGCAATGAACACCACCGATGCTAATTTTGGCAGTCCAATTGCTGCAATAGTCAGGACAATTCCAAGGATCGCACATATTTTAAGTGCTTTCCCCTGAGAAATGTATTTAGGGATGGCAACGATCCCGATCGAATAACCCAAAATCGAAGCCAGCATAGTCAGAGAGGTAAAATGTTTTGCAATGGAAATTGGAATTCCCTGACTAAGTCCATAGCTTATGATCGTGTCGCCTGCGATAATCTCCAGTCCCACATCACAAAAGATAGCCACCACCCCCAGCAGCAGGAATGGATATTGAAAAATACTGGTTCTGGATGTGTGTCCTGTTTTATCGTCTCCGGCATTTTGCACATTGGGATCGATCTCCGGCAATCCCGAAACTTTCACCAGTACTCCTATTAATGCCAGAATCGCTGCCATTGCAAGATAAGGAACGATTATCCTGGAAGCCAGCTCGTCCAATGCTACGGCTTTTTGCATCACATCCATTGAATTAAGCTTGGCAAGCAGGGCGTCACCATCTTTAAGCGCCATTACTCCAAAAAGATAGGTGGCAATCACGCCGGCCGACTTATTGCATATTCCCATGATGCTTATTCTTTGGGCAGCGCTTTCAATAGGTCCTAAAATGGTAATGTAGGGATTGGCAGCGGTTTGCAATATCGCCAGTCCTGTTCCCATGATGAAGAGCCCTGAAAGGAAAAAGAAATAAGTCCTTGTGATGGCAGCAGGAATAAATAAAAGGGCTCCGGCTGCCATTACGAACAAGCCCATCATCATTCCCTGCTTTAATCCGGTCCTTTTCAGAATCCAGGAGGAGGGAATGGCCATTAACACATAAGCAATATAAAACGAAAATGCAACGAGATAGGATTCGAAATGGTTAAGTTCACAGGAAATTTTCAGATAGGGTATCAGTATTCCGTTTAACCAGGTAATAAATCCGAATATGAAAAAAAATACCCCAATGGTTCCGATCGTTATCCAGGTTGCCTGTGTGCCTCTTTTATCTGTTCTTTTCATAATAATACTTAGTAAATGACATACCAATTATACCCCCTGGAAGGTAAGGTTATGTGGAGCGTTATTTTATAATCCCGGCTGATTGTATACTTCCGGGTTTTTCCATCGGGCTCACGCACATTTGCAGTATTGCTCAGCCCGGTATAATATACCGGAATCTGCAGAGTTCTGGTGATTTCTTGATTCAAAGGATTATAGAGCATTAACAATCCCTTTTCTTTACCTGAAGGATTCACATGCAAAAATCCGTCCCAGTCGCGGCCATCAGGGCGACGCAAATGAATAATGTCGGAATCGAGGATTTGACGATGTTCTTTATAAAAATCAACCCATTTTTTCACAACTGCTTTAGTTGAATCAGTATCGTACAACCGGGGACCGCGATAACAAGCCTGCACGCCGGCACCAAAAAGGTTGGCCAATCGCTGGTTGTAATGTTCCAGGTGTTCGTTCAACGGTTCAATAGTAGCTGCAGCGCCGCCCCCGTGATATTGCGTCAGCGGTACAAACATCCATCCCATACTTGGAGTTTTGTCCCAGGTTCCTTCATAAATATTCTGGCGCTCGATAATCTCCTGCTGTACACGGGGAAGCGACCAGTTCACTTCCCGGTATCCCATGCCACATTTGGAAGATCCATTCAGATAATAGACATCCGGAACGTTTAAATAGATTCCTTTTGAACGGCACCACTTATAAAAATCAGTGATGGTTTTGCGCTGGTTCCATTGCGAATCGCTAAGACCTTTGTGCCCGGGGTGTGTAGTTGAAGCGCACACGTCGCCGGGATAGGAACCGTCGTGCTCGATTATGTCAAGCCCTGAAGATTCGTATAATTCATATATTTTACGGAAGTACTCCTGTCCCCACTCGCTGCCCAGACAGGGTGAATTTTCAAAAACAGCGAATCCCCCTGGTTTGCCTGTCTTCGGGTTAATAACATCATCCTTCTCACTGATTGAACGGCTGGCTAAAAGGCTGTATCCACCCAGGGCGATTCCTTTTGAATGGGCATAATCGGCATATTTTTTCATTTTTTGATAATAGGCCGGGTTACCGCTTTCCATATTAAACCCGCTGCCAAATGTCATAATCACCATTTCAAATCCAACTTCGGCACATTGGTCAATGGCCAGTTTTACCGATGCCGAATCCGCTCTCAATACATGCATAAGTATCGGATTTTCAGTAACCCAGGGTGCTATGGTCCGGTACATCCTTCGCAGTGACAAGGATTTTCTCTCCCTTTCATAACTGTCGTAAAATAACTCCCAGGTATGGAATGATTCAAAACTTTTTCCGGTTTCGATCATCTGTTCCGGCCCCAATGGAGTTTGGACCTCAAGCAAGCAGGGCGTTGCAAGTTCCCAGCTGATCTGTGATGTATAGATCGAATCCGGAACCCAGCTAACCACTTTTTCATAATCCGTTCTTCCACGGATAGCTGAGCCGTAATCCGTTTCTACATGAATATTCGGTTTCTCCCAGCCTGATTGTTCATCTTCCTCCGATTTCCCTTCCACCGCTGCAATGATTTCACTGGTATAACCGTTCAAAGTTACACTTTTACCTATCTGATTATCAATAGTTATCCACTTACTCATTAATGGGATTCCATCATAAATTTCATAATGCACCCTAACTTTAAGGCCTTTTAAATCGGATGGTTCAGCTTTTGAAAGGTCGGGTTCCCCAAATATTATAAAGTTCCGGACATGAGATCGTGTTAAATCTCCCTTCTTATTACCATCCCTCGCGTTCCCCGAACGACCCATTTTACCGATTCTGACAAATTGCGGCTTTTCATTGACCGTAATCCTGCTAATCTCCTCCCATTTTTTTGAATCGGAAGAGATCTCACAAATAATCATGTTTCCGGCAACTGTCATTTTTAAATAGTATGCTTTGCCATCTTCAGCTTTACCATAGCTGAATTCCTGTCCTAATGCCCCATTAAAAATTCCGAATTTTCCTTCTCCGGGACGAATGTTAAACTTGATCGTAAATGTTTGAAATACAAGTGCTATGCCGGGACCAAAGGTCACACCTTTGTCTGTGCCTGGATCAAAAAGGCATTGGACAACCTGGGCATCCGGTGGAAAGTCGCGTTCTGCAAAGCAAAAACTATTGGGAAGGGCCATTATTTCCCCGATCTTACCCTCATTGGTGAAGGATATACGTTCGTTTGCACTGCTTTTCTGAATGCGCCAACCGGTATCCAGCTTCGTAAAATTATCCGAAAGCAATTCTTTCCGGGGAACTTCCAAAACATTATAATCAGGGGCTTTAAAATCGAGGATCAATTCAACTCCCTTCGGAGGCCAGGGCAAATCTTCAGGCATCCATTCCAACCGCTTTTTCCAGGGAAACCGCGGCTGAATATTGTTTACGGAGTACCCGGTATATTCGAATGAGTTGGGCTCACTTTTAAGATCGTCGAGCCATTCGGGCAATAAGTAGCTATGAACAGGTTGCCCGGTTAACCCGCCAATAGTAAACTTGTGTCCGTCAACAATTATTTTTGCCTCAGGCCGCACAGACCTTAGATATTCCTGTGATGTGACAAAGTTTTTAATGCTGATGGTTGCCAGATTTGGTGCAATCCTGAACCGCCTTTCTATTAAACCGTTGGATAGTAGCAGTTCCTTTCCGTCTTTCGATTTTCCAGCTTTGGCAATGTAGTCTTTGCCGTTAATGAGCCAGTCATTTCTTTGTACATTATTTTCCGGCTTACATCTGCATAAACCAAACAGGGTAATACAGATTACCGCAAAAACGAAAGTCAATTTTCTTGAGTTCATAATTTCAGACTTATTAGGAAACGTGTTTATTACCTGACTTTTCCGAGTTTTTTACCGACAGCCTTAATCTGTTCCAGGTGATGCGGAAGGATTTCTCCTGTGGCTTCAGGTACCACTTCGAGACATAATACTCCCTCATTTTTTACAATTTCTTCTGCCATTCCGGTCAGTTTTTCAGTTTCAAATTGTTGTCCTTTTCCACCCCATTTCTCTCCCAGATAGGTGAATAAAAACCACTGTACACCATCTGCAACCCATCTGCCTGATGGAAACTCATCAATTGTACTCTTTTCTCCGGAACTGTAATCGCAATAGGGTGTATTGACCTTAATTTTTCCAAAACCGCTGTTATAGGTTACGATACTATTCTTATTGCCAGCTTTTGCTGCAAGAGTGTGCGTACTGATATTATGTTTAAGCGACATATCCATTCGTGTACTCCTGATGGCATTCCACGAATATAAACCATCAAACCACCACCCTTTGACACCATTACCATACCTCAGGCTCCATTCCCTGATCATATCTTCCAGGATAGGCTGGTTATATTGACTGGTCGCTGAGTCTTTTTTATATGGATATTTGAATTTCTCCGACACCAGTTTGTTTCTCACTGGAGGATTACTGGGCAGATATAATATTAACGGAATATTGTACTTTTTTAGCTCTTTCATTAAATCCATCGGCAAATCGCGTTTTGAGCATAAATCTCCTGGTTTTACCCCGACAGCGCTGTCAAAGGCTGAGTTAGGGGAACAGTAATAACCGGAATTTTGCCCAAGTGTAAACATCACATACCCAACACCTGCTTCATTGGCCTGATTGGTAAATTTTTCAACATTGAAGCTATTCACTGCATCATTCCACTCCTTTGCACCACCATCAGGAGTAAAGACCTCCTTTAAAAAGTGAACCATGATGCCAAAACCAGCATCCCGGAACCAGTCGGTGTTGGGATTTCCTTTGTATTCGATAGGTTTTGAGGATATTACGGAGGTAGTAATTCTTTCATCACCATCGTTTACCTTGCAGGATATTTCGCATTTAAGATATTTGTCGACATAAGAAGTCAGCAATACAATCTCGTTGGTCCAGATACCCTGAAGCTTTTCCCATCCACCATCCGGAGACGGAGCGATATACCAGCAATACTCCGTTTCTTGTACATTATTTGGCAGTTTACATTCTACACCTACCACATTTTTTGCAATCAGCTCGCCTTCAAGCGTCACGTTTTTTATCTCCTTATTCTGACAAGAAATGACAGGTAAAAGGATACACATTAATAATAAACTGTTTATTTTCATGAGAATGAGTGGATTAAAAATTACGAAATTATATAAATGGATAGTTGCAATCAGGGTTAAGAGCAGAAGGATAAAGAACTAAGGCACACGTAGCTAAAACAAAAAGCCTCTCGTTTTTAACGAGAGGCTTTTATGTTTAGAGATTCGTCTCGCTAATAGCTAAACTTATCAATCCCAAAAAATAATTTGGTTATTTCAATGGATCAAAAGCGCCTCCCCAGGTATTGTTCTGCTCAATTTTGCTGTTACGCTCAAGAATAGCTTTTGGAATACCAAAGAATGAATACTTGTCTTCATCCAGCACGACTACTTTTGCATATCCATTGATAACCGATGCAGAGAACTGATCCAAGACGGTATTGATATCCGTTAACCTATCCGGAGCGTTTGCAGTTGGTCCGTTCCATTCCATTCTTAAACCATGAAGGTAGCTATCCTTCAGAGCGTTCATTGTGGAAGTAAAGATACGCCACCTGCGCAGATCCCAGAAACGTTTCCCTTCAAATGCGAACTCAACGAAACGTTCGTCCTGAATGGCTTTTCTGATATCAGCAGCAGATGAGGCAGTGACCCCATAAGTTGGACCATCAATACCCGCCCTCTGGCGGATTTTGTAAAGGACATCGAGAGCTTCAGCGGTTTTGCCGGTTTCATTGGCAGCTTCAGCCATGTTCATCAGCACCTCGGCATAACGGATCTCGATCCAGTCAACCTGTCCGTCTTCAACAGTTGTTCTGGTGATAGTCTGATCCATCATTTTTGCAGGGTAAAAACCGGAATGGGAAAATAAATTCTCAGCACCAGTTCCGAATACCGATTTGTTAGCTGCACTTGCTTCTTTACCGTTGATACCGGTTGCCGCGTTGTTGTCAAGATCATAGAAATAGGTCCACATGTTTTCATTCCCGAACATTGGTGAAATAAAAGGAGCTGACCCGTTATAGGCGATCGAAGCATAAAAACGCCCTTCCCTGTTTTGGAAGAATGTCTTGTAATCCATTGTTGCCGGGTCCCATTTCGAACCGTCTTTCATGGCATAAGCATCTACTAACTCCAGGGTCGGATAATTTGATCCGACACAACCCCTTGCATAAAGCAACGGGCGCATGCAGGCCTGAGAGTAACCATTGGCGAAACTGGGGTATTGGTACCTTCTTACCATGATAACCTCCTTGTTCATTTCGTCGAGCCACAGTTCCCTGTATTTGCTGTATAAGCCTTTACCCTGTGCATCCAGGAATGCCAAAGCTGCTTTGTTGGCCTCATAGGCTGCAGTCCAACGCGCAACATCATTGGTACGGTTAAACTGGGGGCTGGCCCAGTACAACAGAACCCGGCCTTTGAATGACATGCCCACGCACTTGTCAACGCGTCCGATTACGCTTTTGTTCTCCAATAATTCGATGGCAGCATCAAGATCCTTTAAAATTTGCGTCATGCAGGCGGATGTCGAACTCCGGGGGATAAAAGTAGCCTCAATATTTGCAGGGTCTCCCGGTTCCAAAACCAGTTCGACACCGCCATAGGCTTTAACTGCCGCGAAGTAAACCCATGCACGCCAGAAAAGCATCTGACCTTTCAGTGATTGTTTATTGGCATCGGCAAAAGTTGCTGCGTCTATCCCGGCAAGGAATATGTTTATCCTTCTGATAACAGCATAGTTGTCATAACCATTATACGTATCAACGGTCATGCTTCCCTTGAGGTAAGCCGATAATCCGTCGCCTCCGTTGACATCGTTTGACTGGTCGTCCCATCTGGGCGTATTCCAGTCGGCAGGCATTAAACTTCCGTAAATGTCATTCACATAAGCTTCCGCCACAGCAGGATTTCCCCAGACGTCCTCGGTTTGAATGGCCCCCAGATTCTCTTTACTGAGAGGATCGCATCCTATAAAACATAGCAGTATAAACACACTACCAATTAATCTCTTTAATGTTTTCATATTTTTATTATTATAAAATATTAACAAGCAGCTTAGAATGTAATATTTGCACCCATTGTAAAGGATTTCATCGTAGGATATGATCTCATCTCAGAACCGCTGGGGTCAAAATAATCAAATTTCGTCATGGTGAATAAATTAGTTCCTGACAGTATTAAAGTTACATCAGCAATTTTAATTTTTTGACAAAGACTTTTTGGGAGCGAGTAGGTAAAGTTCAAATATTGCAACCGTAGGTAACTGCTATTTTTTAACCAGAAAGTTGATTCCAGGTGGTCCATACTCCGGTCCCAGGTAATTGGTCTTGGGTAAGCCGCATCAGTATTATCCGGTGACCATGAATCCAGCCAGAATGAGGGTGGCCTTGCGCCGTCGAAGAACCTTCTGCCGTATCCGTCGTTATAGAATTTTGATACGCCGGTGATTCCCTGCAGAAATACGTCAATTCCAAATCCTTTCCAGTTAACGCTGAGATTTAACCCAACCATATAGGGAGCCAAAGCGTGTGACCCTTCAATGATTTGCCGGTCATAGCTGTCGATCTTGCCGTCAGCAACCCCGTCGGTAACGCCGCTGACATCCTCAAAATTGATCATACCCAGTTTTGGCTTCAGACCATAAATGGTATAACCTGCGGGAAGTGCATCAAGATCAGCCTGGGTGCGGATGATATCCGTAGCAACGAGGCACCTGATATAATCGGTCGACTTGCCGTTAGGATCATCAAGGGCACGGACGTTCTGAGCCACGTCGCGCAGGATAACCTTATTCACTGAATATCCGAAGTTACCCTTTATCTGATAGGAGAAATCTCCTTTATTGCCAACGTAGCCTAACTCGAGTTCAACTCCTTGACCATCAACTATACCATAGTTTACAGGTGGCATGGCTCCTCCAAAAGAATTCGGTAAAGACAATATCCTGGAATCAAGGATATCATAGTTGTGCCTCTTGTAATACTCTGCACTGAACATGATGCCCTTTAAAAAGCGTGCGTCAATACCCACGTTCAATTCACTGGTTTTTTCCCAGGTCAGGTCTGGATTTATAATACCACTGTATCTGACACGAGGCTGCGCTGCGGTACCCAATAAGTAATCACCGGCTGTTGCAAAGGATTCACTCCATCTCCATCCCCCGACAGCATCATTCCCGGCTAATCCCCAGGAAGCACGCAGTTTTAAGTCATCAATAAAGCTTACTTTAAAGAAATTCTCTCTTGATAACATCCAGCCTGCTGAAACGGAAGGGAATGTTCCCCAACGTTTATCAGGGGCAAACAGCATGGATCCGTCGCGACGGGCTGTGGCATTGATAAAGTATTTATCACCAAAACTATAGGCCAGCCTTCCGATAAAAGATGCACGGCCAAATTCACTTTCAGTTCCGCTAACCTGTCCATCGGTTCTTGCAGCGGATGTTGCCCAGAACTGGTCCTTTTGTAACAGTGGGAATCCTTCTCTCAAGCCATAGAAATAATCGTAGTTGCCTTCACTTTGCTCATAAACCAAAACGGCATTAATATCGTGCTGCCCAAATTTCTTGGCATAATTTGCAGCAAAGTTCAACTGATAACTTTGGGTTGCTTCCTGAACCCTTACTAATCTCTCTTTATTCGGATAGGCTGATTTTATCGTTCCTGTGATCTCGTCGGTATAGATGGCGCTGTTTGTACCGAGTTTTTTTACCTGGTATAAAGTGGTTTTAAGTTCGTACTGTTTCATGGTCATGCCTGCATATTTTGGGGCAAATTTTCCTGAAACAGACAATCCGTCAACAAATGGGATATTATACGTTAACCCGAGCAACATATCTACGTTGCGTTCGATACGGGTATTCATACCACCTTCTTCAACAAATGCCAGCATGTTTCCGATCCAGCCCGGATCGATGAACTTTCCATCTTTTGTTTTCGGTGGCACAGTAGGCAGGTAATATAATAAACGTCCCCAAAGAGCACCAAAATCTGCGTTTGTATCAAAACCGACGTTATCTTCCTGCATAACGAACCTTGTTTTTGTTCCCTGGCTATAGGCCACATTGAAGATACCCTTCAGATTCTTGGTAAAATCAACATCGATATTGGAGCGGAAGGTGTATCTCTGGTAATCTGCATTTTTGATGAAGGCGGTTTGATCGAAGAAAGTACCGGCAAGGAAATATTTAACCTTATCGGTTCCTCCGGATGCGGTAAGGGAATGTTTTTGTAAGGTAGGATCCTTATAAGCTAAAGTATACCAGGCTCTTGCGGGGTCGTTTTCATTAAAGAAAGCAACTTCCTGAGCATCATACGCCGGTGGTAAATTTTCGTTTGCCCGGGCATCATTCATCAGTCTGACCATATCCTTTGCATCGACATAAGAAGGTATCTTTGAAGGCTGGTCAAAACTGTATGAGTAGTTGTAATTCAGCTGGAATTTGCCAACGTTCCCTGTTTTGGTGGTTACCAGGATAACCCCGTTAGCAGCCCGGGCACCATAAATAGCTCCCGAAGCGGCATCTTTCAAAACAGTGATATTGTCCACCGCGGAAACATCCAATGCATCAAACGCCCGTTTATCGGAAACAATACCGTCTATGACATAAAGCGGATCAAGACCGGTACTTTTCCAGGTGTTAATGGCACGTACCCGGATGGATGCGGCAAATCCCGGGGCACCTGATCTCTGGGTCACATATACTCCGCTCAACCGGCCGGCCAGGGTATTGGACAGTGCGGGTACAGGTATGAACTTAACATCTTCAGCCTTCATCGAGGTGAGTGCACCTGTGACTGATGATTTTTTCTGGGTTCCGTATCCGACCACCACAACTTCTTCGAGTGATACAGCCTCCGTCTGAAGTGTGACATTGATTACAGAACTGTTTCCAACTGCCACTTCCTGTGTAGTGTAGCCTACGAAGCTGACCACTAAGGTGGCACCAGTCGTAGGAACAGTAATGGTATACTTACCATTGGCATCGGTTGTTGCCCCAGTCTGCGTCCCTTTCACGACAATATTTGCACCAGGAACCGGCTGCCGGTCTTGGTCAGTGACAGTTCCGGTTACTGTTCTCTGAGCATAAATACCGGCGGTACTTACGATTGAGAACATAAGCAATAGAAATACTTTTAGTAATGTTTTCATAGATTAATTAGTTTTGTTTAATAATTGGAACGAAATAATTAATTTTATGCATGTTAAGGTTTCTGAAATCACGATTCAATTGGGTATGTGTCATAGGCAATTAGTATTAGTTAATTATTCAGACAAATTCTTATATTAACATACATTTCCTTTTTGCGCACTTCTAACCACTACTTTTTTAATGCTGTTTCGGCCACAAGGTAGAGAACGGATTTAAGAAAAGCAAATTTTTTCAATCAATTTTTTATAGAATAAAATTTGAATACAAATATGAATGCGTTACAAATAAGTGTCGTTCACGCTCGGGGCTCCGCCCTCTCTTTTCTTTATCCTTAAAAACAAAATTGCTGCTTTGGAAGCTTAGATTGAAACCTATTGAAACCTATAGTTCCCGGAAACAATACTATACACTGCAGAATTATTTTCCATATGTAAGAACTTCACTCCCTTAACTTTATCGACAGGATTTCCCGACACGGCAATGTTTGCTGCATCGTTTGCTGGAACAAAGACGGTGGCTGTGGTGTTGGATGGGATAGTAACGTCCATAACTAGTTGAGTGCCGCGCTTGTGCCAATTGCTGATGATGCGTCCCTGCACGGAGTCATAGAAACCCTCATCCCAGTGCAGGTCGCCAACGATATTGGGCTTGATAATGATCTTCCCTAATCCCGGTCCGGAGGGATCGGGGCACCAATCCGCCAGACCCCAATCCTGCATTTCCTCCGTGGTGATGCTTCCGGAATACTCGCCAGGGATAGCGGCAGCCATTCCGAGATAGTCAACATAGCGCTTCATTGCCGGAAAACTTTCTTTCAGCAGTGAATTGTCGCCGTAATATTGGTACCACTGCCATGGCAGCCACACAACACACCCGCCCCACCATGGGCTGTTGTAGCCGTCGAAGTAGGCGCCTGGTGTTACGTTCCGGCAGTTGCCATCCTCTCGCTGGGTCTCAACCATGGCCCATTGCCACCGCTCGTACATCGTCTGGGAATCAAAGAGAAAGGCCGAGGACCGGGACATATTCTCAATATCCTCAGTCCACGCCTTCCATTCCCGTACCGGATCGTTGGGCAAAAAGGTAGTGTAAGCCTCCACTGTTCGTCGGGTGGCATCGTTCAGCCAGTTCGCAACATCATCGGAACAGCGAAACGAACCCGAAGACGACCAACCCATCGAAACGAGGCATCCGGTCAGATCCTCCAGTGCCGGCGGGCGGGCCGTGCCCCTGATCACGACTTGCCGCATGCCTGCATAAAAGAAGCGGTGCTCATAGACTTCACTTCCGCCTGTCGATATCTTCATGGACGATTCCGCTTGAGGTAATTTCGCCGTCGGCCCATTTCCAACTCCGGTCGGAAACGACTACTGTCTCCGTCCCGTCGGTGAGTTTCGATACTGACCAGCCGTCCCCTTCCAACGATGACGCGGTGTTGGGGATAGGCTCCCATAGACGATATCGTTTTATTTTGACTCCGGGGATTTGACTGTAAAACTATTTCACTCAACCCAGATCAGACAGCCAATGATTTATATTTTTTCACTACTGTCCGACTAAAAAAATAAAGTAGGGGCTACTCCCAGATGGTTTCGCCCCATGTTGTACTTTTAGGTTTGCGTACATAAAACGATACAACATGGGTAAAGATACCGAAATAAAATTAGTCGGACAGCCGATTTTTAAACAGGTACTTGATTTGATTGACAGGGTTAACATACAAGGATTGATTAAAAAGCACGATGCTGACCGATATTACAAGGCGTTCAAGGCAAAGACACAACTTACAACCATGCTTTTTGGTATTCTTAGCCGGTGCGACTCTATGAATGAGATTTGCGAAGGGTTAAGGGCCATGGGAGGCAAGTTGAATCACCTGGGTTTGACGAAAGCGCCGGCCAAGAGCAAGGCCTGCGATGGTTTAAGAAACAGACCGAGTAAATTCTTTGAGGATGTATACTTCAGTTTGGTAGACAGGTATAAGAGTTTTTTGTCGGACAGCCGAACTTATGGACTGACCTTCAAAGAAGTTCTGCTGATAGATTCTACTACGATCCGGTTGTTCAGCGATATCCTCAAAGGCGTCGGTCGCAACCCGAAGAATGACGGAAAAAAGAAAGGCGGGCTCAAAGTCCATATGCTTATAGATGCTGTTCAGTCTGTTGGGCGGTTTATCAAGATCACTGCTGCCAAAGTTCACGACAAAAATTTTCTGAAAGAACTAGAGCTGATCTCCCATAGTATGGTTGTATTTGACCGTGCGTACAATTACTACATGCAATTTGCACTCTGGACTGAGCAAAAGGTCTATTTTGTAACCCGGATGAAGAAAAGAAGAACCTAATAAGTCAATGGAACCATGGACCTCGGAACACACTAAATGGCTGGTCGACACTGGCGAAAGACTGAAGACCATTGATGGCAAGGAGGTCGAAGTATGGGAATTCCAACATCAAGAGGATGTCAACGTGCTCTCGGCATGGGCCAAGCACTACCAAAATCACTATTGCTTTGATACCGAGATTGATTATTGGCGAAGGGGATATAAATGCTCAAGAGCAGAATACCTCAATAAGATTAAGTTCCCGGACTTAATAGAAGCCCCAGGACCAAGCATTCGTGCAGGTGATTTTGGCGAAGTACTGGTAGCTGATTTTTTGGAATATTTACTTAGTTATTGGGTCCCACGAACGCGCTTTGGCGACAAAACAATTCGAAACGAGTCTACAAAGGGCAGTGATATTATCGGATTCCAGTTTGTTGAAAAGACCAAATATTCACCAAAGGACACGCTGGCCATATTTGAGGCCAAGACACAATTCTCTGGCAAGAAAGCTAAAGCGTGACTTCAGGATGCAGTGGATGGTTCCGCCAAAGATATTGTCAGGAAGGCTGAGTCTCTAAATGCCATTAAGCAAAGATTGCATGGGCGTCACGAACTCGAGAATGCCGAAAAAATTGAGCGGTTTCAAAACGAAGTAGACTACCCGTACAAGGAGGTTTACGGAGCTGTAGCACTTTTTGAAAATGCTCTTTTTGATGACGAACTCACCTTATCTAGATATTCCGGCCAACTTGGGCACCCAAAAACGGGGTCAGTAACAGTTTTGTTAGCATGCAGGAATACAATTGCTTATCATCCGGAACACACTGCTCAATTAAAATCATAATGGACTGCTCAATTAGGCCGTTTTATCTAATGTAGCCCCAAAGCGGGATCTTTGGCTGCTTTTGTCCTCCAAAAAGCGGAATAGCATTTTTCACCAAATCCCATTCCGACCATCCTTTTCCATAACGCAATTCATTCCGGGTATCGTCAGCATGATAATTCGGGAAATAGTAAAGAGTAATATCGTATCCTGGCGAATTAACAATGAACCTATTATCTGTTTTTTGAGCATTTATATTATTAACTGGGAACAAGAAGAACAGGAACAATGGCAGTCCTGATGGCAATAGCCGTTTTAGAATTATCGGGTATCATGCTCAAAGCAAAGTCAATCAGTTCGTCTCTGTCGTTTTCTACAAAAGCAGCGCTTTCGAGCGAGGCAGTAAATATTTCGGCAATGGTACCTTCAGCTACCCCATGATCCACGCAAGCATCTTCCCACGCAAACTTGGCAGCAAGCATTGGGTTTCCCGGCGCGATACAAGCCCATATTTCTGACCGTATCCATGCACCATTGCTGTTTTTCCATTTACTGTTATTGTATTCACCTGATAACGGGGGCATAATACCCATTTTCATATTTGCTTTACCAACCCCGTATTCGTTCCAATCAACCGGGACATACTTAAGCCAGTACTGCCCTAACGTATAAGCATTCACTCTGGCATTGTTTTCTTCCAATGCCTTAAGCCATAGCAGCTGCAAGTCAAGGTCGTCATTTGCAGCCGGTTCGTCGGTTTTAAGATTTGTATAAAAGCTGATATTATTCACGTCAGTTTTGCCCTCGAAAGGCATACCCAGTGTGCCGCCAATATTTTTCCCAAGCCAGCAGGCATATATTTTATCTCTGAACTCGGTTTCGTTTAAATTTTGGCTTTGACAACTGCATTTTATCCCAAACATTACTAGGATGGGCAACAATGACGTATAAATTATACTTTTCATGGGTGCAATTTTATCATTTTAAAACCGACACTAAAGATAAATGAGAAAAACTCATGTTACTGAATTTTACTCATTTATCAAAAAACTAAGGCCACAGCAGCAAAAACATGGAAACCCGATTGAAGAAATGGCGGAGCACCGCCGAAGCGATCATCTCCAATCTGAAGCGTGGCTTTCATTTGGAACGCTATAACTGGAAAGGGTGGACACATTTTCAGGCGAAAGAACTGTGGAGTGCGCTGGCGTATAATTTCCGGGTGTTCATTGCTTTGGTCATGGGCAGCATCCTGGAGGGGCGCCTCAGGCAGGCGGCCTAACAAGAACCCGTGATTTTTGCCATTTCATTAGCCGGTAGTTCAAAACCAGAGAAAAGTATGCAAGAAATCTTGGTAAATCGCTGTAAGTCGCAATAAATGAATCATTTGCACTGAAAGTATTAATAAAAATGATGATCGTAACAAAAACGGAGAGCAGGGAATCTGAAAACAGACTTGGAATACCACGTATCTATGGCTATATCTGAATTTGGTGAGACTTTATGGACAGACACCAGTTAAAGAAATATTTCACGAAAAAATATTTTTGTAAAACATTAAACTGCATATTTTTATATTTGCAACAATTACACCTATAAACTTTTAAAAAAAATCAGCTATGAAAAAACACATCATCATTTTATTGATTTCACTGCTTTTCTTTCCTTTTATGCTTTCTGCATATACAGGAGAGATCATTAAATCTTACGATACACCCGGTTCGTTCACCACAGGATTAACTTATGACGGAAAATACATATGGCTATCCGACAGGAAAGCCGATCTTATCTACTGCATCGATCCTGCAAACGGAAAAGTAGTAAGAAGTATAAAATCACCTGCATACTGGCCTACAGGATTGGCCTGGGATGGCGAATATATATGGAATGCGGATATCAGGGGTGGAATTCCTCTTGCAGAGAATTTTGTCGGTAAAATTTATCGTGTTGATCCGAAAGACGGAACAATTAAAAAGACCATTCCCGCTCCTTCCAATTCGCCTATGGGACTTGCATGGGATGGAAAATATTTATGGTGCGCCGATAATGAATCTGACGAAATTATTCAATTCAGTTCTGAAGACGGCACTACTATCAAATCGTTAAAATCACCTGCTGCTGATGCAAACGGACTTGCTTTTGACGGAAAATATTTATGGATTTCTGACAGAATAAAAAATGAAATTTATATGATGGATACCGTAACAGGTTGCGTTCTTATCATCGCTGATGCTCCAGGCCCGTATACCAACAGTCTTTGCTACGACGGGAAATACTTGTGGGCTGCGGATTATCAGAATGACAAACTTTATCAATTAAAAATTCATGATAACGATGCATACAAAACAAGTAACGAACGTAAATCAAAAGTAACTTATACATACACAATAACGAATTTCGGACCCGGCACAGTCAAAACAATGGACGTGCATCTAGCAGTCCCCACTAACAGGGCAAATCAGATCATCACCGATAAAATATCCTATACGCCAAATTTCACGGATATCATTACTGACCAATGGGGACAGAAGACAACACGTTTTCATTTTGCAGATATAAAATCGGGGGAATCCAAAGAAATAAAAATGGTTTCTACGATCACTACTTATGATGTGCGTTATTTTATTTATCCCGATAAAGTTGATTCTCTTTCGAAAATTCCCGATAGTATAAAGAACAAATACCTTACGAATAACGATAAATTCAACTATGACGATCCCATCATAAAAGATGCGTTGAAAGAAGCGGTAGGCAGTGACAAAAATCCTTATTGGATTGCCCGCAAGATATACAATTATATTATCGATCACATGTTTTACGAAAGGGTTGGCGGATGGAACACAGCACCCACCGTGCTGAAGCGAGGAAATGGTTCCTGTTCTGAATATTCTTTCGTTTATATTTCCATGTGCAGAGCAGCAGGATTGCCGGCACGTTATGTAGGATCGGTAGTCGTGAGGGGTGACGATGCCTCGATGGATGATGTTTTTCACCGCTGGGTGGAAGTATATTTGCCAGGATATGGCTGGATTCCTATTGATCCGAGCGGCGGCGATAAAACTTCACCGAGAGATCAGGCTGATTGCTTTGGTTCGCTATCCAACAGGTTTTACATTACAACTCAAAGCGGTGGTGGTTCTGAAACCATGGGCTGGTCTTATAATTCAAACGAATTCTGGACAACAGATCCTCAGACCAATATCGTTTATGAGAATTTTGCCGAATGGGAACCTTTGAAATAATTTAAATTTTCTTCATGCGACTTTGGTCAATTCATCCGTCATATCTCGATTCTATCGGTTTGGTAACATTATGGCGTGAAAGTCTGTTAGCTAAAAAAGTTCCTGAAGGTAAAACAAAAAGGTATATACATCATCCACAATTGGTAAGATTTCGGATTACAAAATATCCTGTTGCTACAATCAATTATTATCTTTTAAAAATTTATGAAGAAGCAGAAACGAAAGGACTTTCTTTTGATAGAAAGAAAATACAATGAATGAAGAAACTGACATAGACGACAAAGCAAAGGCTATAACAGGGGCTAAAGGAGAGCGGGTTATTGTGCTGAATTTGAAAATATTACAACTTATACTTTTGTAAGAAGTGTAAGTTGCAGGGTTGAGCTCCTCCATGTTTCAGTTAGTTTTGATCGTGCAGATATCGTGATGAAAAATCTATGGGCAAGATAGTTGCCAATAGAGTTGACCGACTTTGCCGGGTCCGGATAATAAGTTGGAAGGCTGGTGGAGGTATAGTCATGAAAAGAACAGTCATCTGGTTCTGAACCTTGACGGCGAGCAGGTCATAGGGTTATCTTGTTTATCCAGTGATTGTTATTTTATCTGTTGACTACAAGAAACCTTGTCCTACGTCCTGATTTTTTTGTAACTTAGTAATCAGCAAATTAAACCTAACATTATGAAAGCAATTGCATTTCCCTTGCTGTGGTTAACTCTCAGTGTAACCGGTATTGCACAAACCATCAGTGTCACCTTTACCGGAACAGGCGCAGTCACCAAGATCGACAGTGTTACTGCTACTAATCTTAGAACAAACCAAAGTGTTACTTTACCCGGCAATGAGACGTTGATACTTACCGTTAATAGTGGAGTCTCAACCATTTCTGAGTTAGTTAATATGGGGATTGTGTATCCGAACCCGTTTTCGGGTAAGGCAACATTCACCACGATTGTGCAGAATCCTCAAACGGTTTATTTGAAGTTGCAGAACCTTGTTGGTCAGGTAGTAGCACAAACAAAAGCCTTTGTCCAAACGGGGGAAAATGAGTTTTCTCTTTCTGTAAACACAGCCGGCATTTATATGGTCAATCTTACAACTGACCAGGGCATAGCCAGTTATAAAGTCATTTGCACCGAAGCAAGTACTCAGGAAAACAGTATTCAATACCTTGGTTCTCGAGCTAACAATCACAACAATCCTTCACCAACAGGACTAAAAAGTTCCGGGACAGGATATACTCTTGGATATACATTAGGCGATGTCATCCATTACAAGTGCAAGAGTGGCATTTATACTACGATACTAACCGATTCACCCACTTCTTCAAAGAATTACGATGTTGAGTTTGTCGCCTGCACTGACCAGGACGGAAAGAACTATTCCATTGTCAAAATTGGTGATCAGACCTGGATGGCCGAAAACCTGGCCTATCTGCCCTCTGTAAGTCCTTCATCAGAAGAGTCAATAACAGTCAAATATTATTATGTCTATGACTATACTGGCACAAGTATTTCTGAAGCAAAGACAACAGATAATTATGATGATTATGGAGTCCTCTATAATTGGGAGGCAGCAAAAGCGGCTTGTCCTACTGGTTGGTATTTACCTTCGGCTATGGAGTGGTTAGATTTGATTAATTATTTAGGCAGCAATGCGGGAAACAAAATGAAATCCACTTCTGGATGGTACAATAATGGTAATGGCAACAACAGCAGTGGTTTTAACGGCCTTCCGGGCGGGATTTGCAGTCGTAGCAGTGGTGGGTTCAGAAGCCTTGGCAGCGGGGCTTACTTTTGGTCGTCATCGCCGGATGGGTCTTATAACGCCACGGGCCGCGGCCTGGACCATGACTACGGTGTGGTGTTTATGGTTTACGCCGGTCGCATGGTTGGGTTATCCGTCCGTTGCCTAAAAGATTAGGGTGTGCACAGAGGC